>Ga0070726_10001849_pt1 | contig 20151 bp, 23 predicted proteins | sample tdAd471_FD_67275 | JGI IMG/M metagenome (GOLD analysis project Ga0070726, IMG submission 67275) | Marine sediment microbial communities from the Atlantic coast under amendment with organic carbon and nitrate - tdAd47.1 | ecosystem: Environmental > Aquatic > Marine > Coastal > Sediment | place... | reverse complement strand
TGTGCGCATTTCCAACTTTACTGAATAGTCCCAATTCGTGGAGTCGTCGCGCAGAGCGGAAAGCGCGCTTGTATGCGTCCGGAGAGCGCCGTATCTAAAGGCCAGACAGTGAGGACCCACCATGCCCGATACCCAGGATATTTCGACCATGCCGGACCAGACCCAAGCCTTCTTCACCACGCCGGTCGTCGAGAGTGACCGCGAGGTCGCCCAGGCCATTCATTCGGAAATCCTGCGTCAGCAAAACCAGATCGAGTTGATCGCGTCCGAGAACATTGTGTCCCGCGCCGTCCTGGAAGCGCAGGGGTCCCCGCTGACGAACAAATATGCGGAAGGCTATCCGGGCCGCCGTTACTATGGCGGCTGCGAACATGTCGATGTCGTGGAAAGCCTTGCGATTGAACGCGCCAAGGCGCTCTTCAATGCTCAATACGCCAACGTTCAGCCGAGCTCGGGCAGCCAGGCTAACCAGGGTGTGTTCCTCGCGCTCCTCAAGCCGGGCGACAAAATCCTGGGCATGTCGCTGGACGCAGGCGGTCACCTGACGCACGGCGCCCGTCCGAACCTCTCGGGCAAATGGTTCGAAGCGCACGCTTATGGCGTCGACAAGGACACGGCGCGGATCGACTACGATGCTCTGCGCAAGCAGGCGCATGGCGTCAAGCCGCAGCTCATCGTGGCAGGCGGCTCGGCCTATCCGCGCGAGATCGATTTCGCGGAATTCCGCAAGATCGCGGATGAAGTCGGGGCCTATCTCATGGTCGATATGGCGCACGTCGCCGGTCTGGTCGCCGGTGGCGTCTACCCGTCGCCGGTACCGCACGCACATGTCTGTACCACGACCACGCACAAGACGCTGCGCGGTCCCCGCGGCGGCATGATTATTTCCAACGACCTTGATCTGGGCAAAAAGTTCAACTCGGCCATTTTCCCGGGTCTTCAAGGTGGGCCGCTCATGCATGTTATTGCGGGCAAGGCGGTTGCCTTCGGCGAGGCTCTGCGCCCGGAATTCAAGGATTACGCGAAGCAGGTCGTCACGAACTGCCAGGCGATGGTCGATGCCGTTCTGGCGGGCGGGTATGACATTGTCTCCGGCGGCACGGACAGCCATCTCGCGCTGATTGATCTGCGCCCGAAAGGCCTCAAGGGCAATCAGGCGGAAGAAGCGCTCGAGCGCGCTTACATCACCTGCAACAAGAATGGCGTGCCGTTTGATCCGGAAAAGCCGACGGTGACCTCGGGGCTGCGGGTAGGTTCGCCGGCGGGCACGACGCGCGGCTTCAAGGAAGCCGAGTTCAAGCTGATTGGCGAACTGATGGTTCGCGTTCTCGACGCGCTGGTGCAAAACCCGGAGGGCGATGCGTCGATCGAGGCGGCGGTCCGCGAAGATGTCATGAAATTGACGGGTGCCTTCCCAATTTACCCGCAATTGGCGTAGGGTTGCTGAATGCGCTGTCCTTTTTGCGGTCATCCCGACACCCAGGTCAAAGACTCCCGCCCGGCGGAAGATGGCAATGCCATTCGTCGTCGGCGGCAATGTCCGTCCTGCGCGGCCCGCTTCACCACGTTTGAGCGCGTGCAGTTGCGCGAGCTTACGGTGATGAAGAAGTCCGGTCGCCGCGTGCCGTTTGATCGCGAAAAGCTCAGCCGCTCCATCCAGCTCGCGGCTCAGAAGCGGAATATCGACGCGGACCGGATCGAGCAGATGATCTCCGGCATTGTTCGTCAGCTGGAGAGCTCTGGCGAGACCGATATTACCTCTGATCGGGTGGGCGAGCTGGTGATGGAGGCGCTCAAGAGCGTCGATAGCGTTGCCTATGTTCGCTATGCCTCGGTGTACAAGGACTTCCACAAGGTCGAGGACTTCCGCGAGTTCATCAAGGATGAGGACCTCAGCGGCTCGAAGCCTGCGAAGGAATGACCGGCGCTGCGAAGCCGCGTGTGACCCTCAAGCTTGCGACGTCCCTGGACGGCAAGATCGCGCTTGCCAATGGTAAGTCCAAATGGATCACCGGGCCGGAAAGTCGGGCTGTGGTGCATCGCATGCGCGCGGCCCATGATGCCATCCTGACCGGTGTCGGGACGATAATCGCAGATGATCCGGAATTCACAGCCCGCACAGATCCGATGCCGGAAAAGCAGCCTGACGTGATCGTCTTGGATCGCACGGGCCGCATGCCTATGGGCGCTCGCGTCTTTGCTGGGGAGGGACGTCAGGTCATGTTGCGGGCCGGTGCCGACATCACCGCGGCCCTTGAGGGTTATGACCGCGTCATGATCGAGGCGGGCGCCAGGATCGCGGCCGCCGCACTGAAGGCGGGCATCGTCGATACGATTGAGTGGTTTCGCGCGCCGAAGCTTCTCGGCGGTGATGGTCTGTCCGTGATCGCAGGGCTGGGCCTTGAGAGTCTGGATGCGGCCCCCATTTTCAGGCGCATCGGGATTGTCGAGCGCGGCAATGATATTCAGGAAACTTACGAGCGGATCCGCTGATGTTTACAGGTATTGTCACTGCCAAGGGACGGATCCGGTCGATCACGGGCACGGATGTCCGTCGTTTCGAAATTGCGAGCCCCTACGAGGCTGACGGCATCGCGCTCGGCGCGTCCATTGCCCATGCCGGCGCCTGCCTGACCGTGGTGGAGAAATCGGCCATGGGCGAGGGCAGTGTCTACGCCGTCGAGGTCTCGCCGGAGACGCTTCGTCTCACCACGCTCGGCGACTGGCGTGAGGGCGATGCAGTGAATCTGGAACGCGCCCTGGCGATGGGCGATGAACTGGGCGGGCATCTGGTGACAGGGCATGTTGATGGTGTCGGCCAAGTTGCTGAGCGCCGCATGGAGGGCGAGTGGATTGTTTTCACGATCAAGCCGCCGGAAAGCCTGAACAAATTCATCGCCAAGAAAGGCTCAATTACCGTGGATGGTGTCTCCCTGACTGTGAACGACGTCTCCCGCGGCAGCTTTGATCTCATGATCATTCCCCATACCGCAGAGGTCACGACGCTCGGCGCGCTGCAAAAAGGCGCACGGGTAAACCTTGAGGTCGACCTCATGGCGCGCTACGCCGCGCGCCTGAACGAATTTTCGGAGAACGCCCGGTGAGCGATATCCCGCTGTCCCCGATCGAGGACATTATCGAAGACGCCCGCAATGGCCGGATGTTTATTCTGGTGGATGCGGAGGATCGTGAAAACGAGGGGGACCTTGTGATCCCTGCCAAGTTCGCGACGCCGGACGTGATCAATTTCATGGCCAAGCATGGGCGCGGACTGATCTGCCTGGCGATGAGCCAGGAGCGCATCGAGCATCTCGGTCTCAAGCTGATGTCCTCGGAGAACCGGTCCCGTCACCAGACAGCCTTCACGGTCTCCATCGAGGCGCGAGACGGGGTGACCACCGGCATTTCCGCGCACGACCGGGCCCGGACCATTGAGGTGGCCACGGATCCGTCCAAGGGTGCGGATGATATTGCGACGCCGGGACACGTCTTCCCGCTCGTCGCGCGCGATGGCGGCGTGCTGGTTCGCGCCGGGCACACGGAAGCCTCCGTGGACGTGGCGCGTCTGGCTGGTGCGGGCGCTTCCGGGGTGATCTGCGAGATCATGAATGAAGACGGTACGATGGCGCGCCTGCCCGACCTGATCGCCTTCGCGCAGCTGCATGGCCTGAAGATTGGCACGATTGCTGACCTGATCGCCTATCGCCGCCGCAATGACCGGTTCATCGAACGCCGGATGGAAACTGACTTCCAGAGCCGGTGGGGTGGCCCGTTCAAGCTGATCGTCTTCCGGAATACGATTGACGGTGCTGAACACGTCGCGCTGGTGAAGGGCGAGCCGGGCAAGGATGCTGCGACACTGGTGCGCATGCACAAGGTCAGTTTCGTGGATGATGTGCTTCACGCCGATGAGGATCGCGGCGGGCTGGTTGAAGCGGCAATCAAGGTGCTTTCGAAGCATGACGGCCCCGCCGTGATGGTGTTTATCCGCGAAACCAGCCATACCGCGATTGTGGAGCGACTGGGCGCACACCCGGTGCTGCCACAGGATGAGCGGGAAGCCCGCCGTCTGCGCGAGTATGGCGTCGGGGCGCAGATCCTGCTGGATCTGGGCGTTACGGAAATGGAACTCCTGACCACCAAGCCGCAGACGATTGTCGGCCTGGAGGGCTATGGACTGAGCGTTCGCGAAGAACGGCTCTTCACCGGAGACTGATATGAGCGATTGGCGCATTCTGATCGTCGCGGGGACGTTTTACCGCGACATCGCTGACCCGATGATCAAGGGCGCGCAGGCCGCGCTGGACGCGGCCGGTGTGGCGCATGAGCTGGCGGAAGTGCCGGGCGCGCTGGAAATTCCCGGTGCGATCACCCAGTCCGAGCTGACCGAAGCCGGCTTCGACGGGTATGTGGCGCTGGGCTGCGTGATCCGTGGCGAGACCACGCATTACGACTATGTCTGCGGCGAGAGCGCCCGTGGTCTGATGGATCTGTCGCTGGAAGGTGTTCCGGTGGGGAATGGTATCCTGACCGTTGAAAATCGCGCGCAAGCCATGGCCCGCGCCGTTGACAAGAACAAGGGCAAGGATGCTGCCGAGGCCTGCCTGTCCATTCTCAAGCTGCGCGAACGCTTTCTGGGAGAGCCGGCATGACCGAGACCCCTGAAAACCCGTCCGAAAAGCGCGCGCGCCTGCGTCGCTCTGCCCGCCTGGCCGCTGTCCAGGCTCTCTATCAGATGGAAATCAGCGAGCGCGGTGCCAAAGACGTCATCAAGGAGTTTCGCGACCACCGCTTCGGCGCAGCCGGTGAAGGGGCGGAATTCGTCGAAGCCGATGAAGACTTCTTCGAGTCGCTGGTGGCCGGTGTTGTAAAAATGCAGGCGGTTGTCGATCCGGCCGTCAACAAACTGCTCGCAGACGGCTGGCGCATGGAGCGCCTCGATGCCACCATTCGCGCCATCCTTCGGTCCGCAGGCTATGAGCTCTTCCATCGTGAAGACGTGCCGGCACGTGTGGTGATCGATGAATATGTCGACGTCGCGAACGCCTTCTTCGAGGGATCGGAACCGAAATTCGTCAACGCCGCACTGGACCGGTGTGCGCGCGAGGCCCGTTCCGGCGAGTTCTGATCATGGCCGCGGGTGAGTTCGACTTTATCCGTGAGCATCTCCTGCCTCTCACGCGTGGTGACGCGGCGGCGCTCGAGCTGAGCGACGATGCCGCGGTTCTGGAAGGGCTGGCCGCCCCCGTTCTGGCCAGCGACATGCTGGTCGAGGGGCGCCATTTTCTGACAAGCGATGGGCCTGCCGTCGCTGCGACACGTGCTCTGGGCAGCAATCTGTCTGATCTGGCCGCCATGGGCGCGGTACCGCGCGGCTTTCTCTGTTCAATTGCCTGGCCGGACCACTATGCACCGGAAGACCGCGTCACCTTCGTGGAGGCGATGGCGCGGGCGGCGGCGACCTACCGCCTGCCGCTGCTCGGTGGCGACACGACAAGCGGGTCGAGCGATCTCGTTGTCTCACTGACCGTGATCGGGGATGGAAGTGGCGGCGTGCTCCACCGCAAGGGCGCGCAGGTCGGAGATGATGTCTGGGTTTCCGGAACCATCGGCGATGCCGTTCTCGGTCTGTCCATCGCGAAAGGCGAGCTCGACACGCACGCCCTGCTTCTTGAGCGCTATCAAAATCCGCGGCCGCGCCTGGAGCTTGGACAGGCGCTTCACGGTTTGGCGAGCGCCTGTATCGACATTTCGGACGGGCTTGTGGCGGATGCCGGCCATATCGCCGACGCTGCGGGTGTCGGTATCGAGATCGAAACAGCACTCATGCCGTGGTCCGCACCGGTCCTGCACTGGCTGGAAAATGAGGGGCAGGCGGGCGTGGAGACCCTAATCGCCGGTGGCGATGACTACGAGCTCCTGTTTACCGCGCCTCACGAGAAGGCTTCGCAGGTTCTCGCGCTCAGTCGCGAAATCGGTGTCGAGCTGACATGGATCGGGCGCGTGACGGAAGGGGCGGGCGTCCGGGTCCTGGATGATGCCGGTGAGCCGATCGCCATGGAGCGGGGCGGCTTTACGCATTTTTGAGGGCTTTGTGCCAGTCTCACCGGGATTGGTGAGGTTTTCATGCGTTTCCTTCTGTCTGTCCTTTTGAGCCTGTGTCTCGGGTCGACCGCTTTCGCCGCCGGTGGTGGTGGAGGAGGCGGCGGAGGAAGTAGCGACTCCGGTACGGCCGCAGCCAACCGGTTTCTGACCTTCTTCAATCGCGGTGATACGGAAGCTGAGGATGCCGAGGCTGAGGAAGAAGATGACCCGCGCTCATTCACACTTCCCTCTGTTGTAACACCGCTTGCGGACGAGAACGGGCGTTTGACCGGTTTCGCCTTCGTCCTCATCCGCGTGCGCGTTGCGCAGGGGCGTAATGTCTGGTCGATCCAGGAGAACACGCACTATTCGCTCGATGCACTTGTCCGGTCCGCGCACCGGATCGACCTGAGCACCGAGAATGGTCGGGAGCTCAACGAAGATCGTGCCATTGAAGTCTGGAGCGCCGTCATGAACGAGATGCACGGTGTTGGCAGTATCGAGAATCTCGAGATTCGTTCCTACGACCTGCGCTTCCTGCAGCGCTGACCCGCACACAATTTTCCGAAATTCCCTTTCCCGATGCGGGCGATCTCGCTCTGGCGGCGCCCTGTTGCGCCGCTAGAGTGCTTTGGGCATAGTCGATTCCCGTAGGGGGAGCATTTAACGGTCGGCGTGCGTCCTGCACGCGTGCTTCCCTGCCATCTCAGACCGCAACGAAAGAGAAAATCGGGGCAGGAAAGCCATGAACATGCTTATGCTGGCCATCGCAGCCGCCGTTCTCGCCATCATCTATGGGGTCGTTCAGACCCAGAGACTGATGGCGGCGGACGCCGGTTCCGAAAAGATGCGTGAAATCGCATCGGCCATCCAAGAAGGCGCAAACGCGTATTTGAAGCGCCAATACACCACAATCGCTATCGTCGGCGTCGCCGTCTGTATCTTCGTCGCCGTATTCCTGGGCTGGGAGGTCGCCCTGGGATTTGCCATCGGTGCCGGCTTGTCCGGCGCAGCCGGCTTCATCGGCATGCTGGTCTCGGTCCGGGCGAATGTGCGCACGACACAGGCGTCCAGCACAGGCCTTGCGGCTGGTCTGGCCATTGCATTCCGGTCCGGCGCCGTGACGGGAATGCTCGTGGCCGGTCTCGCCCTGCTGGGTGTGGCCGGATATTACTATGTCCTGACCGACCTCATGGCAGCTGATGACCGTGTCGTGGTGAACGCGCTCGTGGCCCTTGGCTTTGGTGCATCCCTGATTTCCATCTTCGCCCGTCTCGGCGGCGGTATCTTCACCAAGGGTGCAGATGTCGGCGGCGACATGGTCGGCAAGATTGAAGCCGGTATTCCGGAAGACGATCCGCGCAATGCCGCAACCATCGCGGACAATGTCGGCGACAATGTCGGCGACTGTGCGGGCATGGCAGCAGACCTGTTCGAAACCTACGCCGTGACGGTGGTGGCGACGATGGTCCTGGCATCGATTTTCTTCTCGGGCGACATGGCATCGACCATGATGGTCTATCCGCTCGCCATTGCGGCGGTGTGCATCGTGACGTCGATAATCGGCACTTTCTTTGTCTCGCTCGGCAAGGGCACCAATGTGATGGGCGCTCTCTACAAAGGCCTCATCGTCGCGGGCGTCCTGTCGATCGGTGGTCTCTACCTGGTGACCCAGTACACCCTGCCGAATGGCATGGGCGAGATCGGCATGGTCAATGACCGCATGATCACGGGTATGAACCTGTTCTGGTCCGGTCTGGTCGGCCTGATCGTGACGGCAGCCATTATCTGGGTGACCGAATACTATACGGGCACCGGCTTCCGTCCGGTGAAGTCTGTCGCGCGGGCGTCCGAGTCGGGTCACGGCACCAATGTGATCCAGGGCCTGGCGGTTTCGCTGGAAGCCACGGCGCTTCCGGCCCTGATCATCATCGGCGGTATTCTTGGCACCTACACGCTGGCAGGCCTGTTTGGCGTTGCCATTTCCGTGACGACCATGCTGGCTCTGGCTGGCCTGATCGTGGCGCTCGATGCCTTCGGTCCGGTGACGGACAATGCCGGCGGTATCGCCGAGATGGCTGGTCTGGACGACAGCGTCCGTGAAACCACCGACACGCTTGATGCAGTCGGTAACACCACGAAGGCTGTGACCAAGGGCTATGCCATTGGTTCTGCTGGACTGGGCGCCTTGGTGCTCTTCGCGGCTTACACAACGGATGTGGAGCACCTTTTGCATATTGAACCGGACTTCTCTCTCGAGAATCCGTACGTCATCGTGGGTCTGCTTTTCGGTGGACTGCTTCCGTATCTCTTCGGCGGCATGTCGATGATGGCTGTCGGCCGGGCCGCTGAATCGGTCGTCGCCGAAGTGCGTCGCCAGTTCAAGGAGATCCCGGGCATCATGGAATTCAAGGCCAAGCCGGATTACGGACGCGCCGTGGATATCCTGACCAAGTCCGCCATCCGCGAGATGATTGTACCGTCGCTTCTGCCGGTGCTGTCTCCGATTGTGCTCTACTTCGCCATCGACATGATGGCTGGGCAGGAAGAGGCGCTGGCTGCGGTTGGTGCCATGCTTCTGGGTGTGATCGTGAACGGCCTCTTCGTCGCTGTTTCCATGACCGTCGGTGGCGGTGCCTGGGACAATGCGAAGAAATACATCGAGGACGGCAATCACGGCGGAAAGGGCTCGGAAGCCCACAAGGCATCCGTGACCGGTGATACCGTGGGCGATCCCTACAAGGATACCGCGGGTCCGGCTGTGAACCCGATGATCAAGATCACCAATATTGTGGCGCTTCTGCTGCTGGCCTTCCTGGCCATCTAGCGGGTCGCGATATCGATCTCAAAAGGAAAGCCCCGGTCTTTGGACCGGGGCTTTTTCTTGTGCTGCTTGCCGTGAACGATAGTCCAAAGGGACTGACGAAACCTCAGAGGATCAGCGCTGATCGTTGCGGCGCGGGCCGCCCGCACCACCGGGAAGGTTTTCCTCGCCGGAGAACTGGTCGGTCGGCAGCTGACCGACATTGCCGAGGATCTGCTCGAGTACGGACAGTTCGCGACCGCGGGTCGGCGTCTCGCTGTCGGAATAGGCGACGACACGGCCATCTTCGAGGCCGTATTCCTCTACCGCTTCCACAACGCCGGATTCGTCGAAACGAACGGCGATCACGCGGCGATCGCGTGTTGCCGGACGAAGATACGCCATCGATTCACGGGTGGAGGAGATGTAGTACCAGGTGTTCTCCTCGAACACGCCGCGCGTGGACGGGTTGCCCAGGCGCTGCAGAACGGTCTGCTGCGTGTCCTCGGCAGGAACAATGGTCGGCTCTTCTTCCAGGGAGTGACGGAAACCATGCGTCCGGAGGCTCGGGTTGCAGGCGCTCACGCCGGCAGCGCAAGCCAGAACAACTGCAATCATACGCGTATTTCGGATCATCTATCACTCCTGCGGGGTCACCCCAGCCTGTACAGTCGTCTTGACCTACATGGGGCGGAGCTTAGCTTCAAGCGCGAAGATAAGGGAGCCCCAATCGCATGCTGCGCAATTTGTTCAAGACTCGGCCGGAAAAACAGCTTGGCCGCGCGCTGTATGACACCTGCCTGCGAGCGTCCAGGCAGCCTGTGCTCTATCGCGATTTCGGCGTTCCAGACACGATTGAGGGCCGGATGGAGCTGGTCATGCTGCATGTGGCTCTGGCGATCATCGAGCTCAAGGCCAGCGGGGCGGAAGAGGGCGAGCAGCTGGCTCAGGAAGTCTTCGATGCGATGTTTGATGATTTCGACGCCGCCATGCGAGAGCTCGGGGTCGGTGATTCCGGCGTCGGCAAGAAAATCCGCTTCATGGCGGAGGGGTTTTACGGGCGGGCCAGCGCTTACTCATCGGCGTTGAAAGGCGAGGGTGAAGAGTCTCTCGCGACCATTCTGGCGCGAAACGTCTACGCATCCGATGCGGTGGATGAAGAGCAAACCCAGCTTGCCGCGTACGTCAGCGCAAGCGCGGCGAGGCTCTCTGCACAAGGCTATTCCGGCATGCAGCAGAGTGCCGGGGCCGAATTCGAGGTGGCTGGCGGACAGTCCTAACGCCTTGCATCGAGACTCCCTTCAGTTAAGTTCCGCCTGAAACGGGCGGCCACGTGCCGTCGTCAGAGGGGCTGATCCTCATTCCATGAACGGTATTCCCACTATTTCCGTTGACGCGATGGGCGGCGATCTCGGACCGCGTGCCGTCGTCGAGGGTATTGGTCATGCGCTCAAGCGCTGGCCGGACCGCAAACTCCGTGTCCTGCTACATGGTCATCAGGAGGAATTGCAGTCACTCCTGGAGGAGCATCCGGCGGTTGCTGCGATTTGCGAGATTTGCCACTCGGACACGACCGTCGAAATGACCGACAAGCCCAGCGAGGCTGTGCGCCGGGCTCGCGGATCGAGCATGTGGAATGCCATCCAGGCCGTAAAGGAAGGTCGAGCCGACGCGATTGTTTCGGGCGGCAATACCGGCGCGCTCATGGCGATCTCCAAGGTCATCCTTCGGATGAAAAAGGGCGTGCATCGGCCGGCAATCTCAGCGAACTGGCCGACACCCAAAGGTCATACGGTGGTTCTCGATGTCGGGGCCAATGTTCAGTGTGGCGCAACTCAGCTGGTGGAATTCGCTATCATGGGCGAGGCCTATCATCGTGCGGTGTTCGGCGGCGAGAAGCCTTCGGTCGGCCTCCTGAATGTGGGGCAGGAAGAGCTGAAGGGGAATGATACGGTTCGCGAGGCGGATGGTCTCATTCGCTCCTCTGGCCTCGACATGGCCTATAAGGGCTTTATCGAGGGCAATGATATCTCGACCGGCAATACGGACGTTGTGGTGACGGACGGTTTTACTGGAAATATCGCACTCAAGACGGCGGAGGGCACGGCCAAGCTCGTTGCTGGCTGGGTCCGCGAAGCGTTGACCAGTTCCATTATTGCCAAACTCGCTGCCGGTCTGCTTTCGCTCGGAGCTCTCGAACGCCTGCGTCAGCGCATGGACCCGAAATATATCAATGGCGGTGTGCTGCTGGGCCTCAAGGGCATTGTGGTCAAAAGCCATGGCGGTGCAGACGGGGAGGGGTTCGCCTCGGCCCTGGGGCTCGCGACTGTCATGGCGGGCAGTGATTTCATGGCCGAGATTCGCCGGAATCTCGACCGGTTCCAGGATTTTGAAGAGCGCGAAGTCGCAGAAGCTTCATGACCGAGTTGTCCTCGCGTATCGCGGGTGTGGGCGCGCATCTGCCGGCTCGCATCCTCACCAATGATGAAATGTCGGGCATGGTGGATACATCCGATGCCTGGATCCGGGAGCGCACGGGCATTCGTCAGCGGCACATCGCAGCGGAAGGCGAGACCACGTCAGATCTTGCGGAAGCCGCGGCGCGTCGAGCGATCGAACAGGCCGGTCTGAAGCCGGAAGATATTGATCTTATTATCATGGCGACGACGACGCCGGATTTCACATTTCCGGCGACCGCGACCGTGCTGCAGGCCCGCCTGGGAATCACGCAGGGCGCCGCATTTGACGTCCAGGCTGTGTGCACGGGATTCATCTATGCGCTCTCGGTCGCCGATAATTTTATCGCCCGTGGACAAGCGCGACACGCGCTCGTCGTGGGGGCAGAAACCATGTCCCGGATTGTTGACTGGACCGATCGGACGACCTGCGTTCTGTTCGGGGACGGTGCCGGCGCCGTCGTGCTCTCCGGCGAGGAGAAAGCCGCTGACGGACCCGGTATTCTGTCGACCTATTTGCGCTCTGACGGGCGCTACAAGGACCTGCTGCATGTCGATGGCGGACCGTCTTCGACACAAAGCGTGGGCTTGCTGCGCATGGCTGGCAATCAGGTGTTCCGCCACGCCGTGACGAATATCTCCGAGTCGATGACCACACTGTGCAAGAGGTCGGGCGTTAAGATTGCCGATATCGACTGGTTTGTTCCGCACCAGGCCAATCAACGCATTCTCGAAGGCGTCGCCCGCAAGCTTTCCATTCCGTCTGATCGGGTGATTTCGACCGTGGCGGACCATGGCAATACGTCTGCCGCATCAGTCCCACTGGCCCTGGATCGCGCCGTGGAAGATGGGCGGATCAAGCGAGGCGATCTGATCTTGATGGAAGCCCTGGGCGGCGGGTTTACCTGGGGTGCGGCGCTCGTGCGCTACTAATAATCCTGATTTTTCATTTTTTATCGCGTTGAACCAAGACCTTGGCGTTGACGGGCAGGGCTTTCGGGGCGTAGCCTGCAATCCTCAGTCTGGGGATAGCAATGTCTGAAAAAACTCTCACGCGTGCTGATCTGGCCGAGGCCGTCTATCGGGAAGTCGGTCTCTCCCGGCAGGAATCCGCCGATCTGGTACAGTCTGTACTGGGGATGGTGTCCGAGACGCTGGCCAACGGCGAATCTGTTAAGCTTTCGTCCTTCGGATCTTTCCTGCTGCGGGACAAGCGCGGTCGCGTGGGCCGCAACCCCAAGACCGGTGTGGAAGTTCCGATCGAAGCCCGCCGCGTGCTGGTGTTCAAACCGTCGCACGTCTTGAAGGAGCGCGTCGACTCGGCCCTGTCAAAAGACTGAATCCTGTAAGGATTTTGCCTCCGAAGGGTCGATGACTGACGCGAGAAACGCATGTCAGTCGTTGAAAAATCGCCGGATGCCTTTCGAACCATCAGCGAAGCCGCTGACGAGTTGGGCGTTCCTGCGCACGTTCTCCGCTTCTGGGAAAGCAAGTTCTCCCAAATCAGCCCACTCAAGCGCGCGGGAGGGCGCCGCTTCTACCGGCCTCAGGACATTTCGCTCCTGCGCGGTGTGAAGCGTCTGCTCTATGATGATGGTTACACCATCAAGGGCGCCAAGAAATTCATCAAGGATCACGGGGTTGCCACCTTGGTAAGCCTCGGAACGGAAGACCGGACAGCGGCCGAACTGGCCCTGGATCAGGCCGATATCGAGCGGCCTCAACCGGCTCCCCGGGCTCCCAAGCGCCCGGCCAGCGCGTCCCGTGAACTCGGCGATATTCTTTCCGATCTGGAAACCGCTCGGGCCAAGCTGAAGGCGGCACTGGAACCGAAAAGCTGAGAAGCGCACAAGCCCGTTGCGGGAGCGGTTCGGTATGCCTATAACCGGCTTCCCCGCGGGCGGGAGCATTGCGTTCTGCCCAAATATCTTCAGTCGGAGCGTGGCGCAGCCCGGTTAGCGCACTCGCCTGGGGGGCGAGGGGTCGCGAGTTCGAATCTCGCCGCTCCGACCATTCCTTTTTCTCGATGCAGTTCGTCGTGCGTGTTCCGGAGACGTGGGTCCGTTCTGGCGGGTCAATCCGTGGGGTTCGCGTCGATCGCCTCAATGTCTGAAAAGCTGCCCCGTCGATCAAAGATCTCGATTCCGGTCATGGCCGCTTCGACAACGTCTCGCCATTCCGGGCGGGCTGAAAGCGCTGCTGCGGAACACACGTCCGTCTCCGTCGCGTCCGACGCGTGATCGAGCGCGCGCCCAAAGGCCTCAATGGCCAAACATTCATCGGGACTAAACACTGGCGGTTGGTAGAAACGCTCGGGTTGAGAAAAGTCGTCCCAACCGTTGATCGTCTCGAAGGCCCCGACGGACGCGACCCCTTCGAAGGTGGCCGCGGCCCTCATCACTTCGAACAATCGATTGCGTATCCGCTGACGGAGCAGGGTGGCGCTGGGTTTCGCATCACTCATGCGATAGCGGCCATTGCCGATTTCATGATGTCCTTCATCGACTGGGACGCATCAGCGAGCGCCGATGCGTCCGGCCGGGCGCGTTTGGCGATCATCATCTTCGCGGCCATGAAGCTCTGCGGATCGTTGACGCAATCCGCGGCGATCAGGACGCCGCCTTTCAGGTGAAAAAAGCTGACCGGCGCGTTCAGGGCGTCTCCACGTATGACGAGTTCGTCCGCTCCCTGGAAAAGACCTGCCGTCTGGAGCTTCAGGTCGAACTGGTCCGACCAGAACCAGGGAATATCAAGCTTGGGCTCCGGAGTGCCAGTGATCGCAGCGGCGGCCGTCTTGCCGTGTTCGAGCGCATTGGGAACGCTTTCCAAGCGGATGCGATCACCGGTGAGCCAGTTTGTCTGAGCGGCGCAATCGCCAATCGCATAGATGTCCGGGTCGCTGGTCCGACAGTTGACGTCGACCTCGATACCATTGCCCGTCACAAGGCCGGCCTCGGCGGCGAGTTCCTGGTTCGGGAGGATGCCGATACCGACAAGGACGCTGTCGACTTCGATGAACCTGCCATCCTTCAACTCGACGGCCTCGGCCTTTCCGTCTCCCCGGACCTTCGCCACCTGCGCGCCCGTCATGACCTCGACATCTCGAGACCGGTGCGCGTGTTCGAAGAAGGCGGAAAGCTCGGGCACAGCGACCCGGGCGAGGCAGCGGTCCATGGCCTCGATAACAGTCGGAACTGCGCCCAGTTTCCTGGCGACCGAGGCAGCCTCCAGGCCGATATAGCCGCCACCGATAATGGCGATGCGCTTTGCCGGTTTCACGTCGGATTTCAGAATGTCGATATCCGCAATCGTACGAAGGTAACGGACGCCATCGAGCTCAGCGCCTGGCACGGGAAGAGGGCGGACTCGCGAACCCGTGGCCAAAACGAGGCTCCCATAGCCAAGGGAGCTGCCGTCCTCAAGCAATATGGTCTTGCCTGAGCGGTCGATTTTCGTGACTGAGACGCCGAGCTTGAGTTCGACTTTCTGGTCGGCCCAGACTTCCGGGGGCTGGACCCACAGGCGGTCCTGCTCGATTTCACCGGACAGGTAGGCCTTTGACAAAGGGGGGCGCTGATAGGGCGGATGGGGTTCATCACCGATCAGGATGATCGAGCCATCATAGCCATTTCGCCGAAGGCTGGCTGCGCACTGACCACCGGCCTGGCCTGCGCCGATGATGACAACACCTTGATCTGCCACGCTCTCTCTCCCCTTGGTTTTGTGACATGATGCACATAGGACGTCCGTCCTGCGAAGGGAAATCTTCGGCTGCGACAATTCCTCACCGCGTCGGGGACTTGCTCCGCGCGTCAACTCCGTTACCTAGCGCGACATGACCTATCGTTCCCATGAACCGCGCGCTGTTTCGACCTGGCTCTTCATCGTCGCCGCGATGATCTGCCTGATGATCCTGGTTGGGGGGACGACCCGCCTTACGGATAGTGGTCTGTCCATCACCGAATGGAAGCCGATATCGGGCGCCATTCCCCCGATCGGCGAAGCGGCTTGGCAAGAAGAGTTTCGTCTCTATCAGCAGACGACGGAATTCCAGGAACAGAACTTCCTCATGACCCTGGAAGAGTTCCGTTTCATTTTCTGGTGGGAGTGGGGTCATCGACAGCTCGGGCGGTTCATCGGCCTCGTTTTCGGTCTGCCCTTGCTATTCTTCTGGCTGCGTGGCGACCTGTCTGCCCGTCTCAAGCCGCGCCTTCTTGCGCTGCTCGTCCTCGGTGGGCTGCAAGGTGTGATCGGCTGGTGGATGGTGTCCAGCGGGTTGGTTGACCGGACAGATGTCAGCCAATACCGACTCGCCACGCATCTGGGCATGGCATTCCTTCTTCTCGGGGGTGTTGTCTGGACCGCGCTTGATGCGCGCTTCGGGGCGCCGCCCGTCCGGTCCGGCACGATGGTGCGCTGGTTTCTGGGGCTGTGGGGGCTGGTCTTCCTGCAGATCATTCTCGGCGCATTCGTTGCCGGTCTCGATGCGGGGCGGATCTTCAACACCTGGCCCCTGATGAACGGGCAGCTCATCCCCGACGGTTATCTCGGAGGACACAGCGTCTTCGCCGCCATCTTCGAAAGCCATGCCGCCGTTCAGCTCCAGCATCGCTGGGTCGCCTATCTGGTCGCCATCATGATGGGCATCACAGCGTGGCGGTTGTATCAGGAGCCTCGAGTTTCCCTGAAGCCTTTCCTGATCGTCCTGCCGGCCTTGACGATCGGCCAGATCGCGCTCGGTGTCGCCACGCTGCTGGCGGTCGCGCCGCTGGGCCTTTCATTGGCGCACCAGGGCGGAGCAATCGCGCTCTTCATCGCCACGGGAGCGGCCACCTGGACCGCTCGCCGTAGCGTTTGATCAGTCGGCTTGTTCCGCGACATAGGCCCTGGCAAAGGCTTCACGCGAAATCACCTTAACCCTTTGATCTTCGCGATCAAAAATTGCGACCATTCCCTGGGAATAGGCGGTGTAGCCGTAGGTCTGGTCGGTAACGCTGATGGCGCCGGCCTGACCGACACCGGGCGTGCTGAGACCATCAACAACCGTGATTGTGGCCGTGGGCATGAGGTCGTTCGCATCGAAGGCTTCGAGGTTGGCGCCATTGCCCGTGGATGTGATGACGAGCGGCGTCCCGTTGAACTGGCCCGTAGCCAGCCCTGATGCGGCAACAGCGACTTCCGCCACGACCTCACCGCTCTCGGTCAGTCGTGCGACACCGGCCGCCGGGCTGAGGACGTAGAGGCTTTCACCCATTGCGCTGCATGCGCGCGCTGGCGCGGGGAGTGGCATCTGGGCCGTCCGCGTGACATTGAGGGCATCTTCCCCAGTGTCAGAAATTCGCCAGATTTCGGCGCTGGCCCCGGTGCCGAGGATGACGAGGTCGACATAGCCGATACCTTCCTCGAGCAAGCAAAGACCGGCGACACCGTCGACAGGCTCGATCTCGCCGAGAGGCAGGTCCAGAACCGTGAACTGATCCATCACGACCGCGAAACCGAGGACACCACTGCCGTCCGCTGCGCTTCCGAAAATCAGGGGCAGGGATTCCCCGCGAAGCTGGAAACCGGGTGCCGTTGCCAAGGTGGTCAGTCGCGCGCCGGCATGCTGCGCCCGACGTTCGCCGTCAGCATCATAAAGATCGAGACCGCCATCCCGGGGAGCCGCGATGATCGCTCCGAGGGACGGGACATCGGCTCTCGGCAGGAAGGTGACTGCGGAGACATCTCCGTTACCGGCTTCGAAGGCGGCTGTGACGAGGACTTCTCGCGTCGTTTCATCGAGAGCCTCCGGCATGTCGGGCTCTTCGGGCGTTCCTCCACAAGCAGCCAGAACGAGCAGGGAGGCTGAAATCAGCCCCGCGCGCCCCAAGGGCCGCGAACCGCGAAGGTCCGACCAGGACCGCGCTGCACGTTGAAAAACAGAATCGAACCGTCGGGACTGAAACATGGGCCGGTAATCTCACTCTTTTCGCCATCAGGGCTTATGTGTGCGTTGCGGCCAATCGTATACACCTCGCCGCGCGGCGTCACGCCGCGGATGTACTGCTCGCGCGGCCCGTCTTCCACCACGATGAGATCGCCCCAGGGGGCCACACACAGATTGTCGCAATACTCCATCACGCGATCATCGCGGCTTTCCACGAAGAGCTGGATCCGCCCCGGTTCCTGCGCCTCCAGAGGCTGGCCCTCGAACCGACTCGGTTGATAGCGCCAGATCTGACCGAGCTTGCGCGTCCCGCCATCTGTGCAGGTGAAGTAGCACTCCGCATCACCCCACCACAGGCCTTCGCCCCGGGTGAAGCGGGCGGCGCCGGCTTCCACGCCCCGTTCCGCCAGATCGGCGTCCGGAGCATCAATGTCCTCAAGGTCGATCCATTCGACATCAAGCCATTCGCCCGGTTCGATCCGATCATCACCCGTCCAATTGCGCAGGTCCGCAGACGGGTAGCCGCGAATGGCGAGGGCCTGCAAACGGCCACCGCGTGAGAGTTCGCCGGGAACCCTCGGCAGATATCGATAGAAGAGGGCCGTCGAACGCTTGTCCTCGGTCTGGTAGACGGCACCGGAGGCCGGATCGACAGCGACCGCCTCGTGGCGGAAACGCCCCATCTCGCGGATGGCAACCGGTGTAACCAGGCCACTGGCGTCCGCCGGCACTTCGAAACAATATCCGTGGTCCGTGCGCGCCTCTGCGCCGGCGCGCAGCTCGGTTTCCTCACAGGTGATCCATGAGCCCCAGGGGGTGACGCCGCCCGCGCAATTGTTCATCGTGCCCGCGAGTGACATGAAACAGCGCTCCACCTGCAGGTTCTGCGGATTGATGATCAAGTGACTTGTACCGCCCAGATGTGGTCGGCCATCTTCGGTCCAATCGAAGATCTGCGGCCGCATCGCCCGGGTCAGGCGCGAGGCGTCTGGACCGAAAGCCGATCGATCCGTTTCGTCTGGTGTCAGTTCGTGATTGCGAACGAGTGTGAGCAAGCCGTCCTCGCGCGGGAAACAGCCCATTCCGTCGAAATCGCCCGCAGCCAGTAGCCCATCGCTCATCAGCTCGCCATTCGTAGAGAGCACCGAGTAGCTGAAGCCGGGCGGAAGATCGAAAAGGCCGGCGGGATCGCCGACGAGATCGCCATACACATTCACCTGGTTGAGATAGCCTTGGGTCTGACCGGATTGGGACTGGCACGCGGCGAGGCCTGAAAAGGCGAAGCTGGTTGCAGCGGCTTGCTGCATAAAAGCGCGGCGGGACAGAGACATTGATTCTCTCCTGGAGGCTTGATTTAGGCGTGGCAATACAATGGGTTCGCGACGGGAGTATGACTGCGCGTGATGAGTGCGGTAATATTACACCGCATGACTATCTGTATAAAAATACAGTCGAATTCAGATGGGCCCTTGACCAAATCGATCTCTAGCCGTAAATCGCGCGCTCGAATTCAACCCACAGCCCTTTGGCTTGAGGCAGGATTGCTATGAAAACCTACTCCGCAAAACCGGCGGACGTCGTGAAAAAATGGATCGTGATCGATGCAGAAGGTGCCGTTGTCGGCCGTCTGGCATCTTTCATCGCGATGCGTCTTCGCGGCAAGCACCGCCCGGACTACACCCCGCACGTCGACATTGGCGACCACGTCATCGTGATCAACGCCGAGAAAGTTGTCTTTACTGGCAAGAAGCGCGACGACAAGCGTTACTACCGTCACACCGGTCACCCGGGCGGTATCAAGGAAACCAGCCCGGCCAAGCTGCTGGACGGTCGTTTCCCGGAGCGCGTTATCGAAAACGCCGTGAAGCGCATGCTGCCGAAGGAAAGCCCGCTGGCTCGTCAGCAGTTCTCCAAGCTGCGCGTCTACGCCGGTACCGATCACAAGCATGAGGCTCAACAGCCGGAAGTGATCGACTTCAAATCCATGAACTCCAAGAACGCACGAGGCTGATGATGGCTGAAGAAGCGCGCTCCCTCGAGGACCTCAAAGACGTTATGACCGAAGCCGGTTCTGACGTCGTCGCTGAAGCTGAAGCTGCACCGGCTGAGCCGAAGATTGACGAACATGGCCGTGCCTACGCGACCGGCAAGCGTAAGAACGCTGTCGCCCGCGTCTGGATCAAGCGTGGCAACGGCAAGATCACTGTCAATGGTCGCGACCAGGAACAATATTTCGCACGCCCGGTTCTGCGCATGCTGCTCCAGCAGCCGCTGCAAACCGCCGAGCGCGTCGATGAATTCGACATTGTCGCCACGGTTACCGGCGGTGGCCTCTCCGGCCAGGCTGGTGCGGTGCGTCACGGTATTTCCAAGGCGCTGACCTATTTCGAACCGGGCCTGCGTCCGGTCCTGAAAGCTGGCGGCTTCCTGACCCGCGACAGCCGCGTGGTTGAACGTAAGAAGTACGGTAAGGCCAAGGCCCGCCGGTCCTTCCAGTTCTCCAAGCGCTAATCGCGCACCGGATTGCCGGACAAAGAACGGGCGGTTCCATATGGAACCGCCCGTTTTTTTGTTCGTGCTTCTGAAAGCCTGGGTGGAGGTTTTTATTCCATCTCTGCCTGGGTCAGGCGTCTCATGTCCTGAACCTGGTAGAGAATTTCGCCGGTGGCCCGGTAGCTGGTTTCACCCGGGCGAAGCGTGATCTCGACGAGGGCCGGATTCATCATCGCCATATAGGCAATCCGGTAATTGAGGCGTTGCTCCGGCTCCACAGGGCAGCCTTCAGTTATCTCTGTCTGGACCGTGTCCAGTGCGCATTGCTGGAAAACATCGCGTATATGTTCTTCCTGATCGCTGTAGCGCATCCGCATCATTGGGCCGGA
>Ga0070726_10001845_pt1 | contig 20190 bp, 16 predicted proteins | sample tdAd471_FD_67275 | JGI IMG/M metagenome (GOLD analysis project Ga0070726, IMG submission 67275) | Marine sediment microbial communities from the Atlantic coast under amendment with organic carbon and nitrate - tdAd47.1 | ecosystem: Environmental > Aquatic > Marine > Coastal > Sediment | place... | reverse complement strand
GAGGGGATGTCGGTCGCCCGCCGCTACTCTCTAAGTCTTGAAGCCAAGAGTTCCGAGACCCCCGGCAAGAAGGTCTCGGCTAAGGACGTTGGGGTGTCGCGGATCGCCAGGCACCGGGACGCTCACAACTGTGACCACGCCGTAGTCGTCGGCCAGGACTTCCCAGCGAAGGACGAGAAGGCCGCCCTCGTGATCGAGATGAACGCCGACCGCGATAACACGGGCAAGACCATCACCTTGCTGCGCGTGGCCGACCTCGCTCGGCTGGTGCGCCTTGTGGCGCTACGAGGGATCGGCCTGGTCGCCCTCCGCGAGCTGTTCAGCACCTGCAGTACGCCGGACGAGTCGGCAGAGTGGATCGACGCCCTGAGCCAGCGCGAGCCGGAGAAGCCGCCGTTCAAGGAGATCCTTGAGGCCGCATGGGACCTTGGCAAGGAGACGCCCGCAGAGGCCGTCGAGTTTGGGCAAGTGACGCTCGTGTTGCGCCGCGAGAAGAAGATCAAGATCGAGAAGACTCAGGTTCGTGACCTGTGCCGCGCCCTGTCAACGCTGACGCCGCATGTCGTCGTCCGCGAGTCCACCGTGGAGCTAAACCAGCGCCCCGACCTGGTGCTGGAGGCGGTGAAGGAGGCGCTCACCGCCTTCCCGGTGGAGGAGGCGGAGGGAGCGGTTTTCGAGCCATGACCAAGAAGAAGCTCCGCCCCATCCACCCCTTCCCTGCTCGGATGGCCCCCTCCATCGCTTGGAAGGAATTGAAGACCGATCAGTGCCTTCGCGTGCTCGACCCGATGGCTGGCTCGGGCACCACGCTCATGGTCGCCAGGGCCAATGGCCATCACGCCGTCGGCTTCGACACCGACCCCTTGGCCGTGCTACTCGCCCAGACCTGGTGCGACAGCGTGGACCCAGTAGGAGTGCGACGTGCCGCTGCTCGTGTTGCCTCGCAGGCGAAGGCCACATGGCGGTCAATCCCTCAGCGGGACGCCTACCCTGACGGGGCCGACGAGGAAGATCGGAAGTTCATCCGCTACTGGTTCGACCCGGTGAACCGGCGTCAGCTCAAGGCTCTGTCAACGTCGATCCGTCGGATGCGGCGACCCGACCTGAAGCGCGCGCTCTCTTGCGCCTTCTCGCGTCTGATCGTGACAAAGAGCACCGGCGCGAGCCGCGCCCGCGACGTGCCGCACAGCCGCCCGCATCGCGCCTATGAGCAGGCTCCACTGCGGGCGCTGGACGGCTTCGGCAAGGCGGTCGAGCACATCTTGGCCAACGCTCCGTTCGACGCCACGACCGAGAGCCCTACGGCCAGCGTCCAACTAGGAGACGCCCGCGAGCTGCCACTGGAGGACGAGACCGTCGATCTCGTCATCACCTCTCCCCCATACCTGAACGCCATCGACTACCTCCGTGCGCATCGGTTCACTTTGATCTGGCTGGGCTACTCGCTGGAGGAGCTGCGGGAGGTAAGGGCAACGAACATCGGCACCGAGGTCGGAGGATTCAAGGAGCCGGAGACGGACGGGTTGGAGGCCGCGCTCAAGAGCATGGGTCCCCTCCACCGCCTGCCGCAGCGCTGGCAGCGCGTCGTCGCTCGCTTCGTCGGTGATATGGACGGCGTTTTGGGTGAAGTGGGACGCGTGCTCAAGAAGGACGGGCGAGCGCTCTTCATCGTCGGGGACTGCACGATGCGCGGCGTCTACGTGCGCAACAGCTCAGCGTTGGCTCGCCTGGGTGAGCGTCACGGGTTGATGCTCAAGAAGCGGCGCAGTCGGCCCCTGCCGGAGAACCGGCGCTACCTACCGCCGCCCAAGAAGAAGGCGGGGACCACACTCGACAACCGGATGCGCCACGAGATCATCCTTGAGCTAGTGAAGCAGCGATAGAGCCGCCGCTGGCTGCAAGTGGTGCAGCGCGCCGTAGATGTTGCTGCCCAGCCCCGCCAAGAGCGGTTGCCCCTTCACCGCTCGATCCCGCAGCTCCGTCTGGACCGGATGAAGCACACGAGCGACGGCAACGACGCTTCTAGGAGTGCAGATATCGCGTCGGTGGAGCCACGTCGAGTCGCTGGCCTCGTCCTAGTCAAGCACCTGTGGGGCAGCGACCTCTACCAGCAAGCGCACCAACGCCGACCGACTAGGACACCCAAGTCGAAGCGCAAGCTCGTCCATCAGCTCGACGTGCTGTGGGGGAAGCCGCATCGACAGCCGCGACGTTGATCGGTCGCTGTTGGTCGCTGTTGCCTTCCCCCACCCTGGGTCGCTAAGGCCTGTAGGACCAGCGGGTTGAGTCTCCGAGGATCCGCCCCAACAAGATGCAGGACCTGGGGATCAAAGAGGAGTCGAGCTGGAGTTAGGAGGCGCTCCCTCCTCACTTGGCGACACGCATGAGGAGGACGAAGCGCGGGCCGGCTGGCGAGAAGGCCCTTGCAGGGCTGGACGCGGCCGGTGGCCGTGGCAGCATGGCTGGCCTGCCAGGAGACGCGTGATGCGTAAACGCTCGTTGAACCGAAGGGTCCGCCCGTGGGGGGAGGGCGCCTGTCCTCAGGGCGAGAGCAAAGGAAGCGGCGGTCGAGCCTTCGGCGGTGAGCGCGCTGACGGCGCCGGGAACGCCCGCCGTGGCTGAGTGCGTCGAGATCCCGCAGGCGTTGTTTCGACCCGGCGGGTTGCCCGAGATCTGCGTCGTGACGGGGAGCAGCGAGGGCGTCGAGTGGCGCCCGTTCCAGTTCGAACACTCGCGGATCCGGCTCGACGTCCTCGCGATCGGGGCGATCGGCCAGGACGTCCAGCGAGCCACGTTTTCGCTTCCGCTGAGCGACGGAGGTGCGCGGCGGGCGAGGTGGACGCAGGTCCACCGCGTACTGATCGGACTGCTCGGCTTGGCCTTGATCCTGCTCGGGATAGGCGCCGTCGCGGTCGCGCTGCTCGAGCCGCGGTCGCTCAGCCTGGGCTCGGGCGGACTGATCGCGGTGGTCGCGGTCGCGCTCGGCGCGGCGGTCCTGTGGCTCGGCGAGAACGTCGTGCCACGCGCCGGTCGTCCCACGCTCCTGGAGCCAATCAGCGGCGGCTTGCCGGTGCAGCTCTCACTCCCCAGCAGCGTCGCGGCGGATGCGATTCGCGAGCACGTCAAGACCTGGCGCCGGAACGCCCCGCCCCCGCCTGCCCCCGAACCCGAACCGGAGCCGCCACCTCCGCTCGTCGAGCTACCCGCCGATCAGGTTCCGCACACCTGCCCCGCGTGCAACGGGCGCCTGGTCGAGGACGGCGAAGCCCCCGAGCCGCTCGCGTTCTGCTTTCACTGCGGACATGCTTTGGCGAGCTAGAGCTCGAGGCCACGGCTGCTGCCCGAAGCCCTGCGACCTCAGGGGGCGACGTTGCTCGGATAACGAGGGTTGGTTCCCAGCGCTCTGCGTTGGGTCAGCGGGCGCAGTTGCTGTATACCGGAGGTGTGCGCACGCTCTCCGTCCTCACGGTTCTGCTGCTGGTCGCTGCGCCGGCCCTGGCCGACCCCTCACCGGAGGGGCGCTACAAGCTAGAGGTCTCGCACGTAACGTACGGCCCATACGCCCCCAGCCCCCTCCGCGCTCGAGCCGTGCTCCGCGTCGACGGCGACGTCCTGCGCTTCGACTCGAGGCTCGTGGGTGCGTTCGCCGGCGACGCGAGGCCGACGGGCGACCGCTGGACCCTGCGTCCCACCACCGCCGACACGATCGGCGTGACGGGCCACCTGCGCGGCGCCCAGCCAGCCGACGCGCCCACGGTCGAGCTCCAGCTCAGGCGCAGCACCCGCGCCGAGGGCGTGTTGATCGGGCGCGTCCTGCGAGACGGGCGACCCACCGCCCACCTGCGGCTGACCCAGGCCCCGCGCGCGCTCCTGGTCTACACGTCACTCCGGGCCTGGCACGAGCGGGTCAAGATCCTCTACCGGGTCGTCGAGGCCGAGAACGAGTACCGCAGGCGCGGCTACTCGTTGACCCGCCTCAAGGCGACGTCCGTCTCCGAGCTGACGCAGCGCCTCCAGCGGGCCGCGGCCGCCAACGACCCCTTCGACCGGATCGTGATCCTCTCCCACGCGGGGCCGCGCGACGGCCCGATCTATGGCTACGACCACGACGAGACTCAGACCAGCCCTCACCTCAACCAGCAGCTGTGGGGGCCCTTCACCCAGGCGCTGCGCGCGGGGACCAGCGCAGACGCCTTGATCTACGTCGGCGGCTGCCACACCGGCGGCTGGGACTCGGACGAGCGCGACACCGGGCGGGGCCCGCGGCCGGACGAGTGCTCGTGGGTCGAGAAAGCTTCGCGAGCGAGCGAGCGCACGGTGATCGGTCCCGCGGGCCTGACGTCCTGGTGGAAGACCCACGACGCGATCCTCGCCCTGGAAGGCGACCAGGGCGCGCCGCAGGAGACTCGCTGGGCGTACCCCGACCGCGCAGTGATCGTCGCCGACCGCGAAAGCAAGGCCGACGCCTTCGAGGACGTGCCGGAGTTGACCGCGTCGCCCGCAGCGGCGGCCCGCGGCGAGACGATCACGATCCGCGCCAAGGGGTTTGCCCTGACGCGTGGGCAGCAGCGCCTCCAGGTGCTGGTCGTGTTTGGCTCCAGGACCAAATACGCCTGGACCTCGAGCGCGCTCCCCGACTCGACGATCGTCGAGGTCGAGGTGCCCGAGCAGCTCGACCCGGGCCCCACACAGCTCGACCTGCGAATCGGTGGCGAGTCGGTGAGGACCCCCTTCGAGGTCCGCTGAAGGATCGAAGCCTACTCCGCGTCGCCGCGGTCGTCATAGGGCCTCCCTGAACAGCTGTAGCGACCCGCCCGACCCAAGTCGCTCCGGTAGACTCGGAACCATGCTCGATTCCTGGTCGCGACGTCGCGGGGAGGTCTGACGTGGAGCCCTGCCTGGTGTTCGGCGCCGTATGCGCCATAGGCGCGGTCGTGATCGCCCTCGCCCGCGCGTTCCACGCGCAGCAACTGAAGGAGCTGGAGCGGCTGGCCGCGTTCCTCGACGGCACGGTCCACGCGGACGACGGCTGGTTCGCCAGTCTGAGCGGGGCCAAGGTCCGCGGCTCCTACCAGGGGCACCGGGTCGAGGCGCGCTACGAGATCCGCGGCTCGGGGAAGAGCAAGCAGACCTGGGTGGTGGTCCACGTGCGGGTGCAGGCGCCGATCTCGGGCTTTCGGATCCGTCCGGCGGGGGTGATCAAGCGGGTCGGGCGCTGGCTGGGGCTGGTCCACGACACCAAGACCGGCAACGCCCGCGTCGACGACCGCTTCATTCTCGACGGCCGCCCCGAGGCGCTGGCGGGGCTCTTCGCCCAGGGGGACGCCGAGCGCCAGCTCGACTCCCTGTTCAAGGGACAGCGGGCGGGCGAGGTCGAGCTGCGCGGCGAGCGCCTCTCCACCAGCTTCCGAGTCACCGGGGTCAACCGCGCCAAGGTGGCGGGCGCGATCCTGCACCTGGTCGCGCTGGCCAAGCTCTGCGACCGCAAGCCGATCCAGGTCAAGATCAAGGGAGGCTCGCCGGCGACGAAGCGCTTCGGCTGGACGGGGGGGACGGGGCAGGCCATGTGCCCCTACTGCCGCGACGGGATCGAGTCGGCGGGCGAGCTCGAGCTCAGCGCCTGCTCGAGCTGCAACACCGTGCACCACACCGAGTGCCTCGAGGAGGCCGGCGGCTGCACGGTCTTCGGCTGCGGCGGCGGGCGCCGCGCGCGGCAGCGCGTACGGTGAGCGAGTTGGGGCCATGGGGGCGAGGTTCAGTTCTCTCCGGCCTCCACTCGCAGTGGCTGGAAGAGGACTCGCAGTGATTCGGAGCGGTCAGTGACCGAGTGGACTCGAGAGCAGGCGATCCGTCGAATCTGCCGCGAACGGCTGGACGCGTTGTCCCCTGAGGAGCGCGCTCAGCACGTCGAGACGATCAAAGGGGAGGCCTGGGACACCCACCCTCGCTGGCCCACTCTCGCTCCGGACCTGCGTCGGGAACTCGAGGACGAGGGAGACACGACGGATCCTGAAGCAAGTCGCTTCGACTCTGCCTTGCTGATGGTCCTCGAGGACGGATTCCACGGTGTGCTGAACGCCTACCTGGCGGCGCACCTGCACGACCTCAGGATCCCATGCTCAGCAGTGACGGGCGAGGTCGAGCCTCGACTTGCATGTCCCTGTTGTGGATACCTCACCCTGGAGGAGCGAGGTGTCTACTCGATTTGTCGAGTTTGCTTCTGGGAGGACGACGGCAGCGACAACCCAGGAGCACACAGTGGGCCGAATCACATGACTTTGGCCCAGGGGCGGAGGAACTTCGCGCGCTTCGGAGCGGTCACGAGGCGTGAGCGTGAGTTGGTGGATCCCGACGGACCGCGCAAGTACCCGCGCTCGCCCACGCAGACCTGAGTGAGGAGCGGGCTAGCAAACTCCGGCCTCTGCCGCGGGAGAGACCCGAACGCGTGCCTGTCGGCAGCCCTAATACAATACGAACCGTGACGAGCTCAGTCGAACCTCGCAACGCCCCATACCACCACCGCCTCGTCGTCGGCTATCACGGGTGTGAGCGCGAGTATGGGGAGGCCATTCTGCTCGGCAAGGCTCAACTCCAGCCGAGCACGAACGACTACGACTGGCTCGGTGGCGGGGTCTACTTCTGGGAGCACGGATTTCGGCGCGCTTTGGAATGGGCGCAGGAGAACCGGGAGGATCCGTTCGTGCTCGGGGCATACCTCCATCTGGGTCGCTGCCTCGACCTGACGGACACCTGGGCGACAGCACGGCTGTCTGAAACTCACCGGGCGCTGAAGTTGGGACTGAGGCGACAGGGCGTGAAGCTGCCCAAGAACAGGAAGGGCAGAGGCGCCGCCAGGCGAGACCGTCTGGTGCGGAGTTTGGACTGTGCCGTGATCAACCTCTTCAACGACCGTGAGGATCAAGCCAAGGGAGGCGTCTGCTACCAGTCCGTCCGTGGGGTGTTCGAAGAGGGGAGGCCCGCGTTTCCCGGATCCTGCATCCGAACTAAGACGCACGTCCAGATCGCCGTGCGCGATCCTGGCTGTATTCTGGGGTTCTTCGTGCCCGTTGATATGCTGGAAGCAGACAGAGTCGCATGATCGAACGCAGCACGAAGAAGTTCTCGCTCCCGGATCCCTATGACGACGACTACAAGGCCGTTCTCGCGGGATTCGTTCGCCTGCCCAAGGAGGAGCAAGCCAAGATCCTGCAGCGGATCGGGATTCTCGGGCCCGACGGGAAGCTAGCTCCCGCCTATGCTGACGACGGGTCTGACGAGAGCGCGAACGACGCGGTGTCGACGAGGTAGCGCTCGGACCTGAGCGAAATGGGCTCCCGAAGATCGCGTCTAGAGCGAGGGCAGGAGGGCTGCCGTGCCTGGGGAGGACTGGATCGAGGTCGCGCGAGTCGACGACCTCGTCGGCGACGGGCCGCTGGCGGTCTCCGCGGGCGAGCGCGACCTCGTGCTCGTCGGCCGCGGCTCCGGGCTGCGCGCCTTCGACGGGCTGTGCCCACACCAGGGAACCCTCCTGGCCGAGGGCGAGTTCGACGCGGGTCGGCTCGTGTGCCGCAACCACGGCTGGCGCTTCTGCACGAGCAGCGGCCAGCGGGAGGGCGGACCCGAGTGCCTGACCCGGTATCCGGTGCGCGAGCGGGACGGGCGGGTCTTCGTCGACGTCGGGACCGGGCGGACGGAGCCTGGGGCAGCGGGAGGCCGACGCTGGCACGAGCTCCCGGGGCCCCGCGGGCTGCCGGGGGTGGGCAGCGCGCTCCAGCTCAGCCGCGAGCAGCTCCACCTCCAGCTCGAGGGCTGGAGTGAAGCCTACGGCCCCTACTGCGGGTTCAAGCTGGGGAGCACCCCGGTGGTCCTGATCGCCGACGCCCAGCTCACGAGCCAGGCCCTGCGGGCGCGGCCGAAGCACTTTCGCCGGCTGAGCAAGATCGAGGCGGTGTTCAGCGAGCTCGGCATACAGAGCGTGTTCACCGCCGAGGGCGACGCCTGGCGCGAGCAGCGCCGGCTGGTGATGAGCGCGCTCTCCCAGCGCAACCTCGTGGGCTTCTACCCGGTGTTCCGCGCGGTGACCGAGCGCCTGCTGCGCCACTGGGAGCAGAAGGCGGCGCGCGGCGCGACCGTCGAGATCCAGGACGACCTGCTGCGGTTCACCGTCGACGTGATCACGACCCTCGCCTTCGGCCGCGACGTGAACACCGTCGACGGCGGAAACGACCTGCTCCAGGACAAGATCGCGACGGTCCTCGTGGCCCTCTCCCGGCGCACGCGGGCGGTGCTCCCCTACTGGCGACTGCTCTCGCTGCCGCGGGACCGGGCGCTCTACGCGGCGCTCGAGGAGCTCCGCGGCTGGATGTCCACGATCGTCGAGGAGACCCGCGGCGCCCTCGCCGAGGAGCCCGGCCGGGCGCCGAGGAACTTCCTCGAGGCCATGCTCACGGCGAGGGACGCGGAGGGGCGCCCGTTCGCGGAGCCGGTGATCCTCGGCAACGCCCTGACCCTGCTCTTCGCAGGCGAAGGGCTGACGGGGAACACCCTTGCCTGGGCGGTGCACGAGCTCTGCGACGCCCCGCAGGCGGTGGCCGCGCTGCGCGAGGAGGCGGACCGCGTGCTGGGGGGCGAGGCCTTCGCCGCCGACCTCGCGGCGACCGACGTCCTGCGCTACGCCGACGCGGTGACCCGCGAGACCATGCGCCTGCGGCCGGTGGCGCCGTTCGCGGTGATGGAGGCCAACTGCGACACCGCCCTCGGCGGCCTCGACGTGCGCGCGGGCGAGGTCCTGATCTGCCTCTACCGGCGCCCGGCGCTGAGCGAGGCGGTGACTGCCGACGCCGAGCGCTTCCTCCCCCAGCGCTGGCTCGACGCCGACCCCGAGGCCGCCGCCCGGCTCGACGCCGCGCACATGCCCTTTGGCTCCGGCCCGCGGATCTGCCCCGGGCGCTCGCTGGCGTTCCTCGAGACGCGGGTCGTGCTCTCCATGCTCTACCGGAACTTCGACGTGGAGCGCGTGGGCTCCCGGGACGACGTCCGCGCTGTGTTCCGCTTCGCGGCCGTCGAGCCGCACGGCTTGCGCGTGCGCCTGCGCGCGAGGACCCCCGCGCCCGCGCCGTGAGCCGCCAGGGCCGCAATTCCTGTCGACAACGGGGGAGATCCCCCTAAGATCGAGCCTTCCAGCGATCCAAGTCTCGGCACCAGCGGTGGTTGAGCGTGCCCGAACCCAAACCAGACGTCCTCGTCCCGTTCTTCGGTTGGGCCGATCGGCACCCCGATCGACGCCTGTTCTGCTTCCTCGACCAGCAGGGTCGCGAGGTCGAGCAGCACACCTACGGCGGGTTCGTCGCCCGCACCGGCGCCGTGGCGGCCTTCGTGCAGCGGTCGTTGCCGAAGCTGCAGCCCGGCGACCGGGTGCTGCTGGCCTACCCGCCGGGCCTGGAGATGATCACCGCGTTCTTCGCCTGCGTGCGCCTGGGTTGGATCCCGGTGCCGGTCTACCCGCCGACCAGCCACGGCTACGACGGGGCGTTGGCGAAGATGAACTTCATTGCCCGGGACTGCGCCGCGTCGGCGGTGCTGACCACCCGGGCGTTCTACTGGTCCATGCGCGTCAACCGGGTCCGGCACCGGATCCGCACCTGGTCCCTGCGGCGCGACGCGGTCAGCGCCCTGCCCTGGGTGCGGACCAGCGACGCGCCGCGCGCCCAGGAGCCCGAGTTCCAGCCCGGGCACAGCGAGACCCTGTTCCTCCAGTACACCTCCGGCTCGACGCGCAGCCCGCGCGGGGTCAGGGTCTCCCACGCGAACCTGCTGGCCAACGGCGACGCGGTGGTCGACCACCTGCCCGTGGGCGTCTCGTGGCTGCCGCAGTACCACGACATGGGGCTGATCGGCTACTACCTGTTCTTCGCGATGAAGGGCGGGACGACCTACGGCTTCAGCCCGCTGGACTTCATTCAGCGCCCGCTGCTCTGGCTGGAGACGATCACCCGCTACCGCGGCACGGCCACCTCCGCGCCGGACTTCGCCTTCGCCTACTGCCTGCGCGAAGACAAGGTCCCCACGGCGGCGTTGGAGCGGCTCGACCTCAGCTCGCTGCGCTTCTTGATGAACGCCGCCGAGCCCGTCCGCGCACCGAACTACCGCGCCTTCCTCCAGCGCTTCCGCCCCGCCGGCCTGCGGCCGGAGGTCTTCTTCTCCGCCTTCGGGCTCGCGGAGTACACCCTCGCCGCCACCAACTACGGGCGGCGGATCCTCTCCGTCGACCGGACCGCCCTCTCCGAGGGCAGCGTGGTGCGCGCAGCTGCGCCCGCGGGGCCTGTCAGCAAGGAGCTCGTGAGCTGCGGGACCCCGCTGCCCGGGGTCGAGCTGCGGATCGTCGACCCAGACACCGGCGTCCCCCAGCCCGACGACCGCGTCGGCGAGATCTGGCTCGCTGGGCCGAGCCGCTGCGCCGGCTACTGGGGGCACCCCGAGGCGTCGCGCGAGGTGTTCGCGGCCCACGTCGAGGGCGACCCCGAGACCCCCTGGCTGCGCACCGGCGACCTGGGCTTCCTCCACGAGGGCGAGCTCTTCCACTGCGGCCGGCTGAAGGACCTGGTGATCCTCCGCGGGCAGAACTACTACCCCCAGGACGTGGAGGCGATCGTCCAGCGAGATCCGCGCGTGCGCGCCGGCTGCGCCGCCGCGTTCTCGGTGGTCGCCGACGACAGCGCCGAGGAGGCGCTGGTGGTCGTGGCCGAGCTGCGCGACCCCGGCCAGGTGCCCGACGGCGCCGCCCTCTGCCGCCAGGTGCAGGCGGCGCTGGGGATCGCGGTCGACACCCTGGTGTGGATTCGCGCGCGCACGATCGCCAAGACCAGCTCGGGCAAGGTCTCGCGCCACCGGGTCAAGCAGGCTCATGCGAACGGCGAGCTGGCGGTGATCGCCGAGGTCCACCCGGGGCTGGAGGTCGCGGACGTACCGGCCGCGGCTGCGGCGAGCCCGGTGCACGAGGTGCTCGCCCGCTACGGGCTGCTCGGCAGCGAGGAGTGGACGCTCTCGGAGTCCGGCATGGACTCGCTGCGGCTGGTGGGGCTGGCCCAGGACCTGAAGCAGGTGCTGGTCGAGGCCGGCCTGCGCGACCTGAGCGAGGCGATCACCGTCCAGAGCCTGCAGCAGCTCGCCGTGTCGGAGCTGGGGGAGCTGCTGACCCAGGTGGCCGAGGGCCCGAGCGTCGCGCGGGCCCGCTTCCGGCACGCGCTGACCCGCCTCGCCGAGGAGCACCAGGCCTTCGAGCAAGACCTCATGCAGCGCGACTCCCGGCTCAACTTCGACCCCGTCTCGCTGCCTGTTTCAAGGGGCCTCTCCGAGGCGCAGGCGGGCGACGCCCCCGTCCTGCTGACTGGCGGCACGGGGTTCTTCGGGCCGTTCCTGCTGCTGGAGCTGCTGCGCCAGCTGCCCGAGCGGCAGGTCGTGGTGCTCGTGCGCGCAGAGACCCCCGAGGCGGCCAAGCAGCGGCTGCTCGAGGGCCTGGCGACCGTGCGCCCCCTGGCGGAGATCCCCGCGGCCTGGCTCGAGCGGATCGAGCCCGTGTGCGGCGACCTGGCGCGCACCAACCTGGGACTGACCACCGCGGCCTGGGAGGCGCTCGCTCGACGGGTCGGCACGATCTACCACAACGGCGCCCAGGTGAACTACCTCTACGACTACGCCACCCTCCGCCCGAGCAACGTCGCCGGCACCAACGAGGTCCTGCGCCTGGCCATGAGCCACCGGCCGAAGCAGCTCAACCATGTGTCGACGACGTTCATTTTCGGCTGGTCGACCAAGGAGGTGCTCTGGGAGACCGACCCCAACGAGGACCGCGAGCTGCTCGACTTCGGCTACAGCCAGACCAAGTGGGTGGCCGAACAGCTCGTGCGGGACGCCATGTCCCACGGCCTGCAGGCGCGGATCTTCCGGCCCGCCCTGATCACCCCCTCGGTCTCGGGCGGCGGCGGGTCCTTCGACATCGCGGTGCGGCTGCTGGCGTTCATGGTCAAGCACCAGCTGAACACCACCGCCCAGAACCAGGTCAGCTTCTGCCCGGCGGACCTGGTGGCGCGGAACATCGTCGCCATCGGCGAGCAGCCCGCCAGTGTGGGGCACACGGTCCACGTGACCCGCGACGACTACGCCAACATGAGCGACGTGACCGCGATCCTCGCGGAGCTCGGCGGCCTGACCTTCACCGACTACGACCTCGATCGCTTCGTGACCGAGGTCACCGACCGCTGCGTCCCCGGTGACATCCTGTTTCCGCTGCTGGACTTCTTCTTGCGTTCCATGGACAACATCGCGGCCATGGAGTTCAAGCGCTACGACAACGCCAGCTACCGCCGGTTCCGTGACCGATCGCCCGAGGGCCAGGCAGACCCCCCGCTGCGCGAGGTGGTCCGCGGGCTGTGGCGGTTCATGAAGCGACACGGCCTGGTCGACTCGCCAGCGGGAGTGGCCTGATGGCGATCTCCAACGCGCCGCACGTCTCGCGGCTGAGCGCCTTCCTCGACGCCAAGCACATGGTGCAGAACCCGGTGGAGGTGTTCGAGAAGTACCGCGCAGAGCTCGGGCCGACGTTCACCTTCCACTTCGGCGGGGCCAAGCGCGCGGTGGTCTCCACCGAGCCCGAGTTCCTCCAGCACGTGTTGAAGACGAACCACACCAACTACGTGAAGTCGCATATCCAGACCAAGCACATGGTCGAGTTCCAGGGTGTGGGCCTGGTGAACAGCCACGGCGAGGAGTGGCTGCGCCGGCGCAAGCTGGTGGCCAAGGGCTTCAGCCCCAGCCGCCTGGCGAGCGTGCTCCCGATGCAGATCGAGGTCCTCGAGCGGCTGATGCAGCGCTTCGAGGCGGACGCGGCGGCGGGGCCAGTCGACGTCTACGAGCACATGGTGCGCTTCACCCTGGGCATGGTCGGCCGCTCGATCTTCGGCCGCGCCGCGACCGACGCCGAGCTGCAGCAGATCGCCGACGCGATCAGCGATATCCAGGGCTATATCGTGGAAATGATCGTGCAGCCCTACCTGATCCCGTGGTTCCGGATCAGCGGCAAGGCGCGGCGCTACCAGCAGATCCGCCGCGCCGCCGACTCGGTGGTGCTGGCCCATATCCAGGCCCGGCGGGCCAAGGGCTCCGGGGACTACGACTTCCTCGAGCTGCTGCTCGAGGCGCCCTTCCACGACACCGGCGAGACGATGACCGAGGAGCAGGCGCTGATCGAGGCGCTGCAGCTGATGGTCGCCGGCAACGAGACCTCGTCGATCGCGGCCACCTGGTTGCTCTACCTGCTGGCGCTCCACCCCGAGCACGCCGCGCGGATCCAGGAGGAGGTCGACGCCCACGTCGGCGACGGGCCGGTCACCGCCGAGTCGTTGAAGCGGCTCGAGCACACGGTCCGCTGCCTGCACGAGGCGCTGCGGATCTACCCCCCGTTCTGGATGATCGACCGGATCGCGCTCGCGGACGACGAGGCCGCCGGGGTCGCGATCCCCAAGGGCGCGATGGTGATCCCTTACATCTACGGCACGCACCGCAACACCGCGCTCTGGGACGACCCCGAGCGCTTCGACCCCGACCGCTTCCTCAAGCCCGCCGTGCGCGCGCGCCACCCCTTCGCCCACGTGCCCTTCGGCGGCGGGCCGCGGCTGTGCGTGGGCAACACGATGGCGATCTCGCAGATCTCGCTGATCGTGGCCACGCTCTTGCGCCGCTACGACCTGCGCTACGAGCGCGACGAGCCGGTGCGCACCCGGCCGATGATGCTCCTCCGCCCGGACGGCGAGGTCCCCGTGCGCTTCGTCCCGAGGGCCTAGTGTCGAGCTGGGGCCCCTCCCGACTGGCCCGCATGGCCAAGCGCTGCGGGGGGGTCGACCTCCGCCGAGTGCCGGTCTACCTCGCGACCCTCAGCCGCTACGCGCTGCTCGCGCCGCCGCGCTGGGCCCAGCAGCGGCGGGAGGCCCGCGAGCCGAGCCCGCCCCTCGCCGAGGACCCCGTGTTCGTGCTCGGCCACTGGCGCTCGGGCACGACCTACGTCCAGCAGCTGCTGGGCGCCGACCCGCGGCACACCACCCCGACCCTGTTCAGCAGCCTGTTCTCCGACGTCTCGCTCGCGGGCCAGCGCCTGGAGGCGGCGCTGAACGGGGTCGCGAAGGCCCTCCGCCTGCGGCACTCGATCCAGCGCCAGCCGTTGCAGCTCGGGCTCCCCGCCGAGGGCGACATTGGGCTCTGTCTGGGCTTGCTCAGCAAGCACGCCTACACCTGGGGGCACCTGTTCCCGCGCTCCTTCCCCCGCTGGATGCAGACCCACGTGTTCGACCCCACGCCGGGGACGGTCCAGGGTTGGCTCGACGACTACGAGCTGCTGATGCGGCGGGTCGCGGCCCTCGCCGGCGGTCGGCGGGTGGTGATGAAGAGCCCCGGGGACACGGCGCGGATCCCCTGGCTGCTCGAGCGCTATCCGGGGGCGCGCTTCGTCTACGTGCACCGCGACCCCCTCGCCGTCTACCCCTCCACCCGCTACCTGTGGGGGGTGATCCAGCGCGAGTTCGCCTTCCAGCGGGTCGACGACGCCACGGTCCACCGCTTCGTCGTCGAGACCTACGCCCGCCTGCTGACCCGCTACCTGCGCGACCGCGAGCGGGTGCCCGCCGGCCAGCTGGTGGAGCTGCGCTACGAGGAGCTGCTCTGCGACGGCCCCGCCACCCTCGAGCGCCTGTATGCGACCCTGGGTTTGGGCCCCGTGCCCGACCCGGTGCTGGCCGAGCTGCGCGCCAACGCCGGGCACCCGCCGACCCGCTACGCCATGGCGCCCGCCCTCGAGCACGAGCTGCGCGACGCCTGGGCCTTCGCCTTCGAGGCCTGGCCCGAGGAGACCACCGCCGCATGAAGAAGGGGATCCGCAAGCTGGAGGGCACGACCTGGGTGATCACGGGCGCCGCGAGCGGGATCGGCCTGGAGCTGGCCAAGCAGGCCCTCGCCAAGGGGGCCCGGGTGGCGCTGGTCGACGTCGACGCCGAGGGGCTGGAGCGGGCCGTGGCCGCGGGCGGCGCCCCCGAGCGCTGCTCGACCCACGTGGTCGACGTCAGCGACCGCGAAGCCATGCTCGCGCTGCCCGAAGCCGTGCTCGCGCACCACCCCCGGGTGGACGTGCTCGTCAACAACGCCGGGATCGCCTACGAGGGCAACTTCTTCCAAATGAGCCTCGAGACCTGGGACCGGGTCATGGGGGTCAACTTCTGGGGCGTGGTCCACGGGCTGCACGCGTTCCTGCCCCACCTGGCCAAGGCGCCCAAGGCCCACGTGGTGAACCTCTCGAGCCTGTTCGGGATCGTGGGCATGCCCGGGCAGACCGTCTACTGCGCGAGCAAGTACGCCGTGCGCGGGCTCAGCGAGTGCCTGTGGGAGGAGCTGCGCGAGACCCGCGTGGGGCTGACCGTGGTGCACCCGGGCGGGGTCGCGACGAACATCATGCAGGCCGCCGAGGGCGAAGATCCGCAGCTGCTCGGCGAGCTCGCTACGTGGTACGAGAAGCACGCCATGGCGCCGGCCAAGGCGGCGAAGAAGATCCTCAAGGCCGTGCGCAAGGGCAAGCCCCGGCTGCGGATCACTCCGGAGGCGTATCTGGCCGACTGGGTCAAGCGCGCGCTCCCGGTCAACGGCAACCGCCTGGTCAGCGCCCTCGTGCTCCGCGGGCTGGGGTTCTCCCACATGCGCGGGGTCCGCCGCGAGGCGTGGGAGCGGACCATGGTCCGCGGCGAGCAGCCGTGACCCCGGCCGCCGCGGTCGAAGGCAGGGGCGGAGCTTGCCTCCGCCCGCGGCGCGCCGACTCCCAATCCCACGGGTGTGGCCGACGCGTGGGCGGAGGGTCGACGGTCCCGCGTCGCCGGGAGCGGCCGTGAGCCCGACCTCCGTCGAGGTCTTGATCGTGGGCGCCGGCGTGAGCGGGATCGGCGCGGCGATCGAGCTCTTGCGCCGCGGTCGGCGGGATTTCGTCGTGCTCGAGGCCGCCGAGGCCCTCGGCGGGACCTGGCGCGACAACACCTACCCCGGGATCGCCGTCGACATTCCCGCCACGTCGTATTGCTACCGCTACGAAATGGGCTTCCCCTGGTCGCGGCTCTACGCCCCCGGCGACGAGGTGCTCGCCTACCTCCAGCACTGCGCCGCCAAGTACGGCGTCGAGCCCCAGATCCGCTACGGCTGCCGGGTGCGCGCGGCCACCTTCGACGAGGCCACGAGCCGCTGGACCGTGGAGCTGGAGGACGGGCGCCGCTTCGAGAGCCGCTTCCTGATCGCGGCCACCGGGCTGTTCGCCACCCCCCGGATCCCGGAGTTCGCGGGGCTGGACGACTTCGCCGGCGCGCGCATGCACACCGCCCGCTGGGACCACGACGTCGCGCTCGCGGGCAAGCGGGTGGGCGTGATCGGCACCGGGGCCTCGGCGGTGCAGGTCGTGCCCGAGGTCGCCCGCGAGGCCAGCGCGCTGACGGTGTTCCAGCGCACGCCGATCTGGATCAGCCCGCGCTTCAACCCCAGCCTGCGGCGGCGCTCGCCCACGGACCGCCCGACCCTCGGTCAGCGGGTGCGGCGTTGGATCAGCGAGCTGGCCCTCGAGCTCTTGACCTACGTCGTCGTGCACTACGCGCGCACGCAGGTCCTGGTCAAGGCGTTCCAGCGCGCGGTGCGCGCCTGGATGCGCCGCCAGGTGCGCGACCCCGACGTGGCCCGGCGGCTGATCCCCAGCTACGACCTCGGCTGCAAGCGGCCGACCTCGTCGTCGGACTACCTCGCGACCTTCAACCTCGAGCACGTGACCCTCGAGACCGCGCCGATCGAGCGCCTGGTCCCGGCCGGGGTCGCGGTCGAGGGCGGCGCGCTGCACGAGCTCGACGTGCTGATCTTCGCCACCGGCTTCCGCACCACCGAGAAGGGCAACCAGCCCTCGTTCCGCGTGGTCGGCCGCGACGGCGTCGAGCTGCACGCGCTCTGGGACGAGCACCGCTTCCAGAGCTACGCCGGGATCGCGGTCCGCGGGTTCCCCAACCTGTTCCTCACCCACGGCCCCTACAGCGGCGGCTTCAACTGGTTCGCCATGCTCGAGACCCACCTGGGTCAGATCCTGGCCTGCCTCGAGCACGCCTGGGCCAGCGACCGGCCCCGGGTCGAGGTCAAGGCCAAGGCCTACCGCGACTACGTCGCCGCCACCGAGAAGCTGGCGACCCGCACCGTGTTCCTCTTCGGCGGCTGCGGCGGCGCCCGCAGCTACTACGTCGACCGCCACGGCGACGCCTCGCTCCCCTCGCCGCGGACCCCCTTCGAGCGCGACCGCTGGGCCAAGGCCCGCGGCGTCCGCGACTTCGAGTTCGCCGAGGCGGGCGGCGGGTAGACTCGACGCATGCTCTTCTCCTGGTGGCGACGACGTCGACGGGCGCAGCTCCGCGCCCAGCCATTCCCGGCCGCGTGGCTGGAGGTGCTCGAGACGCTCCCCCTCTACCGCCGGCTGGACGAGGCCGACCAAGCCGAGCTCCGCGGGCACCTGCAGGTGTTCCTCGCCGAGAAGACCTTCGAGGGCTGCGGCGGCCAGGCGATCGACGACCGGGTGCGGGTCACGATCGGCGCTCAGGCCTGCCTGCTGCTCCTGCACCGCGAGACCGACTACTTCCCCGACCTGGGCTCGATCCTCGTCTACCCGTCTGGCTACCAGGCCGCCCACGAGGAGGTCGGCCCCGGCGGCGTGGTCACCGAGGGCACCTCGCACCGCCTGGGCGAGTCGTGGACCCGCGGCGCGGTGGTCCTCGCCTGGGACTCCGTCCTCGGCGGCGCCGCGCGGCTCAACGACGGCGAGAACGTGACCCTGCACGAGTTCGCCCACCAGCTCGACCAGGAGGACGGCGAAGCCGATGGCGCCCCGATCCTCGCCACCCGCTCGGCCTACGGCCCCTGGGCGGAGGTCCTCGGCCACGACTACGAGCAGCTGCAGGCCGCCGTCCAGCGCGGACGGCGGAGCCTGATCGACGCCTACGGCGCGACCAACCCCGCCGAGTTCTTCGCCGTCGCCACCGAGGTCTTCTTCGAGCGTCCGCGCCGGCTCAAGCGCAAGCACCCCGAGCTCTACGAGCAGCTGCGCGACTTCTACCGCCAGGACCCGGCCGAGCAGCGCGTGTCCAAGGCGCGCTGAGGAGATCTCATGGCCAAGGTGCACGTCTTCGTCTGCGGCAATCGCTTCGAGTCGTTCAAGACCATGCGTGCGTTTACGCGCCCGGTCTACACCGACGAAGGCGACGTGCTGCCCTCCGAGTTTGCCAAGGAGGTCGAACTCAGCGACTACGAGCCAATGTGCCTCGAGGCGATTCACGGGACCGAGCCCCAGCCAGTCCGGGAGCTCGTGGCTAGGGCCTCCTACGCCGATCAGTGGCTGAGCGAACTCCCCGAAGCGCTGGAGGCCTGCCAGGCGTTTTGCGTGTTCTCGCCCAACCACGTCGCCAATCCCCAGGGGACGTCGCTGGACTACGTCGGCGCGTTCTCCTATACGCCGTAGACCCCGCGCTCGAGGGTCGCTCCGCACGGCCTGCGGCGTCGGGGGGGGCGAGGGTCTCCACGTGGATCCACGCCACCCGTGGCTTGGACTTAGGAGTCTCCACGTGGATCCACGCCACCGCTGGCTTGGACTTAGGAGTCTCCACGTGGATCCACGCCACCCGTGGCTTGGACTTAGGAGTCTCCCCTGGCGCGGACTGAAGCGAGTGGCGGCTACTCGCCCAGCTTCGCCGTCGCGAGGGCGCGGTAGAGGGCGAGCTTGTCTTGCTGAAACTCGGCGCCGCCGACGACCTTGCCCGCCTCGATCAGGTCCATGACGGTGAACTGCACGGAGCAGTCGCCCTTGAACAAGATCCCAGTCTGGAGCACGTGGACCTGGCGGCTGGTCCCTCCCCCCAGCGAGCACGGCATGAGGCTCCGAATCGCGCGAGCCTCCTCGCCGACGAGCTCGACGGTCTCCCACAGGTGGATCGCCTTGCTCGGCTCCGAGCACATCCCCTGGCGCGACGCCCGACTGTAGCCCTCGAGGGCGGCGAGCCGCTGGGCGTCCGTGCGGGCGGTCTCGTGGGAGACCGAGACGAGGCACTTCGTCAACGGCTGAGAGCCGGGGGTCAGCTTGTGGACCACTCCGTCCCCGACCGGGATCTTCGTGTGCGTCCAGCTCGCTGGGACCTCGAGCTTCAGCCCGTCGAGGTCCAGGGTCTGGAGCTCGCGCTTGGGGGGCGTCACCGGTTCGCCGGGGTCACGAAAGCGGAGGGTCTCGAGTATGGCGTAAGCCTCGGCGAGGTGGGGGTGGGGCTTGTGGAGGTCCCCCTGCTTCACGATCTCCGTGACCACCGCGAGCACCCCTCGCCCGTCGGGCTGCACGAGGAGTGCCCCCCGACAACTGAACGCGAGGCCCTCGATCGGCAGCACCGCGCGCGCCGCCGGGGCGCGCTGGCCCGCGACCTCGACGGTGTCGAAGGTGATCATGACCTGCTGGAGGACGGCCGGGGTCGCGTAGGTCTCAGCCGCGTGGTCGACCAGGGGACGGATCCCCTCCAGCGCGGCCAGCGCCCCTCGCTCACGGAGCGGCTCGAGGGCCCCAGCGTCGTGGGTCACGGTCCTGAGGGTCACGATCAACGGGGCGTCACCCCGGCGCAAGAGCTCGATCCTCCCAGGCCCCTCGTCGGGCGTAGACAGCGCCGTGGTCTTCCACCCCTCGGGCACGTCGACCTCGAGGAAGCCGACCTGCTTCGTTTCCTGGGCGGGCGCCTGCTGCATGAACAGGCAGAGAATCAACGAGACGCTGAGGCGTGCCGTCGTGGTGGTGTCGCTCATGCTTCTCGTATAGCCCCCTTCCGTGCCTCGCGCCGCACGGCTTACGCGCGCCAGGGGCCACGTTCGCAGGGGTTAGCCGGGAGCTCGCCCTTCGGACGCTCCTCGGTCACCCGAGGGGGGGGTCGAACCCCCTCCGCCTGCGGATCGGCTTCGCGTGGTCTGCTCCGCTGGGGTCTCCACGTAGATCCACGCCAGGCTCGGACTTGGGGGCTCCACGTGGATCCACGCCACCGCTGGCTTGGACTTAGGGGTCTCCACGTGGATCCACGCCACCCGTGGCTTGGACTTAGGAGTCTCCACGTGGATCCA
>Ga0070726_10001839_pt1 | contig 20259 bp, 18 predicted proteins | sample tdAd471_FD_67275 | JGI IMG/M metagenome (GOLD analysis project Ga0070726, IMG submission 67275) | Marine sediment microbial communities from the Atlantic coast under amendment with organic carbon and nitrate - tdAd47.1 | ecosystem: Environmental > Aquatic > Marine > Coastal > Sediment | place... | reverse complement strand
CTTGCGTCGCCGGCCGAGGGGCTCGGCCGTGATCCCGGCGACGTGGACTCGGCGTGTCTTGTGCTCGATCACGAAGAACACAGCGTAGCGCACGACGCGAAACCAACGCAGCCCGTGGACCTGAAAGAAGTCGGCGGCGAACAGACCGTCGGCGTGGAGGCGCAAGAACTCGGCCCAGGTCTCTCGGTCTTCGCGGTCAGGCGCAGTCGGGACGCCGTGCTCCCGGAGAATCCGGGCGACCGTGGTCTCGCTGAGCTTGCCGCCGAGGTTGCGGACCACGTCGCGGATCCGCGTGTAGCCGTAGCGCTTGCTCTCGCGCGCGACCCGCAGCACGAGGGCCACGGTCTCCTCCGGCGTCCGTGGGCGACCTCGTCGACCCGCTCGGTAGCGCCGGGCGACGAGCTCGCGAAACCAGCGCCTGATCGTCTCTGGCCTAGGGACGGAGGCGAGCGCGCGGAGCTCCTTCGTGCTCAACCGCCGCGCGGCGACCGCCACGGCGCGCCGAGCCTCGACCGTGAGGCAGAGGCGCTTGCCGTCCGAGAGCTCGTCCACCTTCTTCCGCAAGGCGCGGTTCTCGGCGAGGAGGTAGCCAACGCGAGCGTTGGAGAGCGAATCGCGCCACCGCCGGCAACGGACCAAGAGCCTCTGCGCCGTGTAGCACAACGCCTTCGCAGCGTGGGCAGCGTAGGCGAGGCGCCTCGTAGTGTCACCCCGCCCGAGCGCAGCGTGGAGCAGCCCCAGCACCGCGAGCACGACCGCCCACGCGCCCACCTGAACCTCCCCAATACGAGGAAAGCTAAGCGTCCGCAGCGGACACGTCCCGGACCAACCCGAGACGTTTGCCAACTTCGGGGGATCCCGGGCACGCCCGCGCCCGTGTTCGCCATGCACTGGGAGGACTTACGGCGTCGCCTGGTGGCCTGCGGCTTGCAACCTGCCCGTCGTGATCCTCTCCCGCATGTGGTTAGCGTGTCTCCTGCTCCCCGCCTTGGCCTGGGCCGAGCCGCTCCCTGGCGCCTGCACTCCAGACGGTGGACTCGACTATTACCGCTGCCGCGCCGACGACTTCAGCGCCCGGCACCCCACCCTCGAGCCCCCGGACTACTACCTCGACTACGGCGACGTCTACGTGCGCCGCTTCACGCGCGAGACGCGGCCCCTGCTCAGCCCCCAGGGCCAGCGCTGGCTCGACGCCGCCCGCGTCAAGTTGCAGCTGGCGATGGAGGCCCGCCGAGAAGCCGACCCCGCGGCCTTCGCCCGCCTCGAGCTCGACACCGCAGCCTTCCGCAGCTTCGCCTATGCGACCCACGCGCCGGCCTACGAAACGGGGCTCTCAGGGCTGCCGCTGCGCGACCTGATCCTCATCGGGACGACCCCAGACGTTCAAGACACCCTCGGCCGCGACGGACGACGGCAGCTCGTGAAGGTGATCCGTGGCCTCGTCGGCTCGTGCGGCTCGCAGGGCCTCGCCGCCTGCGCCGTCGAGCGCGTGCTGATCGAGCACCGCGAGCTGCGCCGCGTCCTCCGCGACCGCCTCGGGATCCCCGCCACCGTGGGCGCAGCGCGGTTCCTCTGGCGCCGCTTCGTCGGCAGCGTCAAGCGCGCCCTCGGCCTCGAGCCACCCCCAGAGACACCGGGCTTGGTCAACGGGCTCCTGGAGTGAGCCGACCGCGGGTCCTGTTCGCGCACGGGCTGCCCCCCGAGCAGTGGTTGGGCATAGACTGACGGCATGAGTGAAATGCGACAAGAGCAACCTGGGCACGCCCCGGCTCGGGACCTCCAGGCTGATCAGCAGACCCAGTCCGCGGGCGCGCAGCAGCCCCTGCCACCCGAGCTCGTGCGCGCTCTGCGCTACGAAGCTCGCTTCGCGGCCTTCGACGCGCTGCGGACGTTGGCGAGCGCCGGACTGATCCTGAGCGTCCTTGGATTGGGGGTCTACTCTCGCCTGTCAGACAAACCCCAGGGGCCAGACGGCTGGACCCTCACCGCGCTCTTCGTCGGCAGCCTGCTGCTCCTCGTTCTGGCCCACGCTCAGCTTCCGCACAAGAAGCTCAAACCCAAGGCCTGACGTCAGCCGTCCACAGGCTGGGTGCTAGCCCCCGGCTGCGGCCCGCTCAGCTAAATGCACAGCTCGAGGCCCAGCGCGCCGCGAGGGCGGGCAGCCGGTAGACTCATCCGCGTGGGCGCCCCCCCCGAGCTCGAGTCGACATCGACCCCCGCGCGCGACCGCGCGCGCGCACGGCTGATCGCGCTGCTTCAGCGCGCCCACGCCGGGGAGCGGGCGGCCTGGCACGCCTACGCCGGCCACCAACGCGCGGTGTGGAGCGCGGAGGAGCGGGAGCGGATCGCCCGCATCGGCGACGAGGAGCTCGAGCACCGCCGCGACGTCGGTCGGATGCTGGCCGAGCTCGGCGCGAGGCCCAGCGGCTGGCGCGAGCGCGCGTTGCTGCTGATCGGGGTCGTGATCCACGTCCTCTGCCGGCTCGGCGCCTGGACCGGCCCCTGCGGCTGGTACGCAGCCATGGACGGCGCGGGGCGACTGGAGGCGGGGAACGTGCAGGAGTACGTGACCGCCGCCGAGCTCGCGCGAGACGCGGGGATCCCGGGCTACGTCGCGCCGCTGCTCCAGATGGCGCTCGTGGAGTGGGAGCACGAGCGCTACTTTCACGAGCGCTGCGCCGGGCACTGGCTGAATCGCCTGGCCCCCGGCTGGCGGCGTCCACCGCAACCCCCGACGGTGCTCGGCGAGTCTGCCTGAGCGCTACTCGCCGGCCTCGGCCTGCCTCAGGCCCTCGAGCCCTGCGAGCTCGCCCCGCAGGCGCTGGAGCGAGCGATCGAGCTGGGGGAGCGCGCCGTGGCCCGCAGGCAGCTTGCTCCGCAGCGCCTCGTGCAGACCCAGGCGCTCGCGCACGGCCGCGGCCTTGGCGTCGATGGCCGCGAGCAGCGCGCGCTGGAAGCCCACCCAGTCGCCGTGGTCCTCGACCAGCGCCAGCCGCGCCCGCACCGACTCCCGCTCCAGCTGCGCGACGCGCTCGGCGAGGGGCACGCCGCGCACGGTCGGACGCGGCTTGCCCGGGGGCGCCTCGGCCAGCTGGCCCCGCAGCTCGCCCAGCTCCAGCTCCAGCTCGACCAGCCCAGGCAGACCGGGCTTTTGCTTCCGCCGCTGTTTGCGCTCGCCCTCCTCGACCGCCTCGCGCATGTCCTTCACGCTCGGCCGTTGCTCCTTCCCCCGCTGCGTCCACTCCTGGAAGCGAAGGTCGTAGCCGTAGTTGCGCACCGCCTCGAGTCGAAGCGGTTCGCCGCGGTGGTGCGCGTAGACGGCCAGCCGCTGGGTCGCGGGGTCGAGCAGCACGACCAGCACCCTCCCCGCCTGATCGGTCCGGACCTGGAGCTGGGGGGCCTGCGCGTCCTGCGCCCGCGCCACCCCCAGCCCGCACGCCAGGGCCAGCGTCCACGTCGTGAGTCGACTGCCCATCAGCGCACCTCCCCTTCGCCCCCTAGCACGGCTCCAGAGGGAGGGAGGTTCCAGCGACCCAGCAGGAGCCTGTAAGATCGGCAGCGGAGGCTCCCCATGTGCCGCTCGATCAAGACCCTGCACGGCTTCGCCCCCCCCGCGACCCCCGCGGAGATCGAGGCCGCGGCGCTGCAGTTCGTGCGCAAGATCGCGGGCACCCGCAAGCCCTCGCAGGCGAACCTGCCGGCCTTCGAGCAAGCAGTCGCCGAGATCACCACCAGCACCACCCGGCTGCTGGACGCGTTGGTGACCAGCGCGCCCCCCAAGACCCGCGAGGCCGAAGCCGCCAAGGCGCGAGCCCGCTGGGCGGCGCGCGAGCGCTAGCCAGGATCGGCTAGCGCGGGGGCAGCACCCGAAACACGTGGGTCTCCCCCTCCGCGTGGAGCAACTCGAACCGCGTCGGATTGCGCGCGATCATGCCCAGCTCCGCCTCGATCCCGCCGCGGAAGGGGTCCGCTGCGAGGTAGAGCACGTCGACCTCCCGCTCCCGGAGCCCCTCCAGCCAGAACGCGTCGTCGACGACCCGTCGACGCGCGACGGCCACCCCCTGGTGGGCCCAGAGGTAGGGGGGCAGGTCCGCGGGCTTGTCGCTGAAGTCCACCGGCTGAGGCTTGTCCTCGGCGCTGACCGGCACGTAGACCACCCGGTTCTGCAGCCGCGGCCCAAACAGGGGAAAGATCATCGGCGTCCCCGCGTAGGCCACGGTCAGCGGTTGCTCGGCGCTGAGCTCGTCGATCCCCACCCAAGCCCAGCCGTGCTTGGGGTAGAAGGTCGTGTAGCGATCGGCCCGGAGCTCGGTTCGCTGCTCGCGGTAGCTGGGGTACCAGGTCGGCCCGAGGAAGGCCAACAGCGCGCACAGCCCGGCGACTCCGGCGAGAACGAGCTTGCCGTATCTCCGGCGCCGCTGCGCGGTCAACGCCGCCGCAGGGAGCCCGCACACCGCGGCGAGCCCCCAAAACTGCAGGCGCGCCCCGGGCTCCTCGGAGAAGGCGAGCCCGAGCAGCAGCGGGTAACCGGCCAAGAACAGCGCCACGCACACCGCGGGCAACAAGGTGCTCAGCTCCCGGCGGCTGAGGCGAATCAGGAGCGCGAGCGCGTTGGCCACCGCCAACCACAGCGCGTAGAAGGCGGGGAACATGTAGCGCGGCTCGGTGTAGAAGGGCACCGTGGCCAGGACCAGCAGCACCACCGCCAGCGGCAAGTAGATGCAACAGGCCGCCCGGGTCCAGGCCCGCTTGCGCGTGCCCGGGCGGAGGAAGGTCAACGCCAGCGACCCCAGCCAGCCGCCCCACAACACGGCGCTGTGCGGGAGCGCGACGAAGGACACGTCGTCGCCCTTGCCGTCCCACACCAGCGGCCGGATCGCGCTCCAGGCCCAGCCGTGGTCGACGAGCACGCTGTAGTCGAAGAGGCCGTCGAAGAGGGTCACCCCGCCCAGCTTCAGCGTCCCCGGCCACAACGGGTTGCCGTATTGGACGAGGTTCTTCCAGAAGAACGCCGCCCCCAGGCAGCCGATCCCCAGCACCGCGGCGGGGACCTTCCAGCGCCAGCGGCCGTCCGGCCCGCGCAGCTCCTGCCACAGCGCGGGTCCGAACGCGGGGAGCGCGATCACCGTCACGATCAGTCCCTGGGCCTTGGTGAGCATCATCAGCGCCGCGCCCGCAGCCCCCAACAGCAAGCCCATGGCGCGCTCCCGACGCGTGATCAGCAGCCCGTAGCAGGTCAGCGCGCACCCAGTGAGCATCACGAGGTCGTTGTTCGCAGGGGTTTGCGTCAGGTTCTCTAGGAAGGGCTCGAAGAAGACGACCCCAGCCGTCAGCAGCAGCGACAGGGTCTGACTGGCGCCGAGGAGTCGCGCGCTGCGGAAGTAGAGCCAGAGCAGCGCACAGAACGACGCAGGCTGAACCAGGTTCACCAGACCGTCGTCCCCGGTGACGCGCATCAGGAGCCAAAAGAGCATCTGGGTCAGCATCGGCGACTGCTCGACGCCGTTGTCGTGGAAGGGGAAGTCGAGGGTGCTGAGGAACCCCTCGTGCAGCCAGGTGGCCGGCGTGGCGAGGTGATAGATCAGGGTGTCGGTCCCGAGGGCGGGGAGGAATCGGCCCAGAAACAGGAACACCGCCAGCAACCCGCACACCAGGAACAGCAGGCCGCGCGCGACCCGGTTCACGGGCTGCGACGCGATGGAGTTGTAGACGACCAGGCCTCTGGAAAGGGCGGCCAGGCCGCTGGCGGAGGGTGAGGGAGCAGGCTGCGTCGTTTGCGCGGTCCCGACCTCCTGCTGCGCCTCTCCCTGCTCCCCAGCCAGCGGATCGTCCTCAGGCTGCTGCGCCTCTCCCTGCTCCCCAGCCAGCTCCGCGCCTTCCGACTGCTGCGCCTCTCCCTGCCCCGCCTCTTGCTTCTGCTTTCCTTGCTTCTTCCGCTTGCCCTTCTTCCGCTTCCCCTTGCCCACCGCCGGCGCTCAGCCCTGTTCGGCTTCGGCTTCGGCCTGCTCCAGGTCGCGCAGGTCGCGGCGCGCCTGCATCCGCCGCTGCGCAGCGGTGTGCCGCCGGCGGTCGACGTCGGTCTCGAGGACCAGCGGCGGCACGGGCGCCGGGCGGCCCTCGTCGTCGAGGGCGACCATCGTCACGTAGCAGGTGTTGGTGTGGCGCTGGGTCCCGGTCCGGGGGTTCATCGCCAGCACCTTGACCCCGACCTCCATCGAGGTCCGCCCGACGTAGTTCACGCTGGCCAGGATCTGCACCAGCTCGCCGATCTCGATGGGGGCATAGAAGGTCACCCGGTCGAACTGGGCGGTGACGCACACCCGCCCCGCGTGGCGAATCGAGCAGGCGCCGGCGGCCTTGTCGATCAGCGCGAGGATGGTGCCGCCGAAGACCTTGCCGAGGATGTTCGCGTGCTGAGGCATCATCAGCTCCGCGAGCTCGGTCCGCGAGGCGCTCGCGGGCTTTCCAGCCGTCATTGGCCCCCCTCTTGGGTGTTCAGCCGCGGGTTCTCGCCCCAGCCGAGTTTGTGGCGCAGGGTGTCGTAGTAGGAGCGCTCGGCGGGCGAGACCACGAGGAAGTCACGCTGGGCGCGCCGGATCGAGAACGTGGCGCCCTCGTGCAGGGGCACGTGCTCGTGGCCGTCCAGCACCAGCGCGATCTCCTCCGCCGGGGAGTCGATCCGGAACTGCAGCCGCTGGCCTCCGCTGATCACGATCGGGCGGTTGGTCAGCGCGTGGGGGGCCACCGGAGTCACGATGAACGCCTTCAACCCCGGGCTGAGGATCGGCCCGCCCAGGGAGAGCGAGTAGGCGGTCGAGCCGACCGGGGTCGAGATGATCACGCCGTCGGCGCGGTACTGGATCGCGTGGGCCTTCTGCACGCGCATCGAGAGCGAGATGAGCCGGGTGACCACGCCCTGAGAGACCACCGCGTCGTTGAGCGCGTAGGTGGTCACGTCCTTGCCCTTGCCCCCGCGCTCGACGGAGCAGCGCAGGCGCATCCGGTGTTTGATCTGGAGCCGGAAGTCCTTGCGCCCGGCGATCCACTCGCGGACCTCTCGCTCGGTGAACTCAGCGAGGAAGCCCAGCTTCCCCAGGTTGAGGCCCATGGTGGGAACCTGCGCCGGACCCATCCGCCGGGCCACGCTGAGCATGGTCCCGTCGCCGCCGACGGAGATCGCGAGGTCGACGCCCTGCACCACCTGGCTCAAGTCGAGGGTCCCGTCGAAGTCGGAGAGCACCTCGATCCCCGCCTGCTCCAGCCAGGCGACCACCGCCCGCGCCACGTCCTGCGCGGCCGGCTTGTAGTTCGAGGCGATCACCAGCACGCGCTTGAGGTCTTCGCGGAGCAGCCTGCGGGGACGTGGGGGACTCATGGGCGCCCTCCGAACAGCTCGCCCGCGAGGGTCACCAAGCCGCTCAAGTCGTAGATGTCGTGAGTGAAGCGCGGGACCTCGCGCAGGTAGACGCCCGCGGCGGGCCCTGCGCGGAAGGCCTCGATCCGCTCCCGGTCTCCCTTCGCGAGGCGCTCCTGGTCGAGCAGCGCCCCGAGGGCCGCGTCGAGGTGCGGGTCGGCGTCGCCCGCCGCAGCCTGGGCAGCCTCGAGCTCGGCGGCGTGGCCCGCCGCGTCGAGGCGCGCGCGCAGGTCGCTGGGGTCCTCGAGGCAGCTCTGCTCGACGCGATTCACGACCACCGCCGAGAGGTCCATCTCGAACTCGCGCAGCCGCTCGCAGAAGTAGCCCGCCTCTTCCAAGGGCAGCGGCTGAGGCGCGGTGACGACGACGAAGCTCGTGCCCGGGTCGCGGAGCAGCGCGTCGACGCGGTCGGCGCGGGTGCGGAAGCCGTCGTAGAGCCCCTCGAAGGCCTGGAAGAACTCGGCCAGCTCGGTCACGAAGCTCATTCCGATCAGGTCGTCGACCTTCTTGACCACCCGCCCCAGAGCGCGCCCGATGAACCCGAAGGAGCGCTTGCCGACCTCGGCCCAGGGGCGGAGGAAGATGTCCAGGGTGCTGCGATCGAAGGCGCGCTTCATTCGCTGCGGCGCCTGGAGGAAGTCGAGGGCGTGCTTGGTGGGCGGGGTGTCGAGCACGATCAGGTCGAAGTCGCCCTCCTCGCTCAGCTCGTAGAGCTTCTCCATCGCCATGTAGTCGCTGGAGCCGACGACGGTGTTGCTCATCTGCTGATAGAACTTGTTGTTGAGGATCGCCTTGCGCCGCTCGGGGTCAGCGGTGTAGCGCTCGATCAAGCGGTCGAAGGTGCGCTTGGTGTCGAGCATCAGCGCGAACAGCGCCCCGTCGGCCTCGACCCCGGCTGCGGCGAAGCGGCTCGGGTCGACCTGCACCACCTCGTTGCCGAGCTCACCGATCCCCAGCGAGTTCGCCAGCCGGCGGGCGGGGTCGATGGTGCACACCACCGCGCGGCGACCGAGGAGCGCGGCCCTCAACGCCAGGGTCGCAGAGGTCGTGGTCTTGCCCACACCTCCCGAGCCGCAGCAGATCACCACCCGCCGCTCGCGCAGCAGCTCGTCGAGGGGGTCGCTCACGAGGCGCCCTCCAGACGTTGGGCGAGGGTCGCCTCGACCACCCGCAGCTCCTCGAGCCCGAAGCGCTCGGCGTAGACGAAGGGCACCTGGACGACGTCCTGGCCGGTTCCCTCGGCCAGCTCCAGCGCGTAGCGCCGGGTCCGCTCGCCGCGCGCCACCGAAGCGCGCACCGCGGCGACGGCGGCCTCACGGTCGCAGCCGGAGCCCAGCAGGCGCTCGAGGGACCGTCGCCCGGCTGTGGACCCGAGCAGCTGCTCGAGGTCGGGCGCTTCGCCGTCGAACCGATCCGGAAAGGCCATGTTCATCACCAGCAGGTCGAGCTGCATGCCCAGGCGTCCGGTCAGCTCCCGGTGGAAGTGCAGCGCCTCGTTGACCGGCAGGTCCTCGGGGAGGGTCACCAGCACCGTCCCCGTGCGCTCGCGGTCCTCCAGCATGGCCTGCACCTCGACGGCGTGCTTGCGCATCGGCCCCAGGAGCAGCTTGCTCGCCTGCTCGGGCAGCTGCAGCAGCCCCAGCCCGTGGCCGGTGGCCGGGGCGTCGAAGACCACCAGGTCCCAGCGCGGGGTCTTGCGCCAGCGGCTCTTGTCCTCGGTGAAGCTCCACACCCGCCCCAGGCAGATCATCTCCTTGATCGCGGGCGAGACGCGGAACCAGGCGTCGAAGAGGTTGCTCTCGACGATGTGCCGCACCAGACGCCGCACGCGCAGCTGGCGAAGGATGAACTGGAAGGCGACCGCCTTGGGGTCGAGCAGCGCGCCCCACACCCCGTCCGCCAGCGGGCGAGGCTCGGCCGTGATCTCGTCGACGCCGAAGAGCTGGGCGGTGCGGCCCTGGCCCTCCATGTTGACGAGCAGGACCTTCTTCCCCCCGCGCGCGGCGAGGCGAGCGAGGGCGGCGGAGATCATGGTCTTGCCGACCCCGCCTTTACCGCTCACGACGAGCAGCCGCCGGTCCAACACGCTCAGCATGGGTCCAGGCTTGGGTAAGTGGTGGCGTTAAGAGTACAAACCGGTAGCGCGAGGTCGATGGCTCCAGGCCCTACCGCGGCAGTCCAGGTGGACCGGAGACGTAACTTAGGCCTTCGCCGTCGCACGCCGCTTGCGGCGGGCACGGACCATGCGCTTGACGTTCTTCAGCTTCTTACCGCGCGGCATATGGCTACGCGGCTTGGAGCGATACCCGTGCCGCTTCTTGCGGATCAACGAGCTCTTGCGGATCCTCTTCTTCACGGATCTCTACCTTCTGGCTCCAGGGTTTATGTGGCCGCGTATGGTAGGGGGGCGGCCCCTTGGACGCAAGAGTTTAGGCGATTTGGCCGCGGATACCCGACTCAATGTGGAAACTGGCACCAACGGCCGGTTTGCCCGCCCTGGAGGACCTCCATGACCACCCGCCTGACCCTCGGAAGCAAGCGCCTCGAGCTCGTGCGGGGAAGCATCCTCGACGAGCGGGTCGACGCGATCGTAACTGCTGCGAACTCAGGGCTGCGGGGCGGAGGCGGGGTCGACGGCGCCATTCACCGCGCCGCCGGACCGGCCCTCCTGGCCGCCTGCCGTGAAGTCGGTGGCTGCGCCACGGGAGACGCCGTGGCGACCGCCCCCGGCGCCCTCGACCTGACCTGCGTGGTCCACGCCGTGGGCCCGATCTACGGCCAGCACGGAGGTGCCGACGACGCGCTCCTGGCCAGCGCCCACCGCCGCGCGTTGGAGGTCGCCGCCGCAGCTGGGGCGACCTCCGTCGCCTTCCCCGCGATCTCGTGCGGGGTCTACGGCTACCCCCTCGAGCGCGCCGCCCCCGTAGCCCTGGGCGCCGTCGTCGCCTTCCTCGAGACCCGCGACGAGATCGCCCTCGTGCGCTACGTGCTCTTCGGCGCCGAGGAGCACGCTGCCTTCGAGCGAGCGCTGACCGCCCTCGTCGCCGCACGGGGCTGACGGCCTCTCCGGGACGGCTAGCAGCCCAGCGAAGAACGGCTCCGTTCTGCAACGGGCGCTAAGGGGCCGCGGATTCCTCGTCTGGCTCGACGCCGAGCAGCCGCGCCCCGTTGGGGTCGCCCACGAGTCGCTCGAGCTGGTGCACCCGCTCCACGAGGCCCATGGTCACGAGCACGGAGCCTGCAGCGAGGGCCACGTCGTCGCCTGGGTTGAACACGAAGGGATCCCCAGGCTCCCGGCGGATCGCCAGCAGCGGCAGGCCTGAGGTGTCCTCTGCCTTGAGCTCCGCCAGGGTCTTACCCGCCCACTCGGGGCCCACGTCGACCTCGGCGAAGCGGACCACGCCGTCCTCGTAGTAGAGCATCGTGTCGAGGAACGAGACCACCGCGGGCCGCACCAGCTGACTCACCAGCCGCAGCCCCCCCATGTAGCTCGACGAGACCGAGGCGTCGGCCCCCGCCCGCTGCAGCTTGTGCTGCAACTCCACGTCGCTGGCCGCGCTCACGATCCGCACCTCGGGGTTGAGCTGCCGCACCGAGATGATGACGAACAGGTTGTCCTTGTCGTCGGGCATGGCCGCCGCGAGGCCCGTGGCGTGATCGATCCCGGCCTCCTGCAGGATCTCGTCGCGGGTCGCGTCGCCGTGGATCGTGTAGACCCCGGGCCGTTCGCGGACGTCACCCAGCCGCTCCTCGTCCAGGTCGATCACCACGATCTGTCGCCGAACGGCGACCAACTCGTCGATGATCACCCGTCCGGTCACGCCACAGCCGCACACGATGAAGTGCCCGCGGAGCTTGTTGATCGCTTTCATGGTGCGTTGCCTCAAGAGCAGCCGTTGGAGGTCTCCGTTGACGAGAAAGGCGGTGGCCGAGGAGACGGAGTAAGCCACCAGGAGCATCGCGATCATCACGAGCACGATGGTGTAGACCCGCACCAGCGGCAGCTGCTCGATGGGGATCACCTCCCCGAAGCCGACCGTCGAGACGGTGATCACGGTCATGTAGAGGCAGTCGACCACCGGCCAGTCGGCGTCCATCTTCGGGTCGAGCACACCTACGTGGTGCAGGCGCCCGAGGAACCAGTAGCCGGCGGTGCCGAGGGCCAGGAGCAAGGTCACACTGGTGAAGGCCGTCACCAGTCGGCTGCGCAACAGAGACCGCAGCGGGGGTTCGCGGGAGCTGGGAGGGCGACCGCTGAACCCGGGGATCGAAAGCCCCGCAGCGTCGCGGTGGATCACCGGGTCCCGCCGCTGCGCAGCTTGCCGCGACGCTCTGCGAGCACCGCCTCGCTGTCCCGAGTCTGAGCCCCCTGGTGGCCCTCGAGGTCCGCCAGCCGCTCGGCCGCCAACGCGAGGTAGTCGGTCTCGCGCTCGCAGCTCACCCAACGTCGCCCGTGGCCCTCGGCGACCACGGCTGTGGTCCCGCTCCCGGCGAAGGGGTCGACGACCAGGTCGCCCTCGTTGGAGGAGGCGAGGATCAGCCTGCGGATCAGCTGCACCGGCTTCTGAGTCGGGTGCGGCGTCTTCTCCTTCGTCCCGTTGGCCAGGACCGGGACCTCGAGCACGTCGCGCGGGCGAGCGCCGAGGGGGTGCGGGGTCCAGCCGCGACCCTTGGCCTTGGCCCCGCCGAACTTGCTGGTCTCGGCCTGGGTCCGCGCCGGATATCGCACGGTGTGCGCGTTGTAGGGCACGCGCACCGCGTCGGTGTTGAACACGAAGCGCTTGCCCTTGCGCAACACGAGAATGCTCTCGTGGGACCGGCCCCAGTCGTCGCGGAGGTTGGCCTTGTTGCGGTAGTACCACACCAGCCAGCGCGTCGCGTGCCAGCTGCGTGAAACCGCCACCTTGATCTCGGCCAGGGTCTCGCTGAACCCCATCACGTAGAGCGTGCCCTCGGGCTGCAGCGCCGCGTGCGCAGCAGCGACCCACCGTCGCGTCCACTCGAGGTAGCTCTCGAGGTCGTCGAAGCGATCCCAGCGAGACTTGCCCAGGCCGTAGGGCGGATCGGCGACCACCAGGTCGACGGACTGGGGCTCACACGCCTCGAGCCAGGCGACGCCGTCGCCCTCGAGCAAGACCCCCGACTTTCCCCTGTAGCGCGTCTTCAGCTCGAGCTCCACACGCGAGCGAGGCCCGGACAGCCGACGAATGCGCCGGTGGCCGAGCCCCGCGAGCCTATCTCTGCAGCCAGAGCCCTCAGCCCGCTAGGGGTGAGCCCGAGCAGCTTGCTGTGAGGGCGTGGGGGCCTCGGAGAGGCCCCCTGACGATCAAAAGGGCAGGTCGCTGTCTTGAACGCCGAGCGCCTCTTGCATCGGGGCGTCCTCGGGGGCTCCACCGTAGGTCTTGCCGTAGCCGCCGCCCTGGCCACCACCCTGGTAGCCACCGCCGTTGCCACCACCCTGGTAGCCGCCGCCGCCGTAGCCGCCGCCCTGACCGCCACCCTGGTAGCCACCGCCACCACTGCCCTGATAGCCACCGCCCTGCGCGGACTCGTAGCCACCGCCCTGCGCGGACTCGTAGCCACCGCCGCCGCCGTTACCGGCGCCAGCGCGATCGAGGAACTGCACGCGGTCGGCCACGATCTCGTGCTTGGAGCGGCGCTGGCCGTCCTTGCCCTCCCACTCGTCGAAGGACAGGCGGCCCTCGACGAAGATCTGGCTGCCCTTGCGGAGGTATTGCTTCACCGTCTCCGCCTGGCGGCTCCACACCGTAATGTCGATGTAGCAGACGTCCTTCTTGTTCTCGCCCTCGCGGCTCTTCCACTCGCGGCTCGTCGCCAGCCGCAACTCGGCCTTCGGCGTTCCGTTTGGCAAGTAGCGCAGCTCGGGGTCACGGGTCAATCGCCCAATCATCATCACTTTGTTCAAGTTAGCCATTTGGCACCTCTCTGGATCGTTCGGTGAATCAGCTCACCGGTCAGTCAAATTACTCGTGAGGTCTGACAAACCGGGGCTTCCCCCGCGATGGCCCCTTCGTAAGAGTCGGTCTTTGTTCGGCTTGTGCGAGGTCGACATCCATCGGACCCGTCCTGTATCCTGCAGCGGCGACAGGAGATGGGAGAAGCCCCATGGCGCGTAAGCGCAGCTCGGGAAAATCACGCGCGGGGCCCGCCCCCGGGATCCCGGCCCTCGACCTCGGCGAGCGGCTGAGCGAGGGCCTCGCGGCTCCCTGCCTGCTCGTCGTCGGCGAGGAGGACTTCCTCCGCACAGAAGCCCTGGCCGCGATCCGCGCTACCGCCGAGGGCAGCGCCCAGATCACCGAGTTCGACGGCGACCGCGCGACCCTGGCCGCGGTGCTCGACGAGCTGCGCACCCTGAGCGTCTTCGGCGGTCAGCGGATCGCGATCGTGCGCAAGGCCGGCGGCAAGCCCGGCTTCGCCACCGAGCACGGCGAAGCCCTCGCCAGCTGGGCCACCGGAAACCCCAGCGCGACCCTCGTCCTCGAAGCCCCCAAGCTCAACAAGTCGACCAAGGGGGTCAAGGCGCTCTACAAGGCGGGAACCTTCGTCGACTGCGCCGCCCCCAACGAGCGCGGCCTGCTGAGCTTCCTCCGCGCACGCGCCAAGCATTGGGGCCGCCCCTTCGCCCGCGGGGCAGACATGGCCCTCCTCGAGCGGCTCGGTGGCCAGCAGGTCCCGCTGGCGCAGATCGACGGAGAGGTGCGCAAGCTGGCCGGTGCCGGCGAAGGCCCTATCAGCATCGATCAGGTCCAGGCCCTGGCGACCACGGGCTCCAGCGAGGCCTCGTTCGACCTCGTCGACTGCGTGGGTCGCGGAGACATTCCCCGCGCCCTGGGCAAGCTGCAGTCCATGTTCCGCGACGGACTGGTTGCCCGAGGAGGCGAGCGCACCCGAGATCCGAGCGCCATCGCGTTCATGCTCCTCGGGCTCTTGCGCTGGGACCTCGGTCGGTTGCTGCGAGGGCGCGCGATGCTCGACCAGAGGTCCTCGCCCCGGGTGATCACCCAGACGCTCAAGGTCTTCCGCCAGAAGGAGGCCTTCATGCGGCGGGTGCGCCGCGCCGACCGCGGGACCCTGGGGCGCAAGCACGCGCTCCTGCGCGCGGCCGACGCCAACCTCAAGAGCTCGGGCGACCCCCGGGGCACCTTGACCGACGTCGTCGTCCGCCTCGCCGCCGCGGAGCGCGGGTAACCGCCAGGACGCCCGTGAGCGGCGACTCGATCCTCGACCTGAAGCTGCGCTGCTGCGCAAGGCCCGCCCCGCGTCGCGCACGCGAGGGCTACTCCAAGGGCTTGGCGTCCTTGATCTCCAGCGCGAGGGACCCCTCCGTCCGCCGGTTCCAGCGCACGAGCGTGCCGACGAAGCGCACGGAGTCGCCCTTGGCCAGCTCGAGCAGCTCGTCCTTGAACGCAGTCGGGAAGCGGACGACGACCTCGACCTCGCCGGAGCGGAGCTCGGCCCGGATCTCGGCGCCGACGGCCCGCGTGTTCACCACCCGCCCCACGTCGCGCACCCGCGCGTGGGTTTGGATTAGCTCGTCGCAAGCGTGTGCCCACACCAGGTCGGGCTCGGCGTCGCGGCGGACGTAGAGCGCGTCGACCGCTGCGCTGATCTCCCCTATGGAGCACGCCTCGTCACCGCTGACCCCCTCGCTGAACAAGGGCACCTCGGCGTCGTAGCGCGTCCGCAGGCAGACCTCGTCGCCAGCGCGAATCCACTCGCTGGCGTAGATCTCCCGCCTGCGGACCCCGGGGTATTTCACCTCCGCCGAGACTCGCACGCAGGTGTCCAGCACCTCCACCGAGACGAGCTTGACGGCCTCGAAGGCCAGGTGAGTCCCCAGGCGCCCCACGAGCTCGCGCCCGTCGACGACGTCGCGGTAGAACTGCTTGGACGACTTCCCCTCACGGGCTGCGGGGCTAAGGCTGTTCCAGAAGGCCTCCCGCAGGCTCTTGAGCCGGAAGCCGCGGTAGCCTCGGCCGCACTCCACTTCGCCGTCGCCGTCGCAGCTCTGGCAGGTGCGGGTGCCCGCGCCGTAGGTTTCGCGTCCCTTCCCGTCGCAGCGCGGGCATTCGTAGTGGCCCTCGCCCTCGCACTTCGCGCAATGGAGGGTGCTGGTGAGCCGCGACTCGAGCCAGTCGAGGGCGCGTCGGCGAACCTTGGACTCGAGGGCTTCGCGCTCGGCCACCCGCCGCTTGGCCGCCGCCTGCTCCGCGGCCTCCCGGGCTGCTTCCTGCTGCGCTGTCTCCCGCGCGTGAGCGGCCCGCTCGCGCTCGACGTCCGCCCGCAGCTCCGCCAATCCGTGGGGGGGAGTCCAGGTGTCACGGTGCTCAACCGGGAGGGACCGAGCCAGGCGATCGATTGCATCCAGCGCCTCCGCCGCCTGCACGAGGCGTTCTGCGGTCAGCGCCTGCTGGGCGCGCTCGAGTTCGGCCTGCGCCACCTCGCCCGCGCGCTGCACGCCGCTTTCGCGCAAGCCGTTGAGCTGCTCGAGGAGCTCAGGGGCCTCGCGCAGCTGGACCTCGAGCTGTGCGAGCTGCGTGAGCGCGCTGCCCAGCTCCGCGGCCGTCCCCTGCTTTACGTCGACCTCGAGCCGCGTCAGCTCTGCGACCACCTCGGCGCGAAGCGCTTCCTGTTCGGGGTCCGACGGCGTGTCCGGCTCGCCGCCCTGCCCGCGGTCGGGGGGTGGAGCAGGAGGGTCGACGCTCGGGGCCACGGGGTCGGCGACAACGGGCTGAGGAGGATTCGCCACGGGGTGGTCGGAGCGCTGCTGGGCAACCCGCTCCGGGCGGTCCGAATCGGGCTCAGCGGAGTCAGGCTCCTGCCCACGAGTAAAGGCATACGCCCCCGCCCCCACCACCGCGATCACGACCAACAGCGTGGGCACCGGGCTCCTGCCGCCGGAGGCGCGTCGATGGCGGCCGGATACCTGCCCGCGGCGGCCAGAGCGAGCCGCGTGGCGACCCGACGACGCCTGGATCCGCCGGCCGGACTCGGAGGACGTCACCTTCAGGCGCTCCGACTCGACCTCGAGGCGCTTGCGCTCGACCTCGAGGCGTTCGCGTTCCAAAGCCAGGCGCTGCCGCTCGAGGGCGGCGTCCTCTTGGGTTGGCTGGGAGACGGTCGGGGACGGCGTAGCGTGCGGGACCTGCAAGATCGCGCCACACGTCGGGCACTTCCCCTCCCGCCCCGCGAGCTCGCGAGGAAGGCTCAGGGCCTTTCCGCATCCGCTGCAGTCGAAATTCAGGTGCATGCATCGCCTCGCCCACCCAGGTTAGGTCGTCGACGGACCTGGCGCCAACTCAGCCGCGTGAGCAGCCCGCTCCACCGGACCGCGTCTCCTCGTCGCTGGCCTGGGTCACCAGCCCCAGGTCGCCGTCGACGGTGACCCGCACCCCTTCGGGGATCGCGGTCGCACCGCTCACGCCGAACACCGCGGGGATTCCGAACTCACGCGCCACGATCGCGGCGTGGGAGAGCGCGCCGCCCACCTCCGCCACCACGGCGCCGGCGAGGTGGAACAAGGGCGTCCAGGCGGCGTTGACGACGCGCGCGATCACCACGTCACCCGGCTGCACGCGCTTCGCGTCGTCGAGGTTGCGCAGCACCCGCGCGCGACCGGAGACCGTGCCCCCAGAGACGCCGACGCCCTGGAGCATCCGGTCCGCGGCGCCTGCGTAGACGGGCCGCGGCGGGAGTCCCGGGACTTCGATCACCAACCGCGGGGGATCCTGGGCCAGGTGTCGCGCGCGCTCGGCTCGCCGTGAGCGCACCCGCTGGGCCAGGTCGTGCTCCGGGGCGCCGCAGAGGGCGGCTTCGAGCTCGTGCAGCTCGAGATAGAACACATCGTCGTCCGCCTCGAGGACACCGCGCGCGACGAGCCGGCGCCCAGCTTCGAGGAACACCTGCCGCAGCTTGTGGAGCGCGCGCAGGGCGCGGTCCTTGAGGTTTTCGCGGTAGGGGGCGTAGCGCCGGGCCTCGCGCAACAACGCGCGGAAGGCGAGTCGCCGCCAGGGCAGCAGCCACTCGGCGCTGGAGTTCGCCCGCAGCCAATCGGCGACGGAGGCGGCCAGCTCGCGCGCGCGCAATTCCAAGGTCGATTCGCGTTGGGACAGACGGCGCAGCCCGCGTCCTTGGCCCCGGGCGGCCTCGACGAAGCTGGCCAGGATCTCGAGCACCACCCGTGGGTCGTCGGCCCAACGAGGCTCGGAGAGCTCGGCTTCCTTCTCGGCCCGGTGCCCGTAGCGGTCGAGGAAGGCCTCGACCTCGCCCACGAACCACGCTCCCTCGGGCACGAGCCCCCGGAGACGCGGGAGGTCGGCTCCCTGCCGCAGCGCGGCGACCAGCCGTGGCTTCAAGGCGGCGGCGCGCGCGATCTGCTCCAGGCGCTCGCTGCTCTCGGCCACCGCCGTGCCGCTGGCGCCAGCGGTCAACCGCCCCACGAGCCGCCCGGGGAACGCGTCTTCGGCTCCGGACCAGCGCAGGAACACGTCGAGCAAGAGGTAGCCGGCGGCCGCCACGGCCGTGCCGAGGACGTGCCGGCGAAACGCTCCCTCGGCGAGGTCGGTGACTCGTCGACCTACGTCGAGCAGGCGCGCGTCGCTGAGGGAGTCCAGCCGGCGACGACCGAGCCAGGCCAAGCGCACGTCGAACACCCGCCCGAAGACCTCGAACCGCTCCCGGGCGGCGACCCGACAGAGGCCGTAGAGCGCGCCCAGGCGCAGGGTGCGTGGGGTGACCTCGGGCAGGCGAAAGCTGACCGCGCCGCTCGCGGTGCCGAACAAGAGCTCGTCGAACAGCTCCTGGGGCATGCCCGGGATCTGCTCGAGGAAGTTCCGGAAGTAGTCGGGGTTGAAGTAGGGCAGCCCGCCGAACAAGCGCATGTAGCCTGGCCCCGCTACGTCCTCGAACCCAGCGGCGCGAAACAGGTCGCGGCGTCCGGCCTCCACCAGAGGCTCGAGCACGGACCAGGTCAGCGGCGTGGTCGGCTCGAGCAGGGCCTCCTGGGTGTTGGCCGCGGTCCAGCACACCCGCTGCGTGGCACCCGCGGGCAGGCTCCGGGTCAGCGGACGCGCCTGCACGATCCAGAGTCGGTCCTCGGCGTAGACCCACTCCACGTCGAGGGCTTCACCGAGCTCGGCGGAGAGCCGCTCGCAGGTCTCTCGCAACTCCTCGAGCAGCCCCGCGTCGCACACGGCGTTGCCCGCGGTGGGCGGCGTCGGCTGCCCCCGAGTCAACACGTGCCGCTCGGGCGAGGTCGAGCCGTCTACCAGGCGCTCCCCCGAGCCATGGACCGCCTCGACGACGAGCTGGTCGCCCTGGACGAAGGCGACCCCGGCGCGCTCCGCGGGTAGCAAGCGCTGCACGACGACGGCCATTTGGGCGGGCACGTCGCCGACCCGGGAGCGATAGGCGTCGGCCGCCGGGCTGAACACCGAGGCCCACACTCGACGCACCGCGGCCAGCACCTGCTTGGCGTCGTTGGCCCCGAGCACGGTGCGGAACTGCCCGGCGGCGCTGGCCGCGTCGCGGTCTTCGTCCGGAGCCGAGGAGCGCACGGCCCAAGGACCCTCGCGACCCTTCAACGCCTCCTGCACCGCGCGCGTCAACTCGATGGGGAAGGGCGCCTCCAGGCAGCGACGCGCGAGGGCTCCGAGGCTCTCCTCCCGGGCCACCCCCTCCGTCGTCAGCGCCCCCCCGCTCCACTCCCCCTCCAACGCCTTGGCGCGGAACAGGTCCCAGGCTGCGGTGATCAGCACGAAGCCCTCGGGCACGCTCACCCCCGCGCGCAACAGCTCGCCCAGGCGGTGGGCCTTGCCCCCCACCACGGCAGGCGGTTGGTCGGCGCGCAGGTCGACGACCCACGCTCCGACCTCGGCCTCTCCTCCCCGGTTCCCTTGCACGTCGGCCTCCCGCTACCGTCCGTTCCCTACGATGCGATCCCCGGTCCCGCAACGCAACGTCCCGCTGCCCGAATTCCAGGTCACCTGGCCCCCGGCAGAGACGCCCGGGCTCACCCCTGGAGGGCTCGAGGCCAAACAATCGCCTGGGACTGGCGCCTGCCGCCGTTGACGAAGAGAGCGTAAACGGTGTAGTCTTGGTGCGTGGAAGAGAAGATCGCTGCCGAGACCCCCGACGCCTCGCCCGAGGTGGTCATCGATTCCGAGGCCAAGCCTGGCGTCGACAAGTTGTTGGTGGCGATCTGCCTGGCGCTGTGGCTCGGAGCGTTGATCGTGCTCTTCGTGCGGGCGCCCGGAATGCGGATCAACTGGCAGCTGGGGAACCTCAAGCAGGCCCTCGACACCGCGAACGAAGACGACGCCGAGGCCGCGATCGCCGCCCTCGTCGAGCTCGCCGAGTCCAACGACGTGGTCGGCCAGATCCGCGAAGAACTCGAAGAGGGCGCTCAGTTCGACCCCTATCGTCAGGACAAGATCCTGTTCCGCATCGCACTGGTTCAGGTCGCGCAGCGGATCTCCGGCGAGGAGGCCTTCGAGTCGATCTGCGTGGCGACCAAAGACCCCGACCCCCGCGTGCGGCGCTTCTCGTACGTCGCCTTGCGCGGGCGAGTCACGGACGGGCTCTGCGAGCGGCGCGACGCAGCCGTGGCGATCATGGAAGGCGCGAACCATGAAACGGACCTCGTGGGCCGGGTGGTCGCGATCCAGCAGGTCGCCGACCTCGATGCGCTCCCCGAGAAGCTCGAGACCCGACTCCTCGGCGCCTGGCCATTCGTCGAAGGGCTGCGCGGCGCCCGCGTGGGTGGGAAGGAGACCCCGAGCTACATCCTGCGCAAGGCGAGCCTGGACGGTTTCAAGGCGTTGGTC
>Ga0070726_10001838_pt1 | contig 20280 bp, 13 predicted proteins | sample tdAd471_FD_67275 | JGI IMG/M metagenome (GOLD analysis project Ga0070726, IMG submission 67275) | Marine sediment microbial communities from the Atlantic coast under amendment with organic carbon and nitrate - tdAd47.1 | ecosystem: Environmental > Aquatic > Marine > Coastal > Sediment | place... | reverse complement strand
TTCTCCTCGGGGGTCAACTCGGGCTCGGCGGGCTTGGCCGGCTTGGGCTTCTGCCGGTCCTTGCCCCGGCCCTTGCCCTTGCCTTTGCCCTCGCCGTCCTGGGGCGCCTCGGTCCCGTCCGCTGCGGGGGCTTCGCTCGTGGCGGCTTCGGCGGCGGGAGCGGCCTCGCTCGTGGCAGCCTCGGCGGCAGGAGCCTCGGCAGCGGGCGCGGCCTCAGCCGGCGCGGCCTCAGCGGCAGCGGGAGCTGGAGCCTCGGCAGCGGGCGCGGCCTCAGCCGGCGCGGCCTCAGCCGCAGCGGGAGCTGGAGCCTCGGCAGCAGGCGCGGCCTCAGCCGGCGCGGCCTCAGCCGCAGCGGGAGCTGGAGCCTCAACCGGCGCGGCCTCAACCGGCGCGGCCTCAACCGGCGCGGCCTCAGCGGCAGCGGGCGCCTCAGCGGGCGCCCCCTCGGCAGCCTGCGCTTCAGCGGCTGCAGGAGCTGCCTCCGCGGGCTTGGGCGCAGTGGCCTCGGTGGTCGTAGTGGGGGTGGCCTCGGCGGGGTTGCTTTGGTCGCTCACGGCTAGCCTTCTTCCGTTTCTCCTGCGCTTGTCTCCGTGCGGATCTCCAACACGGAGCGGGTGGCGGAGGTCACCCGATACCTTTGATCGATTCGATGGCCAACGACCCACATGGGTCGATCGTCGTCGGTCACGACGGGTAGCCCGTCCCGTGCCGACTGGGGGATTCTCCGGTCAATGTAGAACCGTTTCAACGTGCGTGTGCCCGGCGCGCCCAAAGGCCAGAAGCGATCACCCGAGCGACGGCCCCGGAGCCCCAGGGGGCCCTTGACAACGGCCCGATCGAGGTAGGCGACCTGAGGGGGGGCATCACGCCATGTGGGGGGGGGCGCGTCGTGCACGCGGAGTCTGATGCGGAGCCCCCACTCGGCGAGGGTACGCTCACCGGGGCAGGGCAACGCCGCCGGAGCGGGTGGCAGGGCGGGCTCCAGCGACCCCTCCGCCAGGAGCAGGTGGTCGTCGACGCGGCTCAGCCGCAGCCCCCCCGGGAGCTCCGCCGTGCCGCCCTGCCCCGCGACGCGGACCGCGGCGTGCACGTGGACGCTCAGCAGCCGGGCGCCGACCCGGGGTCGGAGCCAATCGTGGAGCAAGCGCTCCTGGACCGGCGGCGGGAGCTCGCGCCAGGCAGCGAGCTCGAGGGTCGGCCCGCCGAGCTCGAGCCCAGCCGCGCGCAAGGCGGCGACCTCCCCAGCGAGCCAGGCTTCCACCCCGCCGGCGGAGGCGGCCAGGCGAGTCAGCGAGCCCGCGAGCTGCGGGTTGAGCTCGCGCAAGACCGGCAGCACGTCGCGGCGCAGGCGCGCGCGGAGGAAGCGCGGGTCGGCGTTGCTGGGGTCCTCGCGCCAGCTCACCCCCCGCCGCGCGAGGTAGGCCTCGACCTCGGCGCGCGGCTCGGCGAGCAGCGGACGCACGAGCTGCGGGCCCGCCGCCAGGCGTCGCCGCTGCGGGATCCCGGCCAGTCCGCTGAGCTGGGCCCCGCGGAGCACGCGCCAGAGCACGGTCTCGACCTGGTCGTCCTGGGTGTGCCCCAACAGGATCGCGGTCGCGCCGAGGCTCAGCGCTTGCTCGCAGAGCCACGCGTGGCGGGCGTCGCGCGCCCCCGCCTCCAGCGAGCCCGTTTCCCCGGGGGTCGGCTCGCAGCGCCCGCACACCAGCGGCAAGCCGAGGGCGTCCGCCAGCGCCTGCGCCGCGTCGCGGTCCGCGTTCGCCTCGGCCGGGGAGCGCCAGCCGTGGTCCAGGTGGGCGAGGGTCAACGCGTGGTCGGGGCGCGCTGCGCGCAGGGCGCAGGCCAGGGCCGTGCTGTCGGCGCCACCCGAGACCCCCACCAGCCACGGCCCAGGTGGCGGGTCGAGGGCGCGGAGGACGGATCGTACGCGGTGGGCGAAGGGGTCCACGGGGTCTCCTGCGAGCCAGACGGCTCGCGGTCCGCCGCATGTTAGCTGGTTGCCGGCTCGCCCCGCGGACCCGGCGCTCACGACGCTGGCCACGCGTGCTAAAAGGTTCGCATGAGTGACGGCAGCTACACGACCCCCCTGGTGGCGCGCTATGCGGGCCGCGACATGGCCGCGCGCTTCGGCCCCCTCCCCCGCGCCCGGGCTTGGCGTCGGGTGTGGATCGCGCTGGCCGAGGCCGAGCACGAGCTCGGCGCCCCGATCAGCGCCGGCCAGCTGATCGCGCTCCGCGCCACCGCCGAGCAGATCGACCTCGAGCGGGTGGCCGAGATCGAGGCCCAGACTCGTCACGACGTCATGGCCCACCTCCACGCCTGGGGCGAGGTGTGCCCCGAGGCCGCCGGGGTCATGCACCTGGGCGCGACGAGCTGCTACGTCACCGACAACGCCGACAACCTGATCTTCAAGGGCGCGCTGGAGGGGATCCGCGACCGGCTGGTGCAGCTCGTGCGCGCGCTGGCTGACCTCGCCCAGCGCGAAGCCGACCGCCCCTGCCTGGGCTACACGCACTTCCAGCCGGCCCAGCCCGTGACCGTGGGCAAGCGCGTCGCGCTCTGGCTGCAGGACGTGGTGTGGGACCTGGACGAGGTCCAGCGCCGCCTCGACGGCTTCCCCTGCCGCGGCGCGAAGGGCACCACCGGCACCCAGGCCTCCTTCCTCGAGCTGCTCGGCAGCCCCGAGAAGGTGGAGGAGCTGGACCGGAAGATCGGCGAGAAGTTGGGCTTCGCCAAGAGCGTCGAGCTCGCCTGCCAGACGGGACCGCGCAAGCACGACGCCTTGATCGCCGACGCCCTCGCCCAGCTCGGGGTGACCCTCGGCAAGCTCGGGCGCGACGCGCGCCTGCTGGCCCACACGGGCGAGCTGCGCGAAGCCTTTGGCAAGCAGCAGGTCGGCTCCTCGGCCATGCCCTACAAGCGGAACCCGATGAAGGCCGAGCGCCTCTGCGCGTTGGCCCGGCTGCTGCCGCACCTGCGGGGTGTGATCGCCGAGACCGCGGCCACCCAGTGGCTCGAGCGCTCCCTCGACGACTCCGCCGCGCGGCGGATCGCGTTCCCCGACCTGTTCCTCGCAGCCGACGGCGCGCTGCGCGTCGCCTGCGACCTGGTCCGCGGGCTCGAGGCCGACGTGCCCACCGTCGAGGCGCGGCTGGCGGAGTACGCCCCCTACCTGCTCGTCGAGCGCCTGCTCGTGCGCGGGGTCAACCAGGGCGGCGACCGGCAGCAGCTGCACGAGGTGCTGCGGACCCACGCCGTGGCGTCTCGCGGCGCCGCCAACCCCGGGCAAGCGTTCCTCGCCGCCCTCGAGCAGGACTCGACCTTCGCCGGCATGCCCCTCCGCGAGCTAGCCGCTCCCGCGGAGCTGGTGGGCCTCGCCCCGCGTCAGGTGCGACGTTACCTCGAGCACACGGTGCAGCCGCTGCTCGCGCGCTACAGCGACGTGGCCGACGGCGCCGACCCGCTCAAGGTCTAGCCCCTACCGATAGGGCAGCTCGGGTGCGGCGAAGCTCACGTCCTCGACGCCCGCGCGCACGACCTCGTTCAGCGCGAGGACCACGATCCTCGTCGGCACCTCGGGCCGGGCGTCGATGATCACCGGCAACCCCCGGCGGCTGGGGCCAACGTAATCGCCCGCGAGCCGCTCCAGGCGGCGGCCGAGATCGCCCCAGGCCGGGTGCTCCGCGTAGTCGGCGCCGTCGAGCTCGCCGGGGCGGTTGAGCTGCACATCCCCCAGCTTGAGCACGGCGTGCCCGCCGTCGGGCCCACGCACGCGCCGTCCGCTGGCGTCCACCCACAGGCACTTCACCCGCACGTCCTGGACGAGGGTCGTGGCTACTTCACCCTTGCCCTTGCTCTTGGGGAGGTAGGCCTTGATCACGCCCTCGGTGGTCTGGAACTTCTGCAGCATGAAGAAGATCAGCAGGTTGAACACGATGTCGATCATGGGGGTCAGCTCCATCTCGACCCCGTCCTGCTCGGGCAGCTTCCGTTTGCGCACGCTCACTCTCCCTCAGGGCTAGCGCCCAGGCTGGTCGCAAAGATCGCGTTGCTGCAGCAGGCGTCGAGGATCTCCTGCACGTGACCGAAGTCGGCCGCTGCGTCGGCCCGCACGGTGACGACCAGGGGCGAGCGCCCACCGGCCCCGCGCGGGAGCCCCGCCGCTTCGGCGCGCAGGTAGTCGTCGAGGGGCAACCCCGGCTCTCCAGCTGCGCCGCTGAGCAGCCGCCCACGACAGCGCAGCGTACCGTCGGCGCGCACGTTGAGGGTCACCTGCCGCACCCCCGCCGACTCGTCCGGCCGAGCCTGGTCTGCCACGGGCAACGTGAGCTCTTCGAACTCCACGTTGCTGAACTCCGCCGCGACCATGAAGAACACGATCAGGAGGAACACCACGTCGATTAGCGGTGTCAGGTCCCGCCGCGGCTCGTCCGCCACGGCCGCTCGTGAGCGCCGGCCCATGCCGCCCTCCTACTCAGAGGGCAAACCCACGCCTCCTCCCCCGAGTTCCCGGGAAACTACAACCTACCCAGGTAGTCGAGCACCAGCCTGGCGCTGGCGAGCCGCAGGTTGGGGTCGGGCTCGAGCATGCTCGAGAGCAGCGTGCCCAGCTCGCCGCCGACCGCCTCGGCCGCGGAGCGGTAGTCGGGAGCCTGACCGCGTGGGGGCCGGGGTGGGGGCCGCCCGGTGCAGGCCTCGAGCGCGCACACCGCGAGGGCGTAGAGGTCCGAGCGCTCGCTGGGGGCGGGCGGATCGGCGTACCACTCCGGTGCCTGATAGCGGGAGGGCGGCGGCGCCGCCTGGTCCATGCGCGGGCGATCGTGCAGGTAGCGCGCGCAGCCGAACTCGAGCAGCGAGAACGCCCCGTCCTGGGCGTGACCGATCCGCTCGGGCGTCAGGTCGCAGAGCATCCAGCCCTGGGTGTGCAGGTAGTCGAGGGCGGTGGCCACGTCGTGCAGCACGTGCACGGTGCCCCCAGGCCCGAAGCCCCCCTGATCGCGGATCGTGTCGCCGAGGGTCGCCTGGGGACCCTCGTCGCTGACGTAGAACAAGAGCCGCCCCCAGGTCCCCGAGAGGTGCAGGGCAGGAATGCTGGGGTGGTTGCAGCGGGCGAGGAGGTCGATCTCGCGGCGCAGGCGCAGCAGCGGATCGACCACGCCGCCCAGGTCGGGCCGGAGGACCTTTACGCTCTTCACCACGTCGGGGAAGCGACCCCAGCGATCGGCGACGCGGTAGACGCTGGCGATCTCTCCGCGGCGGGTCTCCTCGAGCAGCTCGAACCCCGCCAGTTCTCGAGGGATCGCGTCCGGGTGCTGCTGAGCGTGGGTCTTGATCGCGGTCTCGAGCTTGACCGCCAGCTCGCCCTCGGTGACGGGCTTGATCAGGTAGTCGCTGACGCCGTGGCGATAGGCCTCCTTGAGCGCGACCTCGTCCTCGACCGCCGAGAGGATCAGCAGCGGGAACGGACGCCCGTTGAGCCGGAACGAGAGCTGCTTGACCAGGTCCATGCCCGACATGCCCGGCATGTGCATGTCGATGATCGCGGCGTCGGGGTGGTCGTAGCTGATCGCGTTCAGCGCGCTCTCGGGGTCCTGGAAGGTGCGCACGCGGAACCCGCGCCGCTTGAGGGAGCGGGCGAGAACGGCCAGGGCGACCTTGTCGTCGTCGATCAACGCCACCCGCGGGCCGCGCGAGGTCGGACGGCGAGTCCGCCCCGAGGCGTGGGGCTGGGCAGGAGCTTGCGCGGGGGGAGCGGGCGTCTGGGAGCGGGGGTGACGCCCCGACGCGGTGGGGGCGGCGGGGAGCGGCTGCGCCGGCCGCTGGGCGCGCGGCGCGCGCCCCGACTGGCTGGGAGCGCGCCGCATGCGGCGCGAGTTCTCCGACTCGCGGCGCGACTCCTGCGGGTCGCGCGGCTCACGCGGCTGCGCCGGAGCCCGCCCGCTGGCCAGGTGCGCGGGGCGCTCGATGCGGGAGGTCGGCTCCATACTTCGAGGGTTCGCGGCGGGCTGGGAGTCGGTGTCGAGGTCACCGCGCATGGCCGCCGGAGCGAACTCGCGCGAGGGCGGCGGCTCGTCGCCGTCTTGGACCCGCGAGGCCGCCGAGAGGCGGTTGATCCGCGTCAGGTGCCAGCGGGGGTTCCAGGCCGTGACGATCTTCAGCCCGTGGGTCTCCTTGGGGCGCTCGAGCTCGAACAGCCGCTCGACCTCGGCCCGCAGCGCCGACACGCTCGGTCGCGACTGGGGGTCGGCGGCGGTGGCGAAGCCGATGATCGTGAGCACGTCCTCGAAGAAGTGGTCGCGAAGTCGTTGAGCGGCGAACGCCTCGGCGAAGACCACGTCGTGTTGGCGCGCGGCCTTGAGCTTGATCGGGTCGCAGGGGCGCACGGCGCCGGCGCGCTCCTTCTCCTTGACCTCCACGAGGCGCTTGCTGAGGCCCTCGCGCACCAGGCCCGGTGCCACGTGCTCGTAAGGCGGGGTCCCCGAGATCCACTGGTAGAGCATGACCCCGACCTGGTAGACGTCGACCGAAGGCCCCCCCTTGCTGTCGCCCACCCCGCGGAAGACCTCGGGGGGCGCGTAGAGGGGGGTGAACTCAGGGGGCGCGACGACCGCGTCGCGCTGGTCCATGCTCTCGAGGAACTCGGCGCTGCGCACGCTGCCGAAGTCGACGAGCATGGTGCGGTAGCCCCGCTGCTGGAGCGCGTTGAAATACTCGTAGTTGGTCAGCCGGGTCTCGCTGCCCTCGACCTCGACCATCACGTTCGCGCTCTTGATGTCCCCGTGGACGAAGCCGCTCTTGTGCATGTGCTCGAGGGCCAGGAGCACCTCGTAGATCATCTCGATCGCGGTGGTCGCCGGGAGCGGGGTCCGGGGCGAGAGCCCGCGGAAGTTCTTCGTCGCCGTGCGCAGCCCGTCGTCGTTGAGCCTGAGGAAGGGGTTCTCGTGACCCCAGGAGAGCAAGGGGCAATCGACCCCCTGGATCTGAGTGGTGCCCAGCAAGCGCACGATATTGGGGTGAACCGGCAGCGAGCTGAGGATTCGGCGCTCGACCTCGTTCCCCACCAACCCCGCCGGCCCAGGCACCTTGAGCACCGCCGGGATCCCGTGGTCGAAGAGGATCCCGTAGACGTAGCCCTGACCGCCCTTGGCGCGCAGCTGCTGCACGATCCCTACGTGGACCTGGTCGTCCTCCAGTTGAACCTGGATCTCGGAGCCGACGGCGAGCTTGCTGTGGGTCATACTCAAGGGGAATACTCAAAGCACCATAGCAGCGGCACATGCCCCAAGCACCGTCCGGCACGGCAGCGGACCCCCGCGTAATTTTTGTCCCACCGCTTCACAAGGCAGGTCGCGGTCCCGGCTTTCCCACGGGGGCCCGTTTCACGCATACACTGAGCTTGCGACGCCGACCACCGCCGGCTAGCCTCAACATGTGACGGGGCCATCGTGGCGCTAAACGTAGTCAAGTGCACGAATTGCGGCCGGCTAACCCCCACCAAGAGTGGGGAGTGCTTCTACTGCCAGGCCGCTCTTGGGCGACGGGCCTCGGGTAAGTCCCCAGGGCACGAGGAACCCCGTGCGTTGGGCAGCAAGAAGGCTCGCTTCCAACGGCGCAGCGACGACCGCGTGCACCTGCTCTTGCCTCCCAGCGGCGATCCGGTGCCCCTCGACCCAGGCAAGCTGTTCGTGATCGGGCGCGACCCGCGGGCGAGCATGGTCGTCCGCTCGGCGACGGTCTCGCGCCAGCACGCCGAACTCGACTGGGACGACCACGACCCCCCGCGCCCCTTGCTGTGCGAGATCCGCAGCACCAACGGCACCTACCTCAACAACAAGCCGGTCACCCGAGACAACCCGCAGCCGCTGCGCAGCGGCGACCGCATCCGCCTCGGTGAGGACTACGTGGTGCAGTACCTCCACGTCAATGAGCTGCGGATCGAGCCCGAGCTCGAGGCGATCGGCAAGGAGGACACCCAGCAGATCGAGCGCTCGGCCCTGCGCCAGCCGCCCGCCGCGCGCCCTCCCACCCCTGCGACCCCCGCCGCTGTGGCGGCGGCCGCCCCGGTGCCCAGCAACTCGTCCAGCGGGAGCGTCTCGCGCGGCGCCGTGAACGAGCTCCTCGCGGCCATGGACGCCACCGCCTCGGACGCGCCGCTGCCCCTCGAAGGCGACCTGACCACGACGCGCGGCGGCGACGTCCTCCAGCGCCTGCATAAGCAGCGCAGCTCTGGCGTGCTCGAGGTCCGCGCGGGCGGGCTCAGCGGGCGGCTGCTGCTCGAAGAGGGCAAGTGCGTGAAGGCCTTCTTCGCCAGCCTCACTGGGCGCTCGGCCATGGAGCACGTGGCCCAGCTCAAGACCGGGAGCTACCAGTTCCGCCCGGAAGACACGCTCCAGCCGCAGAACATGCTCACCCAACGCCTGCGGGTTCCCATCGCCACGAACGGCCCCGTGCCACGCCACGGCGACCTGCGGATCGTCTCTGGGGACGACCTGCTGCGGGCCCTCGAAGAAGAGTCCCTGAGCGGCGTGGTGCGCATCGATGACGACGGCCGAGAGGGGCTGTTCGTGTTCGTCGACGGCCTGGTCGAGCAGGCGAGCATCGCCGGCCGAGTCGGCGAGGCCGCCCTCGATTACCTGGTGCACCTCCCGCGCGGGACGTACCGCGTCGAGCAAGAGCGCGTTGGCTCATCCGCCTACCCCCTGCCCAACACCCGCTACGAGGCTCCGGGTTCCCGGCGCGCTGGCCGCCCGAGCCCTCCCCCGCAGGCTCCGCCCCCGCCCTCGCGCTCGACCATGCGCCGCGCGGCGCTGCGCCCCTCACGCCCGCAAGACAGCGGCGCGCTCCGCCCGCCTAGCGGGGGCTACCCCCGCCCGGAGTCCGACGTCTCGTCCGACGTCGCGCCGCCGCCACGCCGCCCCTCCCGCGGCACCCAGCGCTACAGCTCGGAGGTCGCGCCGCTCCAGGCCCCACACACCGGGCGCTACGCCCCGGGCTCCGACGTGGCCCCCCTCGCGCGACCGCGGAATCGCCGTCCCTCCGACTCCGACGAGGCTCCGCCGCGCAACACCATGCGGCGACGGCCGCCGCCCCTCCCCGGGCGACAGTAGGGCGACCTGGCTACGACGGCCTGTCCGATCTGCACCCAGCCCCTGCCCCCAGAGGCGGAGACCTGCCCAGCCTGCGGACACGAGGCCGGGTTGGACCACGAGCAGGATCCGCTGCCCGACGCGCGAGACGAGGCCTTCGACTACGCGGAGACGCTGCGACGCGAGCGGCTCGAGGTCAGCCCGCCGAATCCCCTGTGGTTCGTAGTGGCTGGGGTCATGCTCTTGCTGACCCTCATCCTGCTCGCGATCTGAGTACGCGAGGACGCCGCAGCCAGGGGCCGCGGCGTCACTCGAGTCGGGAGGCGAACGCCTACTTGGGCGGCGCGTCGCCCTCGCCGGGCTTCTTGACCATCCCGCCCTTCTGTCGCGCCTTGTCGCGGAACTTATCCGCGTGCTTGAACGGGAGCTCGATGGTCAGCGTGTTGCGCTTCTCGGACATCTCCTTGGAGATGTCCTCGTAGACGGAGACCACCACCCGCTTGCCCAGCCAGTGCGGCTCGGCGGTGAAGATCAGCATTTGCGGATCGCGGCTCTCGAACTTGGCGATTTGCTTGCGCTTACCAGACTTGAGGTCGTAGACGAAGACCCGGTTGTGCGCGGTGTAGGCGATCTGCGTCTCCTCCTTGTTCATGTAGACGCCCGTGATCGGCAGCGGGTTGCCGTATTCGTCGTCCTGCTTGATCGTGAGGATCTCGGTCGGGTTGTCCGTGGGCGCAATGTAGATCGCCGAGTCCATGCCCGAGATCCGACCCGACATGGGGTAGGTCGACCAGAGAACGTAGGTGCCCTTCGCGCTGAACCACAACGTGTTCACGTCGAGGTTCTCGTAGAGCCGGATCATGTTCTCCTTGCCCCGGCGGTTGACGTCCGCCAGGTAGAGGCCCTGGAGCTCTTCGCCGCGGTTGTTCGTCTGGCGGTTGAAGTAGACCGCGAACTGGTCCCCCATGGGGTTCCACTCGATGTTCTCCAACCCCTCGGCGGGCACCTTGGCCAGGCGGTGGGGAGGCAACTCGCCGTTGCCCGGCACCGTGTAGAGGCCGTCGGCGGCGCCGAACACGATGTTGAAGGGCTTGTCGGTGCTCCCCGCGCCATACTCGAAGCGGGTCGTCGGGCCGTTGAAGAAGTCGATCCGCCCGTGCATCCGCACGAGCTCCTTGCCGGCGTGCGGCTTGCTCTGCAGCTTGATCCGCCGGATCACCGTGTAGGCGGCGTTGTTCTCGAACACGAGCTCCATCAGAATGATCGCCTTGCCGTTGGCGGCCCACTCCAAACCCACCGGCTCATGCCCGGGCTCCGGGTCGTAGAGGATCGTGTACTTCGGCTTCGAGCCGGGGACCTGCTTGGTGATGTCCAGGATCGCCACGCGCCGACGAGGCTGCTCGCAGGTCGCGGGCGCCCAGAAGGCGATGAGTCGGCAGTCGGGGTGCCAGAGGAAACTCCGAGGAGTGTTCATCTTGAGGTCGATCTCGTACTCCACCCCACGACGGCCGTCGTGGAGTACGAACCCCTTTTCGGTGTGGACGATGCAGTTGTCGCCCTTGTGGGCCTGGACGTAGGCGTGCCAGGCCCAGCGGTTCTGCATGTACGTCTTGCCGAGCTCGATCGGCGGCAGGGACGCGTCTTCGAACTCGCGCTCCTGCTTGGCGTCGGGGGTCCCGAGGGCCGGGCCGTCGTCGCCCTTCTTACCCTGGGCTGGGGCCGCTTCGCCCTCTTCGCCCTCCTTGCCATCCTTCTTGGGCTTCTCGAACTTGGGCGTATCGAGGGAGTAGACCGAGACTTCGCATTCCGCCGGAATGCCGTAGATGTTCGTTCAGCCGTAGGCCGAGGGCGGGCTCAAGGCCGCCCAGCAGGCGAAGGCCGCGAGCGTAGTCAGCCCCACGGCCTGCGGCCGCAAGACCAGATCGCGAACTGTCCTCATAGAGGTCCCTCCTGGTCAGACCTACTCTGACGCGTTGGGGTGATTTGCGCCAGCCAGCCGGCTGGGGTTACTCGGTGACCCCGGCCTCGGCGAAGAGGATCACCGGACGGTCGTGAATGATCGTGAACGTCATGTCCTCGAAGATCGGGGTGTAGGACAGCGGAATCGGGATCGTCCCGCCGCGGCTCGAGCTGAAGTCGCGGAGCCGAATCCCAAACACGACCTCGCTGGCGGCCGGCCCGGTCGGGTCGGTCTGGACGCCGACCCAGGTGGTGTCGTTGCCCGGCAGGGAGGCCGTCTCGTTGACGTACTGCACGCCCGTGGCCGCGTCGTCGAGCCAACCTACGTTGGGCGCACCCGGGAGGCCGGCCCCGGTGGTGGTCGTCGAGAGGCCGCGGTGCCAGGTGCCGACCTCGAACAGCATGTCCGAGCCCGGGGTGGGGTAGGCGGTCCAGGTCACGGTGCCCAGGCGCCCGCGGACTTGCTGGTTCAGCTCGCGGAAGGTGCGGTGGTAGACCGCGCCGAAGCCGACGGTGGTCGCGCCGCCTTCGACCTGAGCCGACATATTGGTCTCGAAGAAGCGATCCTCCGGCTGCAGCGGACGGCTGGCGTAGGCGGTCTGGGCGTTGAGGCCGTTGATCACGACGATGTTGTCGAAGATCGCGGAGGCCATGGTCGCCGTGTTGATCGCGGTGTTGTTGTTGCCCACGGGCTCACCGCCAATGTAGACCGGCCCGTCGACGTCGCAGTCCTCGCAGCCGTGGCAGTCGTCGTCGACGTAGGTGATCGGCAGGTTGCCGGGCAGGCCCTTGGGCCAGTTGCTGGGGAACCCGGGGTTCGGGATCGCGGCCGAGTCGTCGACGCGAACCCACGAGCGGAAGTTGTCGGACTGGATGATCGTCTGGGCGTAGGGCAAGCCGACCTTGTGGGTCGTGCCGGAGTTGTGCGCTGCGTAGGGCAGGTTCTCACCAAACTGGGGGTTGGTCCGTTCGATCTCGATCGAGGCGAAGTTGGTGGGGTCACCGGGCACCGGGACGGTGCTGCAGTGCGGGCAGGCCTCGTTGTAGTGCGCCTCGTCCCACTGCAGCTGCAGCGCGATCTGGTGCTCGAGGTGCCCGGGGTAGCCGCCGGTGAGGTTGCCACCCGGCTGCACGGTGCCGGTCACGTCGGTGAAGGTCGGCTGGGTGACGTCGATGTCGGGTCCGTAGAACGGGCTCCGACCCGCTGGCAAGACCACCGACCACAGACCCGCTGGCGAGCGGTTCATGGGGAACGAGGCGGCGACCCCGCCCGCCTGAGCGTGGGCGCGGACGTTGATCCGGTGGTTGTAGCTGAGGACGGGGAAGGGGACGAGGGCCGGCCAGCCAGGGCCGACGATGTACGAGCCCGGGGTGTCGGTCGCCCAGGGCGGGGGGATCGAGCCGTTGGGCTGGCTCAGCGGGGGCACGAGCGGGAAGTAAGGCAGCGGGTCGCCCTGCCAGATCAAGGCGCCGGCCTGGTTGTTGAAGCCGCCGGTGTTGGCGGGGTCGCCGTATTCGCGCTCCTTCGTGGCCACGACCACCCGACGGCCCTGGTGGCAGTGGAAGTAGTCACCCAGCCGGCGCGGAGCGACCGAGCCGAAGGGGAGGCCGCCGCTGCCCGGCACGCCGCCGCCCGTGATCAGGTTCGGGTTGTTGCAGAAGGGAGCGTAGAAGCTTCCCCCCGAGCCCGAGCCGTTGGAGGGCGGGTTGCTCATGTGGGCCATGATCTCGCCCATTTCGGGCGGGGTCGTGGGATCGAAGGGGAAGCGGCTCCCGCGGAAGCCAACCTGGCCACCCATGGCCGAGTCGACCTGGAGCTCAGCCACGTAGGAGGGGCTGTTGCCCGGGGACGGACCAATGTAGACCGAGACCCAGTGCCAGGTCCCGGGAATCCACTCGGGGGCCAGCGGGTCGTTGGTGTAGTTCGGCGCGACCGGCGTCACGGTGACCGCCGACTCGGGGGTCGCGGTGCTCGCCCAGTCCCAGTCGACGTTGGGGGCACCCGGCGTGCCGTCGCTGCTCGTCGCCTTGGAGGACTCGAGCACGATCGTCACGTCACCGCCGGCGGTCACGCGCTTGACGACGCGGAAGCCAGCCAGGCGCTCGGTGCCGTCGCGGCTACCAATGAACGAGAGCAGGACCTCCTCGGTCTGGGCGTAGGGGTCGGCCTGGGGCTGAATCCAGAAGCGGATCGAGGTGCCCTCGCAGAGGTCGAGGTTGTCGCCGCTGAAGGCGAGGAACCGCCCGCGGTCGGGCTCGATCAGCACGCCCGTGTTCAGCAGCTCGGAGCCATTGGTGAACAGGCCTGCGACGTTGGCGTTGTTGAGGTCCTCGTCCAGCACATTGGCGATGGTGGGGTCCGTGACCGGGTAGATCCGGGGCAGGGTGCCCGCCGGGTTGGCGTTGGCGGCCAGGGGCGCGAACTCGGCGCCGGTGGGGTGCGTCGGAGTGCCCGTCTTCACCGCGCCGGTGGGGAACTGGTCCTTGGGCTCCCACCACGAGCGGACCTTGAAGGCGTCGAACGCGGCGCGGCTGAAGCCGGCGGCGAAGTCGAGGCTCGTGAGGGTGTTGCCGATCTGGTTGGTGAGGGTCAGGTAGCCCTCGTAGTCGGCCGCGGCGAAGTCCGAGCGCAGCAGCATCTCGGGGGTCGCGCTGTCGCGGATCACGGAGTAGTTCGGCCAGCTGACCACGCCCGGCCACCCGGGGAGCGGGTAACCCGGGCCGTTGCGGTATTTCGGCTCGTTGAAGCCCATCACGCCGCCGTAGTTCCAGGCCACGTCGGGGCTGGTGATGAAGTCGCCGTTGACTTCCATGGCGCGGTAGCGCTCGAAGTCCGACTGGCTGGTCAGGCGGTAGGGGCGGTAGATCTCGGCCACCGTGGTTTGGGTCTGGGCGGCGGCGACCTGCAGCTCGCCGAGCTCCTCGTCGTGGAACATGACCAGGCCCAGCGAGGTGATCTCGTAGCGACCCATGGCGTCGAGGCAGCCGTCGGTGTTGAAGTTCACCATGTCGGCCTTGGAGACCAGGCGGGGCACCGCGCTCAGGTAACCGCTCTGGTTCGGCATGTGGCCGAAGCGGCGCAGCACCGTGTTCGGGTTGCAGATCGCCTTGATCATGTCCTTGTGACCGACGCCCTCGAGGATCAGGGTCTCGTAGAAGCCGCCCACGGGGGCCTTGGACCCGTCCACGGCGGTGCCGACCCCGGTCATGCTGTAGCTGCGCTGGTAGGTGCCGCCGTTCACGGTGAAGGTGCCGGCCGGCATGTTGTCGACGAACTCCTCGAACTCGTTCCAGGTGCGGAAGGGGGTGAAGCCGCTGGTGCCACTCCCGGTGCCGCGTTGGGCGACGATCGCGGCGGCGACGGCGACCGCGGTGTCGTAGTCGATGGTGAAGCGACCCAGCTCGTTCTCGGCGGTGGTGTCCGCGAACAGCGCGACGAGCACGGGCTCTTCAGCGGTGTTGATGTTGACCGGCGCCCGAGGGTTCGAGGCCAAGGACTGCTCGGACACGCCCTCCAGGTTCCAGGGGCGGACGGCCTTGTGGTCGTACCAGCTGTAGACGCTGACCCAATCCTGCAGCTGAACCCACTGGGCGGGGCTGATGTGGGCCATGAACGCGGACTCGAGGGCGCTCTTGCTGTCGAAGCCACCCGCCGGGCGTCCGTCGACGATGCCGGTGGCCACGGTGGGATCGGTGATCCCCAGGCCGGCGTTGAGCAGGTTGCCCAGCATGCGCTTGAGGGTGTCCGGGTCCTCCATGTTCATGTTGATGCCGCAGGAGGCATCCTTGACCTTGAGCTTGTAGACGACGAGGTCGCTGCCGGTCTGGCCCTGACCCATGACGTCGCCCGACGAGTGCACGAAGGGCTCCCCGAGGAAGTTCAGGTTCGGGTCGGGGGTCTTGGCGTAGCTGGGCTCGACGGTGGTCAGCAGGTTCAGGTCGTGGATCAGGGGGTCGAATCCAGCGGGGGGCGTCGGCGCGTAGATCCAGCCGTCGTTCCAGGGGTCGCTGTAGTGGTGCAGCTCGGCGGCGCGCCGCAACTCGGCGAGCGCGTAGTTGACACCGGCCTGGGCGGCGAGCCGCGCCCGGACGCCGTTGGTGAACGCAGCAGAGGCTTTACGCTCGGTGCCCATCACGCCATAGAAGGCGACGCCAAAGGTGCTCAGTAGGAAGAGAATGCCCAAGGCGAAGAGGAGCGTGAAGCCCTTCTCCTGCTCATGTTCGTTTCTCATAGTCCCCTCGTTTCGTTCAACGTGGTCCACCACGGAAGACGCCTGCAGAAGTCGATTGTTGCAGGAAGTCAAGAACTCAAATCATTGATCCAGAAGGATATAGATTTTGGGCCCACTCATCTAGCACCCCCTATGCCTACTCCAAACCCCCACGACTGACCCATCCTGTCGCCACTCGGAACCGGTTTGCGAGCGATATTGTCACAGTGTTCTAAACTGAAATTGCCGCGCCCAAGCTCGTCTGCACGGGCTCTTTACACTTGTGCGCTCGCGATCTGGGCGCCAGGCTCGGGTGCAAGGCTCGGACCCGCACGGTCGGTGTGTGCGGAGACCACGCAACGGACCACGGATTGCGAAAGCTCGACCTCATGATCAAGACCCCTCTCCTGGCCGGACTCGTCCTGCTCGCGCTCGCCTCGACCGGGACGTGCGCAGAGGTCACGGGCAAGGTCGAAGCCCCCCGCGGACTGCAAACCCTGCACGCCAGCGGCGACGCTCCAGCCGGGGCAACCCAGGTCAGCCTGCGCGTGCTGCTCGAGGATCGCGAGGCGTTGCGCGTCGACGCGAAGGTCCAGGGCGGGCGCTGGACCTTGGTCCGCCGCTGCTCTCCACGCCTGGCCCCTGCCAAGTATCGCCTGAGCGTTCAGGGGCCCGACGGCAAGGTCTGGGCCGAGGGCGAGCTCCGGGTTGGGACGCCGGAAGACGAGGCCCGCGCGCGCGCCCAGCAGCGCGAGTTCTTTCGCGGGGTGATCGTGGACCTGTCCAGCGCCCACGGCGGGCTCGAGGACATGGCCTGGAAGGTCTACCACTCCAGGTCCCTCGACGCGGACAAGGCCCGCTCCCTGGGCGAGGGAGCCAAGCGCCAGGTGCGGGGGACCACCACCGCGCTGCGCATGTTCGACCTCCGCGCCGCGCAGCCGTATCGCCCCCGGGTTCGCGAGGCCTGCGACGAGCTGGCTCGCCTGGCGGCGGCGCGCGCCGACGTGTGGATCGCCGTGGGTGAGTCACCGAGCGAGGCGCCCCCGGCTCAGGATCCCCGCGTCGCCGAGCTGGCCGAGCTCCTGGCCAGCGAGCTCGAGCTCCCCAACCTCATGGAGCGCTTCGCCCGCAGCCAGTTCGCCCTGGCAGAGCAGCCCGTTCCGCCCGAGGGTGGGCGCTGGACGAGCGTGCTCGGCTTCTCGCTGGAGCTGCCCAAGGGGACCCAGGCCCGGGACCTCTCCAAGCGACTGCTAGGCACGGAGATCCGCCTCGTCGCCGCGGTGCCCCCGGGTCCCGACTCCCCGGGCGCCGAGCTGATCATCCGCGTGGCGCGCGTCCCCTTCGCGGTCGAGGACTTCGACGGGTTCGTCCGCTTCGTGGAGGTCGAGAACTGGGAGCGCGAAGGGCTGTTCACCGGCTACCGCCGGCTGGCCGCGGCGCCAGACCCCGAGCACAACACGCTGAGGCTCCGCTTCACGGGCCACCTCCGCGACCTGCTCACCGCAGAGGGCGCCGCCGTGGAGGGCCGCCAGATCGCGCTCTACGAACCCGAGCGCAGGCTCGCGCTGTTCGCCTACCTCTTCGGCTCCGGGGTAGACGACGCGGTGCTGGAGAGCATTCGCTGGGAGGATCGATGAGCGAGGAAGCGAGCAAGCCGCCCAAGAGCGTCGGCCGCCACGCCGCCGAGTGGGTGGGCGCGATCCTGGCTGGGGTCGTGTTCTTCGTGGTGATCTCGGCCCTGCGCAACGAGGAACAAGCAGCGGATCCCACGCCGCCAGACAACCCCTCCGGAGTCTCTGGGGTCAGCAGCCAGCAGCGCCTGGGCGCCCCCAAGCGCTCGCTGGGCTTGATGTCGATCCCCCGCCAGGACGGGCTCGAGGTCTTCGCCAGCTACCGCGACGACGTCGAGTTGGTCCCCGGGGACACCCTGCTCGAGCTCGACGGCCAGTCGTTGGCCAGCCCGGAGGGCCAGCGTGAAGGAGCCAAGAAGCTGCTCGCGCGGCTGAACGAGTCCTCCCCGGACGAGACGTTCCGCTTCAAGGTTCGCCGCCAGGAAGACGGGAAGGTGGTCGAGTTCGAGCTGGGCCTGCTCGAGCCGGGCAAGTTCGAGCTGGCGCTCGCCGACGAAATGCTGGGCGTGTGCGAGCAGTTCCTCGTCCACGCGCAGCGAGGCGACGGGCTGTGGTCGGGCTACCGCGACCCCGCGGAGACGAGCGTCGCGGTCAGCGCCCTGGCGCTGGCGGCCCTGCGCCAGCTCGACGACAGCGACGCGGTGGTCGCGGCGCGTGAAGCCGCCGCGTTCGCGATGCAGGAGCGGCAGGCCCCCGACGGCGGCGTCCACGAACCCCACGACCCAATCTCGCACCGGGTCTACGCCAACGCCCTCCTGCTGCGAGGCCTCGAGGGCGACCCCGCCCAGGCCGACCTCCGGGAGCGGGTCCGCGGCTGGCTGGTCGAGGCCCAGCTCCAGGAGACCCCGCCGCCGTGGTGCGCGGAGCTAGAGCGCAACGAGCCGGCAGGCGTCGGCCCCTACGACTACCGCTACGGCGGCTGGAGCTACCACGGGACCTACCGCCCCAACCGGCGGCTGCGCGCCGACCTCTCCACCGCACGTTTCGCGCTCCAGGGCCTCTCCGCCGCCGAGCTCGAGAGCGAGAGCCCCGCCTGGGGCCGGGCGTTGATGTTCCTCGAGCTGACCCAGAACCTGAGCCTGCTCGGCGACGGCAAGGACGAGCCCCGCTACCGCGACGGGGGGTTCGCCTTCCACCCGCGCAACAGCAAGGCCGGCGACGACTACGTCGACGACCTGATCGTCTTCCGCTCCTACGGCAGCGCCACCGCAGACGGCCTGCTCTCGCTGCTGGCCACGGGCGGGTTCGACTTCCGCGCGCACGAGGGCGAAGAGCTGCCCGAAATGGGCGCCCGCGCGCGGGCGGCGCTGCTGTGGTTGGCGCGGAACTACAGCCTCGAGGGCAACCCCGGCTTCGCCGACAGCCAGTTCACCTGGACCCAGGGGATCTACTTCTACTACCTCGCGGGGCTGGCGGAGGCGCTGCACCGCGCGGGGGTGTGGGAGGTCCGTAGCCAGGACCTGGCCAGCCACGTGTGGGCCGCCGAGTTGATCCGAGCGCTGCGCAACGAAATGCGAGGGCCGGAGGCCCCCTTCGCCAACGGCTCGAGCCTGATGCACGAAGACCACGCGGTGATCGCCACGTCCTTCGTGGTCCTCGCGTTGGCGGCGGCCCGCGAGCGGCTGCGGGTCGGCTCGGGAGCCCTGCTCGCCGCCGACGCGCGCCCTCCGCGCCCACTGCCAATCTTCACCCGCCCTGCCGACGACGCGGTGGGCCGCGGTCGGCGCGTGTTCCACGCCAAAGGCTGCGCCGCATGCCACGTCGACGACGACAGCGGCAACGCCTCGACCCTGGTGGGGATCGGCGACGACTACGGCCGCTTCCGCGGAGAGGGCGAGCGCCGCCTGCGCGTGTTCCTCGAGCGTCCCTCCCCCGACGCCGCGCAGCGCAAGAGAAAGAGCGCGGTCCGCATGCAGCCGATCGAGACCTTCAAGGTCACGGACGAGGAGCTCGACGACCTGACCGCCTACCTCATGAGCCGAGTCGGCGACGCGCCCGTCTCGACCGACGCGCCGTAGCCCGCGGTCAGGCCGCGACGAGCTCCCCGTTGGCGTCGAAGAGCAGCGGGGCCCCGTCGAGGAAGGCGTGGGCGATCGTCCAGGGCACCATCCGGCGGGTCGCGTTCTGCACCAGACCTCGCACCGCCACCGCGGCCCCGGCGTGGGCCCGGAGCGCGCGCTGCACGTCGTGCCCGACCAGGCGCAGGTAGGTCTCGAAGGAGGGCTCGGGGTCGAAATCGAGGTGGGTCCGGTCGTTCCCCTCGTGGACCCACGCGTCCGCGACCCTTCCGCGGAACGACCCGCGCCAGGCCCAGGAGCGGCGCTTGAGCGCGTAGGCCTCGTCTTCGAGGAGCCCGAGCTCGGGCAGCTCGAGCAGGCGCACGCGACCGTCGTCGCCTGTGACCAGCTGGCCAAAGACCTCGCACTCGCTGAAGCGCGTGAAGCGCAGACGCTCCACGGGGCGGTCGAGGATCACCAGGTGCACTGGAGAGCGCGGCGTCTGAAAGCTGAGGGGGAACTCGTGATTGCGGCGGACGGCGTATTCCAAGGACGTGCAGCTGCGGCGGTGGGTCACCCCCGTGACCTCGACCCGCCACAGCTGGCTCGGCCCCAGGCAGATCAACACGGCCGGGCGCAGGGGGGAGACCCACTCGGCTCCCTGCGGGAGGTAGCCGAGGGCGCGCTTCACCTCCAGGGGAGAGCTCAGGAGTGTGTGCCCGGCGGAGAGCCGCGGGGCCGTTCCCAGCACCAAGGTGTCGTAGATGGTCACGGAGCCTCGATTCAGGGGGTGGCAGTGCAAGCTGGAGGCCAGAGCCTCGCTCGCGTTGGCCCAAGAAGCACTTAGGTAGCTGGGGTCGCGAATCGTCCGCAGCGGACGCGGAAGGTCCCAGTTCGCGCCCTCTTGCGTCGCGCCTGACAGCAATCGGGAGCCGACGCGAATCGGGCCAGGAGCGCTCCGGCTGGTGGCAGGCACGCGCTAGTCCGCGAAACACGGGACTTTCCCGGGCACATCAGCTAGACTCCAGTGCGCATTGGGAGGCCCCCCATGATTCGCCGTCCGCTTCATGTAACTCTATTCACAGCCGTGGTTCTCACCCTCGGCTTCGGCTGCAACACGGGCAGCGGTCGTCGCTACTTCGGTCCCGGTAGCACCGGGGCGACCGGTAGCGGGAGCGGCGGGGGCGGTGGCAGCGGCGGTGGCGGCGGGGGCGGCGTCGGCGGCGTCGGCTCGTTCACCCCCGCCTCCGACATGAACCTCGACCGCGCGCTGCACACGGCCACCGTCCTGCAGAACGGGAACGTGCTGGTGACGGGCGGCGAGAACGCCACGGTCTACCTCTCGAGCTCCGAGCTCTACGACCCGGTAGCAGACGCCTGGCAACGCGTGGACCTGATC
>Ga0070726_10001836_pt1 | contig 20288 bp, 21 predicted proteins | sample tdAd471_FD_67275 | JGI IMG/M metagenome (GOLD analysis project Ga0070726, IMG submission 67275) | Marine sediment microbial communities from the Atlantic coast under amendment with organic carbon and nitrate - tdAd47.1 | ecosystem: Environmental > Aquatic > Marine > Coastal > Sediment | place... | reverse complement strand
AGGTAGCTGATCGCCAGTTCCCGGAAGATGTAGTCGAGGACCGAGGTCGCCATCTTGATCGCCTCATTGCCTTCGACCATGCCCGAGGGCTCGAACCGGGTGAAGGTATAGGCGTCGACGAATTCCTCCAGCGGCACGCCGTATTGCAGGCCGATGGAAACCGCGATGGCGAAATTGTTCATCAGCGACCGGAAGGCGGCGCCTTCCTTGTGCATGTCGATGAAGATCTCGCCGATCGAACCGTCTTCGTATTCGCCGGTCCGCAGATAGACCTTGTGGCCGCCGACGATGGCCTTCTGGGTGTAGCCCTTCCGGCGATGCGGCATCTTGCGGCGTTCCGCGGAGATGCGTTCGACGATCCGCTCGACGATCCTTTCGGCGATGACCGGCGCGGCCGCGGCGGCCGGCGCTTCCAGCACCTCATCCATGTCGTCGTCCTCGTCGTCGTCGAAGAGGGCGGAGGACAGCGGCTGGCTGAGTTTAGAGCCGTCGCGATAGAGCGCATTGGCCTTCAGACCGAGGCGCCAGCTGAGGATATAGGCATCCTTGCATTCCTCGACCGTGGCCGCGTTCGGCATGTTGATGGTCTTGGAAATGGCGCCGGAGATGAAGGGCTGCGCCGCCGCCATCATGTGGATGTGGCTGTTGGTCGACAGGAAGCGCTTGCCGGTCCGTCCGCACGGATTGGCGCAATCGAAGACGGACAGATGCTCGTTCTTCAGATGCGGCGCGCCTTCCAGGGTCATGGCGCCGCAGCAATAGATGTTCGCTTCGTCGATGTCCTTCTTGGCGAAGCCGAGCGCCGACAGCATGTCGAAGCCGTAATCTTCCATCTGTTGCGCCGTGAAGCCCAACCGGTCGATGCACAGTTCTTCGCCCAAGGTCCACTTGTTGAAGGCGAACTTGATGTCGAAGGCGCTGGCCAGGGCGGCTTCCAGCTTGGCCAGGTCTTCTTCGCCGAAACCGCGTTCCCGCAGGCTGTTGTGGTTGATCTTGGGCGCGTTCTTCAGCGTCCCGTTGCCGACCGCATACCGGATGATGTCGCTGGTTTCCTTTTCGTTGTAGCCCAGCGTCGCGAGCGCTTCGGGAACCGTACGGTTGATGATCTTGAAGTAGCCGCCGCCGGCCAGCTTCTTGAATTTGACGAGCGCGAAGTCGGGCTCGATGCCCGTCGTGTCGCAATCCATCACCAAACCGATCGTGCCGGTCGGCGCGATCACGGTGGATTGGGCGTTGCGGTAGCCGTGCTCCTCACCCATCCGAACGGCGCTGACCCAGGCCCGGCCCGCCGCTTCGACGAGGTCCGCCTGTGGGCAGTTCTTGGTATCCAGCGGCACCGGCGGGATGGACAGGCCTTCATAGCCTTCCGTGTTGCCCAGCGCGGCATTCTTGTGGTTGCGCATGACCCGCAGCATGGCGTCCGCGTTTTCCGCATGGCCGGGGAAGGGGCCCAGCTCGCCGGCCATTTCCGCGCTGGTCTTGTAGGCGACGCCGGTCATCAGCGCCGTGATGGCGCCGCAGAGCGCGCGGCCTTCGACCGAGTCGTAGCCGAGGCCCGAGGCCATCAGCAGACCGCCGATATTGGCATAGCCCAGGCCGAGCGTGCGGAACTTGTAGGAAAGATCCGCGATTTCCTTGGACGGGAACTGCGCCATCAAGACGGAGATTTCCAGGGCGACGGTCCACAGACGCACGGCGTGCTCGAATTTCGGCACGTCGAAGGAACCGTCTTCCTTCCGGAAGGTCATCAGGTTCAGGGAGGCCAGATTGCACGCCGTATCGTCCAGGAACATGTATTCCGAGCACGGGTTCGACGCGTTGATCCGCCCCGAATTCGGGCAGGTATGCCATTCGTTGATCGTGGTATCGTATTGGGTGCCCGGGTCGGCGCTGGCCCAAGCCGCATGCGCGACTTTTTCCCAAAGTTCGGCGGCCTTGACCGTCTTGGTCACCTTGCCGTCGCGGCGCGAGGTGAGGTTCCAATCGGCGTCCTTCTCGACCGCTTCCAGGAAACCGTTCGTCAGACGGACGGTGTTGTTCGCGTTCTGGCCGCTGACCGTCAGATAGGCTTCCGAATCCCAATCCGTGTCATAGGTGGGGAATTCGATTCCCGTATAGCCCTGGCGCGCGAACTGAATCACCCGCTGGACATAGTTTTCCGGGATCAGCACTTTGCGCGCGGCGCGGATTTCCTGCTTCAGGGCCGGGTTCTGCTTCGGGTCGAAGGCGGCGTCGCCCTCGATGCCGTCGGCCCGGCAGGCCGCCATGATGGCGTTGAGGTGCCTGGCGTGCAGTTTCGAACCGGCGACGATGGAGGCGACCTTCTGTTCCTCCTTCACCTTCCAGTCGATGAAGTTCTCGACATCCGGATGGTCGATGTCGACCACGACCATCTTCGCCGCCCGGCGCGTCGTGCCGCCGGACTTGATCGCGCCCGCCGCGCGGTCGCCGATCTTCAGGAAGGACATCAGCCCCGACGACTTGCCGCCGCCGGACAGCCGCTCGCCTTCGCCGCGGATGGCGGAGAAGTTGGTGCCGGTGCCGGACCCGTATTTGAACAGGCGCGCTTCACGCACCCACAGGTCCATAATGCCGTTTTCGTTCACCAGGTCATCCTTGACGGACTGGATGAAGCAGGCATGCGGCTGCGGGTGTTCATAAGCGGATTTGGACTTGGTCAGCTTGCCGGTGCGGTAGTCGACATAGAAATGTCCCTGGCCCGGACCGTCGATTCCATAGGCCCAATGCAGGCCGGTGTTGAACCATTGCGGGCTGTTCGGCGCCGCCATCTGCTTGGCCAGCATGTAGCGCATTTCGTCGCGATAGGCGCGGGCGTCTTCCTCGGCATCGAAATAGCCGCCCTTCCAGCCCCAATAGGTCCAGGCGCCGGCCAGGCGGTCGAAGACCTGCGTGGCGGAGATTTCCGAGCCGAAGCGGGCTTCCTCGTCCATGTCGGCCATCGCGTCCGTATCGGGAACGCGGCGCCACAGCCATTCGGGGACGTCTTTTTCCTTCACCGGCCGGGAGACCGCCGGGACGCCGGCCTTGCGGAAATATTTCTGGGCCAGCACGTCGGCGGCGACCTGGCTCCAGGAGGCGGGCACCTCCACGTTTTCCAGTTTGAAAACGACCGTGCCGTCAGGATTGCGAATCTCGCTCGTCGTCAGCCGGAACTCGATGTCCTCGTAGGGTGACTCTCCGACCTTCGTGAAACGCCGCTCAATACGCATGCCTGATCTCTCCCAAATTTCCCCTGCTTCCGCTCACCGAATGGTGCACGATTCCGGCGGGTGCCAGTACCCCTGGAAGCCGCCTTGAACCCTGCCCGTGCAACCCTGGATCAGGGCCGAGCGGAAAACTGTTAAGCCTATCAATCACTTGAGCCGATCCACGTTTCGAAGCGCACTTTTACGCTTTTGTTTCAGACGCCTGCGCTATATCTTGTGTTGGCTCGCCGGGAAGGATACATCATCTGGATAAGCGTGCAACAATAAATCACCCGATCCGAAACACTTTTTTCTTGCGGTAATCTTCATCGCCAAGGTTTTCCTTGGGTTTTTCAAATAAAGCCCAAGTAATTGGAAAAGGATCGGGCAATCGTATCCGTTCCTATGTTTGAAAAGCAGTCTTGCCGGGCATGGAATCGAGATAATCTCGGCAGCCGTCGGCGGTGCTGCGGGGACTTTTCGCAAGTGCCCGGGATGGTCGAAATCCACCGCTTCCAGCGGCATTTTCAAAGCCATAAACAATCGGTTCCGCGTCTGGACAGAATAGGGGCCTTGGGCCATAGTCGCCGCTCATTTTGGACAACGGCTTCGGATACCTTCCATGGCGAATGCAATCACCCGCGTAATCACTTGGCTGAACGGCGAGCGATTGGGTGAAGACGAATTCGGAAACGTCTATTATCAGGCGCGCAAGGCCCCGTCGTCGGGCCGCCGTCGGCGTTGGGTCGTCTATGCGCGCGGCGATGACGAAGCGAGCAACGTTCCGCCCGAATTCCATGCCTGGCTGCACTATACGATCAATGAGCTGCCGGCGAAGGACCGCGGAAAGAAATACGCCTGGCAGCGCGACCATCGGCCGAACCAGACCGGCACCGCCGGGGCATACCGTCCGCCGGGCCATACGCTGCAAGGCGGCAAGCGAGACCATGCGACAGGCGATTATGAAGCCTGGATGCCTGAATAAGCTCCCGGATAGGCAAGGGCCGGTGGAATCGGGGATCTCCCCGGCGCGGCCGGTGAATAGCGCTTAGATGCAACTCAAGTCAGACAAGAACAACATATTGGTTGGGGCCTCGGTCATCGGGGTGATCCTGGCCTATATGATCTATGGTTATCTGTCCGACCGGCCGGGTACGTCACAGGACGGGTATCTTTTGACCGCGAAGTTCCGGTCGATCGACGGGATCGTCGAAGGCAGCGATGTCATGCTTGCCGGGATTCCCGTCGGGACCGTGACGCGGACGGATTTCGATCCCGAAACCAACAATGCGATTTTGACCATCTCCGTCCAGGACGGTATCGAACTGCCGCTCGACTCGGTGTTGATGATCGTCAGCGACGGCGTGTTCGGTGGCAAGTTCGTCAAGATCGCCCCGGGCGGGGATCTCGACATGCTGGAGCCCGGCGACCAGTTCGAATATGTCCAGGATTCCGTGATCTTCGAGGAATTGCTTGAGAAAGTGATTCTGGCGGCGGAAGCCAAGCGACGGGCTGCGAACGAGACGAAGGCCGCGGAGTAGGGCGCTTGGTAGCGCGCGCCGAAGAATGTAGGACCTGAAAGGATTTTCGATGAAACGCAGCGCCATAGAAACCGTCTTGGGGGCCATCGTGCTTCTGGTGGCCGCGGTCTTCATGGTCCTCGCCTATAACACGACGGACCTGAAGCCGAAGAGCGGCTATGAGCTGACCGGCAAGTTCTATGCGGTGGACGGTTTGACCATCGGGTCGGACGTGCGGATCGGCGGCGTCAAGGTCGGCGCGGTGATCGATCAATATGTCGATCCCGAGCTTTATCAGGCGGTCGTCAGGATCTCCGTCCAGGATACCATCAAGGTGCCGGAGGATTCGACGGCGACGGTTTCCAGCAGCGGATTGCTGGGCGGCAAATACCTGAAGATCGATCCCGGCAATTCCGCCACCCTGTTGAAGGGCGGCGACGAGATCAAGCAGACCAAGGACGTGATCGCGCTTGAGGAATTGCTCGGCAAGGTCATCTTCCTGGTGACCGATCAGGACATCCAACAGTAAATCCGGCGGCCGATCAAAACTCGGCCGGATTTTGACGGGGCGACTCCAATGGCGAGCGAAGCAGGTCAGCAAAAGTCCCAGAAATGGGATCCGTCGCGGTATCAGGCCAATGCCGGCTTCGTGCCGAAACTGGGCCGGCCCCTGCTGGAGCTTGCAGCACCTGTCGCGGGGGAACGGGTCCTGGACCTCGGCTGCGGCGACGGCGTGTTGACGCAGGAAGTCGTCGACCTCGGCTGCACGGTGACCGGCGTGGACTTCAGCGCGGACCAGATTGCCGCCGCGCGGGAACGCGGGCTGGACGCCCATGTCATGGACGGCCAGAAGCTGAGCTTCGATAACGCGTTCGATCTGGTGCTGTCCAACGCCGCGATGCATTGGATGCCCGATCAGGCCGCCGTCATCGACGGCGTCTGGCGCGCCTTGAAACCGGGCGGCCGTTTCGCCTGTGAGATGGGCGGCGGCGACAATGTCGGGAAGATAAGACGGGCCGTGCGGACGGCGCTTTCCGCGCGCGGCATCGACGCCGAGTCTTTGGATCCCTGGACCTTCCCGGAGGTGGACGAGCAGCGCGCCCGGCTGGAAGGGCGCGGCTTCACCGTGGACAGCATTCAACTGATCGACCGTCCCACGCCGTTGCCCGGCGATATCGAAGGCTGGCTCTGGACCTTCTGCGAGAGTTTTCTGTTGGCCGCGCCCGAAGCCGAACGGGCCGGCATCGTCGATGATGTGCGCGCTTCCCTCGACCCCTTTCTGCGGGACGAGAACGGCGTGTGGATCGCCGATTATGTCCGCCTTCGCTTCCTAGCCCGCAAACCGGCCTGATCGCTCTTGACGATGCGTTTTGCGACAATCCCAACGATATCTGCCCTGGCCGTGGCGTTTTACGCTGTCTTAACGGCGCCCTTTGCCGCTTTCGCCTTTCCGGGGGACAAGGTGGTCATGCAGGGCCTGGACAAGGTCACGGCGCGGATTTCGACCTTCGAAATAAGCCTGGAGGAAGAGGTCGCCTTCGGCACGCTGCGGATTCGCCTGCGCGCCTGCGACCGCACACCGCCGGAGGAGCCGCCGGAATCCGCCGCCTTCCTGGAAATCATCGAAGTCCGCCCCGACGAACGGCCCGAAACGCTGTTCACCGGCTGGATGTTCGCTTCCAGCCCGGCGCTGTCGGCGCTGGAACACCCGGTCTACGACGTCTGGGTCAAGGAATGCGTCACGTCCGAGCCGCTGGACACCGGGTCATCGCCACCGGCGCAATAACGCCAATCGCCGGCGACTCCGCCCGAACCCCGTTTCATTTCAAGCGATACCGCCCTTTTGTTCCATTTGTCCTTGCTGTTCCAATTGCCCACATTGTTTCAATTGCCGGGTAAACCCGTTCCGGGTTTTGCTGCTGCGATGCTACAGTCGCCGGGAGGGGCGCGGAAGATATGCGCATGAAAGCATTCGGACCCGTACGGCGCGCACGCATCGCCGGCGTCGTGGCCGCGTTCCTGGCGTTCGGGCTTTGGTTCGCGGTTGCGGAGCTTTGGCGCGCCCCGCTCGTGCCGATCGAGGTGACCTGCCTCGCGGTCTCCGACGATGGGACCGACGGCGGCTTCCGGACGCTTGATTTCGACCGGACCACGGCGGAATTCCGCACCGCCCTGCGGCGTGAATTGGAGACGACCGGCCAGACGGTCGAGGATGTCGGCGGGCGGCTTCGGCTGTCGCTGGCGGGGGCTTCCGCCTCATCCGTCTACGATGCCGACGGCCCCATCGACTCACCCGAAACCTTCGCCCACTGGGTGTCCTATGGTGCGGTGCTGCGCCTGGTTCAGGCCCGGATGGACCGCGGATTGATGAACCGGCAGACGCTGGAGACCTTCACGGTCACGAACCCGGCGACCGGCGCCGAGCGGATCCTGGATCCCGGCAATTGCGCCTTCATGGAGCAGTTCGTGCTGATCGGCGGCCGCTTCGCCGCGGAGTAGGCGCCCCCAAACAAATGTGAGTGGGGACGCCTGCCCGTTAGGCCAATGGCAAACGAAGGAGAAGGGTCATTTCCCCACTGCCTTCATGCCGTTGACGCCCGGCTTCAATGAAACCGTATTGTGCATAAAACCGACGTCCGATCGCGTTTTTCTCAAAAACCTCGACGCTCAATGGGCCTTTGAGATCGATGGCGAAATCGACGAGCGCTTTTCCCCATCCTTGCTTCTGGTGCTGCGGCGATACGAACAAGCCGCCGATTTCGGTCCCGACGACGGCAATGAAGCCGGTTGGCTTTTCCGTGTCGACGGAGACCCACGTCTCTGCATTGGGCAGATACAGGTGCCTAAGGTTTTCAGCCTCCTGGGCTTGAAAACCTTCCGTCAGGAAAGGATGGGCGAGCGCACTCGCCATTTGCCAGATCGAGACAAGGTCGTCCGTGTCTTCCGGTTGGTACTTTCTGATCATCGTATGGGATGTCTTTCATATCGGGCCCCGCGGATTGGGGGCAATGTCCTGATTGTCTGAGGGCACGCTCATGGGCGCCGCGCAGTTCTTGGCGCGGCCGTCTTCCAATTTTGGCGTGATTGGACAGCGTGACAGCCGTCCGAACTCAACAGGACATAAAATCTCCGATACGATGCGGCTAAGTAGCTGCCGTTCGGCCGCTCTGGCAAGGTTTTTCGGTTGAGCGATGCCGATCTCCCGCTTTGATTGCCGGTCCGGCGGCCCGTGACGTTGTTTAGACAAAGACTCTCCCCTAGAACTAACCGGAGTACCTCGGGGAAAGGCTCGGGTTATGGATATTGGGAGGGGCGCGATGGCGCAAAAATCGGTCCTGGTCCTGAACGGACCTAATCTGAACATGCTCGGTCTGCGGCAGCCGGAAATCTATGGCACCATGTCGCTGAAGGATCTGGACCGGATCTGCGAGGACGCGGCCAAGGATGTCGGCTGGAAGGCCGATTGCCGCCAATCCAACATGGAAGGCGAGCTCGTGACCTGGATTCACGAGGCGCGGACCGATTTCGACGGCATCGTGATCAATGCGGGCGCCTACACGCATACCTCGGTGGCGCTGCGGGACGCCATTTCGGCGGCGGAGACGGCGACGATCGAGGTGCACCTGTCCAACATTCATAAACGCGAGAGCTTCCGTCATCACTCCTACCTGACCCCGGTCGCGGTCGGTATGATCTGCGGGCTTGGCGCGCATGGCTACGTTCTGGGCATCCAGGCGTTGGCCCGCATGGCGGAAGAGTAACCCCGAAGGGCTTGTCCTTCTGGGCGGATATGGCGCCGCGGCGCGAAAACTTGGGATGGTATCGGCGGTACGAAGCCGCTAGATAAACGGCGAAACACTGGAATGAAAACGGGTTCCGACAAAATGGCGAAGCTGACGGTTGATACGGATCTGGTCGATGTCCTGGCGGATCTGATGGAGAAAAAGGGCCTGACGGAAGTCGAGGTGACGGTTGGCGACCAAACGCTCCGTCTGTCCAAGGGCGGCGGCGTCCATACGTTCGCGCATATGCCAGCACCCGCTCCCGCGGCCTCCGTGGCGGCCGCGCCCGTGGCGGCGGCCGGGCCCGCGGATCATCCCGGGGCGGTGAAATCCCCGATGGTCGGGACGGTGTATATGAGCCCGCAGCCCGGCAATCCGGCCTTTATTTCCGTCGGCGATACGGTGACCGAAGGGCAGACGCTGCTGATCATCGAAGCCATGAAGGTCATGAACCCGATACCTGCGCCCCGCGCCGGCAAGGTCGCCGCCATTCTGGTGGACGATGCGGAACCGGTCGAATTCGACCAGGCGCTGATAGTACTGGAATAGGTGAGTGCTGGAACAGGTCCGGCCGGATTGCGGACCTGTCTACGGGACGATGAGCGGAGGCGGGCGTGTTCGATAAGGTTCTGATAGCCAACCGGGGGGAGATCGCTCTGCGAATCCACCGGGCTTGCAAGGAAATGGGCATTCAAACGGTGGCGATCCATTCGACCGCCGATGCCGATGCGATGCATGTGCGGCTGGCGGACGAGGCGGTCTGCATCGGGCCGCCCGCACCAAAGGACAGCTACCTCAACATGGCCGCGATCCTGTCGGCGGCGAACATCACCGGGGCGGATGCGGTTCACCCGGGTGTCGGCTTCCTGGCGGAAAACGCCGATTTTGCCGAGATGGTCGAGGAACACGGCCACGTCTTCATCGGGCCGACGCCGGAACATATCCGCGTCATGGGCGACAAGATCGCCGCCAAGGATAAGGCACGGGAGATCGGCATTCCGGTCGTGCCCGGTTCCGACGGCGGGATCGAAACGGACGAGGAAGCCTTCGCCGTCGCCAAGAATGTCGGCTTTCCCCTGATCGTGAAGGCGGCGGCCGGCGGCGGCGGTCGCGGCATGAAGGTCGCCGAGAACATGGAACGCCTTCCCGAAGCGCTCTCCCTCTGCCGGAGCGAGGCGAAGTCCGCCTTCGGCGACGATGCGGTCTATCTGGAGCGTTATCTGGGGCATCCGCGCCATATCGAGGTTCAGGTTCTGGCCGACGGGCAGGGCAACTGCATCCATTTGGGCGAGCGCGACTGCTCGCTTCAGCGCCGCCACCAGAAAGTCGTCGAGGAAGCGCCGAGCCCCGCCTTGAACGCCACCGAGCGCCAGAGGATCGGCAAGGTCGTGACCGACGCGCTGGCGAAAATGAAATACCGCAGCGCGGGGACCGTCGAATTCCTTTACGAGGACGGCGAATTCTTCTTCATCGAGATGAATACCCGCCTGCAGGTCGAACACCCGATCAGCGAGATGATCTGCGGCATCGACCTTGTGCGCGAACAGATCCGCGTCGCCACCGGGGCCCCCCTGTTGATCAAGCAGGAAGACGTCAAGTTCAACGGCCATGCGATCGAATGCCGGATCACGGCGGAAGACCCGGACACCTTCGCGCCGTCGCCGGGCCGCATCACCGATTATCACGCGCCGGGCGGGTTGGGCGTGCGCGTCGATTCGCATCTCTATTCGGGCTATTCCATACCCCCGTACTACGACAGCCTGGTTTCCAAACTGATCGTGCACGGAAACACCCGGAACGAATGCCTGATGAGGCTTCGCCGCGCGCTCGAGGAATACGTCATTGGCGGGATTAAGACGACGATCCCCTTGCATGAACGCATCATTATAGAGCAAGCTTTCATCAACGGCGACTACGACATCCACTGGCTGGAACGCTGGATGGGTCTCAAATAACGGCGACGCCTTTCCGGGCTTGGGTTTGGAGGGGACGGAACCGATAAACGTGGCGCCGCTGGGGAATAGTGCGCCATGGAACCGCTGGATCTAACGCCGGATATGCTGCTGCGTGCCTACGCGATCGGGGTGTTCCCGATGGCGGAGGACCGTGACGATCCGGATCTGTTCTGGATCGATCCGCGCATGCGGGGCGTGATGCCCTTCGACCGCTTTCACGTGCCGCGGCGGCTGGCCAAGACGGTCAAGCAGGGTCGCTATCAGATCACCTTCGACCAAGCCTTCGAGGAGGTCATGGAAGGCTGCGCCGAGATGACGTCGCGCCGGCCGCGCACCTGGATCAACGACAAGATTCTGACGCTCTATACCTCGCTCTACCGCATGGACCATGCCCACTCGGTCGAGGTTTGGGACAAGGGCGAGTTGGTCGGCGGGCTCTACGGGGTTTCGCTCGGCGGGGCGTTCTTCGGCGAAAGCATGTTCAGCCGCGCCCGCGACGCCAGCAAGGTCGGCCTCGTGCATCTGGTGGCCCGCCTGATGCGGGGCGGCTATACCCTGTTGGACAGCCAGTTCGTGACCCGGCATCTGGAAAATTTCGGCGCGATCGAACTGCCGCGTGCGGAATACCGCACCATCCTGGCCGAGGCCATCGCCCAAGAGGCCGACTTCCATCAAGACTATTACGATGGCGAAGTTCTGGAAGTCCTGCGCAGCCTGAAGTGATTTTTACACCTGACAGACGAGGTCAGGTTTCTGTTACAGAGATTTGAAATAAAATAAATTTATTCGATATCTTGATCTGGAATCTTAACGGATCATTGCTGTCCGTATACGCGCCGGAGCACCCGTATCCTGCTGATCAAATCCGTCCAATCCACATAACATCCGCGCAGATGCCGCCCGCCCGTATTGGCGTCGAACGCCGTGCGGCCATGCAAAGTGCGGCGGTTGTTGAAGGCGATCATATCGCCCGGCCGCATCTTCAGCTCGATCCGGTAGGCGGGGTCGCGCGTCAGCGCCATGAAGGCGCGATAGGCCCGGTAATAGGCGACGGTGCGCTCGGGGGTCAGGTCGAAAACATCCGCAAGATGGCAGTTCCAGTTTACTTCGACCGGCTCCCCGCGGGCATCCTCCCGGATCACCGGCCGGCTGTAGCGGATATCGCAGCCGGCGTCGAAATAGCGGCTGGGGATCGGCGTGTCGCGCAGCAGCCGGTAGTCCTCCGGCGATCGGGCGCGGAGATCCTCGGCCATTCGGATTCCGTCCGCCAAGATCGAGTGTCCGCCCTCGGCGCGGTTCTCCAGCGTGTGCAGGAATTGAAAACCGGGCGGGGTTTCCTGGTTCGTCAGATCCGTATGCAGCGGCAGGGCGTCCGCCGTATAGGCCTGGTTGGTCGGTTTGGGCGTGGACCGCACGTCGAAAACGACACCGAAATTCGTTTCCCGCAGATGGGCGATGCGGCGGCAGATATCTTCCAGCCGGCCGGGCTCCGGCGGGACATTCCGGACAAGCGTCAGGCCCCATTGCGTCAGGTCTTCCAGCCAGGCCAGCAAGGACCGGTCATCCGTCATGACGGCATCATGGTCGTGGCGGGGCAGGCTTTGGGCGAAGCCGCCATCCCAGCTCACCGGAGCAAGCGGCGGTGCCGCGCGCCGGCCCGGGGCGTTGCCGTGCTCGCGCAGGAAGGCGCTGTCGAACCGGCTGACATGGCCGTCTTCCCAGGTGAGTGTGACGGCGGCGCCCGTTTCGGTCATGGCGCAGTCACGCAGCCGCGGTTGGTCCGACACGGAAAGCAGGTCGAATATCCGCTCGCCCGTGTCCGGGTGGAATCCCGACGGGTCGTTGTCCCGCAGCCAGATCAGGGCATGTTTGGAGGGCGCGCCGGCGCCCCAGGTGACGGTCAGGTACAGATCATCATGGCTCAGCGCGGCGATCGACAAGGGGTGAGGCTCCGTCGGTGGTGCAGGAACATGCGGGTCCCGGAGGGGCGGTTACCGCCCCGTCGATCGGAGAATGTAGAGGGCCGAATTCATTGGCCAATGAAAATTCGGAACGGCGTGGTGATCTCGTTGAAGCCTGGAAACAATACCGGCGCCCGGTTCGGAGATTGATTCCGGACTTTGCCCTAACCTGTTGGTCGGGAATCGAAAAACCGGAATGCTGACGTGATTTCCGAAGGTCTGCCGGGGCGTTCCGGCCGACAGCGCCGACGGCGATCCGCTCCTGCGGTTTCACCAAATGGGGGAGCGCCCGTCACGCCATGCAGCGGAAGGCGCGCCCATTTGATTTCGGCTCGGCAGGCGGAACGGTCAGAACGTCGCGGAAATTTTCGCAACGCAGGCATTGGCGACGCTCGTATTGGCTTCGCTTGCCCCCGGCATGGTGGCCCAGCCGGCTTCGATCAGAATGTCGCGGCGCTGATAGGTGCTCGCGCCCTTCAACTCGGCGATGGTCGCGCTGGAATTGGGATCATTCTCGTATTGATCGAGGCAGATCGGCACCAGGGCGGCCACGACGTCGCTGCTCGCTTGTTCGGCGGCCATTTTCTCCGCGGCGGTGCCGGTCACCCAGCCACCCCAGGAAAAGCCGGCATAAGAAAGTATTGCGGCGCCAGCAACAGCGCCAAGAAGTCCAGGTTTCAGCCATTCAGGCAAATTCATTAAACTCTCCCATAAGGGAAGAAGAATCTCTTCCCCTTCAACTATGCGGAAATGGGTAGAGAAAAACAAGTTAAATTATTGATTTATTTATATATTTTATTTCAGGTCGAAAAATACCCGAAGATATTCTGCATCCGGTTGTTATCATTGCCCAATACACGCCCGGCGCCGCCGCATGAATAGCGAGGCCGGGACGCCGACAGTCTCGTGCCGGGGCGCGCTAGACTGATGGCGGCAGGGCGCAGACCCGATCATAGGCGAAGCGTTCGGTGATCACGCCGTTATAGGCGAAGATGTCCAGGGTCGCCTCATAGGCTTCCTTGGTGATCTCGATATGCGGGGTCCAGGTGCCGAGTTGCTGATAGGCCTCGATGCATTTGGCCAGCACGGCCTCGTCGATCTTCGGGAAATAGGGTTTTTCCGCCCGGGCGATTTCCGCGGCGGGCGTGTCGTTCATATAGCGGCGCGTCTTGATATAGGCGCGGGTGAACGCCTTGGCCATGTCGGTCTCCAGCCATTCGCGCGTCGTCGCCAGGCTGGAAAAACCGCAAGGCCCGATCTGCTTGCCGACCTGGGCGACCACATGGCCGATCCCATCCGCTTCCAATTGCTGCGGGAAGGGACCCTGCTGCTGCACATAGGCGCCCTGGCCGGCGCGGAAGGCGGCGTCGATATCGGCCGCGTTGCCGGGATGGATCGCCTTGATCTTGTCGAAATCGATGCCGGCCTTGTGGCAGGCGTATTTGAACATGGCCAGCGGCTGGCCGCCGCCGAAAAGCACGACTTCCGCCCCTTCCAGCTTCTTCCAGGTGAAATCCGGGTCCGGCTGCCGCGCGGTCAGGAAGAAACCGTCCATTTCGTTCACCTGGGCGAAATGAACCGCGGGCGGCGTCTCGCCCTTGTTCAGCGGGCCGAAGGCCTGGCTCAGCGCCGATTGCACCACATGGGCGCTGCCGTCTTTCAGCGCTTCGATGGCGGTGACGCCGGGGGGCGAGACCGACCATTCCGGTTCCAGCCCTTCCTGCTTCAGGAATCCGCCCGACATGGTGGAGATCAGCGGCGAGTAGAAAGCGGAGAAGAGCGTGAACTGAATGTTGATCTTGGCCATCGTGGTGTCTCCCGGAAAGTGGATCTTTGAAGCGGTCCGTTATCTCGTTGGAGGCGATGGTACCATGCGGTGCCGGGCTGGCGAGTGGCCATTCCGGCAATGCACTCTTTACGACGTGACCATGCTTTCGCTTCACCCCAGAAAGGCGAGCGCGACCGATCCGACAAGCAGCAGCGCGAATGCGATGTTTATGGCGCGACCCGCCGTGGGATGCCGCAGCAGCCGCGACAGGCCCGCCCCAAGGATCAGCCATGTCGAATTCATGAGCACGATGACGGTCGACAGGATGGCCAGTTTGACAAGCGCGTCCTGGACCGGCGCGGCCGCGACGACGATGACGCTGCTGAACACGGCGCCGAGTGCGGCATAGGCCTTCGGATTGGCTATGGCCAGCAGATATCCGCCGGTAAAGGCGGGCGCGGGTCGGCTTTCCCTGCCGTCATTCAGAACCGGCGCGGTGGCGATCCGGTAGGCGAGATACAGGATGTAGCCGGCCGCTGCGACGGTCAGCACCGGCATCAGGCCCGGTACGGTGAACAATATGCCGGTGACCCCGGTCGCGATGATGACCAGCACCGTGGCCGTGCCGAGGCAAATTCCGATGACATAGGGGATGCTGCGCAGGACGCCGAAGGCCGACCCGGCGGCGGCGCTGCCCAGCGTGGCGGGGCCCGGACTGCCCATCAGCGGCAGCGCGGCAAACAAGAGCACAAGAATGTTTTCGGCCATGATCCGGTCTCCGTCGAATGAACGGCAAACATGCCCGGACAGGGTAGCCGTGTCTTGAACGATCGTGCGTGGAAGAAACGCGTTTTATATCGCCCGGCCATCTCCCCTGGCCGCGGATTCCCAGTCATCGCGCAGGATTGCCGCGTCTTTCGCGAAGGTCTCGGGCAGCGCTTCCAGGTCCTGGATCCGGTCGATCCTGAAATGCCGGAAATCCTGCCGCAACCGGCACCAGGCGGCCAGGACGGCGACCTGAACGTAGTAGACCAGGGCGATCGGCAGGATCGTGCGTTCCGATGGCGCGCCGGCTTCGTCGCGATAGACGATCCGAAGGACCCGGTTTTCCCGCAACGCCTTGCGAATGGCGGCCATGTCGATCAGTTCCGGCGGATCGGCGCCCCAGTCCGAAACGGAGAAGTGCCTCCCCACAGCCTCGTCGCGCCGGGTCTCGGGCAGGATTTCCGCGATCTTGGCGTTGGCCTGACGGGCCGCGGTCTGCAATCCGACATCCCCCGTCCGCGCCAACAGGCCCAGGCCGACGACGATGGCTTCGATCTCCTCCACGTCGAACATCAAGGGGGCCAGGTCATAGCCGCGCCGCATGACGTAGCCGATCCCGGCCGCCCCCTCTATGGGGACGCGTGTTGCTTGCAGGGCGGCGATATCACGATAGACGGTCCGTATGTTGACCTCCAATTGCACCGCAAGCGAAGCCGCGGTCATCGGCGCGCGCGCCTGCCTGAGCAATTGGATGATGTCGAACAAACGGTCTGCGCGCCGCACGGATCACTCCTCCAAAATTGGTTGGGATCTATCATGACACTCCTGACACCAAGTTGTCAGGATGCTGACGGTAAGACTGTCTCCCCGCACCGCCAGGAGACAGCCATGCCGACACGCAGCGACCGACTTTCGGTCCGTCAAACATCCTTCATCCGGACCCAACCCCTGTTCTTCGTCGCCACGGCGGCGCCGACCGGCCACGTGAACCTTTCACCGAAGGGGTTGGATACATTGATCGTTCGCAGCGCTAGCCGTGTCGTCTGGTTGAATTTGTCCGGCAGCGGTAACGAGACGGCCGCGCATCTGCGTGAAGATCCGAGGATGACCTTGATGTTCTGCGCGTTTCAGGGTCCTGCCATGATCCTTCGAGTCTATGGCCGGGCCAGGGCAATCCATTCCAACGACCGTGAATGGTCCGAGCTTTCCCCGCTGTTCCCGTCTTTTCCGGGCGCGCGGCAGATCTTCGATTTGGACGTCGATCTTGTGCAATCCTCTTGCGGCACCGGCGTTCCGGAAATGCGGGTCGAACGGCAGCGTGGACCGGAGGAGTTGCTGCCCTTTTACGATGAATTGGGCGTCGAGGGTGTCAGGCGATACTGGCGAGACCGCAACACGGTCAGCATCGATGGGCGACCGACCGGCATGTCCATTGCCGTGTCTCGGTTGGATATCGGGTGATGGGCGTCCGGACAGCGGTTTCTTCCGGCAGCGCCAAGGGCGTCGCGCTGGTGGCGGCGTCGGCCATGCTGTTCGCGACGGCGGGTGTATTCACCAAGATCATCCCGTCCGACGCATGGACCATCCTGTTCTGGCGCGGGCTTGTCGCGGCGCTGTTTCTGACGGGCGTGATGGCGGCGCTGGGAAGGTTCCGGGCCGAAGTTCGCCGCATGGGGTGGAGCGGCTTCGCCGCCGCCATCGTCTCCAGCCTCGGCAGTGCCGCCTTCATCCCTGCCTTCAAGGAGACGACGGTTGCTAATGTCACGCTGATCTACACCTCGGCACCGTTCCTGGCGGCATTCGTGGCGTGGATATGGATCGGGGAAAAACCCTCCAGACGGTGCCTTTTCGCGGCCGCCGCAGCCTTGGCCGGGGTGGCGCTGATCTTTGGTGCGCCGAACCCCGGCGTTTCCGTTCAGGGTGATTTTCTGGCCTTGTGGATGACGCTTTGCATGGCCATCGCGATGGTCCTTTACCGCCGGTATCCGGCGACGCCGGTCTTCGGGCCGATGGTGTTGAGCAGCCTGCTCCTGGTCCCCGTCGCAGCCGCCTTCTCAGACCCTCTCGCCGTGCCGGTCGGGCAGGTTCCGATGCTGACGGCGTTCGGGCTGTGTTTCGCGCTCGCCGCGGTGGCGCTGTTGTCCGGCGCACGGTTGCTGCCGGCGGCCGAAACCGCGCTGCTCAGCATCCTTGAAACGCCTTTGGCGCCGCTGCTTGCCTGGTTGCTTCTGGCGGAGGCGCCGTCGATACGGTGTGTCATCGGTGGATTGTTGATCGTCGTTTCCCTGCTCTGGTATCTGGGACGAAGGGCAGGGCAAAAAAAATCGAAAGGTTTCCGTCGCGGTTAAGAATACTACAGTCTAATATATGAAACATTTAATTTTCTGTAGTTGATGCGCGGATGGCCCGGGTGAACGACCTGCTGACCCCCAGATTCAGATGACCGGAACCGGCCAAAAGAACAATCAGCGTCTTGGGGCGATCGTCACGGCGGTTGCGGTGTTCATCGCCTTGACCGGCGGCGCGCATTTCGTGGTGAAGGCGGAGACGGACCGCCTTGAACAGATCGAGCGCACCAAGGTTCAGCAGCGCTTGTCGACATTGGTATCGCGCATCGATGCGGAGTTGAACGCCAATGTCTTCCTGGCCAACGGTCTCGTCGCCTACATTTCGGCCCTGGGCGACAAATATGGGGACCGTATGCAGGCCGCGCTGAAGGCGGTGCACGATTTCGGGCGGCATCTGCGCAACATCGGCGTCGCGCCCGGGAACCGGTTAACATTCATCTACCCGCTTGAAGGCAATGAAGCGGCCCTCGGCCTCTATTTTCCCGAGGTCCCGGCGCAGTGGCCGGCGGTCGAGAAAGCGATCGAAGGGCGGACTACCGTCCTGGCAGGGCCGGTGAACCTGAAGCAGGGCGGAATCGGGCTGATCAGTCGGACGCCGGTCTTCCTGGAAGACGGATCCTACTGGGGCATTTTCAGTCTGGTCCTGGATATGGACAGCCTTTTCGACGCCGTCGGCCTGTCGCCGGAGGTCGATGGAATCCGCTATGCCATGCGTGGCAAGGATGGGAGAGGAGCGGAGGGGGAGGTTTTCCTCGGCGATCCCGAACTGTTCGCCATGGAGTCTGTACAGGTTCGCCTCGCTGTTCCGGGCGGGCATTGGCTCGCGGCCGCGATTCCGGTCGGCGGATGGCAATACGGGCAGAACTACCTGCTCATCGTGGAGGGGATCGGTGTGCTGGCCGCCCTTCTGCTGGCGGTCGGCGTCTACGGCTATCAACGGAACCGGTTTCAGACGATCGAAAGCGAGAAGCGCCTGCGCGCCTTCCTCGAAACCACGCGCGAAGGCGTGGTCGTGGTGAATCAAAGAGGGGTTGTCGAGGAGTTCAACGCCGCCGCCGAGCGGCTTTTCGGTTACGCATCGGAAGAAATCGCCGGGACGATGGCCGAACGCCTGCTGCCCGGGCTGAACTCGGCGCAGGACGGTTTCCACGGCGATGCGGGCGCGGATACGGATTTCCATGTGATGCCCGGCGTGCACCGCTTGGAAGGGCTGCGCAGAGACGGCAGCAGATTTCCCACCGAGGTTTCCGTCGGACTGGCGGAAATCGGCGGCCGCCGTTTTCATGTGCTCCTGGTCCGCGACATCACGTTGCGCCAAGCCCATGAGGACCGGTTGATCGAACTCGCCACCATGGATGGCCTGACCAACGTGCTGAACAGAAGGGCCTTCTTCGAGGCGGCGGATGATGCCTTCAGGCTGCGGCGTCGGCACAAAAGGCCAATGAGCCTGATGATGATCGATGCGGATTATTTCAAGGCCATCAACGACAATTACGGTCACCATGTAGGCGATGCGACCCTGGTCCGACTCGCGGATGTTTGCCGGGTCTTCTTTCGCGGCACCGACAAGCTCGGCCGGTTCGGCGGAGAGGAGTTCATCGCCCTGCTGCCCGATACCGGGCCGGTCCAGGCGGCGGATGTCGCGGCCCGCCTTCTCGACAAGGTCCGGGCCGCGGAAGTCCTGACCGACGACGGGGCGGCGGTGCGCGTCACGGTCAGCATCGGGATCGCGGAAATCTCCGACGGGGACGAAGACATTGACGATGTGGTCAAGCGGGCGGACGCGGCCCTCTATGACGCCAAGAGTCAGGGCCGCGACAGGTATGCGGTTGCATCGTCGCCGGACCGACCCAATCTCTAGGCCCATGGTCCGAACAGCGAACAGAGCGCACCGGCACGGCATCCCGGCGCCGCATGTGCGGCCGGCGTTGGCGGTATTGGCCATGTCGGTGTCGTTGGCCGTTCTGCTGGGTGTGTCCGCGATCAATGGTTCCGCCTTTGCCGAGACGCCGCGCGAAGAAAAGCAGATGGAGGAGGCGGAAGAACCGGCCCCGCCCATCTACACGCCGCAGCCGTCCCGCACCAATCAGCAGCAGGAGCGGCAGGACCGCGTCCGCCCCGCGCCGGTTCGGGAACGTACCAAACCAAATGAAAGCCAGCAGGACGCCCGGAAACGCAGGAACAAGGAACGTGCGTTGGGGCAATGAGGCCTGGCGCTCCTGACAGTATGCTGTCAGGACGTGAATGATAGGTACGGCGGGTCACTTCATCTGAAGGAAGCCCGATGGAAGACCTTTACCCCTATCTGCCTGGTATTCTAACCGCACTGGGCGCCACCGGTCTTGGCTTGATGAGCCCGGGTCCGAACGTGTTGGCGGTGATGGGGACCTCCATGTCCCTTGGCCGCCGCCACGGAATGGCGCTGGCGGCAGGCGTGTCTGCTGGTTCTTTTTGCTGGGCCCTGGCCACGGCAATCGGCTTGTCTTCCCTTCTGGCCGCCTATGCCGGGGCGCTGCTATTGATCAAGATCGTGGGCGGGACATATCTGATTTGGCTGGCCTTCAAGGCGTTCCGCGCAGCCGCCAGACCGTATGATATCGAGGCACGTGCCGTCCTCGATGGCGGGGTGACAGGATTGGCGCAGTTCTTCTTGCGCGGACTGACGGTGCAGATGACCAATCCGAAAGCCGCGCTCACTTGGATCGCCATCATGTCGCTCGGATTGGCGGCGGATGCGCCGGTATGGGTTGCAACGGTTATCGTCATGGCCACCACCGCGATGTCCCTTGCCGCGCATACCCTCTACGCACTGGCGTTTTCCACTTCGGCGATGGTGCGGATTTACGGGAAAGCGCGCCGTTGGATACAGGGGGCGCTTGGCCTGTTTTTCGCCTTTGCCGGCATCCGGCTTCTCGCTTCGCGTACCTGATGGCGGCGCCGCCGAGTCAGCACTCCAGCCCCAGGCGTTGGTGCCAGTCCTCCA
>Ga0070726_10001834_pt1 | contig 20310 bp, 15 predicted proteins | sample tdAd471_FD_67275 | JGI IMG/M metagenome (GOLD analysis project Ga0070726, IMG submission 67275) | Marine sediment microbial communities from the Atlantic coast under amendment with organic carbon and nitrate - tdAd47.1 | ecosystem: Environmental > Aquatic > Marine > Coastal > Sediment | place... | reverse complement strand
CGCGGCGAGCAGGACGGCGAACAGAGCGACGCACCAGACGAGCGGGCCGAGACCGCGGGCGAGGCGCCGCCGCGAGATCGAGGCCGGGCTCGGAGTCTCCGGATCGTTGCCCCTCAAGGCACGAGTGGACGGCGGCCGGGCTCCGCGACGAGGTTCGCGGGATCCATGGAGCCCAGATCCTACAGAACGCGCGCGCCCTCCATCAGTCGCTGGTCAGCCGCTGATCGGTCGCGCCGAGGGAGCGCTCAGGGGACCAGCGCGACGGCGACGGGGTTGCTCGCGCTCAGGATCACGCTCGAACCCGGCTGAAAGACGAGGAACGAGTGGTTCAACGTCAACCCCGCGAGGCTCGGGTCCGTTCCGGGCGGCAACTGAAAGACCGTGTCGAGCTTGCCGTCGGGACCGAGTGCTCCGAGCGAAGCCGGCAGCACCGCGCTGTTCGGGTGCAAGAGCAGGAAGTTCGTGTAGCCGTCGAAGTTCAGCGGCACCTCCACGGCTCCTAGCGCGAAACCGGGCCCGGTGCCCGTCACGCTTCCGAGCATCCAGTAGGGAGTCGCCGGACCGACCGTCGGACCCGCGGTCAGGCGCAGGTTCTGCGCACCTCCGGCGGAGAGCGACACGCTGTCGCCCAGCGCGAGTAGCCGCGGTCCGATCTCGAAGGTGAGGGTCAAGGACTCCATGTGCCCGATCATCGGCCCGGAGGTCGTCGACATGAGCACCTCGAGCGGCGTGAACGGGAACCCCTGGGGCTTCGTCACCAGGCCCGCGAAGAGATCGGTCTCGAGCGAGCTGCTGTAGCTCCCGCCCGCGGACGGAAAGCCGAGGTCCGCGCCCGTGAACTGCCACAGCACGCTCGTCCCGTCGATCGGCAACACGACCTGGAAGAACAGGTCCGAGGCGGGCATCGATCCGTTCGCGTCGAACTCGACCTCGATCCGAGTCTTCCACACGGGCTCGGCCGCTTCGGGACCGAAGGGCGAGATGGAGATTCCGGGACCGTTGAAGTCGAAGGAGCCGAAGTCCCACGTCCAGGTCGTGAGCGGCACGGGATCTCCGGCTGACGCGAGCGGTGCGAGGGCGGAGAGAGCCGAGGCAAGGGCGAGTGATCGAATCGAGACGTGCATGGGCCTGCCAGGGGAAAGGGGACGGAGCCGGCTCTCCCATGCTAGTCGTGAGCGCGACGGCCGGTCGTAAGGAGTCGATACGCCTGCCGTCAGGAGAGCGCACAACGCACGGCCTCACGGCCCCTTCCGGTCGAGACGGGGCGGCGCCCGGCTCTCGCGTCGCGCGGGCCCGAAGAGGCGGTCGCGGGACCCGCTCGAGATCGCAGATCGAGGGCCCACCACGTTGACACCCCGGGCCGCCGACCTAGGCTAGCGGTCGTCTGCCGCTTCGAGCGCATCCCTTTCCTGTCAGGAGACTTACGCACGTGCCCAAGCTCATCGAATGCGTCCCCAACTTCAGCGAGGGGCGCGACCTCACGGTCATCCGGAAGATCACCGACCGCATCGAGACCGTCGAGGGCGTGAAGCTGCTCGACGTCGACCCCGGCGCCGCCACGAACCGCACGGTCGTCACCTTCGTGGGCGAGCCGGAGGCCGTGATCGAGGCGGCCGTGCGCGGGGTGCGCATGGCGAAGGAGTTGATCGACATGAGCCGGCACAAGGGTGAGCACCCGCGCTTCGGCGCGACCGACGTGTGCCCGCTCGTGCCCGTGTCCGGCGTCACCATGGAGGAGTGCGTCGAGTTCGCGCACCGGCTCGCGCAGCGCCTGGGCGACGAGGTGGGCATCGGCGTCTACTGCTACGAACACGCCGCGCGCGAGGAGAAACGTCGCAACCTGGCCGTCGTTCGCGCCGGCGAGTACGAGGGTCTCAAGGAGAAGCTCGCCAAGCCGGAGTGGAAGCCGGACTTCGGGCCCGCCGAGTTCGACCCGCGCTACGGCGTCACGGCGGTCAGCGCGCGCGACTTCCTGGTCGCCTACAACGTCAACCTGAACACGACCTCGACACGGCGTGCCAACGCCATCGCCTTCGACGTGCGCGAGCGCGGTCGCGTCGAGCGCAAGGGTGACCCGCTCACGGGCGAGATCGTCAAGGACGCCGACGGCAACCCGGTGAACATCCCGGGCTCGCTCAAGTGCGTGAAGGGCATCGGCTGGTACATCGAGGAGTACGGCGTCGCGCAGATCTCTCTCAACCTGACGAACATTCGCATCACGCCCGTGCACGTGGCCTTCGACGAGGTCGCGAAGAAGGCCCAGGAGCGCGGGGTGCGCGCGACGGGCTCGGAGCTGGTGGGCCTGATCCCCCTCAACGCGATGCTGGACGCGGGGCGTTACTTCCTGCGCAAGCAACAGCGCTCGACCGGCGTCTCCGACAGCGAGCTGATCAAGATCGCCGTCAAGTCGATGGGCCTGGACGACCTGTACCCTTTCAAGCCCGAGGAGAAGATCATCGAGTACGCGATCGCCGACTCGAGCGCGAAGAAGCTGGTCGACCTGACGGTGAAGGGCTTCGTCGACGAGACGGCCTCGGAGTCTCCGGCTCCGGGCGGTGGGTCCGTGGCCGCCGCCGCCGGGGCCATGGGCGCGTCACTCGCGACCATGGTGGCCAACCTCTCGAGTCACAAGCGCGGCTGGGACGAGCGCTGGGAGGAGTTCTCGGAGTGGGCGGAGAAGGGCAAGGCCATCCAGGAGGAGCTCCTGCGCCTGATCGACGACGACACCGACGCCTTCAACCAGATCATGGCGGCCTTCGGCCTGCCCAAGGGCAACGACGAGGAACAGCAGGCCCGACACGCCGCCATCCAGGCGGCCACGCTCCACGCGATCGAGATCCCCTTCCGCGTCATGAGCGTCGCGCTCGCGTCGTTCGAGGTGATCCAGGCCATGGTCGAGCACGGGAACCCCAACTCGGTCACCGATGCCGGCGTCGGAGCGCTCTGCGCGCGCACGGCGGTGATGGGTGCCTACCTCAACGTGAAGATCAACACGGGCGACCTGGAGGACAAGTCCGCCGTGGACGACTTCCTCACGCGCGGCGCGGCCATGGTCGAACGCGCGAACGCCCACGAGCAGGAGATCCTGGAGCTCGTTCAGAGCAAGATGTGATCGAGAAGCGTCGCAACCCCCACCGCGAGGAGATCGTCCGCAAGATCGCGCTGACGATCGTCGCCTCCTTCGCCATCTTCGTCGCGTTCGAGCTCGGGCTCCGCATCTTCGGGTTCAAGTACCCGGCGATGGCGGACACCATCATCGTGTGGTCCTTGAAGGAGGACCGCTTGATGGAGATGGGGCAGAGCCTCCACGAGGAGTCCACGAAGCAGCTCTGGAAGCCGCGGGCCGGGGCGCCCGTGCCCTGGGGTGAAGAGGATGGGGAAGCGATCAACGCACTCGGCCTGCGCGGCCCCGCTCTGACCGTCGAGCCGGCGGAGGGTGTCGTCCGCATCGCCGCCCTGGGCGACTCGTCCACCTTCGGGATGGGCGTGAAGGCCGACGAGACCTACATCGCTCAGCTGGGAGCGCTGCTGGCGGACGCGCCGAAGCCCGTGGAGATCATCAACGGTGGGGTCATCGGCTACACCCTTCGCCAGGGCATCCACCGCTACGAGGAAGTCATCAGCCCGCTGAAGCCGCGCATCGTGATCGCGGCCTTCGGCGCGGTGAACGAGCACCTGCCCACGCTCGACCTCGCGGATCGCGAGAAGATCGACAAGCGCGCGAAGGTCACGACCCTCGACCGGGGGTTGTCGTGGTTGCGCGACAGCGTGCGCATCCTGCACTTCGCCAGCTTCTGGTCCGACCTCGTCCACGGCGTCGACCGCGGGGAGATCCGGACGGAGCTGTTCGAGGACCGGCAGGAGCGCCGGCGCATGAACGTCGCTGCCGGCAAGGCCCGCTGGCCCGGAACGCGGCGCATGTCGCCCAAGCGCTTCCGCGAGAGCCTGCTCGAGATCGCGCAGGCCGTGCACAAGGACGGCGGGCGGCTCATCTACCTGTCGATGCCTCGCCATCCGAAGAAGGAAGAGGAGAACCCGATCCTGCTCGAGTACTCGCGCGCCCTCACCGGCTTCGCCGAGGCGCGCCGCGCCCCGCTCCTGGACGTGCGCCGACTCGTCTACGACGCGATCGAGGAAGGCGCGACCTGGGAAGAGCTCTTCGTCGACAACTACCACCCCTCCCCCGCCGGCCACGCGCTGATCGCGGCGGCGCTCAACGACATGATCCGCGAGCTGATGGCGAACGAGGGAGGAGCCGGCGGCGCCGCCGGCGGCCAGCAGATGAGCGACGCGGAGAAGCGGGCCCGGGCGGCGCGGAAGCGGAGGTAGTCCTACGGTGTCGCCCACCGCGCCGCACTTTTCCGGCCGGCTGGCAACCGACAGCGCGGCTCCGAGAGAAAGTGCGGCGCGGTGGGCGACACCGTTGACTACCTCCCCGGCCCCGGCTACTGCGTCAACTTCCTGGGCATCCGCCCCTCGGCGACCCACGCGATCGAGGTCCGCACCCCGGAGTGAACGCGCCGCTCGGCCACCGGCGAGGCCAGGAAGCGCACGACGGCGCACAGCGGCACGGCTCGATCCGGATGTCCCTCCAGCGCCTCGTACTCCTCGAAGGCCGCGCACACGGTCTTGATCACGTGCGCCACGACGATCGGACGCACGGCGGGATCGGCGAGACACAGCGCCTCCAGCTCACGCCGCAGGGGAGCGAGATCGGCTCCGGACCACACCAGGTCGGCCACACCGCCGACGGCGCGCCGCGGGTCCTTGGCCGCGATCGCCCGCAGGATCCCATCGACGTTCACCGGTCGCGGTTCGAGGTCCACGCGGTCCGCGGGCGCGAGGTCCATGCTCCGTCCCTGGTGCGTCCAGGCCATCGACTGGTAGAGGAAGCGCACGGCCAGTGGAGAGTCGAAGCGCTCCACGGCGTTGCGCACGGCGCTGGCAAAGGTGAAGCGGTGGGTCGCCCACAGCCAGTTCTCGGCGACCTCGGGGTTCGAGTCGTGCGCGACGTCGAAGCGGAGCATCCGCTGCGCCGCGGCCGCGACCAGCGCCCGCGCGGCGTCGCCCGCGCTCAGGCCCGAGCGCAAGCCGTCGGTGAGTGCGGCGAACGCCTCGTCGATCGATCCGTCGAGCACGGCGGCCACGAGCGCGGACGAGAGCTCCGCCGAGTCGACGCCCGGCAACGCGTCCGTGGGACGCCCCGCGAACTCGTCCGCGAACTCGCCCCCAAGCTCGCCCTCCCGCCGCGTGTAGGGCGCCCAGTAGGGCAGGGTGTCCTCGCGCGTGCCGAGCACGATGCCGTGCAGGAGGCTGCCGTAGATCTCCGGCGCGTACTCCGCCGCCTCGTCCCCCAGGCGGTCCAGGAGCTCGCGCGCCTTGACCAGGTAGATCAGCGGATGACCGAAGTCCAGGAAGTGGTCGGAGAGCACGGCGAACAACCAGTGCTCGGCTTCGCGCGCCGTGAGACCGGCCTCGAAGGCGCCGCGCAACAAGCCCTCGGCGCGCTCCGCGTCTTCTGCTTCGACGGCATCGCGCAGGGCCTCGACATCGGCGCCGGCGAGCGCCGCGGGCCTCTCGCGCGCGGGCAGTCGCCGGTTCGTCTCGCCGCACAGGTCCATGACCGGCGCGATCGCGTACATGGCGTCCGAACCGGGACGCTCGTCGAGGAACCTCGCGCAATCCGCCGCCACCGCGAGCACGTGCGTCGTCCCGTACTCCGCGCGGCGAGCGTCCGAGAGCGCGATGTCGGCCAAGAGCCGCGCCGGCGCGTACCCGGCTCCCAGGAGGCGCACTCCGTCGCGACTCGCGCGACCGTTCTCGTGGCGCAAGAGCCCGGCCTCGAAGCTCGCGAGCCAACCGGGAACGAACTCGGCCGGGTCCGGGTCCCGCAGGTCGACCTCGACACGGCCGTCGACCAGGCGCGTGGCGTAGTGCCGGACGCCCTCCCCACCCAGCGTGCACGCGCCCGTCTTCGTGTCGAACTTCCAGTTGTGCCAGCAGCAGGTGAGCGAGCCGCCCTTGAGGTCGCCTTGCGCCAGGGGATAGCCCTCGTGCGGGCAGCGGTTGTCGAGCGCGAAGACCTCGCCGTCGTCGGTTCGCCCCATGACGAGCTGGTGGTCGCCCTGCTTGACGGTCCGCATCTCTCCGCGCTGGAACTCCTCCAGCGATCCCACCGCTGCCCACTGTTCTCGGCTCTGCATGACTCTCTCCATGGTTTCTCCGGCGTTCTCCCGGCGGCGCTCGCGGCCCCGTTTCGGTCGAGGCCCTGTCGGCCCGGCCGCCCCGCCGGCGTTAGGAAAGTTTCTACTTTCTTATCTTTCAAAAGTCAACCCTTCCCATGGCGTCGCCGCGAGGTAACCTCGACGACCATGGTCGAGCCCGAAGACGAGCTGGGATCGCGCGACCGCATCCTCCTGCGCCTGAAGACACGCGGCCCCCAGACCGCGGCCCAGCTGGCCGAGCGCCTCGAGGTCACCCCCGTCGCCGCGCGCCAGCACCTCGCGCTCCTGGAGGAAGAAGGCCTGGTCGACTACGCCGAGGAGCGGCGCCCCGTCGGCCGGCCGGCGCGGATGTGGAGCCTGACCGAAGCGGGTTCCGCGCGCTTCCCGGAGGGCTACGCCGACCTCACCGTCGATCTGTTGCAGTCCATGCGCGAGGCCTTCGGAGAGAAGGGCCTCTCCAGGTTGATCGAGACGCGGACGGCGCGAACGCTCGCGCAGTACGAAGAGCAGCTGAGCTCCGCCAAGACCCTGGCGACGCGCGTCCGCGGCCTCGCGCGCCTGCGCACGGCCGAGGGCTACATGGCCGAGGTCGTCCGCAACAAGGACGGCAGCTACACGCTGATCGAGAACCACTGCCCCATCTGCGCGGCCGCGAAGCTGTGCCAGGGCTTGTGCGCCAGCGAGCTCGAGCTCTTCCGCACCGTGCTCGGCCCGGCGCACCGGATCGAGCGCGAAGAGCACATCGTCGACGGATCGCGGAGGTGCACGTACCGCATCGAAACCGTGAAGGGGTCGAGTTCATGAAGATCGCTCTCGTCCAGCAACCGGCCACCGAGGACCGCGCGGCCAACCGCGCGCGCGGGCTCGAAGCCGTTCGCTCCGCCGCCCGCCAAGGTGCTCAGGTGATCGCCTTCGCCGAGCTGGCCTTCGAACGCTTCCTGCCGCAGGACCCGGCAACGGAGCAGAAGCTCCTCCTCGCCGAACCGATCCCCGGCCCGACCACGGAGCTCTTCGCGCCCCTCGCCGCCGAGCTGGGGGTCGTGATCGTGCTCAACCTGTTCGAGCGCGACGGCGAGACGACCTACGACAGCTCGCCGGTGATCGACGCCGACGGCAGCCTGCTCGGCGTCACGCGCATGGTGCACATCACCGACTACCCGTGCTTTCACGAGCAGAGCTATTACGCTCCCGGCGACCGCGGCGCGCCCGTCTACGACACGGCGCACGGCAAGCTCGGCGTCGCCATCTGCTACGACCGCCACTACCCCGAGTACATGCGCGCGCTGGCCCTGGCGGGAGCCGAGGTGATCTTCGTCCCGCAGGCGGGCGCGGCGGACGAGTTCCCGGAAGGGCTCTTCGAAGCGGAGCTGCGCGTGGCCGCCTTCCAGAACGGCGTGTTCACCGCGCTCTGCAATCGAGTGGGCCCGGAGCCGAGGCTGACCTTCGCCGGCGAGTCGTTCGTCAGCGATCCGTCGGGGGTCGTGATCGCGCGCGCGGGCTCCGGCACCGAGGAGGTCCTCGTGTGCGACTGCGACCCCGAGCTGGTGCGCGGGTCTCACGCGCGGAAGCTCTTCCTGCGCGACCGGCGTCCCGAGCTCTACGCCGAGTGGCTCACGTGACCACCATCCCGGTCGTCACCCAGGCCGGCTCGATCCGGTAGGTGCCGACCAGGGTCGCGGGCAAGTCGCCGGCGACCTCGCGCAACACGCGCGCGCGAAAGGTCCCGCGCTCCGCGAGCTCCCCGAACTCCAGCTCCACGTCGCGGAAGTTGAGCACGACGCCGATGGCGGGGTAGATGCACTTGTAGGTGCACTCCTTGGCGCTGAAGATCGCGCGCGCCCAGAGCCCCCGCTCGTCGTCCCCGCGCTCCGCCAGCCACTCGCGTTCGCGCGGGCGACAGACGCGCTCCCACAAGCGCTCGGGCAAGGGCTGCGCGTCCTCCAGGTCGACCCCCAGGAGGCGGACGTCGTCCAGCGAGCTCGCCGCGGCGACGCACCCCGCGCGCTTGTGCGAGATCGATGCCGTGAACCCCCGCGGCCAGAGAGGCAATCCGTCCTCGGTCGCCAGCAGCGACTGGCGCGGCGCTCCGAGGGCCGTCAAGAGCTCGCGCGCCAATATGCGTCCGGAGGAGAACTCGCGGCGCCGGACGTCGGCCGCCGTGCCCAGCCACTCGAGCTCGTCGGGGAGCAGCTCGTCGCACCGATCGCGAACGGCGGCGGCACCGGTCGCGACGGGAGCCTCGAAGAGCTCCCCGATCCGCGGCAACAAGACCTCCGTCAACGTCCGCCCGGTCCGCGCCCGAGGTAGGTGCGCTCCCCCGCCTCGACGCGGAACGGCAAGCGGTTCTCGGGCAGCGGCAGCGGGCAGGTGGTGTAGGGGCTGTAGGCGCACGGCGGGTTGTAGGCCTTGTTGAAGTCCACGACCGTGCGTCCGTCGCCTTCCGGAAGGTCGACGCTCAGGAAGCGCCCGCCGCCGTAGGTCCCGTCCCCGTTGCTCTCGTCGCCGAACACGACGAATAGCCGCGTCTCCGACTCGCTCGTCACGGTCAACTTCCGGGTCTCTCCCGCGTGGTCGAAGATCAGGATCCCGGGCGACTCGCCCTCGAAGGTCGAACCCATCACGTTGGGGATCGCGATGGGTTTGGGATGCTCGAACCGGACGAACCGCGCCTCGCACCGCCAGCGTTTCCGAACGGCGTAGCGTTCCGTCCCGGAGTAGTTCTCGAGCACTTCGCTGCCCGGGTGGCGCAGCCGGACGCCGAGCCTGCCCGCGCGCTCGATCACCCAGAAGGCGCCGTCCCCCACGGTGACTCGCGTCGGAGGTCCGGGCGTGTCGTCCACGAGAGCCGCGGAACGGACGACCGCCTCGTCGACGATCAGGTCCACCCCCGGTTCCGCCACGACGGTGACCTCGCCCCCGCGCAGGTGCAGCACCCCGGCGCGCGTCGGGCCGAAGCTCCAGGGCCAGTCGTTGAGCGGCCCCGACCCGAAACTCGTCGCCCCGGGCTCGAGCCACTGCAGGCCGGCCAGGGCCAGGTAGCCCGACTCGCTGCGCAGCGACTCCTCCCGGCTCGCCTGCCAGTCCCGAATCTCGTCGGCGTAGTCGCCGGAAGCCCGACAGCCCGCGAGGAGGGCGAGAGCGAGGAGCGTCACCTGGAATTTCATGGCGCCGTTATAGCAGGTGGAAACGGAATCGATCCCGGGCGCGGCGTCGCTCTTCGGCACGTGCCCCGAATCCCCGGGCGGCGCCGCTCGTCGAGGAAATGCGTCACGCAGGATGAACGTTGTTCCGAGAATCGGAAGCGAGTTCACGGCGCCTCCGAAGCCGGTCCAAAAAAGTGAACGCAGGAGAGGACGAGCCCCGGATCCCAGGGTACATGCATGTGCTCCCTGATTGGTTTTCCACCAGAACGGAATCGTCAACCGACGGTGTTGCGCTCGCTTCCCCAACGCCGTCACGTGACCTCCCCGAGTCCCGGAAGGTGGAGCTATTCGTCGGACCGTTCGACCTATCCCCCAGTAGGTCGATGCCGACAGTCTCCCGGGTGTACGTGACACACCCGGGAGACCCTTTTCAGGGCTAGGCGCGCGCTCTCGAGGCTCTCAGCATCCAGAGCGAGACGCCGATCACCATCGCGAGCGTCAGCGCATCCTGGGCACCGCCCTCTTCCAGGAGCGTCGGGAGCGGCCACTCCTTCGCCTTCGGGATCGCGATCAGGACGCCCGCGATCGCCTCGCCGGCGATGAGGCCCGAGGCGAGCAGGACGCCGCGCTCGTGACCGCGTTCGTTCTTGCCGCCGCGCGTGGCGAGCCAGGCCAGGATGCCGCCGATGAGGATGGCCGTCGAGAGGCCGAAGGGCAGGTACATGCCGACGGCCACCGGCATGACGTGCAGGCGGAAGCGCGCGTTCATCGGGCGCAAGAGGAGCTGGTCGACGAGCACGATCGCGAGCCCCACGGCCGCGCCGGCGGCGATCAGGCCCCAGGGCAAGGTCGCGTCGCCGAAGAAGCCCTGCATGAGCGAGGCGAAGAGGCCGGCCTGCGGCGCGTCGAGGGCGTTGCCCTGCAGCGCTTCCGGAAGGTGCGCGTCCGTTCCGATGCCGTAGCCGTTGTGCAGCAAGACGAGCACCGGCTGCATGACGAAGGACGCCGTGATCACGCCCAGCACCTCCACCCACTGCTGACGGTACGGCGTCGCGCCGACGAGCGAGCCCGTCTTCAGGTCCTGACAGACGTCGCCGGAGGTGCAGGTCGCGCAACACACGACGCCGGCCACACCGAGCGTGGCCAGGATGGCGACGTCGCCCTCGAACCCGAACATGTAGATGAAGCCCGAGGTCAGGAGCACGCTGCAGATCGTCATGCCGCTGACGGGGCTGTTGCTCGAGCCGACCAGGCCCACGATGTAGGCCGCCACCGCGACGAAGAAGAACGAGCACAGCGTCATCAAGACGGTCGCGAGGATCGAGATCCCGATGCCGCCCGTGACGTGGTGGTAGAGCCCCAGGATGATCAGCATCGTGGCGGCGACCAGGAGCAAGAGCCAGCGGCGCTCCATGTCGGTCTCGGTGCGCAGCGGCGGCGCCTGGTTCTGCATCGAGGAGCGGTAGCCGCTCATCGTCTCGCGCAGGCCTTGCGCGATGCCCTTGCGGATCATGAAGATCGACCAGAGACCGCCGACGATCATCGCGCCCACCCCCAGGAACCGCACGCCCGTCTTGAGCTCGCCGTACAGGTCCGCCTGCGCCATCCCGTCCGTGATGGCGCCGTGCTCCATGAGCGTCATGATCGGCGCCGCTCCCAGCCACGCGATCGCGCCGCCGACGAACACCAGCATCGCGATGTTCAGCCCGACGATGTAGCCCACGCCGATCAGCGCCGGGGCCGCGGTGAGGCCCAGGAAGATCTTGGCCTTGCCGACGGCGACGGCCTGGTTCAGCGCACCGCCGAGCAGTTGCACGGCGTCGGCGAGGATCTTGATCACCGCGCCGATCCCGAGCGCCGCGAAGACCGAGGTCATGTCCGAGCCGCCGCGCTCACCGGCGTTGAGCACCTGAGCGCAAGCCACCCCCTCCGGATAGATGAGCTCGTCGTCGTCCACGATCATCGGCTTGCGCAGCGGGATCATGAAGAGCACGCCGAGCAGGCCGCCGGTCACGGAGACCAGCGTCGTCACCCAGAAGTCGAAGTCCGACCACACCCCCGCGATGATGAGCGCGGGCATGGTGAAGATGATGCCCGCCGCCAGTGACTCGCCCGCCGAGGCGATGGTCTGGACGATGTTGTTCTCGAGGATCGACCCCGTCTTCAACACGCCGCGCAGGATGCCCATCGAGATGACGGCGGCGGGGATCGACGCGCTCACGGTCATGCCCGCGAAGAGCCCGAGGTAGACGTTGGCGACCCCCATCACCAACCCGACCAGGATGCCCAGGACGACTGCGCGGACCGTGACCTCCCGGATCGGAGCGGTGGAAGAAATCGTGGCGGCTTCGTTCGACATGGGCCGGATTCTATCCGCTCGCGGCCTCTGCATCTCGACCTCTGTCATCTTTGGGTATCCGCTTCCGCGGCCCGCGAGGCCACCGATACGATCGCGTCATGGAACGTCTCCCCCTGCACTTCGATCCGGTCTCCAACGGAGAGTACGAGCCGAAACCCATGTCCGCGGCCGAGCGGAGCATGAAGCGCATCGCGCGCGAGCTGGTGGACGAGGGCGCGCGGCGCACGGGAGTCCCCCGCCGCGAGTTCCTCACGCGGCTCGGCGGCACCGCGGCCTGCCTGCTCGCCATCAACGAGGTGACGGCGGCGCGCGGGGGTTCCTTCGCGCTCGGCGCCGGCACGCTCTTCGACGACGACGAGGCCTCTGCCACGCTCCGCGGCGACGAGTTCATCTTCGACATCCAGGGTCACCACGTGATGCCGGACGGCGGCTGGGAGAAGCACAACGAGCTCATTGCCGGAACGCTGAGGAGCCTGAACATGATGCGCGGCGGCGCGGCGGACTTCGGACGCTATGCCTTCGTGAAGGAGATCTTCCTCGACAGCGACACGGACTGCTGCGTCCTGAGCGCCGTCCCCTCGACGCCGGAGGGCAGCCCGCTCCCGCCCGCCGAAGCGGAGAACACGCGCGCGCTCGTGCAGGGCCTGGGCGGCTCGCCGCGCCTGTGGGTGCACGCGCTCGCGACGCCGAACCTGGGCGAGCTCCAGCCCCACCTCGACGGCATGGACCGCACGCTCGCGGAGTTCCCGATCGCCGCGTGGAAGGTGTACACGCTCTACCACCCGGACGGCGGCGGCTACTGGCTGGACAGCGAGGACATCGGGATGCCGTTCCTCGAGAAGGTCTCGGAGATCGGGCCCAAGATCGTCTGCATGCACAAGGGCATCCCGCTCAGCGGCACGACCGTGCACCACACCTGCCGCGACGTCGGCGTCGTGGCCAAGCGGTTCGAGGACATCCGGTTCATCTGCTACCACGCCGGCTACAACCCGGGCTTCGCCGAGGGGCCGTACGATCCCGACAACGCGAGCGACGGCATCAACGCTCTCGTGAAGACGCTGCAGGACAACGAGATCGCGCCGAACGCCAACGTCTACGCGGAGCTCGGCAGCACCTGGTGGATGCTGATGCGCAATCCGGAAGCCGCGGCGCACGCGCTCGGCAAGCTCTTGAAGCACGTCGGGGAAGACAACGTCCTGTGGGGCACGGACAGCGTCTGGTACGGCTCGCCGCAGCCGCAGATCGCCGCCTTCCGCGCCTTCGAGATCTCGGAGGAGCTGCAGGAGCTCCACGGCTATCCCGCGCTGACGCCGGAGTTGAAGGCGAAGGTCCTGGGGCTCAACTCGGCGCGCGTCTACGGCATCGACCCCAAGGCCGCGCGACCGAAGCTGCGCGAGGACCAGCTCGAGAAGCTGCGCAACGCGTACCTGGAGGAGCCGAGCCCGTCGCACCGGGTGTACGGACCGCGGACGCGCCGGGAGTTCCTCGACCTGTTGCGCTCGCGCGACGGGATGCCCGCCTAGCCCCTACCCACCCCGCGGAGATCGCCCCATGAAGACCCCCTCTCCGAACCTCCTCGCCGGGACACTGGCGCTCGCGGCGAGCTGGCTCGCCTTCGCCCCGGTCGTCGCGGCCGGCGAGCCCCCGAGCCTTGGAGACCCCGCGCCGCCGCTCGTCGTCTCGGCCGACGAGGGAGTCGTCACCGACTGGGAAGCGCTGCGCGGGCACGTGGTCGTGCTCGAGTTCTGGGCCACCTGGTGTGCTCCCTGCATTCCCGCGCTCGACCACCTGGGTCGACTCGAGCGGGAGTTCGCCGGCGACGGAGTGCGCTTCCTCGGTATCTCGCCGGAGACCCCGGAGCGCATCGAGCGCTTCCTCGAGTCGAGAGAGGTCGCCTTCCCGATCGCGCTCGACCGGGACAACGCGACCTTCGAAGCCTACGGGGTCAAGATCGTCCCCACGACGATCGTGGTGGACGGCAACGGCAGGCTCGTCGCGCGCACGAGACCCGAGCAGTTGACCGCGGCCGTCCTGAGACGCGTCCTGGCGGGCGAGCCCGCGGGCCTGGAGGTCGTGCACGACGTCCAGAGCAACATCGACTGGGAACCGGAGAGCACGGAGGAAGGCGAGGTCTACGCGCGAGTCGTCATCGCCGACTCGGACTCGAGCTCCGGGGGAATGCGCTTCGCTCCGGGGAGCGGTCGCATCAGCGGCGACGGCATGCACCGCGACAACATGCTCCAGATCGCCTACGACGTCCCGAACACGCGCATCCTCAACAAGTTGCCGGCCTGGTCGCGGGACGACCCGGTCTACAAGCTCTCGGTGCTGGCGCCCGGACAGGACGACGAACTGGCTCGCCGCATGCTGGCCGGAGCGCTCGAGGTCAAGTTCCGCTTCACGGCGCGGAGGGTGGAGCACGAGACGGACGTGCTCGTCCTGGCCCGGGACCCGAGCGTCCGCGACTGGCCCGAGAGCACGGCAGCCCAAGGTGATTGGAAGCGCAGCGCCTACGGAGGCGGCGTCGACTACACGGGTCAGCCGATCGCCGAGCTCTGCGATTGGTTCGAGAACATCACGGGCAAGCCCGTCGAGGACGAGACGCTGCTGGGCGGCCGCTACGACATCGAGATGGAGTGGGTCGACAACCGCAGCTTCACCGAGGAGCTCGCTCGCTACGGCCTCGAGTTGATTCCGGAACGCCGCGCGATCGAAGTGCTGCTCGTCGAACCACTCTGACGCCGGGCAAACGCAGGCGCGACCCCCGCGGCCAGGACGGCGGCGGAGACCGGGGCACCGTCGCGACCGGGCACATCAGCGCGGGCTCTCCGGCGCGCACGTCGATCGAGCCGCCGCGGTCGCTATGCTGTCCGCCATGCCCACGCCCCACGTCGAGACCGAATTCAAGCTGCGGCTGGACAACGAAGAGGGGTTCCAGCGTCTGCTCCGGGAGCTGGTGGCGCTCGACGTCGAGCCCGCCGTTCAGACGAACCACTTCTTCGACACCAGCGCGCGCCCCCTGCGCGACGGCCTCATGGCCCTGCGCTTGAGGGAGGAGCGCGGGACCTTCACGATCACGTTGAAGGGCGGCGCCAAGCGCGAGGAGGGCTCGGCGCTCACCACGCGCGGGGAGGTCGAGACGCTCGTCGACGGCGCGGTGGCTAAGTCCGTCCTCGCCGGCGAGCGCTCACCGCTCGCCCTGCTGGCCGGGATCCACCCCGGAGCCGAGACGCCGCTCGTCGCGGCCGCCCTGGCCTGCGTCGGCACCGGCGACCTGGTTCACCTGGGGTCGTTCACCAACGAGCGCCGCAGCGTCGGGCCCGTGCCCCTGGGCGACGCGCCGCCGGTCGTGTTGGAGCTGGACCGCGTGCTCTTCCCGGGCGCTCCTCCGCAGTTCGAGCTCGAGGCCGAGATCGACGCGCAGCACGCGGAGGCCGTCGAGCGCGGCCTGCGAGAGCTCTTCACGCGCGTCGGCTTGCCCTGGGAGACCGCGCCCAGCAAGGCCGCGCGCTTCTTCGCACTCCAGGAACGCCCGGCCCCCTGACCGGGCGAGAGCGCGGGACTACTGCCCCGCCTTCGCTCGGCCGCGGTACTGGTCCTGCACTTCCATGGCCTTGTGGATGTCGGGCCAGGTCGCGGACCCCAGGTCGACGAGCGCCTCGCCGAAGCGCAGGCCGGTCGCGCGCTGGGCCTCGAGCGCCGTGAGGAGTTGCTCGGTCTTGATCATCCCGAGCTCGATCATGATCTCGCCCAGAGCGAGCTCGCTGATCATGCGCAGGCGATTCTCGCGCAGGTGTTCGGAGGTGTCCTCGTCGCCTTCGGCCTCGGTCGGGATCGGCATGGTCAGGCGCACCTGCTGCGGGCGGTGAGGAGCGGTCGGCAGCGCCGGTGCCGCGGGCGCATCGAGAGGCCCCGCGCCGAGCAGCGCAGCCGCCGCGCGCACCAGGTTCGCCACGCGTTGCGGAAGCTCCTTGATGTCCTCTTCGCCGAGGCTCGTGCGGTACTTGAGCAGCAGCCGCCCCGAGTCCAGACAGGAGCGCGGGTCCCACGCGGCCGAGGGCGACACGCGGTCCATCAATCCGTGGAGGTCCTCCACGGCCGCCTCCATGACGTTGGCGTCGAAGGGATTGGCGTTCTGGATGAAGCGGGCGACCGATTCGAACTCGGGTTGAGTCATGGCTTCTAGTCGGGAGGTTCGAGGGGGTTCCACGACTCCCATCGGCTGATCCGGCTCCTGGGTTGAGCCCTGCCTCGGCGACCTTTTCCGGGACATTTATTCCCGGACACGGAGGCCCTTCTCGTTCCCGGGGATGGTGGCGATGGGCGCCACCACGACAAGGGGACAAGGGACACAATCATGAAGCGAATCACGTTGCTCCTCGCGGCACTCGGGACCCTCGGCGCGCTGACCATGGCGGCTCCTCGGAGCCAGAAGCAGGCCGGCCCCTTCATCTACGCCGAGAAGGAGATCCCCACGGACCCCGTCCCGGTCGACCCGCTCCTGGACCCGGACCTGAAGGCCAACATCCTCTTCGCCTCGATCCAGGGCGGAGGGATCCAGGAGCTCGAGCTGGGCGCCGGTGAGCAGTGGGCCAACCGGCCCTATCTGGTCCTCGGCTCCGCCAGCGGCACGGGCCCGGGCCTGTCCATGGGCGGCATCGACCTCGGACTGAACCCCGATGCGTACATGGTGCTGACGGCCAAGAGCCCCAACAGCGCTTCGCACCAGAACACCTTCGGGAGCCTCGACGAAGCCGGACGTGCCAGCGCCCGCATCAACGTCCCGCCCGGCATGCCCGCGATGCAACTGCATCACGCCTACGTCCTGTTCGGCTCGCACAACAAGGTCGTCTACGCCAGCGGCAGCGTGGAGCTGAACATCCAATGACCCACCCTTGAGCGCGGCAACGCTCACGACGTCCTGAAGTCGGTGGGGCTCGATTCGCCAGCGCGAGTCGAGCCCTTTTTCGTGCGAGCCGCGGTTTCCGGAAGTTTCGCGCCCGGGCCGGGCGCGGTTTCCGTTTCACCCCATGGAGGCCGACCAGCCCGCCGCGGGAGAGGCGCGGGTGGAACGCCTTCGACCAGGCCGACTCTCGTCGACTCCTGGAACTGGCAGACGGCCGAGCTCGGTTCAGGCAACTGGACCGAGCTCACTGCGTGTCAGGGCGCAGCCGCTCGGTTCTACGGCCCGGGCGCGAGGATCGCCGGCAGCGTGCCGCCCGGGTCTCCGTTCGCGTCGATCCAGGCATCCAGCACGATCCCGGCCGGGTCCGCCAGCCTCTGGAGCAAGGTCGCTCCCAGCGGCCCCGCCAGGTTCGGGTTGGCCGCGCCGTCGCGCAGGCTGGACGCGGCTCCGTACTGGAGCAGCGGGTGGTTGCTGGAGCCCGTGGACGAGCCGTCCTCCTCGACGATCCGGTCCAGGTTGTAGACCACGTCGGCGGGATCGAAGTTCGAGGCCGGCGCCTGGTTGTTCGTCCCCGCCCGCTGCGGGTTCGTGTCGAGCGGGTTGACGGGAGCTCCCTTGTCGTCGAACAGGAAGAGCCCGCTCCCCAGACCGGCGACCATGTGGACCCACAGGGGCGAGTTCATCTGGTTGCTCGGGTTGCGACCGATGTGCAGGGCCAGCTCGTTGAAGTCCAGCGCGCCGAAGTTCCCCGCGGCCATGTTCGCGCGGAAGGTGTTGTACTTCGCCTCGCCGTAGTTGGTCAGTCCCTCGTCGGTCAGGTGACAGGCGACGCAGTACCGCGGGCCCTCGTTCTCCGTCGTGACCTTGCCGCGGATGGAGTGCGCCATCATCGCGTTGTGGCTCAGCGACGGGAAGTCGGCGCCGTTGTTGCCGCCGCCGTTGCGGTCCGTGAACGCGAAGACCTTGGTCTTCTTGTTCTGGCGATCCTCGTACTTGAAGAACGTCTTCGTGTTGGCGCTCATCTGGGTGATCTTGTCGTGCGAGTTGACACCCAGCTGGAACGGGATCGGCGACTGGTAGACGAAGTCGGCGTTGCGCTCGCGGAACGCGATGCGGTCGCCGGTGATGTTGCTGAAGAAGAACTGGTTCTCGTTGTCGCGGTACTCGCCCTCGAGGTGACACCCCATGCAGGTGTTCGTCCACGAGGCGTGACACGAAGCGCAGTCCATCGTGTCGGCGTGCGCGAAGCCCGAGTGCGGCCCCGCCAGGTCCTGGATGGGACCGATGCCGGTGGCGTCGTTACCGTCGGCGCGCCCCATCGCGTAGGACGCCAGGTCCGAGTAGATCGGAGTCGACCGAACCGGGTGGATCACGCCGGTGTCGACGACCGTGTCGCGCGTCTGCGGCAGGTAGTGACGGTCGCCCGTCAGGCGGCTGTAGAGGTAGTAGCCGTCGCTCTCCTTGACGACATGGCGCAGCGGGTTCCCCATCTCGTCCACGCCGACCTCGGCCGCGGAGCCGTCGTAGGTCGTGCCGCTGGTCGTGGCCGCGTAGCTGGAAGCCGTGCCGTGGCAGCTCTGGCAGGAGATCGAGACGGCCTGCTCCATCCGGCTCGGGATCCGATCCGAGCCCGGGTTGTTCACGTCGCCGCCGTGGAGGTCGAAGCTGCCGTGGCAGTCGATGCAGCCCATCCCGGCCTCGTAGTGCACGTCGGCCGGCGTGTCGTCGCGGTTGTCGCCGTCGTAGTCCTCGAAGAGGATGTACTGCTCGTCGTCGCGACCGTTGAAGGTGTGGTTGTTGACGCCGGACGGGAAGAGGCGCTCGTCGTCCTCGGTGTTGACGAAGCTGATGGGCTGGAGCGGGTACTGGAACCCGTTCTCCAGGTCCTCGTTCTGGTCGAGGCGAATGCCCCAGTACTGCATCACGGTCCGGTTCGAGCCCTGGTGGCAGCCGGCGCAGGCGTAGTCGCTGATGCCCTCGATGTCGACTCCGTTCGGCAGGGTCTTCGCGACGCTGGCGATGCGGTGCGAAGCCACGTGCGCGCGCTCCGGCGCCCGGATGTTGTCCGGGTTCTGGGGCTCGTTCTTGGGCACGTTGGGGTCCAGGCTCCCGCTGCGTCCGCCCAGGCTGTAGGGCATGTGGCAGGACGTGCAGCCGGAGGAGCGGTAGTCGCCGGCCCGGTTGTTGGCGCCCGCGCTCCCAAGGTGGCAATCCCCGCAGGTGAAGGCCACTTGTTCGTGGTAGACGTTGGCGAGCGGCGACCCCGCGATGAGGCGGTTCTGTGCGTCGACGTCGTCGTTCATGTCCGCGGCGAGGTACAGGTTGCTCTCGAACAGGTCGTCCGCCTGCCCCGTGCCCCCGAACTCACTGAAGACGGGGAACTCGAGCAACTGCCCGACCGTCCCCACCTCGTTCACGTCACCGGGGAAGTCCGGGTCGGACACGGCCCGGAAGCCGAGGTCCGCCGCCGTGTCCTCGTGCGCTCCGATGCTGGCCGGGACCTGGTTGTCCACGCCGGCGGCGTACATGGCGCCGGACAGCATCCCCGCCGCCGTCGCCAGGAGGCCCGTGCTCACGCACTCCGCATGCCCCTCGTGACACTCGCCACAGGAGCGTCCCTGGGTCACGACCCGCAGGTCCCCGGGGTTGATGAACTGCAGGTAGTCGAGCGGCGAGTACGTCGCTCCGCCCGCCGAGTAGTCCGCGAACTTGTCGAAGCCGGTCAAGGTCAACCGGTTGAAGTAGGCGGTCTCGTCGTCGATCAGGTTCTGGTCGGTCCCGATCTCCGGCGGGCGAGGAACGTGGCTCTCGTCCTTGTTCTCACCATTGGGGTTGCCCCCGTGGCAGGTGGTGCAGAGCAGGTTGTCCGCGCCGGGAAACGGGTGCGGGTTCTCGATGCCCGGCCCCGTGTAGTCGTTGTCGAGCGACGAGTTGTGGCACGACATGCACGACTCCGCCGGGATCGCCTGCAAGGACCCGCCGTCCCCGGAGCAGGCCGCCAGCCCGGCCACCACGAACCCCAGGACGGTCCCACGAACCACTTGATGCAACACTCTTCTCCCCATCGCCACGCAGCGCCCCGCACCGGAGCACCCCTCCTCGTCCGTCCGTCATCGACCTCGCGCGAAGCGAGACTTGAGCTTGGGAGGGATCGCTCTCGCGGGCTGGGGGGAAGGAACTTCGGCCTGCCCTCTGAAGGCACTCGTACGGCGCCGCGGGACCTCTAGCCCGGGTTATTCATGAGCGTGCGCGCCAATCGGCCCAAACGCTCATGAATAACCCGGGCTAGTAGAAGGGATCCACTTCGGCCTGGTTCCAGGTCGTGGTCATGTGACATCGGTGACACTGATCCACGTACCCCAGTAGGTTGTGGTTGGGGTTCTGCGCGGCGGCCTGGTCGGCCGCGTGGCAAGTCAGACAGGTCGTGTCGAGCGGCAGGAACTGGCCGATCTCCGCACCTTCGTGACAGCGCCAGCAAGCCGTGGACGCGTGCCGACCGACCAGGGGGAAGCGCGTCTGGTTGTGGCGCGCCACCATGCCCCGCGCGTGCCAGGTCGTCTGGTCGTGGCAGGAGCTGCAATCGTCGCCGAGCTCACCCGTGTGGATGTCCTCGTGGCACCCGAGACAGCCCTGCGCCTCGAAGACCTCCACGGGCCCGCGGTCGTTGTGACAGCGCAG
>Ga0070726_10001830_pt1 | contig 20333 bp, 17 predicted proteins | sample tdAd471_FD_67275 | JGI IMG/M metagenome (GOLD analysis project Ga0070726, IMG submission 67275) | Marine sediment microbial communities from the Atlantic coast under amendment with organic carbon and nitrate - tdAd47.1 | ecosystem: Environmental > Aquatic > Marine > Coastal > Sediment | place... | reverse complement strand
GGGTGGCCCAAGGTCTTGAGCGAGGCGATGGCCCACCGGGTGGTTCCTCTGGCGGCCGCTGTGGGAGCGATCCCGTCCACGCTCGCGCGCGCCCAAACAGGGAAAGCGTTCCCGGCGGGCGGCGCCGGTCTGTGGGCGGACGAGATCGCGGATCTTGCGCGAGATCACGCCGAGTGGCGCCGGCAGGCCGACCGCGCACAGGCAACTGCTCCCACGTTTTCTTACGAACGCTACCTCGACTCCGCTCGACGTATGCTTGGCTGCTCAGATCTAGCCGAGACACCGTCCAGAACCTTGGCGCAGGAGGTCCGGTGAACAGCGCGGCGGCGGCAGTCGGACCGGGGGCGGTTCCCTGCCCGCTGTGTCGCTCCCAAGCATCTTCGCCTGTGGGCGAGCGCCAAGACGGCGTTGCGTTCCGGCAATGCGACTCGTGCGGGTTGGCGTTCGCCGAAGACGCCCCCTCGACCGAGCGAGCTGCGGAGTTCTACCAAGGCGACTACTTCGGATCGGGCGACGGCGCGGGGAGTTGCCGCGGCTACCAGGACTATCTGGAAGCGCAACGACTGGCGGAAGATCCTTCGCGGCTTGAGATGTGCCTATTGCGAAGGCACGGAGGCCGTCTTGCCGGGAAGCGGGCACTGGAGATCGGCTGCGCTTCGGGCACGCTGTTGGCCTTGCTGGCCGCCGAAGGATGTCGGGTCGCCGGGGTGGAATTGAACCCCGCGATGGCTCGTCGAGCACAGGAGCGTTTGAACGCCCCGGTCTACGAACGTCCCGTTGAAACGGGTCTTCCGGTCGAGGAGGAATCGATCGACCTTCTGCTGGCCTGCTCGGTTCTAGAGCACAGCGCGGATCCGCGGCGCTTCCTCGACGAATTGGAACGAACAGCGGCGCCGGGAGCGCTCCTGCTACTGGTGACGCCGGACTGGGACGCCGCTCAGACGGAGGGCGAAGGCTGGACCGGTTGGCACGGGCAGTGGGATCACCTGTGCTATTTCTCCCTGACGACCCTGGACCGAGCGCTCGCAGGTCGGGGGTTCCACGCCGTCGAGCAAGGCTACGGCGGTCCCCCGGCCGGACTTGAACAACTGCGGCGCGCATCCGGCTCCAAGGACGCGCGGAAGGCGCTCAAACGAGTACCCGTGCTGGGTCCCTCCTTGGTTCGGCTCAAGAGACGTCTCTTTCCGGTCCGGCTCGGCGGCCCTGGCTCCGGGCGCGCCGACCTCATCGCGCTCTACCGCAAGCAACCTGTGAGTTGAAAAGGCATGACGCCGACGCTCATCCTAGGCAACCATCTCTCCTCGCATGGCGATTCGCCCAAGGTCTGCGAGGAACTGGCCGATCGCCTGCGCCAAGACGGCCGGCAGGTCTGGACCGCCTCTCATCACCGCTTCCGCCCGCGGCGACTTGCCGACCTGACGACGGCGCCGTACCGGCTGCGACGTCGCTACGGCGTCGCGCAATTGGACGTGTACTCCGGCCGCGCGTTTTTGTGGGCGGAAGCGGCGGCGGCCTCTTTGCGCGCCTGCCGCAAGCCCTACGTACTGACGTTGCACGGAGGGCGACTGCCGGAGTTCGCCCGACGCCGCTCAGGACGTGTGGCGCGGCTGCTGCGCTCGGCGGCGGCCGTCACGTCTCCTTCCCCCTATTTGGCTGAGAGCCTGAGCCGCCATCGCGGGGACATCATCGTGCTGGAGAACGGCATCGAGCTGCCGCCGGACAGGCCGCAACTCGGCGGCGCGCCGCGCCCGCGCTTGATCTGGTTGCGGGCGTACCACGAGATCTACAACTCGATCCTCGCGGTTGAAACGCTCGCCCGACTGCGCAGCCGGGGGTTGGATGCGCAGCTGACGATGATCGGGCCTGACCGAGGCGACGGAACCTTGGAGCGGACGCGCCGGCGCACCGCCGAGCTCGCTCTGGAAGGCTCGATGGATCTGCGCGGTCCGCTGCCCAAGAGCCGCGTCTGGGAGGCGCTCGCCCAGGGAGAAATCTTCTTGAATACGTCGCGAGCCGACAACACGCCGGTTAGCGTGCTGGAGGCGATGGCGGCCGGACTGCCGATCGTCTCGACCGACGTCGGCGGAATTTCGCGGCTGCTGACCGACGGAATCGACGCGCTCCTGGTCCCGGAGAGTTCTCCGGCGGCTATGGCGCACGCCGTCGAGCGTCTGCTCCACGAAGAAGGGTTGGCTCGAAAGCTGGCCCACAACGCCCGAGAGAGAGCCCGTGACTTTGATTGGAGTCGCGTGCTGCCTCGCTGGCACAGTCTGCTCGACGAGATCGGGCGGGAACCCCAGCCGGACCGGAGTCCACGACTTCGAGCCGCATTCTCAAAGCGCCCAAATGAAGTACCTTTCCGTCTACCACCGGTTGCCCGGCCCCCTGCGGTCCGCGGCGGCCGGGTTTCGGGGACTCCAACTAGCCCGCCGCCGCTACGGAGCTGAAACAGCACAACTCGTCCGCACCGCTCTCGAACGCGAGAGATGGAGCCAGGACCAATGGGAGGCCTGGCGCAGCAAGCGCCTCGGTCGCCTTCTGACGCGCGCCTGCTGTCGCGCGCCCTACTACCGAAGAGCGGGACTGGATCCATCGATCCCGCTGAGCGACTGGCCGCTGCTCGACAAGCAGGTTCTGCGGACCCGCGCGAGCGAGTTTCTCGCCGACGACCTCCAGCCAGACGCGCTCCCGATCGAGCGCACCTCGGGCACCACCGGCACTCCGCTCAAGTTGTGGCGGTCCCGGCGGACGACGCGCGCTCGCTATGCGCTCTATGAAGCGCGGCACCGCCATTGGTACGGCGTGAAGCGCGCCGACCGTTGGGCGATGGTCGCCGGCCAGATGGTCACGGCGCAGTCGAGCGTCCGGCCTCCCTACTGGGTGTGGAACGCGTCGATGCGCCAGCTCTACGTATCGAGCTACCACCTGGCGCCGGACCAAGCGGCCGCATCCGTGCGCGAAATCGCTCGAAGGGGTTGCCGCTACGCGTGGGGATTCCCGTCCTCGCTTGAGGCGCTTGCGCGTACCGTCCTTGAGAACGAAATCGCTTGCCCCCTCGACGCGGTGGTCACCCACGCGGAGCCGCTGAGTGCGTGCGCTCGCCGGTTGATCTCTCAAGCCTTCCAGTGCCCGGTCTATGAGACCTACGGGATGGTCGAGTTGGCGGCCGCGGCGGGAGAGTGCGAAGCCGGGGCGCTGCATCTGTTCCCCGAGTTCGGAATCGCGGAAGTGCTGGGCGACGACGGCGTCGTCCGTACGCACGGCGAAGGCGAACTGGTCGCCACCGGCCTGCTGGACCTCGACATGCCGCTCGTCCGCTACCGAACCGGCGACCGAGTTCGCATCTCCCGCAGCCCTGCACCCTGCCGGTGCGGTCGGACCCTGCCGATCCTCGACGCGGTCGAAGGCCGCACGGACGACATTCTCGTTGCCTTGGACGGTCGGCCGGTCGGCCGGCTAGACGTCGTCTTCAAGGGTGAACTGGGCATCCGGGAAGCCCAGATCGTACAAGTCGCACAGGACGAGATCCTGCTGCGCGTCGCCCCGACGACAGGCTACTGCCGAGAAGCGGAGAGAAAGATGATCTGCGCGCTGGAGGACCGCCTGGGCCGGGTCCGGGTGCGCGTCAGCACGATGGCCCAGATCCCGCGCGGTCCGAACGGCAAGTTCAGAGCGGTGGTCAATCGCATTCCGGGGCACGTGGCGGCCAACGCGCGGGAGCTCGCCGCGGCATGCTGATCTCCATCCTGATTCCCTGCCGTAATGAGGCGGCTCAGATCCAGGGATTCATCTCCGGGCTGTTTCAGCAAAGGCTGCGGCCCGAGTGGAGCTTGGAGCTGCTGGTCGCTGACGGACGCAGCGACGACGGCACGCGGGAGCTTCTCGACGAAGCAGCAGCGGACGAGCCGCGGTTGCAGGTGATCGACAACCCGCGTCGCTGTACCCCGGCGGCGCTCAACCTGGCGATTCGCCGCGCGCGCGGCGACATCCTGGTGCGCATGGACGTACATACCGAGTACGCGCAGGACTACGTTCTGCGTTGCGTCGAGACCTTGCTGGAATCCGGCGCCGATTGCGTGGGCGGTCCGTGGGTGCCGCGCGGCGACGGAGTCGTCTCAGCGGCCATCGCGCTGTCCTTCGCGAGTCCGTGGGTCTCCGGCGGAGGCAAGGCGCACGACCCTGCATACGAGGGACCGGTCGATACGGTCTACCTCGGCTGCTGGCGTAGCGACGCCTTCCATCACTTCGGTCTATTCGACGAGATGCTGGTGCGGGCGCAAGACAGTGAAATGAACCTGCGCATCTGGCGCCAAGGCGGCTCGGTCTGGCAGAGCCCTCGAATTCGCTCTTGGTACAAGCCTAGGAACTCGCTCGATCAGCTCTTTCGCCAGTACACGCAATACGGCTACTGGAAGATCGCAACGCTCAAGAAACACCGCGTGCCGGCTTCGGTGCGCCAACTGGCCCCAGGCGCCTTCCTAGCGGCTTTGTCCGCGCTCGGCGTCGCGGCGCCGTTCTCGGTGACGGCTGCTTGGACGCTGGCTTCGCTCGTCGGGGCCTATCTACTGGGCTCGGCCTTCTTCACGGCGGAGTTGTGGCGTCGGTCGGGCAATGCGCGGGTTGCCGCTCGCCTGCCGGCGGTCTTCGCGTGCTTCCACTTCGGATTCGGCTACGGCTACCTGCGGGGGATCTTCGACTTCTTCCTGCTCAGCCGACCGGCGGGCTCGAAGCGCTTTGAGGCGCTGACCCGGGTCTAGCCGCCTCAGCGCTAGCCCGGATCGTGGCAGAGGTCGCAGTCGTTGGGGGCGCCGTGCTCGGCATGGCACTTCATGCAGCTCACCATGTTGGTGGGCTTCTCCTTGAACATCTGCTCGCGCTCTGCGACCGGGCCGTGGCAGACTCCACACTCCACGCCGACCTCGGTGTGCGAGGCGTGGGCGAACCAGACGAAGTCCGGTACACGGTAGATCTGGACCCAAGGAACCTTCTCGCCCTTCTCGGCGAAGGCGGCCAGCTTCTGAATGTCGGGGCTGCCGGTCTTGATGGCCTGATGGCAGGCCATGCAGGTTTCCGTGGCCGGGAAGCTCATCAGGAAGCCGTCGTCGTCTTCCTGGTGACACTGCTGGCACTCTAGTTTTAGTTGGCCGACGTGTAGCTTGTGGCTGTAAGGCACCGGCTGCTCGGGCGGGTCCAGTGGGAGCGTCTCATCGGGGGATACGTAGCCCTGCGCCCACAACCCGAGAGCGCAGGCGGCGAGCAGGAAAGGCAGCAATCGAAAGGACATCGGCGTCGTTATTGTGACAAACCCCGGCAGCTACTCAAACATCACGCGCACGGCGTTCGAGGTCAGGCCGTCAATCTGCACAACGACGTCGACGGCTCCGGCGAGGTCCGGGGGAGGTTCTACGTTGATCTGGTCGAGCCCCTCGAACTGGCTTTGGTCGCCCGCGTAGAGGACCCTGCCCGGCCGCGAGCCAAACAAGACGCGCACTGCGGAGAGTTCCGCGCGACCCCGGATGCCGCTGCCGAAGAGGACCAACGCCGCGCCCGCCGAACTGCGCAGGCGGCGTTCGACGCATCGTCCAGACTCGCATGCAAACGCAGGAGCGACGGTTTGGCGGCCACGCTCATCGGTCTCGACCCAGAGCGCGGCGGCGACGCCGGAACCGGACGCGTCGGCTGAGAACAGCGCGGGGGCCACACGGCGGATCTGCGTGCGGCCGGAGGCGAGCGGGATGCGGAAGCCGTCCACCACGTCGATCCGGGCCGTACCCTCGGCGACATCGGCCGGAACCAAAAAATTGATTTGGCTGGGGGAAACGAACAGCAGCTTGGCCTCGCGTCGGACGCTCTGGGAGTCAGTGACTTGGACGCGCCTACCGGCGAGTTGCAGCGGCAACGGCAAGTTGACGGCAAGCTGATCGCGCGATGCGATCTGCACGCCGAACAAGCTAGCTAGAGAGTCCGCAGCCAAGCCCTCGCCTCGATAGGCAGCCGCGGAAACGGCATGGACGGGCGTCAGCGGAGCGCCGTTGCAGCGCCCCTGTGAGTCGAATACTCCGCCGTTGACGGCCATCGCGAACTCCGCAGTCGCAACCACTCGATCGACAGGGTCGTCGTAGCTTTCGGGCTCAACCCAGGGGCTACCGTTCGGCTCGCAACCGGCGATGTCGCAGGCGAGGGCAACCGGCGTCTCGGGAAAGAACAGCGTCTGGACGAGCGAGTTCCCGGTCAGAGGATCCAGTTCATAGAGCGACATGAAGTTGCGCGAATGCGCGTAGGCCTGCACGTCGGCGCATCCACCCGCGTCCGCTGTTCCGTCCCCGCTGAGGTCGAGAGGGCATCCAACGGGGACTTCGACAGAGACCGTGCCGAGGACGTTGACGCCGGTGGTGGTCTTTTGGGTCGTGCACTCGTCGCTGTTGAAGAGCGTGCAGTTGGGCGAGGAGAAGTCCGGGTGCGACGTACAGGAGTTCCACTGGTACCAGTCCGAGCCGCAGGCGGTTCTCGCTTGACCGTCGTTGAAGACGACCTCCGAATCGTGGCACCAGCCGTCGAACTGATGTCCGTCCAAAGACTGTCCGAAATTGGAGGTGACGCCCCAATTGCCGAACGGCGCCGAGTGGACGCCGCCGGGACACTCGACGTTCACCGGGCCGAGCACTTGGCGATTGCGGTTCAGGCCCGCTACCGAGAGTCGGCAGACCTGCGCTGAGACCAGTCCGGCCCCCAGCAGAAGAAGAAAAATCGCGCGTGCCGCCCCCACCCGGATTTCAGTATAGGGGCGAGAGTTCGGAGTCCCATGCGATTCGTCAGCCACCGGCGGGCTCGACGAGTCTCAGGCTCTCACCACCATCAAGCCCAGAGGCTCCAGGGCCGAGAATTCGCGGTCTTGATGCAGCAACGGGATCTCGTGCTCGATCGCGTAGGTCGCAATCCAAACGTCGGCTGATTTCACGGTCAGGCCCTTCTTGCGGAGCTTGCGGTAGTTGTCCGCGCAGCGGATCGCGAACTCCGCTCCACCTGAGGTCAGGACGCGAAACGAAGTCATCAGCTCTTTCGCTTTGCGGTAGTCCGCGTCCGACCGAAAGCCTCTCAGCACTTCACTGAGCACCAGATCTAAGGCGACGATCTGACGCTCTCCAAGCAGTTGCCCAAGGAGATCCGCTTGCGCGCTCGATACGCCGTTAAAGTAGGCAATCCAGACGCTTGAATCGACCATAATCATTCGCCGAAAGTCCGGTCTGCGCGCAGCTCATCGAGGTCGCCTTCCCAGCGAAGCTTGCCCCGATACTCGTTGACGCGCTCCTGACGCTTGAGCTGAAGCAACGTCTTCAGAGCCTCGTGAACCGCTTCGCGTTTCGTCCGGAGTCCGGTTTCCGCAAGCACGGAATCAATCAACTCACGATCGATCTCAATATTGGTCCGAACTGTCATGTGTATGATTTGACATAAATATACACCATCGAGCACTGGGCTGGACGAATCTCGAAGTGATTGCGGCCCCGCCCGTAGTCCCCTAAAATGTGGGAGGCCTTTCGTAAGGTCCGTCCGTTCCAGAGGAACCCTTTCTATGTCCAACGACGCTCCCAAGCAAGATTCCGCGGCTGAGGCCGCCGGTCCGAATCGCCGCGACTTCGTGAAAGCCGCCGGCGCCGCGGGGGCCGCCGCCGCGACGCTCTCCAGCCACGGGCCCTTCGTCCGCCGAGGCAAAGCCGCCGGCGAAAAGATCAAGTACGGCTGGGTCGGTCCCGGCAGCCGCGGGTTCCGTCTGCTTGAGCGCCACATGCACAAGATGGACATCGGCGAGTGCGTCGCGCTCTGCGACATCTACGAGCCGAACCTTCAGCAGGCGATGGAGCTGTTTGAGGGCAAGCCGACCGCTTACACCGACTACCGCAAGCTCGTCGAGGATCCGAACGTCGAAGCCGTCTTCTGCACGGTTCCGCTCTTCGCGCACTACGAAGTCACCAAGGCTGCGCTCGAAGCCGGAAAGCACGTATTCTGCGAGAAATCGCTCGTCTTCACGCCGGAGGAGGTCCACGGTCTCCGCGCCGTGCATGAGGCCAACCCGAACCTCGTCATCCAAGTCGGCCTGCAACGCCGCTACTCCGATTTCTACGTCGCCGCGAAGAAGCTGATCGACGACGGCGCCATCGGAAAGATCACGCACATCCAAGCGCAGTGGCATCGCAACAAGAGCTGGCGTCGTAAGGCCCCGCCGGAGATGGAAGACCAAATCAACTGGCGTCTCTATCGACAGTTCTCAGGCGGCCTGTGCGCCGAGTTGATGTCGCACCAAGTCGACGTGGCCGATTGGTTCATCGGCGCCTACCCCACGGCCGTGACCGGCGTGGGCGGCATCGACTACTGGAAGGACGGCCGCGACATCTACGACAACATCCAGCTCATCTTCGAGTACCCCGGCGGCGAGAAGCTGCAGTACAGCTCGATCATGACCAACCGGCACATCGAAGGTCGCCGAATCTCGGGCGACGGTTGCCGCGAGATCATCATGGGCACCGACGGCGCCATTGAGATCACGCTCATCCCGGGCGGCGAGGGCATGTGGTTCCGCGACCCGATGAAGGAGAAGATGGGCGAGGCCAAAGAAGCCGATCCGGGCGAAGCCTGGAAGGCGGGCGCGACCGTCGGCTCCGACACGATGGAGCAGGGCGACGGCTTCCCGCTGATCCCCGGCATCAAAGACCTGAACGGTCCCGACGTCGGCTTCATCGAGAAGGAAATGGAGTTCGCCAAGCGCTGGATGTACTCCAAGGGCATCATGACGCCGGAAGAGCGTCAGGACCCCGAGTACACCGAGCTCGAAAGCTTCCTGACCGACGTCCGTGACGGCGGCACGCCGCGCTCGGACATCGAGGTCGGCCTGCAGGATTCGGTGGCCGTCATGCTGGCGAACCTCTCGATGGACGAGGAGCGCAAGGTCTACTTCTCGGAGATCGAGGAGATGGGTAAGGACGGCATGGAGATGACTCAGGCTGCGGGCGCCGCGAAAGCGGACGACTAAGACATCCCCTGCTTGACATAGAAAGGGGTGGTCGCTATTGACCGCCCCTTTCCCTTTGCTGAGAAAGAAGGGTTAAAGATTTGCTGTTCCGTTGTGCGTCTTTTCTGAGCTTCGCTTTCTATTTCGCTTCGGTTGCTTCGCCCCAGTCACCCCCGCCGATCGGAAACGTCTGCGCGATGACCACCACAGAGCGCGAGCTGAATCCTAGCGGAACCAGAGAGAGACTCGGGAAGATCAAGGCCAACTGCTTCGACATTTCTGCAGCCAGCGTGGATTTCCGGGTTTCGGTCAACTACCCAACAACAGACGACGTCCCTCAACTCCGACGAAACGGGGAGATCATAGGGTCGCCGGTTAGATCTGGTCTGACTCGTTGGTACTGGCTAGACGTGGATCTCCGAACCCCCGGGTCCGTGTTTCCGTTCGCAGCCGAGTTGGAAGTCTCAGGTATACGCGTCGATGCGACGCAATTCTCTGAGGTCTTCACGCCCGACTACCCCGAGGCGGTCGTAGCGGTATTCGTGAGCGCTTCAGGTTTGTTGATCTCCAATAACATCGGAGAGCTCGGTCACGCGGTTGGGCCCTGCGACTACCAACTGTCTCCATCTCCTAGTCAGCTCCACCCTGACGACGCATCCGGTTCAGTGTCCGTCTCCGTCCAAGACTGGTGTACATGGAGTGCGACCACCGAGTCCGATTGGCTGAGCCTGACTAGTGGTGAATCCGGCGTCGGCGACGGAGTAGTGTCCTTCGAAGTAGCTGAGAACCCGTCCCCCGAACCGCGCACCGCGACGATCGAGGTTGGGGATCGGCAGGTCCAAGTCACCCAGCAAGGCGCCGTCCCCCCGCCCGACCTCACGATTACCTCCTTCACCGCACCGCAAGAACTGAAGCTCGGCGAACCCGCGGCCGCATCCATGACGATCCTCAACGCAGGCGACGGCCCTGTCGAGGCCTTCCGCGCGGGCGTGTACCTGTCCCAAGACGAGGCCGTGACGACGAACGATCGCTTCACGCGGATGATCTGTGAAAGCGACGGCCTCGCCCCCGGAGAATCCTACGCTTGCGAGGGATCGATGCTCGCCCCGGAGACGCTCACGCCCGGGACCTACTTCGCCGGGGCCATCGCCGATGACGTGCGCCGCGTGGAGGAGTCTGACGAGACGAACAACGTCGCGCTCAGCAGCAACAGTCCCGTCGAGGTGCTCGCCGCGATCACGGGTCCGAGCGCACCGGCCGCCGTGCTGAATGCGGGCTCGTATCAGCCTGGTCTTGCGCCGGGGCTTTTCGTGTCGCTGTTCGGCGAGGAGTGGGCCGACTCTCTCCAAGCCGCGGACGGGTATCCGCTTCCCACGGAGCTAGGCGACCTCTCAGTCGACATGGGCGACGTGAAGCTTGCCCTGGGATTCGTCAGCGAAGGCCAGATCAACGGAGTCGCCTCCTACGATTTGGCCGTGGGCGAGACCATTCCCGTGAAGGTCCGCAAGGGCGAATCGGAGAGCGACCCACTGGATATCTTCGTTCAGGCCGCAATGCCAGGTCTGTTGACCGTCGCGCAAGACGGCTCGGGCCAGGGCGCGATCCTCGACGACGGGTACCGCCTCGCGGACACCAATTCGCCGGTCCCACCTGGCGGGCTGGTCCAGGTCTTCTGCGTGGGTCTGGGAGCGGTCGCGCCCCCGGTTGCCGCCGGGCAGGCCGCTGATCCGGAAGTCGGACTCTCTCGCACCGTGGCCCGCATCGAGGTGACCGTGGGAGGCGTTTCCGCCGAGGTTCTTTTTGCCGGGCTCGCGCCCGGATTCTCGGGACTCTACCAAGTCAACGCCCTGCTTGGCCCGGACACGCCGATCGGACCGACGGTCCCGGTTCAGGTCGTGGTTCGCTTCGAAGACGGCAGCGTCTTTGTCTCCAATGAAGCGACGATCGCTGTAGGCGCGCTCTGATCGATCCGCGTAAGATAGACCGCGATGACGCGGCGCAGATTGCTTGGACTGGTTTCTTGTCTCTCGGCGGGGGCGCTCCGCGCGCAACGCTACGACGACCTCCGAATCGACGCCGGACATCGCGTTGGGTTCGCCGAGACGGACATCACGCCTGAGCTGGGGATGGAGAGACCTGGCAACTACGGCAAGGTCTTCCACGAAAAGTTCTTCGATCCCTGCAAGGTGCGCGCCTCGGTCTTTGACTCCGGCGGTGAGCGCGTCGCCCTGGTCGGCCTCGACGCGCTGGTGATTCCGCGTCCTATCGTCCTCGCCGCTCGCAAGCGCATCGAGAATGAGTCCGGCATTTCCGGCGACGCGGTGATGATCGCCGCCTCACATTCGCACTCCTCCGGCCCGACAGGCATGGTGCTCGAAGGCGAATACGATCACGCCGACGAATTCATCCAGCGCTTGGCGTACGAGTGGTCGTCCGAAGCCGACACGGGGTACCTCCAACTGGTGGAGGACCGCATCGTGGAAGCCGTCCTGCGCGCGGATGCGGGACGCGTCCCAGCCGCGGTCGGGTTCGGCTGGGGCGTGGAGGACGCCGCCGCGTTCAACCGCCGCTTCCGCATGAAGAACGGGCTGACCTACACGCACCCGCGCCAAGGCAATCCGGACATCGTGGAACCCGCCGGGCCGATCGACGCGCAGGTCGGGGTGACCGGCGCTTGGGACGAGCACGGGCGTCTCACGGGCTGCATCGTCAACTACGCCTGCCACGCGACGGCGGGCCCTCGCGGCATCTCGGCCAACTGGATCTATTGGATGGAGCGGGTGATTCGCGGGGCGTACGGTTCGCACGTGGTGGTCGTCTTCCTGCCTGCGCCCAACGGCGACGTGACGCAGGTCGACAACCTGAGCCCGCACTACCGCAACACGGGGACGGAGAGTCAGCGACTCGTCGGCGGCAGCGTGGGGGCGGAAGCAGTGAAAGCGCTGCTGGCGATGTACGCTTCAGGCGATTGGGGCGGCGTGGCGCGAGTGTCCGAGACGCTCCATCTGAAGCGGCGGCGTCCCAATCCGGCGCGCGTCCAAGAGGCGATGCGTATCGCCCGGCAGAAGCCCGACCCGTCCTCAGCCGAGTGGGCGTTCGCCAAGGAGACGGTGCTGCTCGATGCGCTATTACAAAAAGCGCCCACCGTCGACGCGGAGGTCCAGGCGATCCAAGTGGGCCCGGCGGTCTTCGTTGGATCACCGGCCGAATACTTTGTCGAGTACGGTCTACAGATCAAGGACGGCAGCCCGTTCCCATTCACCTTCCCGGTCGAGTTGGCGAACGGCATCGTCGGCTACGTACCAACGCTTGAGGCGTTCGGGCCCCACGGCGGCGGGTACGAGACGCGACTGACGAGCTACAGCAACCTGCAGATCGACGCGGGTGATCGCATCGCCGAGACCTCGATCGCCCTGACGAAGAAGCTTACGCCGGGAGAGCCGCTGAAGCCGCCTCCCGCCGCCAAGTTCACCGGACCCTGGAGCTACGGGAATCTGGGGCCGCAGGTGGAGTAAGCTCGGCCCTACTGCGCGACCGAGGCCGCCGTCGGCGTCAACCGCGTTACCTGCACCGCCGAACGATCCATCACTTCGGGAATCCGAGGAGCGATGTTGTTCTTCCAGTGGTCGCTCTCATAGACCGCTGCGTAGAGTTTCTCGCGTGCTTCTTCGCTCTCAAAACGACGCAGCCAGATGTATATCGAGTCGTCCTCTTCGCCGCGATAGCTGGCGAGGATGACCATGCCTTTGGAGATTTGGAAAGGGATGATCTCCTTCTCCATAAGTTCGAGCCAGGCGTCCATCTTGCCGGGCAGGACTTTGTATTGACGGAGTTCGTAGAAAGCCATTTATTCGTTCTCTATGCAGCGAAGCGCTGGATCTCGACCTCGGCGCCGTTGCGGACCGCTTGTTCGGCCCGCTCCAGTAGTAGTTTGGAGGTCGCATCGTCCAAGTAGTACTCGCCGCAGTTGTCGCAGATCTCGGCCGGGGCGTCGCGGAAGATCAGGGTGGAATCGCCGCGTTGCAATGTGACGGTCGTACGGCCGGGTTGGGTCCGACCCTGTTTGCAGATCAAGCAGTCCATTCTACTCCGAGCGGATGAGCGACTTGGCGTCGGGATTGCCGGGGCCGAAGTGCTTGAGCATCACGAGGTTCTCAGTCGACGACGTGTTGGTGATCTTGACGCCCGCATTCGCAGCCGGGCGCGTGACGAAGAACTCGTCCATCGTCAGTTCGCCGAAACGAATCAGTGCGGGGGTGTGCGCATCCCAGACGCCGACTTGTCCGCGGCCTTGGGTGAGGATCGTGCCGTAGGCGGCGGCGTCGGTGACAGTGACCGTGCGGCCAGGGAAGATCGTCAGTTCCTTCGCCGAGAAGTAGTCGGTCGAGTAGGTGACCCAGTTCTCGGCGTAACCGGCTTCGGACATTTCAGCCGAATCGCGCACCGGCAGCGGCTCGAAGAAGCGGTTGGCCATAAAGTGCGGATCAACGTTCTTCTCCCAATCGAGCATGCTCATGATGTAGTCCAGGTCGTGGTGGAACTCTTCCGGCACGTCCTTGACCAACAGATCCCACGGCACCGCGCGGCCTTCCACCAACGACTGGAACATGCCGAAGACGTCCGAGTTCACCTGCGGCTCATAGGTCACCGCCGAGCCGGGGGCGTGCAGCACGCCGGCGGGAATGTACCAGCCGGTTCCGGGCTTCAGCTTGTAAGCCTTCGAGTGGTAGAGGATGCCGTTGTCGCCCTCGTTCCAGCGCTCCAGGCAGGCACGGATGTCGTCCTTCGTCGTGCCCGGCTCCAAGCCCATGAAGGTGTAGGCGAAGTTGTTCTCCTTCGCGTTCAACTGCGGCGGAAAGTAATAGGCCTCCGGCTTGCCCTTCTGGCCGACGCGCGCGGCGTCTTCCTCGTTCTGATGCATGTGATGCGGAATGGGGCCGAGGTTGTCGAAGAACTTGCAGAGGATGTTCCAGCCGCCGTGCTCAGACATCACGTCTTGGCCGAGCAGCTCGTCGCCGATCTCGTCGACGCCTTCCTGCAGCAAGACCTTTTGGTCGCCGTCAAGCACGACGTAGCTCAGTCCCTCGTCGTCGCCGGTGAGCGGGCCGTTGGCGGCTTTGGTGGTGGAGGAGAACCAGCGCTCGTCGATGCCGCCGCGATGGGCGCCGTAGGCGTAGAGGTCACCGGGGTGCAGTTTGAGGCGTCCGCCGGGCATCAGGAAGGCGCGCGGGACCCAACAAGGGGCGAGGCGCAAAACGCCTTCGCCGGAAGAGACGGCTTCACGGAGAGCAGCAACGTTCGACATAGCTTGAATAGGATACCTAGGCCGCCGGGTCGTCGGGGGATTTCGCGACGCCGGCGGTGCGCAGGGCGGCGAAGCGTGCGGCGAGGTCTCCGCGTGACCATCGCGCGAGCCGCGGTGCGTTGATCATGACTAGGAGCCCAAGCAGCAACTTCACGCCGTACTCAGTCGCGGCAATCAGGTTGTCGGTGTGACTCCAGAAAGGATTCGGCGTTTCGGAGTCTGCTGAGAGATGGAATCCGTAGTTCACCACCAATCCACCGAGGCCTGGAAGCGCGTCCGCCAAGAACCAAACCCCCACAAGGAACACGAGCGGGCGCTCCCATTCGATCACCGATCGGGGATTCGCATCTGCGTCGTCGACTTGGGCCGTCGCGTAGTCCGCGAACGTCCCGGCATAGACCCAGAAGAGGATTGAGATCACTGCGAGGGCGGCCAGATTGAGGACCGAAGGTCCGAACACGCCCGACATTTGAAAAGCAGACTGCGAACGGTCAGCCGCATCGATCGTCTGAAAGAAACTCGTCAGCGAGTACCCCAACATGGCCACGTGCCCGACGAGATTCGTCGCCAACCAAGCTCCGAGCACCCGCGAACAGACAAACGCAAATTGCCAAGCGGACATGGACACTCCCTATAACATCGAAGGGGCCTAGAATAGCGCCTCAGCAGAGAGTCGGACAACGAAGACGCGGGCGATCGTAGCCGCCCCGGTCCCCTACAACCCGATGGCGACGTCGACGAAGTCGACAAACGCGTTCGTCGTCACGATTTGCAACGGAACCGCCGGGCCGGTGAAGGTCGTCGTCGGCACCGCGACGTTGATCTGATACAACCCGACGAAACCAGGGGCCGCGCCCGCGAACGAGATCGATCCGGCTTCGCCGTCAAACAACACTTGCAGGTTCTGATCGACCACCCGGCTCAGAGGGCCGCTGGGACCGGGCGAACCGTCGGCGAACGGCGGGTTCACCGCGCCCAGTCCGGTCAAGAAGACGATCAGCACTTGACCCGGAGCCGCGGAGTTCTGCTCGGTGATGAGCTGGAAATTGGCGTCGGTGACGATCGCCGGACCGAAGCCCGTCTGTTGCACGGAGAAGACGCCGGGGCTCGTCGCGGCCAGAGGTACGTTGATCGTGTTGGAGTCGGAACTGTTGTTGTTCAGGACGATGGTCGCCTCGCTGCCGGACGCATCGAAGGGCGTCTGCAAGTTGACCTGATTCGCGGAAACGAAGAAGAGCGGCGCGGGTGTTCCGTTCACCGTCGCCGAAACGCCGGAAAGATTGGTCGGCAGCGGTACCGTGACCGCACCGGCGGTGTCGGGGGCCAAGCCAGTTCCAAATAGGGTCAGCAACATGCCGGGCGCGATCGGATTCGTCGCGGGCGCGAAGGAGGCGGCGTTGAGAGCGCCGACGGGTGAAAGGAACGCGCCTTCGCCGCTGGTCGAGGGCAGACGAATTCCAAACGTGAGACCGTGCGTGTCATAGGAGGCCGCTTGCTGAAAGACTTGCGCTCCGACAAAAGCGTTGGGAGGCGCGCCCTGAGGAGATCCCTCAGGAGACAACGCAACGGCCGTATTGCCCGCGCCGACCGCGAAGTTCGTGACGCCGGGCGTCGGGCTCAGCCCGAGGAAGCCGGTGCCGTCGCTCGACAAACCGTAGAAGTTGATCCCGGAGAAATCGAGTACGCCCTCGAAGTTCTGCTTTTGGGCCAGTGAGACGATTCCCTGTCCGTTGCTGCGCAGGGCGCCCACGGCCGCGGTGTGGCCGCCGCCGAACTGCTCGCTGTTGCGGAACAAGTCGACCATCCAGAAATTGCCGCTGAGGCTGGCGTCGTTCACTCCAGAGGCGTTGCGAACCGCCACGAAGAGGTCCCGGCCTCCAACGTCCGAAGAGACGCCCAGGACGATCTCGCCGCCCTCGGAGATGAAGAGACTCTTGTTGCCGTTGAAAAGCGAAGAGCCGCCGCCCAGCGCCAGAGCGCCGGTTCCGTCCGCGTTGACCTGATAGGTGGCTCCGCTGACGGTTTGGTTGAGCGGCGTGTCGTTCTGATCCGCGGCGTGTCCATCCGCCACTAGCGAAGTGACTACGCCGGCGCCGTCAGCGACCAGCGAAACCAAGGCGCTCGTAGCGGCCGCCGCCGATCCGTTGGGCAGGGAAAAAGCCGAGCCGGTATACGACCCGGAAAGCAGCGCTGCGTTGGCGTCAGTGGGCTGCTTGACGGCGATGAATGCGTCGTAGGACGAGCCGCCGTCCGTGGTCGCGCCTAGGACCACGCCGGCTCCCTCTCCGACCCGGGCGTTCAGCACCAAACTGTTGAAGATCGGATTGGTCAACGTGACGAATCCGCCGGCATCCACGGAGTACTGTCCGCTCCCGTTGGAGGGCTGCGGGGCCTCTCCGCCCGACCCCAGTTGCGCCTGGAAGCTGAAACCGCCGGCGCCGTCAAACGTCATCACTCCGCCGAGATTGTGCGCATTCGCGGTGGACCTGTTGGCCCCCTGCTCGGCCAGCAGGTGCACGAAACCGTAGGGGCCGCTCAAGGAAGCGTCGTCGAGCGTCTGCGCCGAGGCGAACTCTGCGGCGGACACAACGCAAACAAGAAGGCACAAAGAGGCCGATAATACCGGGGACATATGACGCATATAGAATCCTCTGGACGGGTCCTGAAAGGGGGCTAGCGGGGGGCGCGGATTCTCGTTATCCTCACTCATGGGCAATCCGATTGCAACACATGTACCGTTCGCAGCGAGTTGGATTGTCTGAAAAGACCCCAGAGACAAAATCGACAGGTCCGTATCGAAACTTTCGAGAGGAAAGCGGGTTTTAGCGTCGAGAGAGCTATCGGCATGACGAGAACACGAGGACGATGGATTCTAGCAGCGGCTGCAGTCGCTTGTCTGGCGGCTTGGCCCGCCGGACGAGCCGCGGCGGATGCCGCAAGCGCGCAGCTGAGTCCCGAGGAAGAGGTGTCCGGAGATTGGATCGATCACGTCGGGTGCACCTTCTTCGGCGAGACGCACGACCGACTGATGGAGAGCGGGGCCGCCGCTCAGGCTGAGAAGGCGGTACGCCGGTCGGCGCTGACGGCCTCCGTCGTCGCGCAGTTGAGCGGCCGTTCAGCGCCGATGCGCAGCCGCACCCGAAGCCGGTCCGTTCCTCCCGGCCCCATCGACGGCGATTCCATCGACGACTTCATCTTCGGCACGCTGGCGCAGAAGGGCATCCCGGCCGCGCCTCCAGCGACCGACGCGGAGTTCCTCCGCCGCGTCACCATCGACCTTGCGGGGCGGATCCCGACGCAAGAGGAAGCTCTCGCCTATTTGGGCGACGCCTCCCCGGACAAGCGTTCCGCCCTGGTAGCGCGGCTGCTCGACGACCCCCGTTGGGCGACGCGCTGGACGATGTTTTTCGGCGATTTGTTCCGCAACACGCAGGTCACGGCCCAGGTCAATCGTTACCAAGGCGGACGCGACGCGCTGCACCTGTACCTGCGCGACTCGATGCGCGCCAACAAGCCCTACGACCAACTCGCCCGCGAGCTGATCGGCGGATACGGCATCGCCGACGGCCTGCCCTGGCCGAACAGTTTTTCGCGCACCTCGCCGTTCGCCACCTACGAGGACTACATCAGCTTCCTCAACAACAACCCGGCGACGGCCAGTCCCGCCTCCTACATCGTGGGCGGCAGGACCGGCGGCGGCCCCGTCCACGACACCTACGACACGCTGGCGACCAACGTGGCCCGCGACTTCCTGGGCGTGACTCATATGGACTGCATCCTGTGCCATGACGGCGTGGGTCACCTGGAGTCGCTCAACCAGTGGGGCGTCGAAGCCAAGCGGGCCGACGGCTGGACCACTGCTGCGTTCTTCCAGCAGGTCTGGCTGCGTCGTCCGGCGTATTTCGCTCCGCCCCGCAACGGTCAGGCGCGCGGTCCGAGGCCTCCCTACTGGTACGTGGACCAGACGCGTGAGGGTCAGGTGATTCGCAACAATCGCGGCAACCTCATCGCGGGCGCCTACACGCTCGACACCACGGGCGGCAATCGTCCCTCGCGAAGACCGGCGGACATGGGCGGCCTGGAAGTCGCTCCCGCTCGCTATTTCCGCGGCGGCGGCGAACCCTTCCCCGGCGAACCTTATCAGCAGGCGCTGGCGAGGCTGCTGACCGCCGACCGCCAGTTTGCGCGAGCGGCCGTCAACCGGATCTGGGACGAGTTCTTCGGTCGCGGCATCGTCGACCCGGTCGACCAGTTCGACTTGGCGCGACTGGATCCCGCCAACCCGCCGCCGGATCCGTGGACCATCCAGCCCTCGCATCCGGAGCTGCTGGAGTGGCTAGCCGACGAATTCATTGCAAGCGGCTACAACCTGAAGACCCTGATGGGCATGATCGTCTCCTCCGACGCCTATCAGCTCTCGTCGCGCTATGACGGCGCCTGGAGTCCTCTCTACGACCAGTATTTCGCGCGCCACCAAGCGACCCGCCTCGACGCCGAGGCGCTCTTCGACGCAATCATGGACGCCAAGGGACAGGTCCCTGCGATCACCGTTCCGAACCGCACGCGGCGGTCGCTCGGCCCGCTGTTCCACATGATGGAGTTGCCCGACGTCCAAGGCCTGCCGTCGGGACGAGACACCACCGCCGCCAGCTTCCTCGACGCGCTGTTCCGGGGTGACCGCGAAGAGTCTCCGCGACTCAATGAGTCGAGCATTCTGCAAGCTCTTCAGCTGATGAACAGCCCCGTGGTCAACACCTTGCCCTTCTCCAGCCGGCAGGCGCTCGGGGAGATCTTGGCGCTTGACGACGCCACAGCCGTCGGATTGCTCTACGTACGCGTGCTGAGTCGTTACGCCACCACGGAGGAACTGGCTGCCGGAGTCCAGCACTTGCAGTCGGGCGATCGCGAAGAACGCGCGCAAGACCTGCTCTGGACGCTGATGAACAAGGTCGACTTCGTCTTCAACTACTGAGGATTCCCGCGATGAACGAACGAGAACGCTTTGAACGGGTCGTCGAAAAACGGCCGCACGCCCACACCGGGATCTTCGATCGCCCGCACGTCTCGCGGCGTCAGTTCTTCCGGTCGCTGACCGCCGGAGTCGGCGGCTACTACCTGGCCGACCGCATCGTCGGCGGCGAGACGGCGAAGGCTGCCGAGGTCGAGACCAAGAATACCGCCAAGAACGTCATCTTCCTGTTCCTGCAAGGCGCGCCCAGCCACGTCGACATGTTCGACTTCAAGCAGACGAACGGCGTGACGCCGAGCGACTTTGCTCCGGAGATGGTGGCCGGACGGCTCTTCCCCACGGGACTGATGCCCAACACCGCGCGCGTTCTCGACCGCGTCGCCGTCGTGCGCTCGGGCCTCTCCTGGGCGCTCGCGCACCCCTTGGCGCAGACCTGGTTCCAGATTGGGCGCAACCCAACCTCGGCCACGGGCCGCATCGCGCCGCACATCGGCTCGGTCGTCGCACTGGAGAAGGAAGCCGAGAGGCGTCCCGACCAGATCTTTCCTGGGTTCATCGCCTTCAATCCTGCGAACACGCCCGGTTCAGGCTACTTCTCGCAGGAGTTCGCGCCGCTCAAGACGCGCCCCACTCCCAGTGGTTTGGCCAATACCGGACACGGCGCGGGCCAGGACGCCTTCAACGCACGCTGGGAGCTGCTGCAGACTCTCGACGGCGGGCTGCGCAGCCCCGACTCTCCGCTGGGGGAAGGTCCGGCCGCGATGGGGAAACTCTATGACGGCGCGCGGCAATTGATGTTCAATCCGGTCGTCCAGCAAGCCTTCAGCTACAGCGAGGACGAGAGCGCGCGCTACGGCGGAACGAGCTTCGGCAACGCCTGCCTGCTCGCCAAGAAGGTCCTGGAGGCCGATCAAGGTACGCGCTTCATCCAGGTCACCTCCAACGGCTGGGACCACCACACGGAGATCTACAACCGCGCTCAGAACCGCAACATCTATGCGCAAACGGGCCAGTTCGATCCGGCCTACGCAGCACTCATTGAAGACCTCGAA
>Ga0070726_10001829_pt1 | contig 20334 bp, 17 predicted proteins | sample tdAd471_FD_67275 | JGI IMG/M metagenome (GOLD analysis project Ga0070726, IMG submission 67275) | Marine sediment microbial communities from the Atlantic coast under amendment with organic carbon and nitrate - tdAd47.1 | ecosystem: Environmental > Aquatic > Marine > Coastal > Sediment | place... | reverse complement strand
GCGAGCAGGTTGGCGTGGGTGAGTACCACGCCTTTGGGGTTGCCGGTGCTTCCCGAGGTGTATTGTAAAAACGCGATGTCGTTGCTGCTCAGGGCGGGGAGGGTCGGAACAGCGCCGGAAGCGGTGAGTTCGGAAACCGATACGATATGTCGCAGATTGGGCAGCTGTGATTTGAGCAGTTGCGCCACGCGTTTCGCCTCGGCTACGGTGATGAGGGTGCCCGCCAGACAGTTACCCAGGATACGGACGTGTCTGCGCATGTGGTCTTCCAGCTGCGATGGCCGGGCAGGGGGGTAGATGGGCACGGGGATGCCGCCGGCCATCAGTACGCCAAAAAAACTGAAAAAGTAGTCCGGGCCGCTCGGCAACATCATCGCGACGGGTTCGGCCGGTTTTATGCCACCTTGCTGCAAGCCGGCGGCCACCGCTTTGGCGCCCGCTTCGAGTTGGTGATAGGTGATGATTTCACCCTCATTTTCATCCTGGTAGATCTGGATAAGGGGGCGGTCAGGATGATGCAGGACGTGCCAGTCCAACACCTCCACCAGGGTTTGCGCCTCGGCCGGTGCGGCCGTGGCTTCGCCGAGCTCCATCGGACGCATCTCTGCAGCAGACAGGGTGGTTCGAGACCCTGCTGCGCCGAGCACCGCGCGTAATAAATCTCTTGCTGTTTCGGCTTCGGCAAAGGTGCGTTCCGGTAGCGCAAGCTTGAATTGCTTTTCAATCCGGGAAATCAGCTCGACACGCGCCAGACTGTCCAGGCCGAGGTCTTTTTCAAATGCGCTGTCCAGCGTGATGACCGCTGTGGAAGGGCGCTGCGGATGGACTTCTCGGACGAGAACCTGTATCACCTGTAACAGGTTTTCTGCTGTCTTATCCGACGGGTATTCAGCCTTGACAGGTTCCACCTGGTAATCCCTTATTATCAAGCCGCATTCGATTAAGCCCTGTGGGGCTCTGGCGGAGCCTGTCAGTCAGCTGTCGCAGGAATAGCCGAGCAGGTCGAGGCCTTCAAGGAGATAGTCTGACAGCTGTGGGTGGCCGATAAGATATTCCGCCGTGTTTTCCGTCCAGCTGTTGCGGGCCTCCTCGCGGGCTGCCTCCCATTCATCGACGCTGAACTCATCACGCCCAAGCCACATCAGCGCAACCACTTCCTGTTGCTGATCCGGTTCCAGGTCATCGATGGTCGACTTGAATTCCTGAAAGACGTTATCGCCGCTGTGAGCCGCCAATGCCTGGAGTGCCCAGTCTTCGGACGGGCTGTCCGGTATCTCCGGAATTACCACGTCTTCCTTGCTGTGAAATACACGCGCCTGTGAAATCAGAAAGCAGACCGTGTCAGGATTGAGATTTAACATATTATGCCTCCCAATTGGTCTGATTAACGGGCTGAACTATACTTTAAGACAAGTAAAGCACAGTTTTCGCTTTGAGATGTTTGACCTGTATCAAGGCGTGGATAAATAACTCAACACTTTACAAGGAAATCACGAGCTGTCAGGTGGTGTCGAGGCGCACCATAAACATCGCCACAAAGGGAATCAATACAACTTATGAGCGAACATGATCCATACACCGTCAGCACCAGATACTGGCACAAACTGGAAGACGGGCGGGTGCAATGCGACCTCTGCCCACGCTTCTGCAAATTGCACGCAGGCCAGCGCGGGCTGTGTTTCGTCCGCGAAAACCGGGATGATGAAATCGTGCTCACCACCTACGGCCGTTCCAGTGGTTATTGCATTGATCCCATCGAAAAGAAACCGTTGAACCATTTTCTACCCGGTACACCGGTCTTGTCATTTGGCACGGCGGGCTGCAACCTCGCCTGCAAGTTCTGCCAGAACTGGGACATCAGCAAGTCGCGGGAAACCCACACCCTGACCGATGAGGCGTCGCCGGAGCTCATAGCCCGTGCTGCGCAACAGCTCAACTGCCGCAGCGTGGCCTATACCTATAACGATCCGGTCATCTTTCACGAATATGCCATTGACGTGGCCAGGGCCTGCCGTGAACAGGGCATCAAATCCGTCGCCGTAACTGCGGGTTACGTCTGCCCCGAACCAAGAAAGGAATTTTACCGCTATATGGATGCCGCCAACGTGGATCTCAAGGCCTTTAGCGAAGACTTCTATTACAAGGTCACTGGTTCGCACCTGGCGCCGGTGCTGGAAACCCTGGAATACATCAGGCACGAAACCGACGTGTGGCTGGAACTCACCACTCTGCTGATACCCGGTAAGAATGACTCTGAGAAAGAGATCGACGAAATGACCCGCTGGGTCGTGGAAAGGCTGGGAGCGGATGTGCCCATGCATTTTTCGGCCTTTCATCCTGACTGGAAAATGATGGATGTGCCGCCCACACCGAAGGCAAGCCTGATCCGTGCCCGTGAAATCGCCATGAACAATGGCGTCCACTATGCCTTCACCGGTAACGTACATAATGAGGCCGGTGACAGTACCTTTTGTCACCAGTGCGGGGAAAAACTGATTGGTCGTGACTGGTATGAACTGACCGACTGGAAGCTGACCGCGGATGGTAAATGTCCATCCTGCGGTACCGCCTGTGCCGGCGTATTCGAAGCCAGACCTGGTGACTGGGGGTCGAGACGTCAACCCGTCCGTCTGCGCGATTTCGTCGCCTGACAAAGGACACAAAGGTCTCAAAAGTCATCAAAAATAAAGAGTTTCCGTATTTGTCTGCAGTGCTCTCCGCTAACAGCGCGCATCTCCAATAATTTGGTGCGGACATGGGGTAATAGGGTGTTCCTTTGTGCCCGTTGTGGTTAAGGTTGTGATAAAGTCAGGCCAGTAATCGCCCTTGACCGGCCCCGCAAGGGGTGTAGCTTCTTTCACGTATTGGTTATCAGAATCAGGTTTTTCAGGACGCCACAGCCATGACCACACTTCTCACCCTGCTGATCGGCATGTTCATCGGCTGGAATCTGCCGCAACCTGACTGGGCCAAGGCGATTCAGGAAAAGGTTGTGAGTTTGATTCAGTCTTTGATCAATAAGTAAACCTGGTAGTTGCATAGCTTTCGGTCTGCATACCGATTTCATCTTGATAAATCTGGAACGTACTGCGTATTTCAATATGTTTCTGGAATTCACCAATTGTGAGGTCCTGCAGTAAGTTGTAGGAGCGCCGTCCCCCGGCGCGATTCGCGGCCAGGAGGCCGCTCCTACAAGAAGATTTTTGCAATGTTGCTAGTCCATTCCTTACAGTACACTAGTGGATGAAAAATCTGATCATCAGAACAACCCGGCCTGGTGGCTGCGTCATCGCCTGACCGTGCTGCGCATTCTGAGCATGGTGCTGGCAGCTGGTGCGCTGGTTTTGTTTGCCCGGATCGTGATACAGGCCCCATGTTGGGGCTTTTTCATACTTATCGGGCTGCTCGCCTGGCCTGTCTGGCAGTACCGGACTGAGTATGTCCTGTTGCGCAGACGGCTGCTGCTCTCCGCTGTGGCCCGGCCGCAAAGCCGGATCAGGACGTGGCTGTGGCGGGGACGTATCAGCAAGGCCGTTCAGGTCGTCGTTTCAATGTCCCTGGCCTGGGTGCTGCTCGCCCTGGTCTCCCAGATGTCACCGCAACACTGGATGGTGTTTGCCGCCGATGCGGTCCTGCTTGCCCTGATCGTCGCCCCGATCTCCAGCCGCCTGAGCGGTGATATTACAGCCCGGCACCGGAACACGGTCGCCAGGCACTGGCCATTGTTGTTCACCAATGGCGCTGTGTTGACCGCCGCCATTATGGCGCTGGACTTTTTCCTGGTCGGCGCGGCTGACAGCCGTCACATGGAATGGCACCAGGTTGCCGTTCAGGCGTTCACAGGAATCAATGACCAGGCCGGCTGCGTACTGTGGGGCGCGAGCGCGGGCCTGTTGGCGGCCGTCGAAGCCCTCTCCTGGCACACTTCCGAGCTCATCATTCCGAACCTGCCGGACCTGACTGCGAAAGTCCTTGCCTGGTCGTTCTTCCTGCTGCGGGCCGCTAGCGTGGCCTATTTTTTTACCACCCTGCTACTCGGCGTGAGTGTATTGCTTGAAAAACGGGAGGCCAGGCTTCAGGGCCGGTCAACGGAAAGCACCATCGCGCGTGCTTTTCTACTGACTATCATCGTCCTCGCGATGCCATTTTTTTACGCGGCCATCAAACTGAGTGCAGTCGATCCCGCAGTCTTCGAGAAGGGTGTGGAAGGAGCGGCCGGCTTGATCAATCCCTGTAAACCGGACGGCGCAGCCCGCGAGCGGCTGATTGCGAAACTGGACCGGCAGGTAGACGACGAGCGCCGCAAGGCCATGCATGATGTCGATGCCAGCATCGACGAGGGGCTAGAGCGCATATTTTCAGACGTCGAAACAGGAATCGACAATTACCTCGACTGGTATTTCACGGTATTTGGCGAATACCAGCGGCTGGCGGCGGTATTCACCGAGGACGTGGCCGCCGCCATGCGCGACCAGCTGGAGGAACACCTCTTCGCGCAAAGCGATTTCGATACCCAATTGGCCCGCCTTGACCGCGAGGTGCAGCGCGACTCGGCTGAGCGGTTCGCGGCTATGGCCCCGCATCTTAATGCTGAACTGGATAACGCACCCTGCGATATCGGCGGCTTCGTAGCTGCTCCATTAACGCAGCTGGACCGCGATGCACTGAGGGCGTCGGCTGCGGCGACCAGCGGAGTTGGTACCGGCATCGTGGCCAGCAAGGCGCTGGCCAAGAAAACCGCCGCCACTGTCGCCGGAAAGCTGGCCGCCAAGAAATCGTTTCAGACCGGTGCAGCACTCACCTCGAAGACACTCGCCAAGAAGGGGTCGTCATCGCTACTGTCGGCGGGGCTCGGGACCGCGCTGTGTGCACCCAGCGGGCCGGTGGCGATCCTCTGCGGTGTCACCGCGGGCCTGGTCACCTGGCTGACCGTCGACAAGGTCCTTGTCGAACTGGATGAGGCCATGAACCGGGAGGACATGCGTGCGGATTTACTGGAGGTTCTGAGCGGGCAGAAAGCCGTGCTGGGCGAGCAACTCAAACAGAAACATTACACCGGTGTCGAGGCCATGGCCGCCCGGGTGAACGATGCGGTGCAAAGCACCTTCGTACCTTATAACGACGGCATGGATGACTAGTGAGTAGGTGAGTTAGCCGACAGGTGCTTGCGGGACACGCTGTAAATACATCCCTGTACGCGCGACGGCCGCGTCCCTGCGGCCGACGGTCCCGCAAGCACCTGTCGGCTAACTCACGTGCGCCTTGGTAAAATCTGCCGTATGAAACATTTGTTCAGGCAAGCGAGGAGGCTGGAATACGATTATGCACATTGATGCACTGGATCAGTGGAAACACGATCACGATTTCAATATTGACACCTCGCAGGGCGAGAGAAGAACCAGGCTGGTCGTCGTGTTGACGGCCTGCATGATGGTGGTGGAAATCACCGCCGGTTATCTGTACGGGTCAATGGCATTGCTGGCCGACGGCTGGCACATGGGCACCCATGTGGCCGCCCTGGCGATCTCGCTGTTTGCTTACCGTTATGCCAGGCAACATGCGGACAACCCGGTCTTCAGCTTTGGCACCGGCAAGGTCAGTGCACTGGGTGGTTATGCCAGTGCGGTCGCGCTGGCGGTCGTGGCTGCTCTGATGGGCCTGGAATCCGTTCATCGCCTGCTGTTTCCGCAGACCATTCATTTCGATCAGGCCATCCTGGTGGCGACCATCGGCCTGGTGGTCAACCTGGTCAGCGCCTGGCTGTTACACGGCGGAGTGGGGCATAGCCATGATCACAACGATGCTGCGCATAATCACCATCACCACCACGATCATAATCTCAGGGCTGCTTATCTGCATGTGATTGCCGATGCGCTGACTTCGGTGCTTGCGATAATTGCCCTTTTCACCGGCAAGTATTTTGACTGGCTGTGGATGGACGCCTGTATGGGGCTGGTGGGAGCCGCCCTGATCACCCGGTGGGGGTACGGCTTGCTGAAGGAAACCAGCCGTGTACTGCTGGACCGTGCACCCGCTGCTGAAACGCTCGAGCAGATTCAGCAGGCGGTCGAAGCGGACGCAGACAACCGGATTACCGACCTGCACGTGTGGCGGCTGGGCCCTCGAAGTTACGGAGTCATCATATCACTGGTCACTCACCAGCCGAGGAATCCAAAACATTACAAGGCACTGCTGGCAGAATTTGATGAACTTCAGCATATCACCATTGAAGTAAACCATTGCGGGCATGAGCCCTGATGGCGGCCGGATTGAGTCCGGTCAGGTGATTGGTGGTACTATGCGCCGTGCTTGGCGCATTCCGGCTCAAGCCGGTTCGTTTCAGAAGGAGTAGTTGACATGCCAACGTGGTCGTTGTTCGTCTGGTTGGCGATCGGTGCCATTGCCGGGTTGAGTGCAAGGCGTTTCATTGGCGGTACACCGCCGTTTGGCGCTATCGGCGATATGATTCTCGGCATTGCCGGCGGGGTGGTTGGCGGTTACGGTTTGGCACTGTTCGGGTTTGGGGGTGGCGGCACCGTTGGCGGACTGATCGTTACCTGTATCGCTGCGTTGGCCGGTGCATTACTGCTCGTCTGGTTGTCGAACCGGATCAAGGTAAAGAGCTGACGCTCGAGGTGGAAGATGGCACAAGAGGAAAACAAAGGCATTTTCGACAGACTTGGAGAAATTCTTAACGCACCCCTGCCGGGCACCCGGACGCCGACTTCACACACTCAGGCGTCCGCCGACGATGATGACGATGACTCCTTGCTGGAACGTATCAAAGACATCCTGAATGCACCCCTGCCGGGAACCCCGCAGGCGGAAACCGGGAATCAGGCGTCGGGAGCACCAGTGGGGCAAGCGGGCCAGGCAGGCACGGCGACTCCCCAGGCGTACGAAAAGACACCTGAATTCGATGAGGACGAACTCGACGAGGCCTGGTGGAAACAGGACTGGGCGGCGTTCCGCGCCCACCAGGAACGGGAGAGCAACGGACTGGACCTCAAGCAGCGCCGCGATCAGGAGAATTTCGTGGCTTATCAGCAGCAGGAAAAACAGCGCTTTGACGGCCACCAGCAGCAGGAATTCGAGGCATTCAAACACCAGCAGCAGTGGCGACTGAATGCCTGGAAACAGGCAGTGGCGCGCAGCCCGGGTCAGAAGCCACCACCGCCTCCCTGGGATATGCGACCTGGAGCGCCGCTGCCCGGCCCGATGGGTGGCCCGCCGCCCTGGATGCGTCCACCGGGCCCGGGGCGCCGACGCTCATAGACGCGATTATAAATCACCGCGCTCCGGTATGGCTTGTTATTACTCCAATCGGGACAGCCGTGGCTTCAAATAGCGAGGCGCAAGCCCCTCAGCATGTCGAGCGCCTGACCGGCTATGGAATCACCCACGATGGCCCGGTTAAGAAAATCAGGCAGGAGGAAATCCAATCCTGACAGGATTATGCCCAGCAACAGCATTGTGCGAAGCACGCCTGCAATCCCCCCATACAGGGGGGGTTCCCTGGCCGGTCTCACGCTTGCCCGCTGATGCCGCAGCCTATTGCGAAAGGTAATCACAATCAGCAGGGTGGTGACCAATAACGCAACGGTAACGGCAATCCCCCGACGTTGCAGCAAGCTGTCAGCCAACGTCGTAAGACTTTTTCCCACCACTGTAAACAGGCCAAAACCCAGAAAAAAGGCCAGCAGGATCAGCAGGCCGATTATCCGGATAATTTCCACGCGAAGACCGCGCTGCCGGCCCTGATAAAAGCCCCAGCCAAGGTAGGCGGCAATGAGTATGTCCAAAGTGACCATTCAGTGTGGGGCGCCGGTAGCATGCAGGTTCGTAATCGCAGAGGTGGTATATAATAAAACCCCGGGGGCGACTAATCACGGTTGACACGACCCTGGTCTGTTCTTGAGGTAAGCGATATGTGTACAAAGATTGCCCGCATTCTCCTCCTCCTTCTTCTACTGGTCCTGCCGGCCACAGCACCGGCAGAAACGCTGGTCTTGCTGCAGGGGTATCTCGCCGATGAGGATTACTGGCGGGAAACGGGGATTACGCGCATGCTGGGTGGTAACGGCTGGACGGATGCCGGAACCTTGCGCACCACCCGCAACGGTATTCGCGCCGATCGGCCGCTGCCGGTAAGCAGCCGGCGTGTCTATACACTGGCGTTGCCCAGCGAGGCGCCGCTGATGGTACAGCTCCGCTACCTGGAACAATACCTGGATGTCATCCTGAAGCTGCATCCGTACGAATCCCTGATACTGGTCGGGCATTCGGCCGGCGGCGTGCTCGGGCGTCTGTACATGGTAGAGCATCCCGATACAGCGGTTAGCGCGCTGATCACGTTTGCGAGTCCGCACCTGGGCACGGACAGCGCTGAAATCGGCGCTATGGCCGGCAGCAGCCCGCTGGGCTGGGTCGCCCCGCTGCTCGGCGGCGGCACACTGAACCGTTCACAGGGTCTCTACTATGATCTGGTGCGCGAACGGCCCGGCAGCCTGCTGTTCTGGCTCAACCACCAGGAACATCCGTCGTCCCGTTACATCTCTATTGTGCGCGAAGATGGCGGTCTGCTGAATTTCGGTGATCTGGTGGTCCCGGTCTGGAGTCAGGACATGAACCAGGTGGCTGCACTGAGGGGGCGGGCACGCAAAATCGTAACCCAGGGCGGGCATGGACTGACCAAACAGGACGGCGAGTTACTGTTGCAGATCCTGAGAAGCAACAGCCAGGTGTAATCAATGTATTCGCCATAGCCAGGATCAGTTCTAAAGTAACAGATCTGTGCGCGGCAGGGCGTCAGCCTGGTCGGTTTCGAAGCGGGATTGACAGTGTACCAGGCGGTTCGCCGGAACCTTGAACTTCTCCACCAGGTAATCCTTGACACTGGCGGCGCGCTGCTCGCCGAGCTCGGCGAGTTTCTGCTTGTCCACGACCGGCGCGGCGGGCGGGGCTGCCTTTTTAGCGCTTTGCCCGCTGGTCTTGTCCGCCGGCGGCTGAAGGTGGGGCACATCCTGCTGCACAGCCACTCCACACACTTTCACAGCGAGCTTGGGCCGTTCTTTCAGGACCTTGGCGATCTTGGACAGATAATCCCGATCGCTGTCATCGAGGCTTGCCTGCCCCGGCTCGAACTCGATGGGCTCAAGGCGGACCTTGCTGGCCGCTTCACCGGCGACCTTGGCTACTGCGATCATGGCGCCATAGGGTTGCAGGGCATATACCAGGTAGGAGGTGGCACCTGCGGACACGCCGGTGGCGACCGCCTTGGTAATGGCGTCACTGACATCGATATCGGGATTATCAGCATCTCCCGCGATGGGGATTTTCAGTTCGATGGTGTCATTCTTGTCGCGCAGGATATTGAGCGCCATATCCAGGGGCACGGGTATCTTGCTCTGCAGGCCGTCCTTGCTGCCGGTGCCCTTTACCGACAGCTGATGCATTAACAGTACCGCCTCGCCTTTCATGAGTTGATTCTGGCTCACCAGCTTGAGATCAACGTCGAGCGATCCGCTATTGATTATGATGCCCATGCTGTCGGTGGTATAGGGTGACAGGGGCGGGAGCCCGATCGCTTGCAGTTTTCCCTGAATATCCATTTCCGGTGGCTGCAGATAGGGTTTTATATCACCGCCCGCCTTTACGCTGGAGTGCTTGTCCAATCGGCCGTCCAGTTTGAGGGTGGCGGCCTGTTGGGGATTTCGGCCATCCAGGTTCTCGAGGAATAATTCGTTTATCGTCAATGTCGTCATGAAAGCCGGGGTAACGGATTCGTCATAAATAGTCGCGGTACTGCCTTTGGAAACATCGACGCGGTTAACGGTGATGGGCGGTGGGCCAACGGCGGCTGCCTGTTCCCCGTTTGCGGTGGATGTTTCCGCGCTTTTTCCTTTTTGTTCAGCGCTCGTTTCGTCAGGCGGTGCTTGCCCGACCTCGCCATCCCCGGTTTCCTTCTCCTCACCCGCCAGGGCATCCAGCAGGGTGACGACATTCCACTCGCCTTCCTTGTTGCGGTGATACACCACGTGTGCGTCCTCCTCCACGATGGTGTCGATAGCGGTGAATCCGTCGATGTGAGAGAACTTGCTGATCAAGACCTTTTCAACGTGGAAGATCGACCGGTTATCATCGTCGGCTGCGGGTTCCTGTTGTTCCAGGGCATGCCCGAGGTCCAGTCCATCAGCGGTGATTTTTTCCGCCGTGACGTGGTTTGGACCCTTGATCACGAGCCCCGCCAACTGGAGTTTTCGCGCACGTACGATGTCGACTTTTTTCTCCGGGGCGAACAAGTCGAGCCCGGAAAACAGCAGGTCTGAATTCAGGGCGATGTCCGCCCCTGATTCGCTGTCGGTATAGGAAAAAATGACCTTCAGGTCGAAATTCTGGTACTCGAGTTTCAGCTTTTGCTGTTGCAGGTCGGCAGCCAGCCCGGTTGATGTCAGCTTGCCCTCGCTTTTGACACTGGTTTGCGCGGCGGCCGTATTCAGGGTCAGGTCCATTGCGCCATCCCAGCCCAGTGACTGGTTGCTTAGATGAAGCAGCTCGTGTTGGACATTGATGTCCTTGACTGTCAGTTCACCTTTGGTCCCGACTCGAGCTTGTGCGGATGCTGTGTTGAAGTTCAAATCAATGTTGCCACCCCAATCCAGTGACCGGTTGGTCAGCTGAATCTGCTCCTGGTGGATGCTGATCTCTTCCAGTGTCAGCTCCCCCTCGTTGAGGACATGAATGTCGTCACCCGCCTGTTCGACCGCGAAGTCCCCTTGCACGGAAACCAGGCCGGCCAGTTTCGTCAGCGCCGGTTTTGCCAATGATTCGAAGTCCGTGAGGGAGAGTTTGTCGACCGAGAGCGTACCCTTGTAGGTTGGGGTTTGAGCAAACGGCGCCAGTTCTGCATCCAGTGTCACGGCCGCGTCGTTGACGGCACCCCGATATTCGAGCCGGGCCGGCGCCCCGGGGTCCCACTGTTTGAGTTCGCTGAGTTGCAGCGAATCGATGTAGACTCTTTGATCCAGGGCTGCATCGTGATACACGAGGCTGAAATCTTTCAGCGTCAGGGTATGGATGCCGGCAAGCCAGGCGGATACTTCCCCGGCATCCTGCTGTGTTTCCGGTTCGCTTTCACCGGCTGGCAGTATGACGCCGCCGATACGAAGAATGTCCTCGTTATTGATCAACAGGTAAAAACCCTGCAACTCGACCGCCTGTACATCGATATGTTTTTCCAGCAGGGGCAGCCACTCGAGCTCCAGCCGCGCGGTATCGAAATGCAGGGGTTGCCGGTCCTCAACCTCGATTAACAGGTCCTCTAATACCAGTTCCGCGGTGAAAGGGTTGAAGTCGACGTCGCGGATCGTCACCCGGTCGCCGCCGTTGTCTTCGAGCCAGATTTGCGCCTGCTGCTTGATCAGGAAGGGCAGGCCGATCAGGATGCCCAGAAAAATCATCAGGGTTACCGCGGAGATCCTGAACCAGCGGGAAGAAAGCATCGAACTGTTCATGGTTGTATACCTTGGTTTTTTAGTATTCTGAATACTGTTAGCTGCGCCGCAAGCAGCGCATGCCCCGCAGTTCACACTGCCGTCATTTTCCAGTCCACCCAGCCTACACTGGAATTTGTCCCGGACTCAACCAGTGAGGCACCTATCCAGGATCTTGCCGGCAGACCGATCAGCCCGAACGAGACAGCAGCGGCTTCAGCCGATTTACAATACTCGCACCAAGTACAGAAAGTTCAATGAGTTAGCGTAGTGACGGGCGGTAATTAATTGATTATGCTTGAAATGGTCAGACTGAGACTTTCAGGCTTGATAACTTGCATTGGCCTCTGAACCAGATACTATGACGCGGCCAAGATGCTATCTTAACGATAGGATTCGCCGTGCGGGATCAAGCACTGTCGATTAAATAATATCTGTGAGGAGTACCACAATGAAACGTTTTCTCGTATTAACTATTCTGCTAATGAGCGGTTTGTTAACTGCGTGTGAAAAGAGCAGTGACACCGAGTCGACGCTGGACAAGGCCGCAGACGTGGCCGGAGAAGCCGTAGAAAAAACCGGCGACAAAATGCAGCAGGCTGGTGAGGCTGTGAGCGAAACCGGTGAATCAATGCAGAAGCCTGAATAAATCTGACAGTTGCCCGATAAAAGGCCGGTCATGGTACCGGCTTTTTTTTGTCCGGTGTAATAACAGGTCATGGTCCGCTTCAGCTTGCTCAGGACCGTTGACCTGTTTAAGCGGGATTAGTAGATTCGTCGTTATGCCACTGCCGGATTCGTAATTTCCGTGCGATATAAAGATGCACATGCCGTATTACTGATGGCAGGCTGTCTGTTCGCCACGCCGTGCTGGTCTGGCGACTTCCATATCCGCGGAGTGGACGGCTTGCTGGACCTCACCGCCGCCTACGGGCTGGGTGTACGCGTCGATGACGTTGACGATAAGCTGGTTGCTATCGCCAACGGCGGCAAACGCACATCGGCCAACCAGGACGACGGCACCCTGAATTACAACCAGGGTGTGCTCTCCAATGCACTGCGGTTCAATGCTGATCTCACGCTGGCCTGGCGACAGTTCGGTGCCTATATCCGCGGCTTTGCATTCTACGATTACGAAAACCAGGAAGACGATCGGGCACGCACACCACTGAGTGATGACGGCAAAGGCATCGTCGGTAAAGACGCCGACTTGCTCGATCACTATGTCTCAATGCAGCATAAGGTTGGCGGTATCCCCCTGTTGTTCCGCCTGGGTGACCAGGTGGTCAACTGGGGCGAGAGTAACTTCATCCGCGACGGCGTCGACATTATCAATCCGCTCGATCTGTCCGCACTCAACGAACCGGCGACGCCGGCCCGCGATGTCTTGATCCCGCAGGGCATGCTCTGGGGGGCCGCCAACCTCACCGAGTCGGTTGCCGTCGAGGCTTATTACCAGTATGAATGGAAACGAGTCAGGCTGCCGCCGGTGGGTTCCTATTTTTCGAACAATGACCTCTTCGGTGGCGACGGCCTCAACGTCGCTATGCTGGGTGCGGGGCGCTATTCGGATCTCGGTACGGATCTGGACGCTGAGTTCGGCCTGCCCGCCGGCACGCTCGGCTTCGACCCCGACTTCTTCAAGCTGCCCGGTAATGGCGGCGCCGACACACCCGGCGATCATGGACAGTTCGGGTTTAGCATGACTTCATTTCTGCCTGGTACCAATGCCACCAAGATTTCCGTCCACCTGGTGCGTTACCATAGCCGCCTGCCCCTGGTGAACGGCCTGACGGCCAGCCAGGCGGCGATCGATCAGACCACCCAGGCAGACGTCGATGTGCTGGCGGCAACCCTGGTGCCACCTTATCTTTCCACCGGACTGACACCGGCTGAGGCCGCCGCCGCCGCGTTAGATACCGCCGGGCAGTTGACCACCAGCGGCTATGCCAACCAGGCCGGCTATCAGCTGGAGTACCCCGAGGACATCACCATGGTCGGTGTGAGTTTCAACACGGCTACGCTCAGACGCGGTATGCTGATCTCCGGCGAGGTTTCTCATCACCGCAATTATCCCTTCCAGATCAACCTGAACGAGCTGTTCTCGGCGGTCCTTTCGCCCATCCAGTTCAGCAGTTCAGACAGCAGCCTGGGAAGTTTCGGAGCCGACCAGCGCATCAAGGGATTCGTCAAGCTCGATCGCACACAGGCGACGGTGGGTCTTACCCAGCTGTTCGGACCGCGCTTTGGCGCGGCGCAAACTGCGGCCAACGCCGACATCGCCTGGGCCCACGTGCACGATATGCCCGGTCGCAACAAATTGCCGTTACAGGCCGTCGAAACACCCTCAGCGGATTCCTGGGGTTACCGGCTGGGTGGATCGCTGACTTACCAGGGTATTCTGGGCGGGATCAGCCTGGTACCGAGGGTTCTTTTTACCCACGATGTGCGCGGCACCACGCCGGCGCCGGTCGGCACTTTCGTGGAAGAGCGAAAATCATTCACGGCCGGACTCGGACTCAACTACATCAACCGCTGGACCGGCAACCTGAGTTATACCAATTTCTTCGGCGCCGGGGATCGAAACCTTCTTAACGACCGCGATCTGGTCCGTTTGCGGATCAGTTATACCTTCTAACGGTGATGAGCATGTGGCAGAAAATGATCTTCTGGCTGACGATAGCACTGGCGACCGGCCAGTTGGTGGCGGCTGCCACGCCCGAGCAAGCCGGCAGACTCGATGGTCCCGAACTCACACCGCTGGGCGCTGAGCGCGCCGGCAATGCCGACGGCACCATCCCGGCCTGGAGCGGTGGCATCACCGCGCCGCCCGCCGGCTATGAGTCCGGCAGACAACACGTCGATCCCTTTGCCGAAGACCCGCTGCTGTTTCGTATTAGCGCAGACACGATTGACGAACACGCTGGCAAGCTCAGCGAGGGCCAGAAGGCCTTGCTGCGCGCTTACCCGCAGACCTGGCACATGCGCGTTTACCCGACACAGCGTTCCGCCTCCTACCCGGACTGGGTCTATGCCGCCGTCAAGGCAAACGCCGGCACCGCACAGGTCATCCGCGAAGGCAAGGGCGGGGTGGTTGGTGCCAATGTCAGTTCGCCGTTCCCGCTACCGCAAAGTGGCGTCGAGGTGGTGTGGAACCACAACCTGCGCTGGCGCGGTATTCGCATCAGCCGCAGCTTCGGGCAGGCCGCGGTAACCCGCAAGGGACGCTATACTGTGACCCTGGATCTCCAGGAGTGGGCGTTTCCGTACGGCGCGCCACCGGGGACGGCGCTGCGGGATAAGTTCCCGAACATGTTGCTGGCATTGAAGAGCAAGACCATACAGCCGGGTCTGCTGGCGGGCAACGGAACCCTGGCGCTCGATCCGATCGACCAGACGGCCGATCCGCGCAAGATTTGGCGGTATAGCCGGGCACTGAGGCGGGTGCTGCGCCTGCCCAACGTTGCCCATGAGTTTCCGGCCTTTAACACAGACAATCTTCGCACCGTCGACGAGTTTGATATGTTCAACGGTTCACCGGAACGGTTTGAGTGGCGGCTGCTGGGTAAGCAGGAGCTGTATATTCCCTACAACGCCTATCGTATCCACAGCAGCGATGCCGCTTATGGCGACATCATCAAGACCCGTCATATCAACCCGGAACTGGCCCGCTATGAATTGCACCGGGTGTGGGTCGTGGAGGGGACCCTGAAGCCGGGCATGACACATATCTATTCCCGGCGCGTGTTCTACGTCGACGAAGACAGCTGGCAGATCGCCGTGGCAGATAACTACGACCTCGAGGGTCAACTGTGGCGTACCTCGGAGGCACACGCGCTGAACTATTACGAGGTCCCTGTTCAATGGAGTACGCTCGAGGTCTATTATGATCTGCAGGCGCAGCGTTACCTGGTTTCCGGGCTGGATAACCAGCGTAATCCCTATCGCTTTACCGAGCAGGCCGATCCGCGTGAATTCAGCCCCAATGCGCTGAGTTTTTACATTCGATGAGGCCACCGCGAGCGCCGCTTTCGCGTCAGGCCGATTGAGCCCTGTCCGCGATAGCGCTGCTGTCTCGCCGTTCTATTGGCAACTGTCGCGGGCGGTATCGAAACGCTGTTGCAGCATTGCTTGCTGGGCGGCCGGCGCCGCGCCGAACAGGTACCAGTCGTGCTCGAGTTTCGCCCTCGTACCGACAATATCCCCCACGCCCTTTCCGATCGCTCCGGCGAGACGATGGGTCTGCAGTTGCAGGCGCGCCTGCCGGTCCTCCGGGGGTGATTCCACTCCGGCAAGAATTTCCATGCGCAGGCAGAGATCCTGCCGCCTGGCCAGGTTGGCCGACAGCTCTGTTGCCAGCCGCTGGTGTTCCTCGCCACCAGCCAACACGGCCTTTTGAGCGCGTGCATAGCGCTGTTGTATCAGCTGTTCAGTGGCGTCATCGCCGAGCGCAGACTGGGCGTTCCAGTGTTCGTCAATGGCCTGTAGACGGTTTCGGGCAAGCTCCTGATCCGGCTGTTCGAGCAGTTGTTCCACTTCCAGGCAGAGCGCGGCTTTAGCGCGCAGCTGTTCCAGCTGTGTCTGCTGTTGCGCTTCCCGCAGGGCCTGGCGGTGTGCGTCGAACGCCTGCCTGGCTCTGCTGAAGCGCTGTTCCAGTGCTGCCTGGTCGCCCTTTGCCGCCGGTCCGGTTTCTTCCCATTCCGAGGCTGCCTTGTGGACCTGGCGCTCGGCGTCAGGCAGTGCATCGATGGTGGTGGCGGACAGAGACTCAAGCCATTCGCACAGCTGTTGTTTCCTTGCCTTGTTATTTTGCTGCGCTTCCTGGCGTTCGTCCTGCTGTTGGCGGCGACGTGCGAAGACGGCGTCGCAGGCGTCGCGGAATTCCTTCCAGATGGCGTCTTCCTGCTGGCGCTTGCCGGGCACCGTGGTTTGCCACTGCTTTTGCAGCTGTTTGCATTCTTCGATCGCCGTGTGAATGTCTTCGACACTCTGCAGTGCAGCAACCTTTTCTATGAGCGCATGTCGGCGGCGAAGGTTACGCTTGCGTTCCTGGTCAAGGTGTTCGTTCAGCGTTGCCATGGCCTGGTGGTGACGCTGAGCGATGCTCTTGCTCTCGCGCCGGTCCACCGGTCCGGCCTGGCGCCAGTCGTTGCTGAAGCGCCGCTGCATTTTAAGTGCAGCTTTCCAGTCCATGTGTGACCAGTCAGCGGATGCCAGGTAAGCCTCCAACTGGTCACACAGCTGGCGTTTTGCTTCCAGGTTCGAAGTGCGCTCGGCAGCCTGTTGCTTGAAGAAGGCCTGACACGGCCGATAGGCCTGATCGGCCGCCTTGTCGAAACGTTTCCACAGGGTGCGTTGTGTGGCACTGCCGTCGGCGCGCAGGCGATTCCATTCCGTGCGCAGACGGCTGATTTCGCTGGCCAGATCAAGCGGATCCATGTCACGGCCGATGAGGGCTTCCATCTCTGTACAAAAACGCTCCCGTGCCTCGTCGGCCCCCCATTTTCGCCAACTCTGCAGTTCCCTGATGTGCGGTGTCATGGCATGCAGGCGCTGGGTAAAAGGAGCCAGACGTTGCCGGGAAATCCCCAGTGCCTGCAGGTGGCTGATACTGCTCTGTATGCGGTCGTGCATCGGCCCGGCACGCTTCAGCGCTTTTTCGTTCAGCAGAGCTTGCAGCTGTTCGAGCAGTTGCGGAAGTCTTCCGAATTCTGTTTCCCGTTGTTCAAGTTGACGGCGCAGGCGGGCCCGCAATTGCCCCATAACGGTCTCCAAACGCTGTATGGCGGCTGCGAGTTCATCCGTATCCGCTGAGAAGTGTTTTGCCTTCCAGCGCTTTTCCAGTGCCTTGATCTGTTGTTCGCTGACCGGCTGGTTGCTCTCCAGCCGCCGCTCGGCGTCAGCGCTCAGGGATTGCAGGCTGGTTTCCATCGCCCGGTATTGCTGCAACAGGTCCAGCCGCTGCCGAATACCGTTCAGTGCCGCCTGAAAACGCCCATTCAATGGTTGCGCCTGGTTTGCCGGTAAGGCCGGCAATTCCTGCCAGCGGGTCTGCCATGATGTCAGCTCTGCCCGGTACCCGGCCTCCGTATCCGCCGCCAGTACCGCAGTGTCCTGCACGTCTGCCAGGCGCTGTTCGGTTTCCTCGAGTAGTGTTTGCCGGGCCGTTCGAATGCTCGCCCATTCCCGTTCCTCGGCATCCCGGGCTGCGCAAAACGTCTCAAATGCCGTCAGGAAAGCCTGTCGTGCTGACGCATAACGGCGCCGGTAGACCTCATCTGCCTCGTTGGCTACCGCCTGCCAGCGGCTTTCCAGGCGTTGCAGGTCAGCCTGTTCCTGATCCCATCGGTTGGTGTGGCCCAGCGATTCGATGCGCGCACAGATTTGCTCAGATTCCGCCTGTATACGCGCCGGACGCTCCTGTTCCTCGCGCCGGGCGTCCAGCCGGTCCCGCGCCTGGCGGCTGATCTGTTTGTCAGACTTGCGGGTTTGCCGGTAGACCGCTTCCAGCACCGAGGTTTGGGTGATGCGTTCAAGAGCCGCCAGGCGGTTTGCCGCGATAGTGTCGTTGATGGCGATGTCACGCAGGACGGATTCGCGGCTGATCCTGTCCTGGGCAGACTTGCGCAGTTCTGTTTCAATGCCATTCAAGGCTACGAATTTCAGTAAATCCGCTTCCGGGTGCTGGGTCAGGAAATCCAGCCGAAGTTCCAGCGCCGGGCCCTCCTGCCGGGTACCCGCCAGCAGTTGTGACAGCCGCATATGGGCAAACTCGCGGACGTCTTTATCGCTGTCTTCGTGGGCGGCGGTATGCATCAAGGCGAGATCACTGATGCGCTGCAGCGCCAGCCGTCGAATTGAGGGGGCCTCGTCCTCAAGCGCGACTTTTGTCAGCGTGATGCTGTCCGCGGACGTCAGCGCCTGTACTGCCCGGCGGCGGATCGCCGGATCGGGGTGTTGCCATTTTGGCTTGAAAAAGCGTAACAGGGCCATGCAACGGTTCTCTGGATGTCCCTGATCATGGTGGGTGGGACTTGAAAGCAGGATTTTCTCACGAAAACGGCCTCGAAGGAAAATCCATGATGTAACCGGAATTAAAGATAAACCTGGATATCTCGATAACAGGAGCAGGAAACGGGTAAGGGAACATGAATATGAGATTCATTGCCATGGGACTGGTTGCCACAGTGCTGTTGATCGGCTTCGCGCCGTTTGCTGCTGAAGCCATGATACTGATTGCCCTGGAGTTTGGGCCAGCGTCTTTATTTCAGCCCTGAACTTTTCAGGCCGGCGACAGCGTTGCTTGTCAACAGGGTGAGAAATTCAGGCTGGTGAAATTCCGTGTGCTGCCGCAGCATAGCGCCGGGTCGTGATCAGGCCAGGCATCAAGTTTGCCCACTGTGCCCCGTTAATACGGTGGCGATCATGAACAGGGCGGTAATTAACAGCGCGATCAGACCCGCATTCAACAGGTTCCCGCTGTTCAGGAATACCGATAGAATCAATGTGACTGCGCCGGAGACGCCGGTGACTGCGCACAAAACACATAGCATCCAGTTCATTGCCATCGTCCTCTGTTGAAACGCTGCTGCGCCCAGGGTACGGACGGGGGGCGAAGCGCGGTTAATCCCCGCGCGCCAATCAGTTGGCCGGAGCATAAAGTCGCTATGCGCCGGCACCACCGGTTGATGAAGTGCTGTCCGGTGAGGCATGAATGTCACGGGTCAGTCGGCGTTGTATTCCGTGGGGTGCAAAACGGAGACGGGCTCAGCCGAAGCGGCCGGTAATATAATCTTCCGTTAACTGATGCTTCGGTCTGGTAAAGACTTCATCGGTTTCTCCAATTTCGATCAGGTCGCCCAGGTGAAAGTAGGCGATACGCTGGGAAACTCGGGCCGCCTGCTGCATGGAATGGGTCACAATACAGATAGTGTAGTGTTCGCGCATTTGGTCGATCAGGTCCTCGACCCTGGCGGTAGCGATCGGATCCAGAGCGGAACAAGGCTCGTCCATGAGAATGATTTCCGGGTTGACCGCAATACTGCGGGCAATACACAGGCGTTGTTGCTGGCCGCCGGAAAGACTGGTGCCGGGTTGGTCGAGGCGATCCTTTACTTCGTCCCAGAGGGCGGCTTTCTGCAGGCTGGATTCCACAATATCGTCGAGTTCGGCCTTGCTCTGGGCCAGACCATGAATGCGTGGACCGAAGGCGATATTCTCCCAGATGGATTTGGGGAACGGGTTGGGTTTCTGGAACACCATGCCCACCTGGGCACGCAGCGGCACGACATCGATATCTTTGCCATTGATGTCATTGCCATCCATCATGATCTCACCGGTGACTTCGCAGCCGGCAATAGTATCGTTCATGCGGTTCAGGCAGCGCAAGAAGGTACTTTTGCCGCAGCCCGAAGGACCAATCAGGGCGATGACCTCATTGTTGCCGATGTCCAGACTGACGTTGTTAATGGCGCGTTCGCCACTGTAATAGACATTGACGTCTGTGCAGCGTATCCGCGGCTCATCGAGCCGGATCGAACCGATGGTTTCGCGATTATCCCGGGCAATTGCCGCACTGTGCGCTGTGCCGACAGCATCTGTAAGCTGTGTGACCTGCATTTCGGGGTTTGGCGTCGGTCTGTCTACGTTTCCCATTGTAAGTCCACTGGATAATTCAACTCTGTGTGCTGCTGCGCTGACTTAGCCGCGCCGTTCAAAGCGTTTGCGCAATAAGACAGCGAGGGCATTCATGACAATAAGAAAGGCCAGCAGCACCATGATCGCTGCCGAGGTGCGTTCGACGAATGCCCGCTCCGGACTGTCTGCCCAAAGAAAGATCTGC
>Ga0070726_10001828_pt1 | contig 20344 bp, 16 predicted proteins | sample tdAd471_FD_67275 | JGI IMG/M metagenome (GOLD analysis project Ga0070726, IMG submission 67275) | Marine sediment microbial communities from the Atlantic coast under amendment with organic carbon and nitrate - tdAd47.1 | ecosystem: Environmental > Aquatic > Marine > Coastal > Sediment | place... | reverse complement strand
ATAGCGTCAATAGCCGTTCTGATGCTGGCATCGTCCGCCGCTGAGTGCTCGATAATGCTTACCTGGGAACTACCAGCCAGGCTGGAATGGTATTTCTGATTGCTCCAGTACCCGGACTTGCGCGTCGGCTCCAGTGTTAATGTTGCGGTGATCGACTGCATATCCTCCTGTTTCCAGGGCGTGCTTGGCATAGCCTCATGAAGTCGCACATAGCCGGGAAAACTCTTCGACACGGCAAGTACTTTCAAGAGCTCTTGCTGATTGTCAGGAGCTTTCATGTTCACAACGCGAATTAGATTCTGGCTGGGAAGAAGCTCTGGGCGTGCAAACAACTCGGCTAGCTGTTCATCGTCCAGGCCCACTTGTTTCAAGGTATTAAAGACAGCAAGATATTCGGCAGCCGGATCTTTCATTTCGTTATAAAGAAGCTTCCAGTCAGCAGTATGCAAATCAATCATTGCCATTGCTACTGCATCATAGTCAGCGGAAGCCTGGAGGATCTCTCCCGCCTGATCGAGAGTCCTTAAGCCGCCTCGGAAACGTTTCCTCAAGGCAGTCTTAGGTTTGTCGAGAAAGCCTGAATCGGGAACAATCTCGCGAATCTGATAGCTGAGCCTGCCGCCTTTTCGAATTCCCAGAGACTCCAAGTAGTACTTCTGCAACAACGAAAAGTGACTTTGAATTGCTAATTCCGCTGGCACATACGCTTCCTGTGCAGCTACTTCAATGGCCACCTCGTTAAGCTGGGTAGCTTTCCTCAAGTTTAAGGCCGCGTGTTCTTCGCTATCCTCGAAAACGGCTTCCAGATAGGCATCGCTGAGCCACATCAATCGCTGTACCCGGGCATTCGCGGTACCGTCAAATTGCTTTCTATACAGCCAGGCGAGGTGCTCCAGGCTTTGCCTTATGAACTTCCAGTTGTCGCGAATGCGCTCGTTTTCGATTTGCCGTTGCAATAAGTCGTACTGGGCGCCAGTGAAGAGCCCATTATTGATGCGGACGATCTGCACGGCCTTGTCCAAGGTCGCATTCGCTTCGTCGAATTGATTTGCGTTGATCTGCTGTTTTGCCAGAAACGATAAGGGTTCCACCAGAGATTGGTGAGAGCGCCCGAATTCGGTTTCCAATTGATAGATTTCCTGCTGCTGGTCGCTGATCACCTTCGCCAGATTTGCATTGTCCTGCCAGAAACTATTATCGGCAAGAGCCAGTTGTCCCAGTAAAGTAACTGAGGCTATTAATGAATACGGGAAAGAGCTAAAGAGGAAACGCAGAATACTCTTTGGTGCCAGTATAGAACGGGAAATCATAGGGCCTGTGTCTCGTTTAATATCCAGTTAAATGTCAGTATTGCGGCGACGGTTGTTCTGAATTATGTAAAGCGCATTGCCTGACATATCCATTGCAGTCGGGTTGGTGTCAATTCGAGGTTACAGGTCTGGAGCCACTAGTCTGATATTGTTAATCGGTGTGACTGCCAGAATTGAAACCATCATTCCCACTGTACGCAAGAGTCGCGCCAACATCTTGTTTGATTATTGTTAAGGTATTAATAGTCCAGATCAGCGTGTAATACCGTGATGGAATTCACTTCAAGGCAGGTGCAAGCAATTGTTGTTGCTAACAGGTGGGTGCCACAAAGACCCATGGTTGGGCTATTGTGGTGCATCCTCGACCGCTATTGGGCCAACATCGCGCAACTGCACAGGTTTCAAGGCAAACCTGTGCAGCCTGGGTAAGCTGAGGATTTGAAAGCTGCTACTGGAACAGCCTCAGGTCAATAATTTCTGCCATTGCGGCGTAGCCATCGTCATTGGGATGCAGATTGTCCGCGGTAAACTCGGCTCTGATGCGATTGGCATTGGTAGGGTCGGCGACTGCCCGGCTAAATTCAATAACGCCATCGAAGGCACCACTGCTGCGAATAAAAGTGTTCACTTCCTGCCTGACGGTGTTGCCGGCCTCGGAATAATAGCCGGCATCCTCATAGGGTAATAAAGTCGCTCCGATTACTTTGATACCTCTGGCGTGAGCACGGGCAATTATCTGATGGTAACCCGCTATTATGTCACTAGCTGATACCGGGTGGTCCGAGCGAAATGACATGCCAATGTCATTGACACCTTCGAGGAGAATTATATGGCTGATATTACTAAGGGCCAGCACGTCTCTTTCAAATCTGGCTTGCAGGTTCTGACCGAAAGTCGGGTTTTGTTCTGTGGTGACCCGATTGCCGCTTATGCCTGCATTGACTACGGCGTAATCCTTTGAGCGGTCATCCTGATACAGCCGACGAGCCAAGAAATTAGGCCAGCGATGGTTGGCGCTCATAGTTGAGCCCCAGCCGTCAGTAATGGAATCTCCCAGGGTAACAATGGCGCTAGTGGGCTGGGAAGGAATGACATCAATAGCGGTGAGGAACGGCCAGCTCTCAGTCTCACTGGCCACTGGCAGGGCGGCATCGTCTGAGTAATCGCCAGTGCTGGAGATGTAGCTTATCTGATTGGATAGTTCGTGGGCGGTGACGAAGCCGCTATCACCTTCGATATACAGACTTACTGCCAGGTTGTCGTCGCTGGGTATGTTCATGCTTAGTGGATCACTAAATACCACGGCGCCGCGCGGTATAGTGATATTGGCCTGACCGGCAAAAGTGATTGGCTGCAGTAAATGTGCGCTGGAAGGTGAGTCGTCGTCCTGCAATGCAATACTGGCACTGCCGATAGTCACTGGTTTGTCTCCATGAGTATTCGCAAACCTGAGCCGCACTGCGTCGCCCCCCACACTGGTATGCACAATGAGCCTTACGGTCTGATTCTGTAAGCTGCTTTCAGGAGGTGTTGACGGAGGCAGTGTACTGACACTGGTTGCCCAGGTTGTTACCCAGGCTGGATCATCGTGACCGGGTTGTGCCTGCAGTTGCTGACATGGCAGTAGCACTAGTAAGCAAACCAGGGTCGCCAGTACTATGCTGCTTTTCTTCCCGTGTTGGCTGTACCGAAGTATTGTCTCCAATCGGATTCTAGGGCTTGTGAAACAACCTGAATTTATCATTTAGGGTACTCTCCCCTCTGCTCGTGGTTTTGCTACTGAACGAGGAATCGAAGCGCTGACATGTCATGCTCAGTTTGATTGTCACGCAACCTCAATCTCTAACTCGGTATACTTTTTGCTGTAATGCAGTGCATACTAAAACGATGTCAGGGTAGATTTCCAGCATCAGGCTTAGCTCGACTTCAGTGCACCCTTAATATGATTTTCGTGGAGAATTAAAATGTCTGTCCCCAAGATAGCCATCAACGGTTTCGGCAGGATTGGCCGCACCATTATGCGGATCGCCAAGCAGCGAGGTCATTTCGACGTCGTGGCGGTCAATGACCTGGCGAGCCCGGACCAACTAGCCTATGCCTTCAAGTACGACACTATTCATGGCACTTACCCAGGTGATGTAACGCTCAATAACAGTCAAATTACTATCGATGGCGACCCTTTTGAGGTGTTGTGTATAAGGAATCCGGAAGAGCTACCGTGGAAAGAGCTTGGAGTTGATTATGTTATAGAGAGTACCGGAGTATTCAGAACCCTTGTTGACCTGGAGAAGCACCTGCAGTCTGGTGCCCGCAGGGTTATTCTGACGGTACCCTGCAAGGACCCGCTTGATGCCACCCTGGTAGCGGGAGTGAATGATCACGTGGTTACCGCCGATAGTAGAATCATCAGCAATGCCAGTTGTACCACTAATTGCGCGGCCCCCCTGGCCAAGGTATTACACGAAGCTTTCGGAATCCGTCGCGGATTATTGACTACCGTGCATGCTTATACATCGGATCAACGCCTCATCGATTCGCCGCATAAGGACATGCGAAGATCCCGCCATGCAGCCAGCAATATTGTCCCTACCTCCACCGGAGCCGCGCGTGCTATCGGTATGGTGCTACCGGCGTTGCAGGGCAAGCTGGATGGCATGGCCATGCGCGTGCCGGTTGCTGATGGCAGCCTGGTGGATATGACCGTGGAACTCAATAATGATGTCACTGTGGAACAGATTAATCAGTCAATGGCAGATGCCTCGAAGGGAGAACTCCAGGGCATTCTGGCCTATTGTGAAGATCCCATCGTCAGCAGTGACATCATAGGCAACAGCCATTCCAGTATCTTTGATTCATTATTGACCCAGATAATTGATTCCCGATTGGTCAAGGTTATCAGTTGGTACGATAATGAATGGGGATACAGCACTCGGGTTGAAGAATTGATCGAACGTCTTGCTCACATGGATGGAATGTCGCCAGAGGCTTGATACAATGACCGGAATGGATCTGCTACCTGCCATTGAAGTCGAGGCGCCACGTCACACTCCTGTTAATGCTGCCATTATCTGGTTGCACGGACTGGGTGCTGACGGCAATGATTTTGCCTCCCTGGTACCTCAGCTGCAGCTGGCAGAGAGTTACGGAATTCGATTTGTTTTTCCCCACGCGCCGTCGATTCCGGTGTCAATTAACAACGGTTATGTTATGCCGGCCTGGTATGACATTTTCAGCCTGGAATTGGATAGAGATCTGGACGACGGGCAATTGCTCGATTCAGCAAGTGCCATTCAGTTGCTAGTGGACCGGGAGATCGAGCGCGGCGTCGACAGCAGAAGAGTCATACTGGCCGGATTTTCCCAAGGCGGTGCCGTAGCCTACCATGCGGGTTTGACTTACCCGGAACCCCTGGGAGGCATTCTGGCACTATCCACTTACTTTGCCACGGCTAACAATATTGCCGTGCACGCGAATAACCGCAATATTCCTATAAAGATCTGTCATGGCACGGCAGATGCCGTGGTACCTGAGATCCTGGGTCAGCGCAGCCAGTCAACTCTGCAAAGCATTGGTTTAAGCCCGGAGTACAGCGTGTATAACATGGAGCATTCTGTTTGCTTGGAGGAGGTCGCAGATATCTCGACGTGGATTCGAGGCTTGTTGGGCGAGTGACACAACATCAAAATTTCCTTGACTTCACCCCTTCACCCCTTCACCCCTTCACCCCTTCACCCCTTCACCCCTTGACCTTAGACCTTACTCTAATGTTTAAATACCAGCTCATAATTACTCCTGGGTGAGGAAAATGAGTCAGGCTATGATGAAAATTAGTGAGTTGGCGTCAAAAACCGGGTTGACTGCACATACCTTGAGATTTTATGAAAAGCATGGGTTGATCAGTGCCAGTCAGAGGAGTGAAGCAGGCTACCGCTTGTATTCAGCAGCTGACGTTCGAAAAGCAGAGTTTATTCGATCTGCGCGCAGCATTGGCTTTTCATTGCGTGACATTGCCTTGTTACTGTCAATCAGACTGGATAAATCCAGTCACACCTGCCAGGAAGTAACGGATATAGCCGAACGTAAGCTGAGTGAAGTAAACAACCAGATCACAGAGTTGCTCAACTTGCGAGATACACTGCAATTGCTTCTGAAAAGTTGTTGCGGTGGCCCTGAAGACGCGACTCATTGTTCCATAATGGAAGCTCTGGACGCAAATGCAAATTGTTAATTGAATAATGGGAAAGCAGGTTGTTTTCCCAGTTGAGGTTTGAAGCATGATAATTGATCTGCTGGAGACTTTTTGGAACCTGGTAATTGAGAGTGCACCCTGGTTACTGATCGGGTACCTGTTAGCGGGTGTAATCAAACAGGTCATCCCGACTAGTTGGGTTGAGAAACAACTTGCCAGTCCCGGCATTGGCTCAGTGGTAAAGGGAGCGGTTATTGGTGCTCCGTTGCCCTTGTGTTCCTGCGGTGTCATTCCAACAGCGTTGGCTATACGTAAAGCAGGGGCATCCAAGGGGGCAACATCCGCGTTTCTCGTCGCTACGCCCGAAACCGGTATTGATTCCATTTCTTATTCTTTTGCTATTCTTGGGCCCTTGTTTGCGGTCGTTCGACCTTTTGGAGCGCTGCTAAGTGCAATCACTGCAGGTACCCTGGTAATGCTCATGGACAAGGATGGTGCGGAGATTCAGCAAGCACAAAAATCCAGCAATAGTTGTTGCGCAACCGTGAAGGCTGTGGGCCCGGAGCAGCAGCCTCTTGGCAGAAGAATGCTCAATGCTGTTAGTTATGGTTATGGGCGAATGATTTCTGATACTGCCAAGTGGCTTGCCATCGGGTTGGTGGCAGCTACTTTTATTACCACGCTGGTACCGCAGTCTTTTTTTCTGCAATGGGGTGACGGATTTGTCGCGATGGTTGTCATGGTCTTTGTCGGTCTGCCCATGTACATTTGCGCCACTGCCTCTACACCGGTTGCGGCCAGCCTGCTGTTTGCAGGCATCTCTCCTGGTGCAGCCCTGGTATTTATGTTAACCGGGCCTGCGACCAATATAGCTACCATGGGGGTCATCAAGGAACAAATGGGCAATCGATCGTTGTTTGCTTATCTGCTTGGTGTGATAGTGACTGCCATACTCTGTGGTCTGGCATTGAATCAACTGTTTGATGTTCTTGGCTGGTCTCTGCAACTGCATATGATGGATCATGGTGAGACCTGGCCCCTTTGGAGGCAGCTGGCTGCTATATTGTTATCTGTCCTGGTGTTGAGAGTCTTTCTTCAGCCTTGGTTGAAAAGATTGCTACGCGGGGCTGCGCCGGGCAACCAGGGTCAGCCAAAGCAGAATTTGGGTGGGGAGGCCACTCATGTTTAAGGGGATTTAAGCAGCAGGTAAAATGATATTGGCGCCTTTTAGACACGGCCAGGGTCCGCTAGCGTGAGCGCCAACCGTGGTACGGGTGCCGATTCAATAACTCGCGATCCCTAAACAGATTGACCAGAATAGCGCCGCCGACAAATCCACCGATATGGGCCCAGAATGCCACACCGCCACCCGTGGATGTTACTGAAGATAAGCCCCCCAGTAGCTGGAGTAGAAACCAATAGCCCAGCATCAAGATTGCCGGTACCGAAATGGTGGTAACGAAGAAGCCCAGAAAAATCAGCAAAATTACCTTAACTCGAGGGTATAAAAGTATATAAGCCCCCATCACGCCACCAATAGCACCTGATGCCCCTACCATTGGTAATTCCGGGTTAATCGTCAGCATAATCTGCAGTGCTGCAGCCAATAGACCACATAGCACATAGAAAATAATGAAACGCGCAGGCCCCATGGCATCTTCCACGTTGTTACCAAATATCCATAGGAACCACATATTCCCTAACAGATGCAGCCACCCTCCGTGCATGAACATTGAAGTTATTAGCGTGTGCCAGGCCGTGGCCGCGCCAGCCTGACAAGCCACATCAGGGCCGGCCGGAAAATAAGCGCCGGGTGGAATTACGCCAAGCAACTCACCGGGAACCAACGCAAACACACAAACAGAATTGGAAAGTGCCGGTTCGGTGCCCATACCCTGGACAAAAACCCATGCCAGACAGTTGATAACAATAATGCTGATTGTTGCATAGGGAACCAGTATGTTCGGATTTTCATCACGAATTGGGATCATGAGTTAATCCTAGCATGGAAGGTTGGATAGCCGGTATGTGGGATAATTGGTGAGAGTTTCCCGTTGCGAAAGTTTAATAATTGGAAAATGCTGAATTGGGGTATATTTGGTTTGCGAGGGAATTCACGTAGGATTATGGTAACTGGTATTTTATGTAAGCCAGAAAAGCGCAGGAGATAAAATATGAACTGGGAAGCAATAGGCGCAATAGCGGAGGCAATCGGCGTACTGGCCTTGTTCATTTCGCTCATTTACCTCGCCATGCAAGTGCGCCAGAATACCCGGCAAGTCACCACCAGTATCGAGGCAGCCCGACTTGCTGCCTTCGAGCGCAATATAGAATCTGGAAATCGCACCCGTGAGTTGATGTTAGTGCATCCAGAGCTCACCAAACTATTTCTTATCGGATGCCGTAGCTACTACGATTTAGAGGCTGATGACAAATTACGTTTTGGGCTTTTACTACGTAATATCTTTTCTTCCATTCAGGGGGGCTTTGTCCGTCAAACGTCTGTAAACCATGATCCTGAAGGTCTTAGGGGGTTGGAACGGGTGGTTGATGAAATCGTGAGCAACAAAGGGGTAAGAGAATTTTTAGAATCAATCGAGCCAGATTGGCGGCCTGAATTTAAGACATTTGTGAATACGCGGTTGTCAAAAATAGCCGAGGAATAATTGCTCATTATCAAGCATCCATCGTGGCTGTACCGTATGGAAATTAACCTGGCGATATTCTGATTCTAAGAATCATTGCCCACCCGGTTGGTAAGCCATAGAGTCTGGTACGGTTTCAGCTCAATAATTTGCAAATGATCCTGCAGCATCTCATCACTTATCAAGTCACCCCACTTTTCAGTATCGATAAGATTTATTTCCGCCAGATCGACAGTGCGGGACTTGTCAGTGACATTGCTGAGACAGAATATACTTTGCTCGCGACCGATACTCTGGCGCCAGAAGGCGAATATATTGTCTCCCATGTGCAAGGTAAATTGAGTTGCATTAGGGTGAAATGCGGCTTGTCTGCTGCGAATCTGTAATAATCGTTTCAATTCAGACAATACCTTTGCATGGTGGCTGGCGGGCTGGCTTAGTGCTTCCTGCAAATCAGAATATGGCCACTGGTAACGGTTCAAGTGGCGCTTGTGTCCGGTCTTTTTGAACCTGGCATAGTCGTTTCCAGTCGCCAGCAGGCTATGAATGTAGAGTGCTGGGATTCCTTCCAGGGCCAGCATGATGGCGTGGGCGCATAGAAACCGTTCTACCTGAAGATTGTCTTCTCCACGCAGCGTACCTTTGAAAGCGTCAAACAATGCGATATTGATTTCATAGGGTCGGCGCTCAATTCCCGACAGTGCCCGCCAGGAAATTTCCCCACCGAAACTAGTCATGGCATTGAGTAATGACTGTACTTCATCGTCAGACAGCAAGCCTTCAGCAGGCCTTAACCCTATGCCGTCGTGGGAAGCAATGAAATTAAGATAGAAAGTGCCAAGTTGAGCAGGAGGCATGGTCATCAGCCAGCTCTTAAGATGCCGACAATTGCCTGCCAGTAACGTATATAGAAGTAATGGTGGCAAGGAAAAATTATAAATTCCGTGTGCTTCGTTGGCGTTGCCGAAGTAAGTGAGGTTCTCACGTTTTGGAATATTAGTTTCAGTAATTATTATAGCTTCCTGGCTGGCATGCTCGATCAGCGCCCGTAATAAGCGCACAATTTCATGAGTCTGTGGAAGATTGAGGCAGTCCGTGCCGATCTGCTTCCAGATAAAGGCTACCGCATCCAGGCGAAAGGCGGTGACACCGGAATCCAGATAGAGCCGGATAATTTTGATAAATTCGAGCAAAACCTGTGGATTGCTGAAGTCAAAATCAACCTGATCGTGGCCAAAAGTACACCAGACATGTCTTTCACCGTCGATGGTGGTGACTTTATTCAGTAGTTCGCTGGTTCGGGGGCGCACTACGTCGGAGAGGTCATCTGTTGGGGAGGCAGTAAAAAAATAGTCCTTCCCCGGGGTTTTCCCTGCCAGGAAATTTTTGAACCAGCTGTTTTCTGATGAACAGTGGTTTATCACTATATCAGCCATAATCCGATAGTTTTCGGATAATTTATTTATATCCTGCCAATCGCCGAGCGCAGGGTTCACCTGCTTGTTGTCAATTACGGCAAATCCGTCATCGCTGCTCCAGGGGAAAAACGGCAGGATATGCACTGAATTGATGCTGCCCTTGATGTGTTCTTCCAGAAATTTATTCAACGTATGCAGTGGGTGTTCACCGGGAGCGACAACGGAATCGCCGTAAACGATGATAAAAGAATCGGATTGGTTCCAGATGTCGGACAGGCGATCGGGTGCCAGGCAAGATTTACCCAGCCCCATAAGGTGGATACACTCTAAAGCCAGTTTTGTATGGTTGGCATCAGGATATATCGCTTTCAGATGGTTCAGAATGCGATGTTCGAGTTCGCTAAGGTCTTTATCTGACATACTTAAACCAGCTACGCAACAACACCGGTTTATGTTGTTGCAAATTCCCTCGTGTCGTCCTTTACGGCTTTGTAAAGTTGTTCAAAGACGTCGGGTACTGCACTCCTGACGCGGTTCCAACTAGGAATGAACGGTGTTTCCATCGGGTTCTCAAGAAATAACTCGCCCGCTTTTACAATATTCTGCGCAAACAGCTCAACCGCTTGCTCCTCTTTGTGAATATCCAAGGTCAGGCCGTTTATGGATGCATCATTCCGATAAGTCTCCACGAAATCCAGAGCGATGCGAAAATAGGTTGCCTTAAGGGTTCGAATACTTTCACTACTGACTACGACACCATAAGTAGCCATTTTGCGGAACAATGCCTTGGTTATATCAATAGACATTCGTGACAGGCCGGCTTTTGCATTGTCAAGGGATAGGTCCTGGTGTTTGTGATCATAAGTATCGGCAATATCTACCTGACAGATGCGATTGGTAGCGTAATTACGTTCCATTTCCGACAACACACCGATTTCCAGACCCCAGTCTGAGGGGATTCGAATATCTGTAATGACATCGCGTCGAAACGAAAATTCACCCGCCAGGGGATAACGAAAGCTATCCATGTAGTCCAGGTAGTGCATGGGGCCGAAGTTGTTGATAAGTGCCCGCAACAGAGGAGTGACCAGTAGTCTGCTCACCCTGCCATTAATTTTGCCGTCGGCGATTCGTGCATAGTAGCCTTTACAAAACTCGTAGCTGAAATTGGGGTTCGCTACCGGGTAAATCAGCCTGGCCAGTAACTCACGGTCGTAGTCGACAATATCGCAATCGTGCAGAGCAATTGCTTCGCTGCGACTGGAGGAAAGGGTGTAACCCAGGCAATACCAGACATTCCGGCCTTTGCCCGGCTCACTCGGAGCCAGGCCTTTATCTTGCAATAGTTTGTCTACCGCCTTCAATCTTGGGCCATCGTTCCATAAGATGCGATGACGTTGAGGAAGTTTGGAGAAAAATTCCAGGGCATATCGGTATTGGTCTTCAGTGGCACGATCCAGCCCGATTACAACTTCGTTCAAGTAGGGAACTTGTGCCAGTTGATCAACAATCTCTGGTAGTGCTTCTCCTTCTAACTCCGAAAAAAGTGAAGGTAATATCAGGCACATCGGCCTGACACTGCCGAACTGTGTCAATTCGGCTTCCAGATCACTCAATGGTCTGCGGCTTAGATTGTGCAGCGTGGTAATGACACCGTTCTGGTAAAAGTCACCCATGGAAATTTGCTCCCTGATTCAGTTGTAATTGCTCTAACAATTTCAGGATACAGCGGTTCCAGCCAGTCGGGCCTGGTTGTTCACTGACAATGGGCTTGTGCCCTGATTTTAATTTGGGTATATCGTGAGTCGGCGAACGTATAATAATCGGGTTGTCACCGGCTTCAAGCATGGCGATATCGTTCTTGCTGTCACCAAGCACTACAGTGGGAATATTGAATCGGTATTTTTGCTGATATATACGTTGCAAGTGACGAGTTGCCATGCCTTTGTCAACATTGCCCAGAACGTGCAGGAACCTGCCGCCTTGTAGGCTACGCAATCCGCGTTCATGCAATGCAGCGGCAAAGGCGCTTCGAGCTTTCTCACTGTCCTGCCATTGTAACGGCTCGCTATAGTAGCGCTCCTTGGCCTGCAGGGCTTCTTGCGTGCTCAGTCCGGTAAGTTCCCGGATCTGGCTGGTGCCCATGTCACTGAAACCGGTAAATTTAAACCGCCCGCGCAAATCTTCCAGCAAATCCAGTATTCGCTGGTGCTTTATTCCCAGGGTTAATACGTGGCCCGCATAGCCGTTAATTTCGGTAGTCTCCAATTCCGGGAATTGACTGTGTGGAAGAACTATAGCTGAGCCGTTCTCCACCACGAACGGGTCGTCACAGCCCAGCTGCTTACGTAATTCCAGCGTCTCGGTGATCGTCTTGCTGGTATTGGGAATCAGCGGTATCTCTAGTTTTCGGAGCGTCGCCAGCGCGGGTAGGGCAGACTTGAAGCTGTAGGAAAAGTGATCAAGTAAGGTTCCATCCAAGTCCGTAATTACCAGCAGTGGTGGTATTGTGCTTGGATATATGGATGCTTCGGATTCAATCATGGCATCACTGCAATCTGTCTGTCTGATGAGTAATCTGGTGGTGTTCGTCCAGATGGAAAATCAGGTCCGCTTTAGACGGCAGGCTTGAAAGGCAATGACGGGTCAGGCGTTCGAAATGTTGAATAAAACGCTGCAGTTTGTCAGGGTCCATGACTCGAGTTCCCGCGGTTCCTGCACGCGTTGCCAGCTTCTGTTCCTGCAGGCTGCGCCACTTATAGACGCATTCAAACGAAGGGGCCTGCAGCATAATCAGCAGGTTAAGCCGACTGAACAAGGATTGGTAAGCGTTCAAGTTCTCATTGACCTGGCGCCGCCAACTGCCATCAGGATCGTGTTCGGCCTCCAGTGCGTTGATCGGGGTATCCAATTCAGCCGCATATTGCGCTGTAGCACCGACAAACCATCCCTCCAGAATCACCACGTTCACAGGTAGTTCGACAGTACTCCAGAGCTGGTCCGGAAGTGGTTCATCCAGAGATTTGTCAAATCGAGGTAGCTTTACCAGGCCCTTACTACGGGGATCACCCAGTTGATCCAATAACCTGATTGCGAGTTCCAGGTTATGGGTTCCTGGCACTCCTCTGGTAGTAAATAGCGGATGTGATCGTCGAGCTAATTCAGCCCGCTCAGCGCGTCCCAGGTAAAAATCATCGAGAGACAGATTGGCGCAACGTAAGTGTTGTTGTTCCATGATCAGGGTTATCAAGTTCGAAAGTGTTGACTTTCCAGTTCCCTGTGCACCGTTTATGCCAACTATGAGTGGAAGGCCTGATTTCTCACAGAGATTTATCAGGTGTTGCACAAGGGGCAGGTAAAAATTCTGTATTGTAGAAACAAAATTCTGCGGTAACTTTTCTTCCCGCAGAAACTGCAAAATCAAGGGGTTGTCGAGTGAAATCATGAGATGGAAGATGGCTTGTGATTGGTTGTAAAACCTAGCTTAGCGACTATAGCCGGGTAATGGTAGTGCAGGGTTAATGGTGCTGAAGGTTGGTGCGTATTGGTGCACCATGATCGGTCATGCCTTGAAAGAGTGCATTCAATTCAACCATATCCTGGGGCAACTAGAGAATTACAAGCTGCCGATTCATGTTATTCTTATTGCACTGTCAGGGCACCCAAACCTGACTAGTTTTTACGTGATAAAAATAATAAATTTCGGCATAAGTCTATAACGGGCTATCCCAGAGTTTGCAGAGTCTCTATCAAGGGTTCACAGATACGGTGCGCTGTTTTGTGGTGGTATTTTCATTAGCCTGCGCGACACCGGCTTGCATTTTGAGATTGAATACATGGCATCGAAACTAGTTCCTGAACGCCAATTGAGTTTTTCCCCAACCCTGGCAGCCACTATCGGGTTGGAGGAAGCACTTTTATTGCAGGTACTGACTGACTTTATTGCATTGAAAGAAGGCACTATTCGAAATCACTTGAAGTGGGTTGAAATTAACGATTACGAGTTGCTCAGAATTATGCCTTTCTGGAACCTGGCGGATCTGAAACGGGTCGAGAAAAGTCTGAGTGCATTGGGAATTATTCTATGCCAGGTCGATGCCAGGGATCCCAGCAGTCATCTCTATGCCATGAATGAGCGGGAAGCGGAGCTCAGGCCCGCGGCGGCCGGAAAGCCACCAGCACCTCAGCAAGGGCAGAGTTCGGCGATTTTCAATTCTTCTTCGGGTGGAGGCCATATCCCGGAGGCCTGGCAGCCGGGTGAGGATTGGCTGAAGCAGTGCCGTCAGCACAATGTACCAGACGAGTTTTCCCTGAGCCTGGTTGCTGAGTTTGTTAACTACTGGCGAGATCGAGGTCAGGCAAAGTTTTCCTGGGGCAATACTTTTTACAAGTTTGTTTTAAGGCGCTGGCGTGAAGAGCAAACTCGACGTGGCGACAAGGAATTAGCCAGTAAGATGCACTCGGATTGGTTTCCCAGTGAAACTGCTGTGGAAATACTGTCCAATGCCGGGGTCAGCCTCGAATTTATCGAAGATGCTGTGCCGGAATTCGTGTTGTACTGGTGCGAAAGAGGGGCGGAGATAAGTGCATGGAATACCAAGTTCATAGAGCACATTCGTCGTCAGTGGGATAAGTACAATGCGTCATTTGGTCTCGACGATACGCCCCGACCCATTGCAGCAGATTGGCAACCCAGTGACGCCTGCTTCGAAATTTTGCAGCTGGCAGAGATTGACATTGACTATGCTCGCAGTAAAGTCCCGGAATTCCTCCTTTACTGGCGTGATAGCCAGCAGTCTAGAGCGTCATGGAATACAGTATTCTTACAATATATCAAGCAAGATTGGGCCAGGCGACTTAATGCGCCACTCGAGGTAGAATCGGCTTATGCAGAAACTCAATCCACTTCTGAAGAAAGCCGCCGCCGAATTGAAGAAAAACTCCGGCAGCTCACCGACCGCAGCTGGGCCGAAAATGCCCGCCGCTGGTAAAGCGCAGCAAGCTGGCAGGTATGCATCCAAGGTGGACTATGGTCACCAGGATGAATCATTGAAATCGGCAGAAAGTGTTTTTGCAGAGGGAATGGTGGATGCTATAAACCAGATTTTTTCTGAGTTCGCCTTTGCCTACCATAACCAGTTTCACAAGGCGTTCCCTGATCGGGAAAGTGTCGCCATTGCCAAGGAATACTGGTTGAGTTGTCTATCGCAGTTTACCCCTCGACAAATTACTGCAGCGGCCAGAAAACTGGTCAGTAACTCAGAATATATGCCAACCCTGCCGGCGGTTATAAAAACCTGCAACAGTGGTCTGGATTTGTACGGGTTGCCGGATGCCCGCGAGGCTTATCTGGAAGCCTGTCGCGCTCCAACTCCCAAGGCCGCGTATCAATGGAGTCACGCGGCGGTTTATCATGCCGGCAAAGCCAGCGACTGGTATGTATTGGCCAACCAGTCAGAAACCGTTGCCTGGCCGATATTTGCTGCCCATTATGAGCGGTTGTGCGCCCAGGTCATCCGCGGCGAAACTTTGCAGGTTGATGTTCCCAAAGCACTGACCGATACCTGCTCCCGTCGTTTAAACAGCGAGGAGCGTAGCCAGCAGATGTCGCGGTTACGCCAGCTCTTAAGAGAAAGCTGACGCCATCTTCAAGCTATTTTTAAACCTTGAAATAGGGTTCCAAGGCTGCCAGGCGATAATTGATTTCATCAACCTGGTGGGGCGCGAAGCGATACTCACCACGCCTTGATTTCGTGGTCTTGAAAATCCCTCGGTGTTGCAGAACATATAATCTTACGCCAGGAATAGTGGCATCAAGATTAAGCATCAGTAACAGTTTACTGAAACAGTCCCTTAACTCATCATAGCGTCCAGCTTGTTGTAATTCCCAAAGATTGGCGTACACATCACCATACATGGCACCACCGGTCATGACACCGTCCACACCCAGGCGCATTTCGTATAACCAACTGCGGCCGAATGATGCAGTGATAACGCTTTTGATTGGGTCAGGCCGGTGTTTAACCTCCTCTATGATGCGCTGCTGGATGTTGCCATATTCTTCCTTGATATAGGCGCAATTGGAAAAATCGGTAGCCAGTTTAACCAGGAATTCCACGGTCAATTCTATATCCGGGCCGCCGCTGGTTTGCACAAAAATAGGACGCGAAGTGACCTCACACAACGCCGCATAGTAGTCATAAATTTCATCCAATGATTTGGCAGTTGAGGGCGGGATGGCGATCATACCATCGGGGCTCAAACTTTCAGCAATACGGGCGTATTCCAGCATTCCTTCGGTATCGTCAGCCTGCACCCCCAGTACCAGAGCCATGTCTCGACCACGATTGGCTTCTGCGAGTACTTCGAATCCGCGAATGCGTTCTTCTTTAGACAGGTAGCGCAATTCACTGGAATTCTGCGGCCAGACCAGACCGTGTACCCCACACCTGTCGAGAAACGCTACCTCGTTAGCCAGGTCCTCATAGTCGATCTGGTTGTCATTGGTGTAGGGTGTGCTGAGTATCATCAGGGCACCCTGCATCCTGTTGGTGCTTTGGGCAAAAACAGTGCCTGGTAATACCATGCTGGCTCCCAGCGCCCCAAGTACCTGGCGTCGCGTCATTGCGAATTGTGAATTAGCCATAGCGTCAGCCTCGTTACCTAACTGGTTGTAATTATTGCTACAATGCTAAATCAAGCAGCTTTGAAAACCCATCTTTTATTTTGGGGCGTCGCTTTACGCCTGCAGTCATAAAGCCTCGATAATATGGCAGGAGAATTGCATCAAGAGTTCTCTGAGTCATGCAGTGACCATAGCGCTAATAGGGGAAACACGAGGTGATATGCGATATTCTGATTGTGGGCGGCGACGGCGACCTGGCATTTCGCAAGCTCTATCCTGCTCTATACCACCTCGATCAGGCTGATTGCCTGTCATCCTGCCTGAAAATTGTTGGAGTCTCGCGATCACAATTGGAGGATGGAAACTTCAGGCAGCAGACACTCGATAAGTATATGGAGTATCAATCAGAGGAGCTGGACCCGACGCTCTGGAAAAGATTCCAGGCTCGCCTGCACTATATGGCGGTGGATGCGACTTCGGAGTCAAGCCTGTTGCCACTTCGGGAACGTTACTTCAAGGATAGAACACGTGAACTGATAGTCTATCTTGCCACCCCACCGTCGATATTCGCGCCAGTCTGCCAGTCGCTATGGGCAGTGGGGTTAGTTCAGCCCAGTACTCGAATTGTAGTGGAGAAGCCCTTGGGTGAGGATCTTGCTTCGTTTCGAGCTATCAATGACAGCCTGTCTGTCATCTTTGATGAAAGCCAGGTATATCGAATTGATCATTACCTGGGTAAGGAAACGGTTCAGAACCTCCTGGCTATGCGTTTTGCAAACGCACTGTTCGAGCCACTTTGGAACCATAACTATATTGATCATATCCAGATCACAGTAGCCGAGACTGTTGGCATCGAGGGTCGCTGGAAATTCTACGACGATGCTGGAGCCATGCGAGACATGGTACAGAATCATTTATTACAGTTGTTGTGCCTTGTTGCAATGGAGCCTCCGACGCAACTGGATGCCAGTTGTGTGCAGGATGAAAAGCTTAAGGTATTGCGGGCGTTGAAGCCAATGACGGAGTTAGAGGTGCGTAGCAACACTGTTAGAGGTCAATACCAGGAGGGCGCGGTATCCGGAGATCCGGTTCCCGGCTATCTGGAGGAACAAGGAGCCACGACTGATTCTGACACAGAAACCTTTGTGGCACTTAAGGCCGAAGTTAACAATTGGCGATGGTCGGGAGTTCCGTTTTATCTCCGAACTGGAAAACGCCTGGTAAAACGCTATTCTGAAATAGTCATTCAATTCAATGAAGTACCACATGCAATTTTTGGCGAGCAGTCATCGCACAATGGACCGAACAAGCTGGTAATTCGCCTGCAACCCAATGAGGGCATTCGTTTGATGCTGCTGAATAAGGCACCAGGATTGGATGATCCCATGCAGCTCGAGCCGGTTTCCCTTGATCTGTCACTTTCAGATACGTATAGCAATCGGCGAGTGCCAGATGCTTATGAGCGCTTACTATTCGATGTAATTCGTGCCAATTCCACTTTGTTTATGCGGGCTGATCAGCTGGAGGCGGCCTGGGCCTGGGTCGATGGAATAATCAAAGGATGGAAAGCCATGAACACCAGGCCGGTGGGGTATACGGCCGGTAGTTGGGGTCCATCCAACAGTGTTGCTCTTATTGCCCGTGACGGGCGCAACTGGGACGAAGGCTAGTTGTCAATGAAATGGGAAGTACAAAGCTTCGAGAGTAACGCGGAATTGAGTGTGCAGCTGTCAACGCGGATCGGGCATTGCCTCTCTGACGTTATAAAAAACCGCGGCGCGGCGACGTTGGCAGTATCGGGAGGACGGACACCGGTATTGCTTTTTGAGAACCTGGCGACGATGAAGCTGGATTGGTCGAAGATTACAGTAACTCTAGTGGATGAAAGGTGGGTGCCGTTGGATCATCCAGATTCCAATGCCGGACTGGTAAGTGAAAAACTACTGCAAGGAGTCGCCAGTCGAGCCAGATTTTTCGGGCTCACTAACGACGCAGAGAGCGCCTTTGAGGCGGAAAAAGCCATCAACACCAGGCTGAGTAACCTGGACTTACCTATTGACGTAGTGGTACTTGGCATGGGTGAAGATGGGCACACGGCTTCATTTTTTCCTGGTGCTCTGGGCCTGGATAAGGCCTTGGATCCACCACCGCATTTACGTTGTTGTGCAATCAGGCCAACCGCCGCTGCACATGAAAGGATGACGCTGACTTTACCGCTGCTAGTGCAATCGCCCAATCTGTTTTTACACTTGTGCGGCGTTGCTAAATGGCAAGTTCTGGAGCAGGCCATGGATGTTGACGCGGAGCCGCAATTCCCAATTTCAACTGTGTTGCGACAAGCCCCACATCTGGCGATTTATTACACTCCGGAATGACCCGGAAGCAGGTACTCTGGTGACAAAATTACATCCAAAACTGGCGGCATTGACAGACCGCCTGATACAGCGCAGTCGACCTGGCAGGGAATCCTATCTGTTGAGATTGCGAAACACCAGGCGCGATGATCCGCCGCGAAGAAAGCTTTCCTGTGGCAACCTGGCCCATGGGTTTGCTGCCTGTAACAACAGTGATAAGCAGGCCATGCGTCTGATGCAAAGTGCCAACCTGGGAATTGTCACTGCCTATAACGATATATTGTCTGCTCACCAGCCACTGCAGGATTATCCACCGCTGATTCGTAAGTTCGCCAATGAGCTTGGCTCTACAGCACAGGTAGCTGGTGGGGTCCCTGCCATGTGTGACGGCGTAACTCAGGGCCAGGTCGGTATGGAGTTGAGCCTGTTCAGCCGTGACGTAATTGCCATGGCTACAGCAATAAGTTTAACCCACAACCTGTTTGATGCAGCTATGTGCCTGGGGGTGTGTGACAAGATAGTGCCTGGTTTATTAATCGGCGCACTGCAGTTCGGACATTTACCGGTGGCGTTCTTTCCAGCTGGCCCAATGCCTACGGGCATATCCAACCGAGAAAAAGCCGCAGTGCGTCAACGTTATGCAGAGGGCACCGCAAGCCGAGATGAATTGCTAACTTCTGAGTCGAATTCTTACCACAGTCCTGGTACCTGTACTTTCTACGGCACCGCTAACACCAACCAGATGGTAATGGAAATCATGGGCCTGCAGTTGCCTGGGGCTTCCTTTCTGAATCCTGACGACCCGATGCGGGAAGCCATGCTGCGAGAAACCGTCGCCCGACTTGTAACTTTAACGAATTCGGATCAGAGCGTCGGTCTCGGGCAAATGGTTTCAGAAGCCGCCATAGTAAACGCCGTTGTTGGCCTTCTGGCAACCGGTGGATCCACTAATCACACGCTGCATCTAGTTGCCATAGCCCGGGCAGCGGGAATCAGTTTGAGTTGGCAAGATTTCGATGAGGCATCCCGGGTCGTTCCGCTATTAGCCCGCGTCTATCCAAATGGCGAAGAGGATGTAAATAGTTTTCAAGCAGCTGGTGGTACTACGTTTTTAATTCGAGAGTTGCTGGAAGGTGGTTTTCTCAACAATGATGTGCATACCTTGATGGGGCCGGGGCTGGAGAATTACTGCCTATTGCCGCGATGGTCGCCAGAGGGTCGGGTAGAGTGGCAGGATCGGGTAGACACATCTGCCAATACCGCTGTGCTTAGAGGCTATCAGCAGCCATTTGCGGACGAGGGTGGCTTGCGTGTGCTGGAGGGGAATTTAGGCACGAGTATAATCAAGTTATCAGCTGTGCAGCCGGAATTTCGCTACATCAAAGCACCCTGCAGAATTTTTCATGATCAGCAGGTATTTAAGGAGGCGTTTCAAGCTGGTGAGCTGAATTGCGATGTTGCAATAGTCGTGAGATTCCAGGGACCTGCTGCCAACGGTATGCCAGAGTTACATCAGCTAACTCCTTATCTTGGAGTGTTGCAGGATAGGGGGTACCGGGTAGCACTTCTTACGGATGGCCGCATGTCCGGTGCAAGTGGCAAGATTCCGGCGGCAATTCACCTTACTCCCGAGGCACTTCACGATGGTCCGATCAGCAGGTTGCAGGATGGAGATATTATTGAGCTTGATGCTGCAAAAGGCACGCTTAATGTGAAACTGGAGTCCGACGTTCTGGAGTCAAGGTCGCCGGCCAGTTACACCCACGTCCAGGATACCCTGGGGCGCAATCTGTTTGTCGGCTT
>Ga0070726_10001826_pt1 | contig 20356 bp, 16 predicted proteins | sample tdAd471_FD_67275 | JGI IMG/M metagenome (GOLD analysis project Ga0070726, IMG submission 67275) | Marine sediment microbial communities from the Atlantic coast under amendment with organic carbon and nitrate - tdAd47.1 | ecosystem: Environmental > Aquatic > Marine > Coastal > Sediment | place... | reverse complement strand
TTGACGCGGGGTGTCGAATACTGGTTTGGCGAGCAGGTTTCCAGCTTCGTTGAAACAGCCTCGCGAACCTCACTGGATGTGTATTATCAGGAGGCGGAAACGACGCGCCGCCGATTGTTGATCGTCACCGCGGCCATCGACACCGAGGGGGCGGCTGAAATGTTCACCCGATCCCGGATCCAGTTCAATACGCGTTTCGCCGACATCACGGCCCGGGCCCAGCTCGCAGCGGCCTATATCGTCGACAGTCGGGGCGCCCGGCTGGCCGGCGCCGAGTTCCGTGAAAACGAAGTCTATATTCCGCCCACCGAGGATCTTTATGAGTCCGCGGATGAAGGCGGAGTGGGTACAACGGGTCCGCTGTTTGCGCGGCGGGCAGGCGCAGAGAACAGCGCTGACGCCATGCGCATGCTCTACAAACTCACCGAGTACGAGGACGCCTATCTCTATGTCTCTCGGGAAATGGACCTGACGCTCTGGCGGGACATCGCCTTGGCCAGTGAGTCGCTGCGGGGCGTGCGAGAGCGCGAGGCGAGTGCGCGGATCGTCTTCTTCCTCATCTATGCCGAAGTTGTCGCGCTGATCATCATCGGGGCGATCTGGCTCGCCCTCTCGGCAGCAACCCGCGTTGTGACACCGATTTCGCGACTGGTCGCAGCCGCCGAGCGTGTGCGGCGAGGGGATTTGGATGCCCGCGTCCAGATGGGTCGTGACGATGACGAGATCGCGGCGCTTGGCAGAGCCTTCAACCGAATGACCCGCCAGCTGCGAAGCCAGCGCCGGGAGCTGATCGAGTCGCACGCGGAATCCGAACAGCGGCGCGCATTTACGGAGGCCATTCTCGCGGGTGTGAGTGCGGGCGTGATGGTGGTCGATCCGGACGACCGGATTACCCTGATCAATCGTTCCGCCGTGGGGCTGCTCTCGCCGGGGACGGATGACATCCTGGGAACAGATGTGGCCGAGATCTCCGAGGAACTCCTGAATATCGTCCACCAGGCACGCCGTCGGCCGGGGACGATTGCGGAGGCCCAGATCGATGTCGAGGCCAAGGACGACCAGCTTCGTCATCTCTCGGTCCGTGCAACGATGGATGAAGAAGCAGGCCTGATTGTGACTTTTGATGACGTGACCCGACTGGTCACCGCGCAGCGGAATGCGGCATGGCGGGATGTTGCCCGTCGGATCGCGCACGAGATCAAGAACCCGCTGACCCCGATCCAGCTCTCAGCGGAACGGATCAAGCGCAAATACCGCAAGGAAATCCAGTCTGACCTGGAGACGTTCGACCGCTGCACCGACACGATTGTGCGACAGGTCTCCGATATCGGCCGCATGGTCGACGAATTCTCCTCCTTTGCGCGCATGCCGCAGCCGAAGGTGGAGCCGGTCGAGATGGGCGAGCTGACCCAGGCCGCGGTGTTTGCCCAGCGTGTGGCGTCGCCGAATATCGAGGTCACCTATTCCAGCGAAACAGACATGCTCTTCGCCCTGTGCGATGCGCGGCTCTCCAGCCAGGCACTGGCCAATATTCTGAAGAATGCCGCCGAAAGCGTCAGCGCCCGGATGGACGCCGACGTCGGCCATGTCGTTCCCGGACTGATCGCCGTTGAGCTGCGCGAGGAAGACGAATTCGCGGTGATTGAGGTCCGGGATAACGGACTGGGTTGGCCGACGACGAACCGGGAGCGTTTGACGGAGCCCTATATGACGACCCGAGAAAAAGGGACCGGGCTTGGCCTGGCCATAGTGAAACGCGTGATGGAAGACCACCGCGGGCGATTGGAACTGGGTGTGCCGGAGGACGGTCACGGAGCCGTTGTTCGGCTGGTATTCCCCATCGCCAGCGAGAACGAAATCGTGCTTGAGAACATACAGGAGGCATGATCCATGGCACGCGACATCCTGATTGTGGATGATGAAGCGGATATCCGCGAACTGATCGGCGGACTGCTGGAAGATGACGGGTATGAGACCCGTGAAGCGGCGCATGCAGATGCAGCACTGGATGAAATCCGGGCACGCAAACCCTCTTTGGTCATCCTCGATGTCTGGCTTCAAGGCAGCCGCCTGGATGGCATTGAATTGCTGGATGAATTCCGCGAAATCGATCCGAACCTGCCCGTGATCGTCATCTCCGGTCACGGCACGATCGAGACAGCCGTGGCGGCTATCCGCAAGGGGGCTTACGATTTCCTCGAGAAGCCCTTCAAGAGCGACAAGATGCTGCTGACCGTGACCCGCGCGCTGGAAACCAGCCGCCTGCGGCAGGAAAATGCAGCGTTACGCGCCCGGGCGGATGTCCAGAACACGTTGATCGGGTCTTCGACCGGCATCGTCCAGGTCCGACAGCTTGTGGACCGGGTGGGGCCGACCAATAGCCGGGTCATGATCAAGGGACCGTCAGGCGCCGGCAAGGAACTCGTCGCCCGCCAGATACATGACAAATCCCCCCGCGCCAGCGCGGACTTCGTTGCAGTGAGTACGCCGGGCATGTCGCCGGACGGATTCGAGGAAGAACTTTTCGGTCGCGAGAAGGAAGACGGCACGATCAAGCATGTCGGCCTTCTGGAGCGCGCCCATGGCGGCACGCTCTATCTCGACGAGATCGCCGACATGCCGCATGACACCCAGACCAAGTTGCTGCGCCTGCTCGTCGAGCAGCGTTTCCGCCGTGTCGGGGGGACTTCTGATGTGAAGGTTGATGTTCGGGTGATCTCAAGTTCCGCCCGGGATCTGCATACGGCCATCCAGTCAGGCGCATTCCGTGAGGATCTCTACCACCGTCTCGCTGTCGTGCCGATCAGCGTCCCGGCTCTCGCGGAGCGCCGGGAGGACATCCCGGCGCTCGTAGAGCATTTTCTGGATACGCTGACCTCCACCGCCGGCCTACCACGCCGCAAGCTTGGCGATGATGTTCTTGCAGCCCTGCAAGCGCACTCCTGGCCCGGCAATGTCCGGCAATTGCGCAATAATGTGGAACGTCTTCTCATCCTGGCGACCGGTGCGCATGACGAACCGATTACATTGGCATCCTTGCCATCGGAAGTCGTTGCCCGGGACGCGCAGGAAGGCGGTTTCGACTCCGAGAAGATGATTGCCCTGTCGCTGCGTGAAGCACGGGAAAGTTTCGAGCGTGAGTATCTGAAAGCCCAGATTGACCGTTTCGGCGGAAATATCTCGCGTACGGCGGCCTTTATCGGCATGGAGCGCTCAGCGCTGCACCGCAAGCTGAAATCGCTTGGTGTCGGCGGCCCGCAGCGCGACACGGCCTCCACCAATTCCTGACGGATAGAACGCCATGAAAGCCATTGTATGTGGTGCAGGACAGGTTGGTTACGGTATTGCCCGTGCGCTCGCCCAGGAGGGCAATGCGGTGACGGTCGTCGACTGGTCGACGGAACTCGTTGACCGGGTCGTCACGGATCTCGATGTACGCGGCGTGGTAGGACATGGTTCGCACCCGGACGTGCTGGAAAAGGCGGGCGCGAAGGAAGCCGATCTCATCGTTGCCGTAACGCATTCCGACGAGACCAACATGGTTGCCTGTCAGGTTGCATACGCCCTGTTCGAGACACCGATGCGCATTGCGCGGGTGAGAGCGCAAAACTATCTCGATCCGGCCTGGGGCGACCTTTTCAACACCGAGAACCTGCCGATCAATGTGATCATCTCGCCGGAGTTGGAAGTCGGTCGAGCGATACTGCAACGCGTTGAAACACCCGGTGCCTTCTCGACTGCGGTCTTCTCCGGAGGACGCGTCCAACTGTTGGGTCTGCGTCTCGACGAGCAATCCCCAGCAGCCGGTTCGTCCACCGAGCAGCTCATGGAGCTTTTTCCCGATCTTCGCATGACCGTGGTCGGAGTGCAGCGCGAGCAGACGCTCTTCATTCCCAAGCAAAGTGACCCCTTGCTGGCGGGAGATGACATCTATCTTGTCACGGAAAGCGCGCATGTGCGCCGTGTGCTGGATATTTTCGGCCAGGAAACCGAAGCCGTTCGCCGCGTCGTTATTGTGGGCGCCGGCAATATCGGGGTCTATGTGGCGCGGGCGCTCGAACGCGCTGGCGGTGTCAAAGTCCGCCTGGTTGAAGCCAATAAGCGCAAGGCAGAAGCGGCCGCCCAGAAGCTCAAAAAGACAGTTGTCCTCCACGGGGACGGCTTGAATGCTCAATTGATGCATGAAGCGGGTGTGGCCCAGGCGGAACTCGTCGTTTGCGTGACGAATGACGACAAGGTCAACATGCTCTCGGCGGTTATGGCAAAGCGGGAAGGGGCCTTGCGGGCGCTGAGCCTGATCAATGAAAAATCTTTCGAGACACTGCGCGAGCCGCTGGATATCGACGTGTTGATCGACCCCCGGGCAACCACAGTCTCCACCATCCTTCAACATATTCGACGGGGCCGGATCACCGGCCTCCAGACCCTCGGCGGCGGCCAGGCGGAGGCTCTCGAAGGGGTCGCCCTCGCAACATCACCGCTGATCGGCAAGCAGATCGATGATCTGGACCTTCCGGACGGCGTTGCCCTTGGGGCTGTTGTTCGGGGGGACAAGGTCCTTCTGCCGGGAGATGAAGGACGGGTCCGCGAGAATGACCGGGTCCTCCTCTTCTGTAATGCTTCCGTCATCGGGAAGGTCGAGCATTTGTTCCGCGTCAGCCTGGAATACTTCTAGATGGGACTGTCCGCGCTTCTCAGGCCGCTCGCCGGGCTCTGGAGCATTTTCGCGGCCTTTGCTTTCGCGGGCGGAATGCTGTCCGCCATGCTCTCCGAGGGGCATCTCGCGCCGCTCTTCATCGCCGCAGCCGTAGGAGCAGGCGTGCCCGGGGTGCTGATCCTGATGGCGACGCGGGGCATGAAGGTCAAGGCATCGGCCGTTGAAGCGGTCCTGCTGGCACTTGCGGCCTGGGTGACCATTCCGGCCGCGGCCGCCTTGCCCTTCTATCTTTCGGGGTATTTTGACGGCGCTGACGCCCTTTTTGAGGCGTATTCAGCCGTCACTACGACCGGGGCCATCCTGATCCCGCCCGAGGAATTGCCGCGCTCTCTTCTGCTGTGGCGTGCCATGCTGTCCTGGCTGGGCGGGTATTCGACCCTGCTTCTCGCCACCGCGGTTTTTGCAGCGCTGGACCGCAATCTGCCGGCGATCCGGCGCTCCGCGCTTTTGACCATTCGGCCGGATGATGTGTTTTCCCACCTTCGCCTTGCTTCCAGCCGGATCGCTCTGCTCTACAGCCTGCTGACCGGGGGGCTCGCCGTCATGTTGATGCTGTCCGGACAGGCGCCTATGGACTCAATCGTCTACGCGATGGGGGCGCTTTCGACAGGGGGCTACGCTCCGGTTAGCGGAGGCCTCGCGGAACACATGAACGGTCTCGGAATCTTCTTCCTGGCCACAGGCTGCCTGGCCGGCGCCCTCAATATTTCCATTTTCTGGGACGCGCTCAGAGACAAGACGGCTCTCCTCGACCCCGACCTCGTGGGTATCGGGGCGCTGATCGCAGGGGTGGCAGTCGTCTTCTATCTGTCTGAACCGGAACCAATCCTGCGCCACCTGGCTGACGCGCTCTTCGACGTCACAACCGCAGGATACAGCCTCAATCACTCGCTGTCCGCTGCGCCGGTGGCGGCCTTGTTCGCAGCCCTGATCGGCGGCGCCGCCGCGTCAACGACGGGCGGAGTCAAAATGTCGCGCATCCTGCTCCTCTGGAGGCGAATGGGCTCGGAGCTTTCGGTTCTCGCCGATCCGTCGAGCATCGTGCCAGTGGAGTTCCGGGGGCGGCTGGCGACCGACAAGGCCCTGATTTCCGTTTGGGCCTATGTGCTGGCCTTCATCATGACCCTGGCCGTCGGGACTGTTGTTCTGGCCATTGCAGGGACCTCCTTTCTCGACGGTTTCACCGCTGTTTCGGCCGGTCTCGCCAATGCTGGCCCGATCTATGACACAATGGCTGAAGGCCTGGCCTGGACGAATCTTTCCGTGGAGGCCCGGACGCTCCTTATTCCTGTCATGATTTTGGGTCGTCTGGAGGTCATTGCTGCTTTGACGGCGCTCTGGGCGCTGTTCTTCAGGAGATAGACGCCCATGTCGCGTATCGCCTACGTCAATGGCCAGTTCCTGCCGCATACCCGGGCAAGCGTCCATATCGAGGACCGCGGCTACCAATTTGGTGATGCGATCTACGAAGTCTGGAGTTTGCGCGGGGGAAGCTTTCTGGACCGCGAGGGGCATTTCGTCCGGCTCGAACGATCGCTACGGGAGCTGGAGATCGGGATGCCCGTCTCGCGTCGGGCCCTGGAGATTATCCTGTCGGAGATCGTTCGTCGGAACCGGATCTGCGACGGCCTTGTCTATCTTCAGATATCGCGAGGCGTCGCCCGGCGGGATCATGCCTTTCCATCACCACCGGTCTCGCCCTCGCTCGTCGTCACTGCGAAACGTGTCGACCCGGCCAAGCTGGAGGCAAAGGCCGAAGCGGGCGTGTCTGTCATTTCCGGCCCTGATCAGCGATGGGGACGTTGCGACATCAAGACGGTCAACCTGCTACCCAATGTCCTCGCAAAACAGGCCGCTCGCGAGGCCGGTGCTGCGGAGACCTGGATGGTGGATGCGAGTGGCCATGTCACTGAGGGGAGTTCCAGTAATGCCTGGATCGTTGACAGGACCGGCAAGCTCGTCACGCGTCAGCTGGACAACGCGATTCTGCATGGCATCACGCGTCGGTCGATCGTCGACGTCGCGACCGGTCTCGGCTATGAGGTCGAAGAGCGGGCGTTCACCCTTGAAGAGGCCTACGCCGCGCGAGAGGCTTTCATGACCTCCGCAAGCACCTTCGTGACTCCGATCACACAAATTGATGGTCGGCCCGTCGGAAATGGCTCTCCGGGCTCCATTGCTGCCGAACTACGCAGCGCGTATCAGGAACAACAGGTCTTGAAATAATTTCCACTTTGAAAACTCAGACGGTTGCAGCCTTGTCGCAGCCCTGTATAGGTTTAGATACGAATCGCTTTTCAAGAGCGACGCAGCGGAGCCAACATGTCTCACGATAAAAAACAAAACCTCCAGGACGTCTTTCTCAATGCTGTCCGCAAGTCCAAGACGCCTCTGACGATCTTTCTCGTCAATGGTGTCAAACTTCAGGGTGTTGTGACCTGGTTTGATAATTTCTGTGTCCTGCTTCGTCGGGACGGTCTCTCGCAGCTTGTGTACAAGCATGCGATCTCAACCATTATGCCGGCCCAGGCGGTTCAGCTTTTCGATCAGGAAAAGGAACAGGATGAGGCGGATAATGTCACGGAAAGCCTCGCCGATTGATTGAACGCGAAGCGCCGGTAACGCGTGCCTCCATTTTTCACCCGGTTGACCGGCAGGGAATGGAGCGTGCGGAAGCCCGGCTGGAAGAAGCGTCCGGCCTCGCAGAAGCGCTCGACATGGAGCTGGCGTCTGCAGACATCATACCCTTGCGCAAAATCGACCCAGGTCGCTATTTCGGCCGCGGCAAGCTCGAGGAATTGCGTGAGTATATCAAGGATATGGAGACCGGCGTCGTCGTTATCGACGCCGCTCTGACGCCCGTCCAGCAACGCAATCTCGAGAAATTCTGGAAGGTGAAAGTGATCGACCGCACCGGTCTGATCCTAGAGATCTTCGGTCAACGGGCGCGCACAAAGGAAGGTGTTCTGCAGGTCGAGCTCGCGCGGCTGGCCTATGAACGCTCTCGCCTGGTGCGGACCTGGACCCACCTGGAGCGACAGCGCGGGGGCGGGGGCTTCCTGGCGGGGCCGGGCGAGACCCAGATCGAGACTGACCGGCGTTTGCTGGACAGCAAGATGGCGAAGCTGCGCCGGCAACTCGAGGAAGTTCGCCGGACTCGCGCGCTGCACCGCAAGCAACGCCACGACGTGCCGTACCCGGTGGTCGCGCTTGTTGGATATACCAATGCGGGAAAATCAACGCTCTTCAATACGCTGACCGGTGCCGACGTGCTGGCCCGTGATATGCCGTTCGCGACACTTGATCCCACAGTGCGCGGCGTAAAGCTACCCAAGGGCACTCAGATACTCCTGTCTGACACGGTGGGGTTCATTACTGACCTGCCAACAGAGCTTATCGCGGCCTTCCGGGCTACGCTCGAGGAGGTCCGTGAGGCGGATATGCTGGTCCATGTGATCGATGCGGCAGACCCGGACCATCAGGGCCGGATCGGGGATGTCGAGAGCGTACTGCGTGCCATCGAGGCCGGTCGGGAGCATGGCCAGGTCGTGATCGAGGCCTGGAACAAGGTTGATGCGCTCGACGAAGAGGCGTTCGAGGACGTGGAGCTCGAGTGCATGCTGGCCAATCGCAAGCAGGACAGGATCGCCAAACTGCCGATTTCCGCCCGAAGCGGGCTCAATCTGGATCCGCTCCTGCAGGCCATCGAGACCCAGCTCGCCGCTCGCGGTGAGACCCTTCACCTAGAATTGCCGCCATCCGAGGGGCGGGCCCTGGCCTGGCTCCATCAGAATGGCGAGTTCTTGCGGGAGAGTCTGGATGAGGCCACGGGCACGTTGACGGCGGATATCCGCTTGTCGCATGTCGATTCAGGACGTTTCCGGGCACAATTCCCGCATCTCGCGGCCCCGCTGGAGGAATTGCCGGAGTGGGAATAGGCCCCGTCGGCGTGACTGGCTAATTGGCGCGTGCCAGGTCTTTCTCCAGCATTTTGGCCTCCACCCACAGCGCCTCCATCTCATCCAGCGAGGCATCTGCCGGGCGGCGATTGGCTTCAGCCAGACGGGCTTCAATGTGGCGGAATCGTCTCTCGAACTTGGCATTTGCGGCCCGCGCGGACGCTTCAACGTCCACTTTCAGTTTTCGCCCCAGATTCGTACAAACAAACAGTAAATCGCCAATCTCTTCAGCGATGTGCTCAACATTGCCTTCGGTCATGGCCTCGCGGACTTCCGCGAGCTCTTCATCGACTTTCTCGAGCACACGGTCCGCTGTGGGCCAGTCGAAACCGACCCGCGCAGCGCGCTTCTGGAGCTTCTGGGCGCGCTTGAGTGCGGGCAGGGCGACAGGAATATCATCGAGAGCACTCTCATCCTGGCTCCGCTCGGCGCGCTCCTTGGCCTTTTGCTCTTCCCACGCTTCGGTTTGGGTATCGCTGTCACGCTCCTGAGCGTCACCAAAGACATGAGGGTGGCGCCGGATCATCTTGTCGCTGATCGACCGACAGACATCGTTAAAGTCGAACAGGCCGGCTTCCTTGGCCATTTGCGCATGGAACACGACCTGAAAGAGGAGGTCGCCCAGCTCATCCTGCAGCTCGCCGTAGGCCTTGCGGTCAATGGCATCAGCCACTTCGTAGGCTTCTTCGATCGTGTAGGGCGCTATGCTGGCGAAATCCTGTTCCAGATCCCACGGGCACCCGCCGTCCGGACTGCGCAACCGGGACATGATATCAAGCAATTCGCGGATGGACGTTTCAGCGGGCAGGGACATCGGGTAACTCCAGGGCAATCGAGAGTCTCTTAACCTGATTTGTCCGCGTCGCCAGAACGCGCCTAGAAAATCGACAGTCCCGCACGATGGGCCAGCATTTCCAACGCCGCCGTTCCGGCCCGGGAGTTGCCCAGCTCGTCCAGTTCGGGTGACCAGACCGCGATGGAACATTTCCCCGGCACAACACCGACGATTCCACCGCCGACGCCACTTTTCGCAGGAATTCCAACGCGATACGCAAAGTTTCCGACGCCGTCATACAGCCCGCAGGTCAGCATGAGCGCATTGATCCTTTTGGCGCGGGCTGCCGGCAAGAGCGGTGTCTCCGACCCGGGTTGGCAGCCTCGATTGGCCAGGGGAAGAAAGGCTTTCGCGAGATCCACGCACGACATGGCGATGGAGCATTGGTTGAAATAGGCATGCAACACGTCCGCGACCGGCGCATTGAGGTTGCCCTGGGCCTTCAGCAGGTGCGCTATCGCCGCGTTACGATCGCCATGAGCGCGCTCGGAGCGCGCAACGTCCTCGTCAATGTAAATCTTCGGATTGTCAGCAAAACGCCGGACCAGACCCAGAATCTGCAGTACCGGACTGACGCTGTGACGGGTAACGACATCCGTAACGACAATAGCGCCGGAATTGATGAATGGATTGCGGGGGATGCCAGCTTCGGATTCCAGCTGGATCAGCGAATTGAAGGCTGTCCCGGAGGGCTCACGGCCGACACGACGCCAGAGTTCGTCCGGGTCGATCAGGTCGAGTGCCTGGAGGAGGGCGAACACCTTGGAAATGCTCTGGATCGAAAACGCGTGTTCGGCATCGCCACACTGGTAGACTTGTCCATCGATACACGCCACAGCCATCGCGAACCCGGATTTGTCCACGGATGCCAGCGCGGGAATGTAGGACTCCACAGGGCCCGTGCCGAGTGTGGGGCGGATCTCCGCCTCGATGTGCTCAAGGATGGACGGGAAGTCAGCGTCGGACACAGCGCGCGATCTTTCGGAAGCGATTGACGGAGCAGGGCTAATGTCCTTAGCGGCCGGAGCCTCATCAGCCAAGTGAACACTTCCGAATCGCCACGCGCCGACACATAATACGCATAATCCATATTATGAGAAATTATGTCCGACCAATTTCGAGCAGGCCCTCCGACGCTGTGATCGTCATCCCATCGTAGGCACACGCTACATGAGCCGGCAGACGGTCTGACAGCGTGTTATGATCCAGCGTGATGTGGAGATTTGTAAGGACGCCCTGCTGCGCGCCAACCCGCGTCAGAGCCTCAAGCGCATCGCTGACCGAAAAATGCGTGGGATGCGGCTCGTCGCGCAGCGCGTCGACAACCCAGCACCCAATCCCGCTCAGAATGTCGGTACTTTCAATGGGAAGCCCATTTATATCCGCAGAATACGCAAGCTGACCTGTGCGAAAGCCCAGCGACATGATCCGGCCGTGCTCCTGGAGAAATGGAATGAGCGTCACAGAACCGCCTGGACCGTCGATGGCCAGGTTTTCGCCCGGTAGCGGCATCTCTCGCGCGTTAAGAATGGCCGGATAAAGCGAGCCTTCCGGCGCGATGAACGCGTAGGAAAAGCGCTGGAACAAAGTCGTCCGGGTCGCCTCGTCCATCCAGACCGGTATGCGTTGGCGCTGCAGCAGCGCGAAGGCGCGAAGATCATCAAGCCCGTGGGTCTGATCCGCGTGGTCATGCGTAAAAACGACACCATCCAGACGGGGTACGCGCGCCGACAACATCTGCTCACGAAAATCCGGGGATGTATCGATGACAACGCGGGTTACGGCCTCGCCTGTGTCGAGCGCCTCGGTGGATTGCGCATGCTCAATCAGCGCCGAGCATCGGCGACGCCTGTTCCGGGGATTTTCCGGATCGCAGCTTCCCCAATCGCCATTCGCTCGCGGCACGCCGCCCGAGGAGCCCGTACCCAGGAGCGTCAGGCGCGTGACGGCATTCACGGGCGCGGCACTTTATTGAAAAGGCGGAAGAAAGCGTCGGTCGTACGCGATTCACACTCTTCGTCGGACCAGTTCTTGACCGCCGCAAGCCCCGCCGCGACGGCCGGAAGGAAGGCCGGTTCACAGCGCTTTCCGCGATGGGGAACCGGCGCCAGATACGGACAGTCGGTCTCGATGATCACCCGATCTTCAGGGACTTCATCTCGGAAAACGGCACGGACATCTTCGGCTTTCTTGAAGGTGATGATCCCCGATGCCGCAAAATAGGCGCCAAGCCGGGCCGAGCGACGAGCAAGGTCAGCGCCGCTTGTATAGCAATGCATGAGCGGGCGGAACGCGCCCTTTCCCATTTCCTCTTCCAGCAAATCGGCCATGGCGTCATCAGCGTCACGCGTGTGGATGATGAGCGGAAGGTCGGAACGCCGCGCGGCTTCGACATGGGCCCTTAGACTGGAGAACTGGTCTTCCTTCGGACTGTATCCGTAGTAGAAGTCCAGCCCGGTCTCCCCAATTCCGACGACGCGAGGATGCTGGGCGATCTCAACGAGCTCGTCGGCGGTGATATCGGGGCGGTCCTTGGCGTGGTGCGGATGCGCACCAATCGTGCACCAGATATCCTCGTAACGCTCAGCAATTGCAGAGACTTCCGGGAAATCCGAGAGCTGGCAGCAGATCGTGATCATGCGAGCGACCCCTGCCTCTCGGGCGCGGTTGATCACTTCATCGAGATCGTCGGCGAATTGCTCACCGTGAAGATTGACGTGACTGTCAACGAGCATGTCAGACCCTGGACTGGCGCGCCGCCTGACGCGAAAGCGACAACGCGGACAGCGCTGTCTGTCGCGGGTCGAGATAGAGCGCATCGGCATCGCGCACAAGGCGCGACAGGGATTTCCAGGCCTTTATCCAGGCCGACGGATCCTGATGGGCCTCGGCGGCCTTGCGCGCCTGAGCCTGAAAGCTGCCCGCGAGAGCATCATAAAAGGTCGACAGGAGGCGCTCCTGGCCCTTCGCACTCACACGCTCGGCGAGACTGCGCGTCTCGGAGTCTCGGGCCTGAACCGCAGATGCGACGTAGCTGGACACGGTTCGATGCAGCTCCAAGCCACCAGACGCGATAAGTTCCAGCGCGCGACCCGGGGCGTTTCCGGCAACGGCCAGGGCATCGCGAGCAGCCCGATCACCCCCCTGCCCTGCCGCCTCGGCGAGCCAGTCAGCGGAGATCTCAGCAGCCGGTGGCGCAAGACCCAGACGCCGACATCGCGACCGAATGGTCGCCGGCAGCCGTCCGGGCGAATGGGATACTAGAAAGAGAATGCCTCGTTGAGGTGGCTCCTCAAGAGTCTTTAGTAATGCATTGGCTGCATTAGTGTTCATGTCATCAGCCGAGTCGACGAGACAGACGCGCCACCCGCCCGCCCCGGCGCTTTTCTCGAAAAATCCGGTTGCTTTGCGAGCCTCATCTACCGTGATCTCGGCACGCCAACGCTTGCGTTTGTCATCCCAGGGTCGACGAATGACCAGCATGTCCGGATTGGCATCGACCTCCAGGGTCCTGCAGACCGGATCATCGGGACGCGAGCCGAGTGGGCCATATTCCGGCATGGCTTCCGCGCCGAGTACTCGGCGCGCGGCGCGCCATGCGAAGCTGGCCTTTCCGATCCCCCGCGGCCCTGTAATCAGCCAGGCATGATGCAGGCGCTGCTCCTTCCACGCGTTCGCAAAAGCGGTTTCGGCCGCTTCGTGACCGACCAGATCGTAACGGGCACGCGGAGGCAGGCAGTCAGGCTGCTGATCAGACGCGATATCCGGGGCCTGGCTCAAGCGGAAACCTCAAGCCGGGACTTCATTTCTGCAAGTGCCGCCTTGAACACGTCATCCGGAGAATGTGACGCGTCAAGGATCGCGCAGCGCTGAGGTTCGGCATGGGCGATATCGAGAAAGGCCTGACGCAACTTGGTATGGAAATCGGTTTCCAGAAGCTCAAAGCGGGTCGGGTCTTCTCCACGCTCCACCGTGCGACGCAGACCAACGAGTGGATCAAGATCGAGAACGAGGGTGAGATCCGGCGCAAAATCACCCAATGCCGCCTTGTGGATGCTGCGGATGGCATCGACGGAAATTCCGCCGGCCGTGCCCTGATAGGCCAGGGTCGAGTCTGCGAAACGATCCGACAAAACCCAGGCACCGCGTGCGAGAGCCGGTGCGATCAGGCGTTCGACATGGTCGACCCGCGCCGCATACATCAGCAGCGCTTCGACCATGGGTGACCAGCGATCTGTCGCACCGGTCAGAAGCAGGGTCCTCAGATCCTCGGCGCCCGGCGTACCGCCGGGCTCGCGGGTGACGATGACTTCATGGCCCTGCGCCTCGAGATGATGCCTCAGGCTCTCTATCAGTGTGGTCTTGCCTGCGCCCTCACCGCCTTCGAGCGAAATAAAACGGCCGCGCATTCTAGTTGCCCCGGATCATATGAGCGAGCGCTGCCCCGATACGACCGAACAGGCCCATGCGCTCCACATCCTCAGCTGCAACAAGCGGATAGACCCGATCATCCTCGCCGGGCACGCTCACGATCAGTTGCCCGACTTCAGTTCCGGCAGAAATGGGCGCGACGAGCGGTCCCTCATAGATGACTTCGACCGATAGATTCCGCCGAGCGCGACGATGCAAACCGATCCGGACATCGTCGGCCACCTGAAGGCCAACCGTTTCGGCATTGCCCATGAAGACCGTCGCGTCATGGTCGACGGCATCGCCAGCAGAGAAAAGATCGTAGACGGCGTAGTCGGACAGTGCAGAGCGCATCATCCGCTCAGCCTCATTGGCGCGGGCGGCGTTGGACTCCATACCATTGAACACGATGATCCGGCGCACGCCATCACGCTCGGCCGTGCCGACAAGCCCATAGCCGGACTCCTCTGTATGACCGGTCTTCAGGCCGTCGGCACCTGAGAACACCCCCAACAGGGGATTGCGATTGAACTGGCGAATGCCGTTATAGGTGAACTCCCGTTCTGCCCAGAGTCCGAAAAATTCCGGATGATCCGCGATCAGGATCCGGGCGAGTTCGGCGAGATCCTCGGCACTGATACGGTGATCCGGATCCGGCCAGCCCGTTGCATTGGCAAAGCTGGCACTTTCCAGGCCGAGTTCGTGTGCGCGATCCGTCATCATGTCGGCGAACGCCGCCTCTGATCCACCAAGGGCTTCGGCGATGACGATACAGGCATCATTTCCGGACTGGATGATGACCCCGCGCAACAGGTCTTCAACCCGGGCGCGGCTATTTACCTCCAGGAACATGGTCGAGGAACCGGACGCAGCGCCACCGCGTCGCCAGGCATTTTCTGAAACCGGAAGCTCATCATCGAGCGAAAGCCGACCGTCATCGATGGCTTCGAGGGTCATCAGGACCGTCATGAGCTTGCTCATGGACGCTGGCGGCATGGCTTCGTCGCCATTCAGATTGAACAGGACCTCGCCAGTCTCGAAATCCATGATCACCGCATGGCTGGCATCAGTCTGGTAACCGTCCTGTGCCAGGGCTGCAGGAAAGGCGACAGGTGTCGCAAGGAGAATGAGGGAGGCAAGTAACGCGCGCACAGCAAACGCTCCTGATTCGGAATCGGGGAAACGGGTCTGCGGTATGAAAGCCCGTGGACGCGGGAAGGTCCAGCGCGCGCGGAAGAAAAAGCCCTGTCTCTGTCAGTTCAGGGCGACCGGGTGCGCGTCATAAACGCCCCAGTCGGCGAGGCGGAGCCGCGCTTCCTGAGCCGCAGGTTCACTTGCCCAGCGACCAAAATACACGCGATAGACCGTCGAGCCGTTCGCCCGGCCTTCTTCGACCCAGACATCCCCTGCACCGTTCAGACGATCGGCCAGGATCTGAGCGTTGCGGCGTTCCGAGAAGGCACCGACCTGCAAGGTGACCGGGCCGTCGGAGCTACGCGGGTTCTCGCGAGTCGGCGCTCGGGCGGGCTCCGGTTCCGCGGCGAGATTTTCAGAGACTGAGTAGACTCGGGCTGGCGCTTCGTCCGCGGGCCGTGCCGGGCCCAGATAGCGCACCCTCACCCGCGCCAAACCGCGCGACCGATAGTCCAGCGCTTCAGCAGCTGCGCGCGACAGATCGATAATGCGATCATCGACGAAGGGGCCGCGGTCATTGATACGCACGATCACCGTCCGCCCGTTTTCCAGATTGGTGACCTCGGCGATCGAGGGAATGGGCAGCGTCGTGTGCGCTGCCGTCATCTCGTTCTGGTCGAAAATCTCACCATTGGCAGTCGGGCGACCATGGAATGTCGGACCGTACCAGGACCCGATTCCGACTTCATCATAATTGTCGTCGCGACGAGGAACATAGGTGCGGCCACCCACAACATAAGGGTTCCCAACCTTCTGGTGGTCGTCGCTACGAGCGATCAGGGAACGGGGATTTTGTTCGCCCTGCTGAACAGGGCCGGAAGAATCAAACCGACGCATCCGATCCGGCGAAGAGGCGCACCCTGCCAGAACCAGCGCAACACCCAGCAAGCAGACAAACGACTTCAGCACGAAGATCATCCCAGGAGACTAACTCGGATAACCAGAATGAAGGAGTCGGGTAAATTTGTGGTAAGCAAATCACCCGCAAGCACATTATCGGTGCACGCAAACATTTTGCATATACGCATAGCTCTTGGGCGGTAACGCCTATATCTCGAACGGTTTAACGCCAACCGCGCAATATTTTCCCGTTTTGACCTTTGCAGTCGCCATTCCCCCGCCCACAATGTTTCAGATTTGTAACAGGAGGGATGTCATGAATCACAAACTGAGAATATCCGCGAGCGCGGCAGCAATCGTCCTGGCCACCGGGCTGTTTGCCCCGGCAGGTTTCGCGCAATCCTCGGACACCGAAACCATCGTCATCACGGGTTCGCGCATTGCCCGCGACCCCAATCTGGTAATGCCCATTCCGGTGCAGTCGCTCAGTGAGGAGCAGCTGGAGAACTCCGGCGAACTCAATCTCGCCGACGTGGTCAATGATGTGCCGGCTCTTGTTGCATCGAGCACCGTTAACGCCAATGGCGCCGGCTCGACCGGGGCCAACTCGCTCAATCTGCGCGGCATGGGAGGCGCGCGCACGCTGACGCTGGTCAATGGTCGTCGTCACGTTGCGGGTTTCGAAGGCTCACAGGCAGTGGATATCGGTTCCATTCCGAGCCAGCTGGTCCAGCGGGTCGAAGTCCTCACCGGTGGGGCCTCCTCCATCTACGGCGCGGACGCGGTGACGGGCGTCGTGAACTTCATCCTCCGTGACGACTATGACGGCAATAATATCAACATCCGCACGGGCGTGTCTGGCGAAGGCGATAGCGAATTTCTCAACGTCCAGGCCATCATGGGGCGTAATTTTGACCATGACCGCGGTAATTTCGTCGCGTCCTTCGACTATGTGAATGACAGCGACCTTCGCTTCGGTGACCGTGATTGGGCCGCGAACAACATGCGTTCGCGCAGCCTGCCGAACCCGGATCGTCGGTTCCAGCGCGGCGATATCGGCGCCTCGACGCCGAATTTGGCAGCCATTTATGACTTCGCCACGACCGGTCGCTTCCATTACGGCTTCTCCATTCCTTCGGAAGCCGATTTCATCGCGGCCTATATCTCCGAGTTTGGCACCACGCCGACCCTCACCGCGGCCGAGCTCGATCTCATCGCGCGCGCTGGCAGCGCGCCGTCCCGGGCCATCCTTCCGCAGCCGAATTTCCTGATCTCGTCGAATATGGGGGTGATCGCACCGGCTGATTTCTGGCTCGGTGGCGGGGTTGGCGGCCTTGCGGGGAGCGATACCAATACCAATGGCGTGGATGATTGTCTGGAATCCTTTGTGGGCTGGAATTCCGGCTTCTTCGGCAATGGCGCCTTCGGCCTCGCCGGTGGTTGCTGGGTCGTCGAGCAAGGGGGGAATGTTCGCCCCTTCCAGGACGGATTGATCGGGTCGGATTTCAACGGTTTTGGCGACGACTCCATCCCCGATAATTTCGACGAGGATTATCTGGTTCCGGAAACCGACAAAATCACGCTGAACTTTAACACGACCTACGACTTCACGCCGCGCCTGCGCGGTTTCCTTGAAGTGAAGTAATCCGAGGCAACCAGCACCTTCGGTGGCCCTCTGAACACGTTCTACGATTTGCTCTACGGTGCTCCGGACAACCCGTACCTGCCAGCCCAGCTGACCGATGTGGCCAATCGCGCAGGAGGCCTCTTCATCACGCGCGACCCGACGGATCTCGGTCCCAATATCGACCAGACTGTCCGCCAGACCTTCCGCATCGTCGGCGGATTTTCCGGTGAATTCGACAATCGCTGGACCTGGGAAGCCTCGTTCAACCATGGTGAATTCACGCGCCGCTTCACGAACAACAACTACGTGATCCTCGACCGTTTCTTCGCGGCGATCGACGTTGTGTCCGATCCGGTCAGCGGCGATCCGGTTTGCCGGTCCGATGTCCAGACGAGCTCGGTTCCGCCAACCACCATTTTCGGCATTCCGGACTTTGATCCGGGCATCTTCACTTTCACCCCGGGCTCGCGGGAATGTAAGCCGGCGAATATCTGGGGTGGTCCGGGCGCGATCAGCCAGGAAGCCATCGATTTCATCACCACTTCGGTGACCGATGAGCTGCATCTGGAACAGGATGTCTTCTCGGCCATCCTGACCGGTGACAGCGCCGACTTCCTCAATCTGCCTGCGGGTCCGATCGACTTCGTTGTCGGTGTGGAATATCGCAAGGAGCAGAGCCAGAACACGCTCAATTCGCTGGATCTGGGAATTCTGCCGGCAACCTCGCCCTTCGGAGCGGGCACGTATGTCGGCGACGTCTCCGGCAACCAGTCCCTGGGCTTCAACGCGACCTCGCTGTTCGCGAACTCCTCTGGTGAGTTCGACGTCACGGACCTGTTCATGGAGGTGTCGGTTCCGCTCTTGATGGACCAGCCCTTCGCTGAGGAGCTGCGGATTGATGCCGCGTATCGCTATGCGGATTACTCCACGATTGGCGGCGCCGAGACCTGGAATGTCGCGGCCCTGTGGACCCCGCATGTCGATCTGTCTTTCCGGGGCACGATCTCCCAGGCGATCCGGGCTCCGAACATCTCGGAGCTATTCGCACCGGTCAGCGCGGCCTTTTTCCGCCCCGTGGATCCGTGTGATGCGAACGAGATTCCCAATGCGCCGGATCCGGCCCTGCGGGCCGCCAATTGTCTCGCTGACGGCCTGCCGGCGACATATACCGACCCTCTCTCCGCTCGATTTGCGGGTGAGTCCGGCGGCAATCCGAATCTGCAGGAAGAGACAGCGGACACCATTACCTATGGCTTTGTCTGGCAGCCGAGCTTTGTCTCGGGGTTCTCGCTGACGGTCGATTATTGGGATGTGGAGATCGCGGATGCGATTGCCTCAGTCTCGGCCCAGGACATTGTCGACAATTGCTATGACTCCACGACCTTCCCGAACAATTTCTGTTCCCAGTTCACGCGGAACCGGGACTCGGGATCGGCCCAGTATCTGGGCTTCAACTTCCTGCGTCAGAGCCCGATCAACTTCGCAGCGATCGAAGCGGCCGGCTATGACGTCTCGGCGATCTATAATCTCGAGATCGGCGCGAACGAGTTCGGCATCCGCCTTGTCGGCTCCAAGCAGGAGAAGCTCGACTTCTTCACCAATCCGTCCGACCTCACCGAGTCGGATCCGGAACTCCAGGAAATCCAGCGTCCGGAAATTTCCGGCACGGTGGACCTGACCTGGGAGCGTGAGTCCTGGCGGGTCGGCTGGCAGGTCCAGTATATGAGCGACCAGCTTCTCACCGGTGCTGAAATCGAGACCTACCAGACGATTCTCGGCGAAAGCGCCTGGGCCGGCGAGAGCTATGTCCACAATCTCTATGGCAGCCTGGACTGGAGTGACACTGTCCGCATCTATGGCGGTATCAACAATGTCGAAGACAGCGAGCCCTTCCCGACGGAGGAAGGCTGGCCGGTGGGGCCGCGTGGACGGCTCTTCTTCATCGGTCTGGACATGGATTTCTGATCCAGCCCCAACCGTCTGAAAGAAAGGCCGGGTCCAGCGACCCGGCCTTTTTCTTTGCCGGAGCGGCGCGTGATACTGTGCGAGACATCTTGCGCTCACAGGCCATTGAAGGCTATGCGAGACAGGACCGGAGGGGTGGCAGAGTGGTCGATTGCGGCGGTCTTGAAAACCGTTGAACCGCGAGGTTCCGGGGGTTCGAATCCCTCCCCCTCCGCCACGAGCCCGGACTTAGGGCCAAACCCATTTCAGCTGAAGTTGCGCGACGTTTTCGGTGATGCCGTCAATGCCGAACTTGTTGTGCCAGTACTGATATTCCACGCCGAGAAAAAGCTGACCGTTGTCGCTCTCGATCCAATGCGTGTTCCAGAGCAGGCGCGGCACGGCGAGTTGGTTCTCGACGCCCGGGCCTTCGGCGCCGGCAATATCCGCAAAGCCTTCTGCCAAAAATGACTGGCCGCCGATCTCGAACGGCCGGTTCCAGGCGATGGTGACCTGCCAGGTCGATCCCGCCCGGGTCGGGTCGTCGCGGTGCAGGCCACTGACGCGGAGGAACCGGAAACCATCCACATTGAAATCCACCCCGAGCCCGGCGAGGTAGCGCTCGAGCCCCTGGTCGCCGAATTCGTAATTGCCGACCAGAAGGACATCCCGGATCAGGCCGTCCCCGCTCACCTCGCGTCCAGACAGGGCAGACAGGCTGAGACGGGGGATGAGCTCGCCATAGAGATTGCGCTCTCCATTGTCCTGGGCGGTAAAGTCCGTGAAGAGAAAGACATCGCCCCAGCTCCAGCGACTGGCATGCTCGAAGG
>Ga0070726_10001824_pt1 | contig 20368 bp, 11 predicted proteins | sample tdAd471_FD_67275 | JGI IMG/M metagenome (GOLD analysis project Ga0070726, IMG submission 67275) | Marine sediment microbial communities from the Atlantic coast under amendment with organic carbon and nitrate - tdAd47.1 | ecosystem: Environmental > Aquatic > Marine > Coastal > Sediment | place... | reverse complement strand
CACATTTTGATTTCAACTCATCATCGCCATGTCTAGGGGCAGGTGAAGGGGTTGCGAGTCAGAGCAGTCAGGAAAGGCTTCTGAAGTCTACGCTTCTGCAAAGCAACGAGGAGCACGCCTTTTCATTTTCATTCCCATTCACATTTTGATTGACAATGGCTCTGTATTTCCATTTTGATTTTGATTCACATTTTGATTCAAATTCCCCTTTGCCACAGCTGCAAGCCCGCCTAGCAGTGGCTTACCCCTCCTTTCTTGCTTTCCATGCAGCCAGGATATCCGCTTCCCTCATCAACACCGATTTAGGATTCTGTTCTACAGACTCGCGTTGCTCGGCTGTAATGGCATCAGAATTCCACCATTCATGTATATCCTGTAGCGTTGTCGTCAAAGGTCGGAAGGTGAGGCCCTGATCCATAGCGAAAGTATTGCTCACTCTCGCCGAACCCCAGTTACTAGCTTCCGGCAAAATCCAAGGAATGATATAGGGTACTTGCTGTGCTTTCAGGAAATCATAATCATCCACTTGTACCAAAGTCGACTCTACCTCAAAAGCTTTTTGGGCTTCAGTAACGAAAGTGTACATGTCTTGAGCTTGGGCGGGGCCAACAGCATTATAAGTACCCGCTTTTCTTTCTTCAATCAGCCTGATCATCCAATCGGCTACATCTCGAACATCTATATATTGGACCGGGTCACCTGTTTTGCCAGGCACTAAGGTCTCCCCTCCCCTACTCAAGCGGATGGGCCAATGAATAAATCGGTTGGTTTTATCAGCCGGTCCTACCATATAGGTTGGCCGCACAACAATAGTTCGATCTTTGCCGAATGCTTCGGCGGCGGCTAGCTCCGAATTCGCTTTCATCACACCATAGCCATATTCCAACTTAGTTTCTTCATCTGCTAAGTCATCAGGTACCTGGAGTACCGGAGAAGCATCTTCTTTGATATCACTGTCCAAGTAGGGATAGTATACCCCGGTGGAAGAGGTATAAAGGTAAAGGCCAACCTTATCCTTCAACAACTTGGCAGTCTTTTCTGTCCATGCTACTTTGCGACCTGAATTATCGATCACTGCATCCCATTCTCGGTTTTCCAAAGCCGTCAAATCATCTTCTCGATCACCGATCAGCTGCTCCACCTGCTCAAACAGATCTTGATGGACGGTAGGCTTAGATTTACCTCTAGTGAAAGTACTTATTTGGTGGCCACGACTTAAGGCGTAGGCGATCTGGTGAGGGCCTAGAAAACTAGTGCCTCCTAGAATTAGGATATTTAGCGATTTGACCCCAGTGGGTTCTTCTTTTGTGGCGGTATTTTCACAAGATACTATCCCAGCTCCCAGAAAGGGTAAAACCAGACCGGCTTGTAAGCTTTTTTCTAGGAAAATCCGCCTTGGGTTCTTTTTATCCATCATGATTCTTTATTGGCATTGTCTATGATTCGGCTTTCGCCTGATTTTCTAAGGTATTATAAATTCGGATAAGTGCATCATTGTTATTGGGATCATTTTCCCAGACTGGTATCTTTTCGTAATAAGAATGGAGAAGGCTAAGGGCTTGTTTAAATATTTCATTACTTTAGGAATAAATTCAATTCATTGAACGATACTTCTTTATGGAATCAGCTCCAGCAAGGCCAACAAGAAGCCTTCAATCAAATATTTAGATCTTACTACGCCGATCTGAAGGCTTATGGCATTAAAATATCTAACAATGAAGAATTGGCAAAAGAGGCTATCCAAATCCTTTTTGTCAAAATTTGGGAGCGTAGAGAACAGTTGGGAGTTGTCCATTCGATTAAAGCCTATCTGCTTCGCGCTTACCGTCGCAACTTAATTGATTTATTGGAAGCTGAGCAAAAGCGAAAACGACAAACCTACCCACAAACTGCCTTTCACATCTCTCCCGAAGAACTAAGCATTTACCGACAAGAACAACAAGCACAGGCCAAGCAAATCACTGCATTATTAAACCGACTACCCGATAAGCAAAAAGAAGTTATTTATCTGCGATTCTACAATCAATTGTCCTATATCGAGATTGCTGAGATTCTCGATCTCAACTACCAGACTGTCCGTAATTATGGGGTAAAGGCGATGAAGTTTCTCACTAAAGAATGGGAATAATAATGCCCGCCTCCTCTCTTTTGTCCTTTCAAAAAACTCTTTTTTTGAAAAATTCTCCTCAAAAGAAGGTACAAAATCCAGAAAGTCCTGTCTTGTTCAAAACTCCTCGTCAATTAGGGTGATTTAGCAACCGCAAAAAAGAAGAAAACTCTCATGGAGAATGAGCAATTTGAAAGTGTAGAGGACCTCATAGAGCACCCACTGTTCAGCGAATGGGTTTTGGACCAAAAACATGAAGCTTTTTGGGAACAGTGGCAAACCAACCATCCCGATAAAATACAATTGATTCGGAAAGCTCAACTCTACCTACAGCAATTATCATTTGAAAAAAAAGGCGCGCCTGAGTCAGAAGTAGAGACTGCATTAGCTGGTATTTGGACTAGCATCAATCAAACGGAAAAACCAGAAGAAAACACAAGAAAAAAGGAAGCTACTTTTAGCTCCTTCAGACTGATGAGAATAGCAGCTTCTATTTTATTTTTAGTTGTAGCGGTAGGTTTAGGTTGGCAACTTTTTTCTTCTCCTTATCAAGTATATGCTACGCAATTTGGAGAAACAAGGACCATCACACTGCCAGATCAGTCTACCGTTATTTTGCAGGCTAATTCGACTTTAAAAGTGCTAAAAAAGTGGGAAGACCACTTGCCAAGAACAGCAGAATTGACGGGAGAGGCTTTCTTCTCGGTCAGAAAAAAACAAGGTCCTCAACCCGTCAAATTTACCGTGCAGACACAGCAATTTGAGGTAGAGGTACTCGGCACCGAGTTCAATGTACTGGATCGATCAGACCACAAACGAGTCGTTCTGGTAGAAGGCAAGGTACGCTTAGTCGTTGAAAACCAGCCGGAAATCAACCTGGCACCTAATGAAATGGCCGTTTATTCAGCAGCGGACAAAGGCTTTGAAACTAGCCAGGTGCAAGCGACTGATTTTACAGCCTGGACCGAAGGCAAATTGATATTGAATAATACTCCTTTATCCGAAATAGGCAGAATGTTAGCAGACAATTACGGGCTAGAGGTTCGCTTTTCGGAACAAATTGAACAAACGCAAACCAGAACCTCCGTTGGCGCCATTCCGGTTTCCAGCCCAGCTGACTTGATAAAATATATCGAAGCCAGTTACGAGGTAAACATCCAACAAGAAGGTAATACAATACAGATATTAAAGTGAAGTGATTGAAGTGACGGTAGTTGGATGACAGTAACTGTCCTTCACCAAATAGGCTAAATTATACGATGGAACAAGAAAAGCAACAAGCGTTCCATGGCTATTCTTTGCGATGGAGCCTCTTATTGGCCAGTTTTTGCTTTTGTAGTGGTTTGATACACAGCCAGATCGTTCCGGAGATGCCGTATACAAAAACTGCATCCCACAGTAAGGAAATGGCCTTGTTAGACTTACTCAAAGTAATGCAACAGCAAACTGGTTTCACCTTTATTTTCGATGAGAAAATATTGGAGGAATTGACCTTTTCTTTTGAGGGAGAAACACGTCATCGTTTCAACCGATTTCTATTGAATGAAATAGCTCGCCAAACCAATCTTCAATTCCAGCCGATCAATAAAACGACCTTTGTCATTAAAAGAAAGCTACGAGAAAAGGTCACGCTATCCGGATTCTGTTCAGATATATCAGGTAGGCCTATGGAGGGCGTCAATCTTTGCTTGGCGGGTGAGAACCTAGGTGTAATTAGTGATAGAGAAGGCTATTTTGAAATGAGCTTGAAGAAAGGAGCTTATTCTTTATCTGTCAGCTATGTCGGTTTCGAAACGATCCAGCGTGCGGTCGAGATTAGTGGCTATGAGGATGTACAATTGGCATTTAGATTTAAAAAACACCTAGAGTTAGAAGAAATCCTGGTTGTCGGCAATCGCTTTTCGCCAAAATCATTGCAGGAAACTGCTGTGCCAGTGGATGTGGTGAATGAAAAGCAGTTGAATCAAGTGAATCAAGCAGATTTGAGTCAGTTATTACAGTATGAAACGCCATCCTTCCACTCCACTCATCAAACGGTTAGTGATGGAACCGATCACGTTGATCCTATTTCACTGAAAGGACTCGGGCCAGATCAAGTGCTGGTTTTGGTTAATGGAAAACGAAGACATTCTTCTTCTTTAGTCAACGTCAATGGAACAGTAGGAAGGGGAAGTGTAGGAATCGACCTCAATGCAATACCAGTTACCGCTATTCGAAAGATTGAAATACTCAAGGATGGTGCGACGGCACTTTATGGTTCGGATGCCATTGCTGGGGTGATCAATTTACTACTAAAAAGTAGCGTTGATCAAGGGCTTGTAAAAATCCAAACCGGCATTACCAAAGCGGGGGACGGCCAGCACTTATCGGTTAGCACACATTATGGACTCAAGTCCTTCAAGGAGGGTCATACCAATCTTACTTTTTATGTAAAAAAACGGACGGCAGTAAATCGTTCTGGTGCTTATGACGGTCCCATCTTTGGCACCTCAAAAGATGCTGATGCTAGTGCCCGAGCCTCATTTTTCAAACACGTAGGCTTCGGGAAAAACAGGGTAATGGAAGCCGGAAACTCTGCTATTCTAAACACGGGTTTCTTGCTAAATATGGCCGCGCCACTGACCGGTGGATTTGAATTCTACACGCATGGTAATTTTAATTATCGCCAAGGGGAAGCTACTGGCTTTTATCGGTTCCCTTACCAAGAGAACAAACAATCGGGGCTCTACCCTTTAGGCTTTTCACCCAAGATTCAGAGTAATATATTTGACTTCTCCATTGTAAATGGTTTAAAAAGGAAGATTGAAGATTGGGAAATTGACTTTAGCAATAACCTGGGTCAAAACAGCTTCGGCTTTAATATTGCCAACTCCAATAATGCATCGATGGGGTTACAGTCTCCGACTTCTGTCTATGCCGGTGGTTTTGCCTATTTACAAAATCTATTAGGCCTCGACATTACTAAAACCCAGGTTTTTGATTTACCGATTAATCTGGCCTTTGGTACGGAGTTCCGATTAGAAAAATACACGCAAAAGGAGGGTGCAGAGCCTTCTTGGCAGGATTATGGGCTACTCACCCGATCGGGGCGACCTAAAGAAGCAGGTTTTCAGGTATTCCGAGGATTTCGACCAGAAAATGCAACCAAAAAATTTAGAAACAATATTGGTTTCTATGGTGATCTGGAGGTAGAATTAACGAAAAAATCCTTACTGGGTTTAGCAGGTCGATTTGAGGATTATTCAGATTTCGGAAGCAATTTTAGCTGGAAAGCCTCTTACCGGTACCTGATCTCACCCCAACTCACCTTACGATCAACCTTCAATACCGGGTTTAGGGCTCCCTCTCTCCAACAAGCTTATTTCAGTAGCCATTCCTTACAGTTTCTTCCAGTGGGTGGTGAGATAATGGCCACGGAGGTAGCGCATGCCAACCACGAAAGCCCAATCGTACGCCGCTTAGAAATTCCTAATTTAAAACCAGAAATCTCTAATAATATTAGCATCGGCCTGGCTGGGCAAGCGGCCAAACATCTATCTTTTACAATCGATGCCTATCAAATTGCAATTAAGGATCGAATTGTCTTAAGTGGCAACCTCGAGCCCAGAACCACCGATCAACTCTACAGCATTTTATCTTCATCGGATATATCACGTATCCAATTTTTCACAAACGCCATTGATACAAAAACAACCGGCCTCGATGCTAAGCTAAAATACAGTAGATCATTTACCCAAAGTCGGTTGGAGCTCCTCTTTGGCCTCCATATGAACCGAACTTCCGTCATCAAAAATGTTAGCCCGTCCGATCTATTGTCAGATTATGTTGATGCTATTTTTTCCAGAGAAGAGGTAGCACGACTTGAAAGTGGGCAACCCAATAGCAAGCTAATTTTCATGGCCCATTTTCAGCGAAAGGAGTGGGATCTCATGTTTAGAGCTACCCATTTTGGTCGTGTTATCTATATGCACCCAATGGATCAAGATCCTGCCAATTGGGTATTGAATCAATATACGGATCTGTACGAGAGTAGAGATCAGCTATTTAATGCTAAATGGATCTGTGATCTAGACTTAGCGATGAAAGCGAGCCCTATGCTCCAATTGACCCTCGGAATTGCCAATGTCTTCGATGTCTACCCCAATCAACATCGGCATTCTGCCAATACCAATCATGGTGTATTGACTTACAGTCGTCGGGTACAGCAGTTTGGGGTGCAAGGGAGGAGATGGGTACTCAAGGCTATTTATAAAATGAGGGGTTGAAGCTTGAACTTATTATCCATTATCAATAAAACAAAAAACGAGCAAGTGAATCCGTCAATTACCACACATGTTTCCGGGCTAAAGCCTTCCGCCACTTTGGCGATCAATGAGCATTGCAATGCGCTCATTCAAGAAAAGAGGCAGCTGCCGAAATAGCTGAAGTAGCCAGGCAGTTCAATATCCTAATAATATCAGACGAAATCTATGGAGATGTTCATCACAAGGGTCAGCACATTTCTATTGCCCAATTCTATCCCGAGGGAACCATTATCAGCAGCGGCCTGAGTAAACGGCAGCCCTTCCCCTGAGAAAGCGAAAGACTGCCTTATTGAAATACATTGTTCACAAAACTAGTTAACGTATGAAAAGTTATTATCTAAAATCCTTCCAATTATTATTACTCTTTGCATTTTTATTCACCTCAACCGCCTTGTCTGCCCAAAAAGGTACAATCAGTGGTAAGATCAGTGAAGAAGGCGAGCCCTTAATTGGAGCTACCGTTTTCATTGTGGGGACGACTATTGGTTCCACAACGGACTTTGATGGCAATTACAGCCTTTCGGTTGATCCAGGTACTTATACCATCGAAGCCTCTTATATTGGGTATTCTGCTGAAAGCCGTTCTGTTACGGTAACAGCAGGAGGTACTACTGCTGCTAACTTTTCCCTAGCCCAGGGCATTTTGGTAGACGAGGTGGTAGTAACAGGTACGAGGGCGTCCAATCGAACCAATACCGATGCGCCAGTGCCCGTCGATATCATCAATGTAGAAAAACTGTCTATTGCCGCACCTCAGTCCAACCTCAACGCTCTTTTACACACCACTACTCCTTCCTTTTCTTCTAATACACAGACGATCTCTGATGGTACAGACCATATTGACCCGGCCTCTTTGAGAGGTTTAGGACCAGATCAGGTTTTGGTATTAATGAATGGCAAAAGACGTCACTCCTCCTCCTTGGTTAACGTGAATGGTACCTTTGGTCGAGGAAGTGTAGGAACGGATTTGAATGCTATTCCCGCTTCTGCCGTTAAGGCCATAGAAGTATTGCGAGATGGTGCAGCCGCACAGTATGGATCTGATGCCATTGCGGGTGTTATCAATGTAAGATTGAAAGAAAGCGTCAATAAACTGAGCTTCAACCTCACTACAGGTGGAAATTTCACCAATAAAATAGGTCCATTTGAAGGAGAGAAAAGAAGTGTAGATGGAGAGGTGGTTAACCTCGGACTCAATTATGGTCTACCGATTGGCGACAAGGGTGGTTTCATCAATTTCACAGGAGAATTTGGTTACAAAGGTCCAACCAATCGAATGCAAGAATTTACCGGCGGAATCTTCAATGCTTTTAATGCTATCGAAAGAGCAGCCATCGCTGGAGGAGCAGATGTATCTAACCTAAGCATGGCGCAGATACAAGATTTTGCACAAAAAGTAGGACACTTCTCTAATGACCTGAAGGCGGACTTCGCAAATGCGGCAGATCTTGGAACCGTACAAGGCTTGTTGGGTACAGATGTAACAACCGCTGAGTTGGCAGCTCGTGGTTTGGAAAGAAGTGATTTCAACATGCGCGTGGGACAATCTCGCTTGCGAGAAGGCAAGTTCTTTGCCAATATGGTCATTCCATTGGGAGAGAGTTTGGAATTCTACAGTTTTGGTGGGTTTGGTTATAGAGATGGCGAATCTGGCTGCTTCTATCGTTTGCCTAGCCAGAATAGAACGACCACTTCTATTTATGCCAATGGAACCGTACCTAGAATCAATTCAAATATCAATGACAAGTCGATTGCGACTGGGATCAGAGGAATGATCGGTGATTGGAATATTGATTTGAGTAATACTTTTGGTACCAATCAGTTCCTTTACTACATGACCAATACGCATAATGCCACATTGGGTTCAGGTTCTCCTACTGAGTTTAATGCAGGAGGGCATTCCTTTACTCAAAATACGGGCAACTTTGATATCTCTCAATACTTTGATGAAGTAGAGGGTATCAAAGGAATAAACATAGCATTCGGTGCAGAATATCGCTTCGAAAATTACAAAGTAATTCCCGGTACCGAATTGTCGTATGGCAATTATGATATCAACGGAGAATTGGTCATGCCTACAACTCCCAATGACTTACTCGCCACTGATGCCCTGGGTCGTGCACGGCCATCCGGTGCTCAATGCTTTGCAGGTTTCCTACCTAGCAATGATGTAGATGCAAACCGATCTAGTGTAGCCGGATATTTCGATGCTGAATTTGATTTATCGGAAGAATTCCTCGTAAGCACAGCTGTCCGCTACGAGAACTATTCTGATTTCGGTTCTACCTTCAATTACAAATTAGCAAGTAGATACAAAATAGGCCCCAATTTCAATCTTCGTGGAGCAATCAGTTCTGGCTTCCGAGCACCTTCTTTACATCAAATTCTATTTAGTAGAACTTCGACCATTTTTGTAACTGAAAATGGGGTAACCACTGCCCAGGAAGTAGGTGTTTTCAATAATAATTCTCGTCCTGCGAAATTATTGGGAATTCCACAATTGAAGGAAGAGACTTCCAATAACTTCAGCCTTGGTTTCACAACTAAGATTCCTGATGCGGGTCTACGCTTGACAGTAGATGCCTACCAAGTAAATATTGATGATCGAGTAGTACTAACTGGACAGTTTGGACCTGGCGATGATCCAGAGTTGCAAATTCTATTCAATCAGGCACAGGCCACTAGAGCCGCATTTTTTGCGAATGCCATTGATACGAGATCTAGAGGTATTGACATCGTAATATCTCATAGAACAAGAGCTGGAAAGGGGATTCTTTCTAATGATTTAGCAGCTACTATTTCCAAAACCGAACAAGTAGGAGATATCAAAGCTTCTGATGTTTTGACCAGAAAAGGATTGGTGGATACTTATTTTGATGAAACATCCAGAATCTACTTGGAAGAAGCTGTTCCAAGAACAAAACTTACACTAAGTAATAACTATACAGAAGGTAAACTGAATGTATATTTAAGAAATACCTTGTTTGGACCTACTACAGAAGCTACTAACGTTTGTGGAGAAGGTGGCGATCCTTCCTTAGACTGTATCAATAGCGGTAAATTGGTGACGGATCTAAGTGTAGGTTACCAATTCGCTACCAACCTCAGCTTGACAATCGGAGCTAACAACTTGTTTGATGTATATCCAGATGAGGGAGACCAGGCTTTCCGATCTAGTGGTCGATTTATTTATTCTAGACGTTCTCCACAGTTTAGCTATGGTGGTCGTCACTTATTTGCTAGATTGGTTTTTTCATTGCAATAAGTCAATAAGCAACTAAAAGGCGGCACCTAGCCCCTTAGAGCAGGTTTGGTCAACGCTTTTGGAGAAAAGAATGTCTTTAGCCTACCTGGAAGTCAGACAGGCCCAAATGACGTTGCCCAGCCGTGCTCTTAATCAATGGAGATATGCCAAATTCATTTGGGGTATCTCCATTTTTCATTTAAACCCTGCTGAATGTTACGCTTAGTCGGTACGAAAGAGCCGCAGGTTTTTATTTTTATCATTTTTTTTAAAAAAAATAAAAAAAACAATAAGTCATTAAATATCAACCAATTAAACGAAAATATTTTTATAAAAAACAAAGAAAATCATTTTTTCTGCTTCCTGCTTGATGACCTTTTGCTAATTCCTGCGATACAGTAGTAAACAATCAAATAATTACCTATTCAAAATATTATTATCATGAAATTTGCTACTCTAATCACCATCTGCTTTTCTTTTTTAGCCACTGTAGCTTTCGGACAAATGAACTACAATCAATACAATAGCGGAAATAGTGGATACAGCAATCATCAAGCAGAAGCTATTCCTCCTAAAGGTGAAAAAACAGTTATCCGTAAATTGATTGATCCAGCAAGTGGTATCGTATCTGCTCATGTTCCCTTGCCTTTGAGTTGGAAGATATCTGGCAACAAGTGGACTGGCCCCAACAACAGTGCTTTAGAGGTTAGAATGGGCGGGTCTTTTAGCAGTCAGCAGCGAAACCTCTACCATATCGATCAAATCATCCAGCAAGATTTATTACCCCAACTGCAAAACTACGGCGTACAAATCAATAACATCATCGACCTTCCTCAAATTGCAATGAATGACAAAGCCACCTTTGCTCGGTACTGGAAAGTAGCTCCTTCAAGAGATATGCACCAAGTAAAAGGGATAGAAATCACTGATCCTAAGGCAGGAGAAAGAGGAATGGTTATCGTACACTTCACCTTTTCACAGTCTCAATATGGCAACTACGCACATTACTACATGCACACCCTCGCTGCTAACCAGCAAGGTTACGAACACGCCAAAAGCGTAGCTATCTATGCCCTAGCAAAGATTCGAGTCTCGGATCAGTCTGTTGCAATCCATAATCGCAAGGAGCAGCAAAAATCTCAGGCTAGCTGGGCATCTCACAACAATCGCATGCGTGCCAACCAACGCAACTTCGATGGCTATCAAAAGGCGCAAGCAGACCTCAGCTCTGTAGGTGATATCTACTTTGAAGGTTGGAAGAGTAGAAACGCCAGTAGTGATCGCATGCAAGCCAAAGCTGTGGACGGCATCTGGGAGCAAGAGTCAGTAACTAATCCTTATAGTGGTCAGCAAGGAAAAGTTGAATCGGGTTATAAATACTACTATATAAATGGTAATGGTCAATACTTTGGTACGAATGATGAATTCTATAATCCTGCCCAGGATCCTAACATGAATCATATGGAGTGGAGAAAAGTGAATGGAGGGAACTAGGAAATGTAACCGTCAATTTATTGGCGAAGTTCAAAGTGATAGATGTTAAGGGGAAGTCGGAAAGTCGGGGGTCAGAAGGTCGGAAGTCGGAAAGTTGAAAGTCGAAAGTCCCATGGCCGCGGGCAGGTTTCCTCTTCAGGATACTAAGGGGCGAGAGTGAATGGAGGGAACTAGGAAATGTAATCGTCAATTTATTGGCGAAGTTCAAAGTGAAAGGCGTTAAGGGGAAGTTGAAAGTCGGAAAGTTGGAAGTCGGAAGTAGGGAGGTCAGGAGTCGGGAAGTCGGTGCCGAAAGTCGAGGACGGGACAGGGTGCCGGTTGGAAACCGAGCACCAACGGCTGTGGAGCCTCGGCATGGCTTTTAATTTTGATTTTCATTGCCATTTTGATTTCCAGAGACATTTATCAAAATCAGTGATCTGTCATATTGGAATAATCATTATAGGGGCCTATATTAGTGCTTAGGGCTTGTTTGGGTAGCGATTTTGCAGCGAATTGAGAGAGCTGCCCAAACAAGTTCGGTATAATAAACACCGTATTAACCTAAGCAGACGTCTGTGACCGACCAAGAATTATTCAAGGGCATTGCCCAACAGGACAACAAGACTTTCCTTTTCCTCTATCGAGAATACCAGGGACAAATTCTCCGAATGGTCCAACAGAATAATGGCAATGAAGCGGAGGCTATGGATATATTCCAGGAGGGAATCATCGCTTTATGGACCAACATTTCACAAGGAAAGTTCCTTTTAAAGGATAGCGCCAAACTTTCTACTTATCTATTTGCGATGTGTCGAAATATTTGGATCAGTAAATTGAGAAAGCAGCAAAAAACACAGGCGATAGATGGGCAATTGGAAGCTAATATCCCCGCTGAGATAAATGAGATGGAAGCACAGCATGAGCAAATCCAAGAACTCGAACAACAGTTTCGAAAACTGGGAGAGGCTTGTCGGCAATTGCTCCGACTTTTTTACTACAAGAAAGCTTCCATTAGGGAGATTGCACAAGAGATGAGCCTAACAGAGAAAACAGCAAAAAACAATAAGTACCGTTGCATGCAAAATTTAAGAGCCTTATATAAAACTGAAAGCCAAGCCTAATGACTGCAGCATTAATAGCGAAAATTGAAGCCTTTTTGGAAGGTCGCCTGAGCAAAGACGCGCTGCATGCGCAAGCTGAGCTAGAGGGGGTAACCAATATTGATGAAGAAATCAAATGGTTTCAGGATAGTCAAGTGGCGATCGAAGCGGCAGGTTTACGCGATCAGTTGCAGGAGGCCTTGAGCCAACCCGAAGAGAAAAAAGGAATTATCCGGCAATTAGGCCCCTTGCGGACGGGCTTTGCGATTGCTGCTTCGATACTTTTATTGGTAGTGGTTTATTGGGGAATGCAAAGTGAGCAATCGACAAGTCTTTATGCCACTTACGAGTATGTGGACCCAGGTTTACCCGTTTTGATGAGTCAATCCGACCAACACCAATTATACGATGCCCTGAGCTATTATAGCGAAGAAAATTATACTGTGGCGGCTCAAAAACTAAGGCTACTCCTAGAAGCCGGAACAAAAAGTGATACAATTAGCTACTACTTGGGCGCTAGCCTGCTATACCAAGGAAAACCCGAGGAAGCTGTACCCCCACTTACAACATTGAGTGAAGATTCAGCCAGCCCATTCCATCTACGAGCTCAATGGCTTTTGGTGCTGGCTGCACTGAAAGAAAATCAGTTGGCAGAAGCACAACAATTGCTACCGATAATTGTAGAAAATCAAACGCATCCTTTCTTTGAAAAGGCAAAGCAACTTCAACTTGAACTCGACAAAAGTGAGTAAGCCGATGATCAATCCTAGCATGGGAAACTATTTCAAGTTCCTTTGTTTCTTGCTTTGCCAGTTACCCATTTGCTGCTTTGCCCAATCCCCCGATCCCCTACTAGAAAAAGCCCGCTATCATTTCCAACGGGATCAATTAGATTCGGCACAGTATTACTACCAACAAGCACAAGCTATTCCAGGAGCTGAGTTGTCGGCCCTTGCAGGCCTCATTAATATTGCCTTGGTAAGGGCTGAATTTGAAAAAGCAGACTCCTTCATTCAACAAGGGAATATCCTCAGTGAGCAAGCAGGCATTGATATTATTGCTTGGTGTACCTTCAAAACGAGTAAGGGGGAGTTCTTCCGCAAAAGTTCCCAATTAGAAAAAGCATTGGAGGAACATAGGGCAGTAAAGCGCCAAAGCGCCAATGTACCAACTGCTCAACTCATACACGCCTATGCCAATTTCCATATTGCACTTACTTTTGAAAAACTTTCCCAGTATGATTCGAGCTTCTACTATGCGCAAAAGGCCTATCCCCTTTTTCAAGCCTCACTTGATTCTACTGACCTAGCTTTTACCACCATCTATAACGGATTGGCCGTTTGTCATCAACGCGCCAATAGGATGGAGGAAGCAAAGGTCTTTTACTTAAAATCCAAAGCTATTGCAGAGACACAGCTCGGCCCCGTATCTAGTGATCTGGCGATTTGCCTTAATAACCTGTCCAGCATATCAAGGGCAGAAGAAAATTATCAAGAAGCCATTGCTTATAGCGAACAAGCCCTCAAGATATTTCGAGCCCTGAAAGACGAGAGTAGTATATCAGGCGCTTATTATGCTTTGGGGATTTACCATTATTATTTGGGCGACTATGGCCGCACCAAAGATTATGTCGAAGCCTGTATTCGCATTAGGGAACGGCTACTCAACCCACAGCATTATGCACTCATTGGCCCTTATGAGCTTCTCGGTATTGCCCATGAAGAATCGGGCGATTATGAAAAGACGCTTTATTACCTAGCTAAAGGCCGCGAAAAAATCATTGCCAATTACCCCCAAGGCAGCATTCGGGAAGGCTTTAACTACGAAAATACCGCCCTAGCCTTCAAAAGTACCCGACAGCTAGACTCTGCGCTACATTATATGCGGCTGGCTCATAGCATCCTGCCCGATCAACTCCCTCCGAATGACTATAGCATGGCCGTCCATTTTTTCAGTTATGCCAATATATTATACCAAGTGGATTTACTGAACCAGGCGAGTGAGATGCTCGAAAAATCTAATGCAGTGTATGAAGCACTAGGCTTACATCAAGGCACGGAATATGGTTTAAATCTCGCCCTACAGGGTTTTATTGAAGCCGAACAACAAAATTGGGTAGTAGCAGATCAAAAATTTGAACTGGCCCTAGAAAAGATACGAATTCCAGGAGAGCCAGGGCAGGCCTTGTCAGCATTTCGACTCACACCTAACACGCTGTCCTTACTCAATGAATATACTAAATACCTCTTCCAACAATACCAAGCTACCGCACAAGCAGAAAGCCTCGAACGCTTTGAGACCTATGCTGATATATACCTTCAGTTATCGGATAAATTCCGCAAGCAGTTTACCGATCCCTATACGAAAAGTGTCGTCATCAAGGATAATGTAAAAGTCTACAATCGGAATATTGGCATCTACAATTCCTTGTACAAGCAAACCCAGAAGAAGGTCTATTTGGAGGCTGCCTATCGGTTTTCAGAATATGGCCGGAGCTCCTTACTTCGAGATTTGCAGGATGAAAAGATCAAATCTTATGCTGGTCTCCCCGATTCTATCTTGCAAAAAGAGGGGGTGTTAAAAAAGAAGGTCAGTACGCTGAATGAGCAATTGCTAGAAAACCCCGAGGATGTCAAGGTTAAGCAAGATTTGTTCGCTAGTGAAGAAGCCTTGAATGTCCATATCGCTGAGACAGCAGTTGCCTATCCTAGGTACTATGAACTCAAATTCAACCCAAATGTTCCAGAGTTACCTTCCCTACAAGCCAAGCTTGAGCCGGGGCACAATTTGGTAGAATACATGCAAGATGACACCGCATATTATGCCTTGGTGATTCATGCCCAAAGTAGTGAATTGATTTATTTGGGGAACCTCCAAGGAATTGACGATGCCGTTGTCCAATGGAAAAAAGCTATCGTTCAACAGGATCAAAACGCTTTAGATTTGGCGGGGCAGGTACTTTATCGGCAAGTTTGGCAACCGCTCCTGACGAGCCTGGAAGGCCAGCGCGTCACTATCATACCGACAGGTCGACTGTTTTATCTCAACTTTGAAAGCCTCCGCCCAGATACAACTCCCAAGAGCTATTTGATTTATGATTATACCATTTCATATGCTCTCTCTTTAACCGTCTTATTTTCGGAGCACCATCAAACCAGTAAAGGGCCAATCATTGCCGTAGCGCCTGGCTTTGAAGATGAGATCAAATCAACCTACAAGAGCCAATTGGACTCACTAGAACCTATAGATGAAGCCTACCTTAGTACCGTCCGACAACCTTGGTCCCTAAAATTAGCCAAGCGGCTAAAAGATCAATTTGCTTATCAAGCTTACATTGGATCTGCTGCGACAGAATCAGCTATTAAGGCCAATATTCAAGGGGGGAATGTACTCTATTTTGGCACCCATGCTATTGCTGATGCTTCGGATCCCCTGCGCTCGAAATTGGTACTCGCCAAAGAAATTGGGCCACAGGTAGAGGATGGCTATTTGCATGCTTACGAATTGTATGGCTTAGACTTGCAAGCTGAATTGGCCGTACTAAATGCCTGCGAAAGTGGACTAGGAAATCTTCAGAAAGGAGAAGGCATGATTTCATTGGCCTATAGTTTACATTATGCAGGTTGCCTAAGCACGGTGATGTCTCTTTGGAAAGTAGACGAAAAAATCAATACCCAGATCACCCAAAACTTTCTGCAATACCTCGATGATGGGTTCCCCAAAAGTGAAGCACTGCGACAGGCTAAATTGGATGTCTTGAATGCCGCCACGAGTGATTTACAGCATCCGTTCTATTGGGGTGGAATGGTATTGATGGGTACGGATGGTTCATTGGCCTTTCAGCCCAGTAATACGCGCTGGTTCCTAATCGCGGGTGTCATCATCGCTCTCCTATTGCTAGCTTATGTATTAAAAATTAAGTCTTCCCCCTCCCCTATTCGCTCCAACTGAGATTATTATTTGGGCTTGCTTTTCCTGCCTTATCCCTTCAAAATCGTTAAGTCCAACTTAATTTCATGCTGTTTTCGTTAAGTAGCGTTAAAAAATGGGGGGGTTGGTCGAAAAATTACATCCTATAATTGAAAAAAGCATCATTTTTGAAAAACCCCATTTACCTAATGATGCCCATTTGCTCACAATCAAAACGTAGGATAATGAAAAGCAGAATTTTCTCACTAGCTATTGTAATGTTAACTACTCTTTCTTTGTTTGGTCAACGCCAAGAAACCTTGTTTAACAATACAGAAACCTTCTTCTCAGGAATTTGGGGCGGAACAACGCTCAACTATAGTGTTTTCGATAATGATTGGGCCCTTTCTCGAGGCGGTTATATCGGATTGGAATTTGGTCGAGCTTTTGTATTAGGCTATAGTCACCTTGATCTAAAAGAGGATATTACCATCGGTCAGGACAACTCTCGCTTCGATTTAAAACTGAATGGTTTCCTCGTGGCTATTAAGCCTTACTCTCGTCGCGTTATTCACCCCCGCATCAATATAGTAACCGGTAGAGGTCGTATCAGAATGGAAGATGGTGATCGAGATCGCGTCTTTGTATTCCAGCCTTCTGCCGGTATCGAAATGAATGTTTTCACCTGGTTCCACATGGGCCTCGACGGTGGTTATCGCTTTATTTCTGATGCTGAGATTGGAGGGGTATCCAATAGCGATTTTTCTACTCCTTTTGCACAGGTGGAGTTTCGATTTGGGATTTCTTGGTAAGTCAGGGACAGGACATGGTGCCGGTTAGAAACCGAGTACCAACGGCGATAACGGCGATGGCCCTGCCTTTTGATTTTGATTTCCATTTTGATTTTGATTTTGATTTTGATTTTGATTCACACTGTCATTTTAATTAAACCCGCACAATCATTCCCATCAAAAAATAGAATAGGGCCAGTTTCATCTAAGATGAATTGGCCCTATTCCTTACTTTCAATCCAAATCGCCTACTGAAATTATTTCAGTTTTATCATTTTTCTGGTAGCAGTGTATTCTCCGACAGTCAAGGTATAGAACAAAGTCCCCTTGGCTGTCAGGTCCTCTCTTTTAAGCATGATCTGATTGTCACCTTGGACAAAATCAGCAGTGATCTGCTTGATGATTTTGCCGGTCACGTCTTGGATACTAATTGTGCCTTCTCCTGCAGATGGGAGGTAGAATCTAATCGTGGTTTCATCTAGGAAAGGGTTCGGTTGATTTTGATAGAGTTCAAAATTGTCTATCGTCCCTTTCCCGGTATTAAACTGAATACCCAATGACAGCTTGTCGTCATTTTGATGATAAGCCTCTGAAGGTGTGATTCGGGAGGTTAAGCTTAGTTGTTTGCTTAATTGGGCATCCGATTTAGCTTTTATAATCAGTGTAAACAGTATTTCATCAGGCTTGGCCTCACCATTCCAAGACGTTGTTAGCAATCCTTGTGCTAAGGACTGTTGTCCAAAATGGGCTTCAGTCACTCGGCCATACTTGATGTCTAGCAATTCGATGGCCGATCCCAGCGCAAAAGTGCCTTGGTAACCTTGGATTTGAGTGATCTCTTCAGCCGTAAAAGCGACTTCGTACGTTTGGCCTGCTTGCAGCGCCAGGTCTGTGGTCTCTAATGCAAAAGTTCCATAGTTTCGATCATCAATGCTCATCAGGTTATTCGCCTGAGCGGTGGCATTCACATCTCCTATTTTAACCCCAAAGAACTTCGCAAAAACATCGCCTTCCAGGTCATTGAAGGATTTGATTTCGGGGAAGGCCTCTAGCCATGGGTTCTTCGCATCCGGGAAATTGTAATCCGCATCTACAAACCGCCAACTTGTGTTATTGGTGAAACCTTCGGTAATCCCTAGGATATTTTGACGGGCAATAATCATATCCAAGGTGGTGATACTTCTACTGTTATTGATATCGGCGGCAATCATTTTGTAGGGAGAAGCCAATCTGTCTACCCCCAAAATGTGCTTACTTATTAATACAATATCCAAGGTAGAAACCCCATTGAGGTAATCTTCATCGAGCTGCGGGGCAATGGAATAGTCATTGGCCGGTAGATTTACGAATTCAAAATAGCCGTCATCCACTGTCGTCATTGACCCATCTCTAAATCCATTGAGCGAAACTTCTACGCCATTGACAGGAACATCTTCTTCGGTCGTAATCATGCCAGCGAGTCGGCCTTCGGCATCAATGCATTGATTATTGAAATCTTGCACGACGATGTAAGTTTCACAGTAATCGTGATTACCAGCCTCGTCCCAGGCGTGAATTTCGACAATCGTGGTCGGATCGTTTTCACAAGTAAGCACCAAACTGGTATCATCTCGATCAATCGCTTGACCAGAAATATTGATGGAATAAGCTGTAACTATCGGGTTTCCTGCCTCATCAGCATCAGGGCCTTGGCCGTTGCAGTCATAAATGGGGCTTGCAATAAAGTCGGATGCCCAAATGGTTGCCGCGGCGGGATCTGGGTCTCCGTCGTTATCCACATCTGTTCCAGGTTCGGTTCTAGCCAATTCGATGGCTAAGCCATTGATACAGACCGGAGCGGGTCCTTTGGCATCTATCACTTCAAAAATGATTAAATCTACGGCTTCATTTCCACAGCCATCGCTGCCTTGAATTAGTAAGGCATGAAGTCCTTGCGGCAATTCGGCTGCAAACGTATAATCAGGGGCATCGCCGCTTACAGCAGCAGTCATATCTGCATCGGATACAAATTCAGCCTGTGTGAAATTCCCATCATTGTCTACATCTACAATAAAGGCATCTAGCCAGACAGACTGTAGACCTTCTTCTTGCGTACATTCGTCTTCGATAGAGAAATTGATGGTTACTAGCCCATCACAATCCACGTTATCTAGGGATTCGAAGGTATCGTAAGCTTCTACAGTAATGATAGGATCGGCGCTATCGTATACCTTAATGACCTGTGTATATTGCCAGTATCCTCTAGAATCAATATCTCGAATGTTATCGTTGGTAGTACCGTTATCTACTTGTCCTGTAATGGGGTCTCTATTCGCGTCTTGGTCAATCGTGTTATTGATCCAATAACCTGCAGGATTAGTTAAGCCATCGCAAGTCCGACCTTTTTCACCTGCTGATGGATTGCTATTGGTCTCATCATTATCTCGATCAAAATAGACGGCCCCACTATTTCGCAGTATGACCCAAACGGCTTCATCTCCAGGTTCTCCATCACAGTCTTCATCCCGGCTAACAACGACTGGTGGCGCCTCTCCGTCGTATTCACACCAATTGATCACTCGATAAGTTCGCAAAATCTTATAGCATTCATCACCAGAGGCAGAGAATGTTTCATCCTCGACGCTGACGGCCAAAAGATCACAACCTATCTCTTTCGTGAGTACGGTATCCGGCTCTGCTATTCCACAATCTGCTGCTGCATCCGCAGGAAAACGGATTTCGTAATTATGGACTTCCGTAATTGTGATCAATTGTTGACAACTATTGATAGAGGTCAGACCTACTGCATCTGTTGCGGTAAATGAACGCAGGATCGTTCCTGTTCCACAATCGTCTATGGTAATAACTGGCGTATTTTCCGCTACACTTGCTCCTGGGCAATTATCCGCGTAGTCTGCTTCACCAAAAAGATCCTCTAATAATTCTATTTCATTCGGATCAAAGTCATAAGGTAGTTCGGCACAACTAATCGACTTATTATGCGGTGCGATACAGTAAGGGTTCAATTTATCTTCGATGACTACATCCAGCCAGCATACATTACTATTGTCCGCTATTACAATCTCGTTTCCTAGGCAATCTTCGGTCGTAATGGAGTTTCCTGGAATTCCGTCACCATTGGCATCATCCCATACTCGCATTTCAATTCTTACTGCCTCATCGATATCGCAACAGCTAAAGTCTACATAATCACCCCAGTCGGAGAATACAGCAGCAATCGTATTGCAATCATCATCTGCCGTAACTAAGCGACGTACTTCGATGCGGATGGGCCCACAATTGTCCCAAGATCCTTCATCGATATCATCAGCGTGTACCCTTGCATAGCCTTGCCCACCGATGGAGATATTCAAGTCATCATTACAGATCGCTACAGGAGCAACTTTATCTACTACTACAAATGGTACCGTGATATCAGTTTGGTTTCCACAACCATC
>Ga0070726_10001823_pt1 | contig 20369 bp, 16 predicted proteins | sample tdAd471_FD_67275 | JGI IMG/M metagenome (GOLD analysis project Ga0070726, IMG submission 67275) | Marine sediment microbial communities from the Atlantic coast under amendment with organic carbon and nitrate - tdAd47.1 | ecosystem: Environmental > Aquatic > Marine > Coastal > Sediment | place... | reverse complement strand
CGGGGGCCGTGAGGACGTCGAGCCGCTGATGCTGTCCGAGCTCGACGAGGAGGCTCCTCGCGACGTCGTCCTCTCCCTGCCCGTACCCAACGACGTCATGGATCGCGTGACCCGCGCCCTGGTTGGCATTGGCTTGGCCACGCGCGAGCCATTCTTGTTGGCGAGCCGCCCGCGCCCGATCATTGAACACCCGGTCGAGGGCGGCGAGGCGATTCTGCTTCGCAGCGGCCAGGGAGAAGCCAACACCGTCTTGATTCGTGGCGCCGAGCTCTGGCGTAGCCCCCAGGTCTACGCGGGCTCGCAACGAGCAACCCGGGTCGAGGTGACCTCCGACATGAAGGGGATCCTCGCCACGTTCGAAGGGCTGCGATTCCCTGGGGCCCTCGACGCCAAGGCCCCCAAGGTCACGACCGACTTGTGGGTCGTGACCAGCTTCGGCTCGGACCGTGTGCGGGACGCCGTAGAGATCGTGCCTGGCAAGGACACCCAGACTGGACCGCGAGTCAAAGCCACAGGCAAGTTGCTGACCCGTTACGTCGTGGCCGCAAACCCGAAGCTGAAGTTTCAGCTGAAGCGCCCAGATCAATACGCAAAGCTGTTCGTGGGTACGCGCCCTCGCGGGACGGTGGGCGACCTCCAGGAGTTGGAGGGCCAACTGAGTTGGAGCACCGAAGGCAACCTCGTGGAGCTCTCCTCCACTCGAGGCGCCCCCACGGGGAACACGATCTTGCTGGTCGACCTGCAGCTGCAGCCACGCCCCGAGACGACGAGTGGCAGGTACAGCGTGCTCGAGGGGGGTCCCGCTTCGCTGGCCCACTTCGTCAACGAGGAGCAACGTTCCTGGCGGTTGGACACCCTCAAGCTGGACTTCGTCAAAGGGCTGCCGATCGATAACCCGGTCGTGGTTCGAATCGAGAAGGACATGCGCGAGCTGTTCGAGGTGGCCTATCCCTGGTTGGCGGGAGGCTTAGAAACAGGGCTCGCGTTGCGCCTGGTGCCGACGGATCCCGCCAAAGCGACGCTCGAGGTCCCGCTCAAGTTCAGCACTCGGGGTTCCTCGATCTTGCTCACCGCCACGGGCGCCGAGTTGAATGCCCAGCGGGCCAAGCTTGAGCACACAGACTATGCGTCTCTAACCCTGAGCGTCGTTACCCAAGGCGCGAGCAGTGACCTGGAGCCGATTCCCGTGACCGGGAAACTCACTGTGCTTCCGTCTGACAGAAGTGCTGAGCCGACGGGCACCCTCGCCCCCGCCACCCTGGCCTACAAGGCCCCGGCGCCAGACAACTACGAGGCCCAGGCGGGTTTGAAGGTGGAGCTTCCGCTCTCCGTGTTCACCAAGGCGCCGGAGGGGCACTTCCCCGGACTGGAGAAGGCTGCGTCCGTGAGTCTGACCCTCTCCCCGCGAGCAGGTGGAGTTCCCGTGGCCGTCCCCGTGACGCGTGACCCGGCGGTGAACGACAAGGCGATCTACCTGGCGACCAAGGCGACACTCTCGGCGTCGGCGCGGGCAAAGCGCTTGATCGAGGGCCGAGAGTTCGTCGCCACGCTCACCTACAGCGGTGGGCGAGAGCCGATCAAGCTGCTCAGCGGTGGAACTACCGCGGTCCTCACCGTCTCCCTCGACAGCAGCGACGCACCCACGCTGGATCTCCCCACCGCGAGCCGAAGCGTCAAGTTCGCTGAGAGCAAGGAGCTCACCGAGCCGCTGGGTGGCTTGTTGCTGCGATTCACGACCAAGCCGGACCGCACATTCCAGTTCCACCCCTGGATCCGGACGAACGCGATCTGGCTCCGCCTGATCGACAAGAACACCTCCGAGGTGTTCTCCGAGAGGGTTCATGTGAACTACGACGCCCAGGGATCGACTTCAGCGACGCTGCTGCGCGTCGCCGCCGACGAGCTACAGGAGAAGAGCGCTGCTCTCATGGCCTGGAAGGGACGCGAGTTGGAGGTGGTCCTCACGGACGGGAGCTCGGACCACCAGCTCAAGGCGGGGGGCGGCACCCCTCAGCTCCTGACCGTCACGGTGGAGCCGAAGGCCGGCCCCCCCGTCACGGTGATCAACGACCCGCTCACGTATCGCCGGGACGGCAAGCTCCGGGCGCCCGCGGGTGGCCTGGCATTCCGAATCGATCACACGGACGGCAAGACGGCTGCCGAGCACTACCCAGGTCTCGGGAACACGCCCGGGCTGAAGCTGCGCCTGGTCGACGTCACCTCCGGGGCAGTCAAGGTCCTGGAAGGGGTCATGGAGTTGACGAGCACTGCCGAGCAGCCGGTCACCCTGCTGAGGATCACCCCGGGGAAGCTCGAAGAACACATCGGGGACTTCCTCGGCGGAAACGGGTCTCGCGACGTGTTCGTCGAGCTCGAGTACGACCCCTCCACCGATCCCTTGCGGGTCAAGAAGGGAGCGTCCGACCTCACGCTGAAGGTCACCCGCGAGACGGGTCCTCTACCGGTATTCGAGCCAACCCTGATCGAGTTCACCGAGAAGAAGGCGTCCAAGGCGCTGAAGCTCAGCTTCGACAAGGCCTCAGGCACGAACCCTTACGACATTGGCCTCCCGGGACTTGCGGAGGGGCCAGTCAAGGTCGTGCTGCGTAACCCAGACGGAAACGACGTCCACACCTTTGCGAACGTCGCACCAACGGTGACTGAGGAGAAGATCGTCTACACGGTCACCACGACCATGCTCAACGGTGGCTACGACGCGCTCAAGCTGCACTTCGACACACCGCTGCGCGTGTATCTGCTCTATCCCCGGGGCACTGAAGAAGAGCTCGTTGGCCCGGCGACCAACGCCGAGGGCGGTTCGGTTCCACTCCAGTTGAAGGACAAGGGCTCTTAGTCCGCCTGGTGAGGCCATTACACCGGATCGAGTCGGTGCAGACATCTGGAACCAGCATGCCCTGCAATCGGAATGCGTGAACCAAGGGCCGCGGCGCTGCCACCCTGGCGGAGGAGGACGCGGGTGGGTGTCCTCGGCCCAACGCTGGACACCTGGACACCTGGGGCGAGTAACCTCGGTCCACGCCATTCGGCTGGAGGAGGTTCCCGTGCGCACGACCGTCACCCTGGGGTTCCTGGTGAGCTTCGTTTGCGGCCCGGTCCAGGCCGACCCGGTTCGCCTCGGCGCGTCCGAGTTCAACCACGGGGCCTCGGTCGACGCCGTGCTCCTGACTCGCGACGGGAGCCGCCTGGTGACCTCCGGCGGAGACGGGGTGCTCGTGGTGTGGGACGTGGCCACCAAGCGGGCGCTGCACCGACTGACCGATCGCGAAGAAGAGGGCGGACTCAGCAACGCCAAAGGGGTGGCGCTCAGCCCCGACGGTAAGCTCGTCGCCGCGGTGGGGCAGGGGAACCAGATCCACGTGTGGAGCACGGAGACGGGGACGCTCGCGCGCACCCTGAGCTTCGGCGAGGCCCACTCCCTCGACGGCGTGTGCTTTGGGCCCGACGGCCAACTCGCCGCGACCGGTGACGGGCAGGTCGGCGTGTGGGGCGCGGACGGTGCGCCCACCTGGCTCCTGGAGGTGCCCGGCGGACCCCACGTGATCGACTGGTCGCCCACGGGCGACGCGCTGGCGGTGCTCGCGATCTACGGCAAGGGGATCTCGCTGCTCGATCCGGCGACGGGCAAGGTCCAGTCGGAGATCGCGACCCAGGCACCCCGGAACACGCTCTGCTACAGCCCCGACGGCGCGACCCTCGCCGTGACCCAGCAGGGCCGCGTGGACCAGCTCGACCCCAAGAGCGGCGAGACCCTGCGCTCGACCGACGCTCACGGCGCCGACCTCCTGGCCTTCAGCCCCGACGGCGCGACCCTGATCTCCCTCGACGCCAACGGCGACGACGTGCGCGCCTTCGACGCCCAGACCCTGCAGCTCCGCTGGCGCACCGACGTCGGCGAGCAGGTCACCGGGTGCAGCGCCACGAACGAACACGTGGCCGTGGCCTGCAGGGCTCCCCAGGCCGCCCTCTACGAGCTGAAGACCGGCTCCCTGCACACGGCCGAACCGGCCCACCGCGCGCCGGTCATGACCGTCGCCTGGTCTCCCGACGGCTCGACCCTCGCCTCGGGCCGCGACCGGATCGTGCTCTGGGACACCGCCAGGCGCACGATCCGGGCCAAGCACCCCACGCTGCACGGCACCTGCAAGGCGCTGCACTTCCTCCCGGGCGGTGACCTGCTCCTCCTCGAAGGGACCTACTCGACCAAGGTTCGCCGCCTCGACGCCAAGGGCAAGGAGCGCCTGATCCTCGAGCTCCGCGAACCCGCCGAAGCCATGGCCGTGAGCGCGGACGGCAAACGCTTCGCGCTAGCCCGCCACTATCGGGAGTCCACGGTCACGGTCCACGACACCCACACGGGTGAGCAGACCCACACGATCGAGACCCGCGGCAGCGACCCCGCCTTCTCCCACGACGGGAGCCTGCTCGCGTTCCGCACGGGCTTCTCCTCCGTCCGCTGCTGGGACCTGAACGCGAACACGGAGACCTGGACCCTGGAGCGCCTGGCCCGCCTGAGCTTCCACCCCAAGGGCGAGCTCGCCCTGGGCACCACCTGGGCGCTGAAGCAGGGGACGCTGACCGTGCTCGAGGCCAAGACTGGCAAGACGCTGAAGACCCTCGAGGCCCCGATCACGAGCGAGGCCGTGTGCTCGCCCGAGGGCGACCTGGTGGCCCTCGCCGAGCACGAGGCGATCCGGATCTACGACTGCGAGACCTGGACGCCGCGCACGCACCCGATCGGCAGCCGCGCGATCGCGCTGGCCTGGTCGCCCAAGGGCGACCGGCTGGCGTGCGGGCTGGGCGACGGGAGCGTGGCGGTGTGGACCCGCGCCGAGCTGCTGGGCGAGTGAGGCTCTGAGCCGGTCCTCGTCCCCGGCCCTGGCCCCCGGTCCGTCGCGAGGCCGGCCGCGCTCGGTTCAGTCGACCCGGTCGGAGCGCCAGCCCCAGGCGCCGCCCTGCTCCTCGACCACCAACAGCACCTCGTCGGCCAGGGGCAGCGCCCGCAGGGGCCCGCGGGCGAAGCCGGCCTGCCCTGGGCAGGGGCTGAACTGCCAACCCTTGGATAGGCCTGGAGCGATCGTCTCGATCCCTCCCGATCGCGTGGCCTTCTGCCAGTGTTGCTGCCGTCTGACACACCGTCAGCGACGAGCTAACCTCTGGGGGTGAGCCCGAGCGAACCACAGGCAGCAGAGGTGGCGGTCTTCGAACGCCCGACCCCCCGGGGCTGGGTCGTCGGGGTCGTGGCGGTCGTCGTCGCCTGGGGCGCGGCGTTTCCGCTGCTCCTGATCGCCTGGGCCGTCAGCGGCGCAGGCGGGCGGATCGCGGAGGTGTTCCCGGTGCACCGCCTGGGTGTCGAGTTGACGTTCTTCGTGGCGCTCCTCCTCGCCTGTGTGATCCCGTTCTGCGTGATCGTCCAACGGGTGCGCCGGCGCTACGGGCGGGCGGAGGTCTACCCCCAGCACGTGGCCTTTGCCTGGGCGCTGAGCGGCTCGGCCGAGCTGGAGCAGGTGGCGCTGGACGACCTGTGGATCAGCGAGCAGACGCCCTGGGGGCTGGCCTGCCGCACGACCGCAGGGCGCAGCCGATTCCGCACCTGGGTCTTCCCGCTGTTCATTCCGGCCCAGGGGAAGGAACAAGAGCGCTGCCTGCGCCTGCTCCAGGGCCAGGGGCAGAGGGCGGACTGGACCCCCCAGCTGACTCCCGCGCGCTGCGAAGCGTGCAGCAAGCCGTTCCTGCGTCGTGGGTCCCCCCGCACGAGCTGCCTGCCTTGCGCGCGCAAGCAAGGGCGACTGCGGGAGTGGGCGCTGAATCTGGCGCTGATCACGTTCATGCTGGTGATCTTGGGGCTGCTCCTGGTCCCACTGTTCCTGAGGTGATCCTCGGCTGCCGAGCGCGGCGCGCCGGCAACTCGAACGGCTCAGTGGGCCAGGTAGCGCGGATCGCTCTCGCTCGGCGGCAGGCTCGAGTGCTTGCGCCACACGAAGCGCAGGCCCAGGATCGGTGCCGTCGGCGCGACCGCGTCGGGCGCCGGCTCCTCCCCCGAGCAGGGCTCGATCAGGACCTCGTCGTCCGGGTGGCCAGCAGCGCCTCGACGAACTCGGGCGGCAGCAGGTGGTCGTGCTCGACGACGCAGTGGCAGAGGAGGTCCGAGCGGGTAGCCGAGGGTGATCTGACGCACGGGCGACGGCGCTGGAGCTGGTTGGCGACGGCCTCAACCGCCCACTACGCTGAGCGGGTGCAGATCGGCCCCTACACCGTGCTCGAGGAGATCGCCCGCGGCGGGCACGGCATGGTCTACCGCGCTCAGGACGCGCAGGGGCGGGTGGTGGCGCTGAAGCTGCTCCTCGCGGAGCGCGCCCAGAACCGGCAGGCCCGCGAGCGCTTCCAGGCCGAGGTCAACGCGCTGGGCCGGCTGCGGCACCCGCACGTGGTCTCGATCCTGGGCGCCGGCGAGCACGAGGGCCACCCCTGGCTGGCGCTGGAGTTCGTCGAGGGCGAGTCCCTCGAGGGCCGCCTGCGCCGGGGCCCGCTGCCGATCCACCAGGCGATCCGGGTCGCGCAGCAGCTCGCCCAGGCGCTGAGCTACGTCCACGCGTGCGGCGTCCTCCACCGCGACCTCAAGCCCGGCAACGTGCTCCTGCGCGGGGACGAGGCCATGCTGACCGACTTTGGGCTGGTGCTCGACGAGGACCGCTCGCTGAGCCGGATCACGGCGACCGGTGTCTTCCAGGGCACCCCCGGCTACTGGTCGCCGGAGCAGGCGCGGGGCGAGACCCGCGCCCAGGGCCCGTTCACCGACGTCTACGGGCTGGGCGGGGTGCTCTACGCGTGCCTGACCGGCCGCCCCCCGATCCAAGCGGGGTCGCTGCTGGAGTACCTCCAGTTCCCTCGCTTCGGCGCGAGCGATCCGCCGCGCGCGCTGCGGCCCGAGGTCCCCGCCTGGCTGGAGGAGCTCTGCCTGCGTTGCCTGCGCGAGGATCCCCGGCTGCGGCCGGCGTCGGCGGAGCAGGTCGCCCGCGAGCTGGTGCTCGCCCGGGGGCAGAGCGCGCGCGCGCCGGCGGCGCCCGGCGCGAAGCGCTGGCTGCTCGCGCTCGCGCTGCTGAGCTGCGGGGCGCTGGCGCTCGCCGCGCTCGCAGCGGGACTCCTGCTCAGCCGACCCGACCCGCAGCCCGTCGAACGGGTCGCGCCCCGCGACCCCGAGCCCGCCCCGCCCCCGCCGTCGGTGGCCGAGCCGGTCGAACACGACCCGGCCCCCCCGGACGGCGACGATCCGCTGGAGACGATCGCGTCGTGCAACGCGGCGATCGCGAGCGACCCCCAGCGGGCCGCGCCCTTCGCGGCGCGCGGCGCGGCCCGGGCCAAGCTGGGGTGGCTGGCCGCCGCGGTGGAGGACCTGGACCGCGCCCTCGCGCTGGGGACGGCCGACGCGCAGCGGGTGCAGCGCCTGCGAGACGACACCCAGGCCCAGCTCGCGGAGCGACGCGCGGCGCTGACCGCCCCGACCTCCGAGGCCGACCGGGCGCGCGCGGAGGCGCTCAAGCGAGAGGGGCACGCGCAGCGGAACGCCAAACGCATTCGGGAAGCGGCGGCGAGCTTCGACCGGGCCCTGGAGCTCGACCCCACCCAGCTCAACGCCTACCTCAACCGCGGCCTGTGCCGCGTGGACCTCCGCCGCTACGCCGAGGCCCTCGACGACTTCGATCACCTCGTGGGCCTGAACCTCGACGTCCGCTCGGCGACGGTCCTGAAGTGGAACCGCCTGCACGCCGAGCGCATGCTGATCCGCCAGACGCGGGGTCTCCTGCCCACGGTCTCGGCGGAGGACCTCCGTCGCGCGCAGGCGCTGTTCACCCAGGGCGCCGCGCACTACCGCGCGGGCCGCCACGCCCAGGCGATCCCGCTCTTCAGCCAGGCCGCGGAGCTCAACCCCAGCACGGGAGCCTACGCCAACCTGGGCGCCGCCAAACTCCAGGTCGGTCGCGTCGAGGAGGGGCTGGCCGATCTCGACCGCGCCCTCGACCTCGACCTGCGCAACGGGATCGCCTACTACTACCGCGGCGAGGCGCAGCGGCAGCTGGGCCGACACGAGGCCGCGATCCGCGACTACAGCGCCTCCCTGGAGAACAAGGGCGACGAGTTTGGCGCGCTCTTCGGCCGTGGCGCGTGCCTGAACGAGCTCGGCCGCTACGCCGAAGCCTTCACCGACCTCACCCGGGCGCTCGAGCTCGACCCCAGCTACGCCGACGCCCACGTCATGCTCGGGTTGGCCCAGGCGGGCCTGCAGCGCTACGAAGCCGCGCTGGCGTCGTACGACCGCGGCCTCGAGCTGGGGCTGCCCCCGGCGCGAGCCAGCCACGCGCAGCGCCTGCGGGCGGCCGCCCAGGCAAAGCTGGCCGCCGGCGACTGAGGCCGCATGGGCCGCCACACCTGGGCCGGCTACAAGGGCGGCACCCGGACCTGCCGCGCCTGCGGCGAGACCCGCGAGCCGCCCAAACGCGAGGTCGGCGGGGAGACCCTCTACGGAATGGACAGCCAGCACATGCTGGAGCTCATGGCGCGCCACCTGGAGGAGATCCAGACCAGGGCGAACCCGTCGGGCGAGCGCCCCTGAGGCGAGCTCCCGCGCGCTGATTGCACGAACCGAGGCCCGGGGGGCGGCGGTTCGGCTTCGCAGGGCCCTGCGCCACCCCTCGACCCCAGTCGTGTCGGACGCGCGGGGCGCATGGATCGGATAGCGTGAGCGCCTCACCCACGCTCCGAGGGCCCAGCCATGATCGTCCGCGACCTGCACGCAATCCACGAGCACGAACCCGAGCGCGTCGTCTCCCACGCGCAGTGGACGTCGGTCCGGCTGCTGCTGGCGGACGACGGGCTCGGGTTCTCCTTTCACGTGACCACCCTCGAGGCGGGCTCGGAGCACACCTTCGAATACAAGCACCACGTCGAGAGCGTCTACTGCATGCGGGGAGCCGGCTCGATCACGGACCTGGCCACGGGCACGACCCACCCGATCCGACCCGGCGTGATCTACGCCCTCGACCAGCACGACCGCCACGTGCTGCGCGCCGACGAGGAGCTGGTCATGGCGTGTGTGTTCAGCCCGCCGGTGACCGGGCGTGAGGTCCACCGCGAGGACGGCTCGTATCCCTTGGAGTCCTGAGCCTCGCGGGCACGTCGCGGCTCAGGGAGTCGTGAGGCTGCCATGGCGCGACTGCAACGAGGTGGCCAGGGGGTGAGCTGAGGCCCGCGCGGTTGGCGGCGTCGCGTCCTCCCTGGCGCGGGGCTACCCTCGCTGCACATGGAGATCGGCGGGTATCGGATCGTGGGCGAGCTGGGCCGGGGCGGCATGGGTGTCGTCTACGAAGCCCTCGATCCGCGCACACGGCAACGCGTCGCGCTGAAGACCGTGGGCCTCGCAGGCGCCGGGGTCCCGCTGCGCGGACTGGAGCGCCTGCAGCGTGAGGCGGAGGCGCTGGCTCGACTCTCGCACCCGGGGCTCGTGCCCTACTCCGGATTCGGCGTGGGCCCACGCGGGTTCTACCTCGCCATGGGGCTCGTCGAGGGGACCTCCCTCGAGGAGCTGCTCCAACGCGGGGGACCCCTTCCGCTGGGGCGCGCGCTGCAGCTCATGGCCGACGTGGGCGAAGCGCTGGCCTACGTCCACCGCCAGGGCCTGCTGCACCGCGACGTCAAGCCGGCCAACCTCCTGCTCTCGACCTCGGGCCGGGTCGTGCTCACCGACTTTGGGTTGGTCAAGCTCAGCCCCGAGCTGCAGGCCGCGAGCCAGGCCTCGTTGACCCGCACCGGCGCCATGCTCGGCACGCCCGGCTACTGGCCGCCGGAGCAGGCCTTCGGCAAGCTTCAGCAGGTCGGCCCCGCGTCGGACGTCTACGGCTGGGCGGCGACGCTCTACGCGCTGCTCGGCGGCCAGCCCCCGCGCACCGAGCGGACGGTGGTCGAGCTGCTCGAGGCGTTCGAGAACCCACCGCTCGCGCTGCGCCAGCTGCGCCCCGAGGTCCCCGGGTGGCTCGACCAGCTCTTGCTGCGCTGCCTGGCCACGGAGCCCGAGGCGCGCCCGACCCTGGCCGAGGCGCTCGAGGAGCTGCGCAGCTTCGGGCGCGAAACCGGCGGGGGGAGACGCGGCCAGCAGGCGCTGCTCGGAGGGCTGGCGGCGCTCGCGCTGGCCGGCGTGCTGGGGTTGGGCTGGGTGCTCCTCCGCGAGGACGCCACCCCAGAGCCCCCGCGTGGCGTGGCGACGGCGGAGCGCAGCGACGAGCCCAACGAACCCGCCGACGCCCCGCCGCAGAAGAAGGTCTCGCAGGAGCGCGAGACGTTCCTCGAGTTCGTCGAGGCGCAGGACCTCGAGGGCGCCGAGCGCTTCGTGCGCGAGTGGAACGCGCGCAGCCCAACGGCGGAGGCGGCCTGCACCCTGGTCGAGGTGTGCCTCTACGGACGGCGCATGGACGAGGCGTTGCGCCTGGCCGAGCGCGCGGTCAGCGACCACCCGAGCTCGGCGGCGTGCTGGGGGGTTCAGGCCCAGGTCCTCGTGCGCTTGCGCCGCTTCAAAGAGGCGATCCCCAGCGCCGAGCGGTCCGTGGAGCTCGACCCGCGGGATCGCTACGGGGTCACCGCGCTGGCCACCGCGCTGACCGAAGACGAGCAGCACACGCGCGCGCTGGAGGCGTGGACCCGGCTGATCGAGCACAGCCCGAAGGCCGCCTACTACGCAGAGCGAGCGCGGGTCTACGACGGCCTCGAGCAGCTGGAGCTGACCCAGCGTGATCTGGCGCAGGCGCTCGAGCTCGACCCCGACTGCCCCACGGCGCTCGGCTGGCGAGGTCACGTCAAGCTCCGCCACCTCGACGACCCCAGCGGGAGCGCCGACCTGCTGCGCGCCCTGAGGCTGCCCACGCACCACGACCCCGCGCGCCACTTCGAGGACCTCTCGGACTCGCTGCTCGAGCAGGGTCGGGCCCAGGAGCTGCTCGACGTCGTCGAGCACTGGTTCCCGCTCCCCACCGAGGACGCGCGGGTGGCCGAGCCCAAGGTTCGCGCGCTGATCCAGCTGCGCCGTCACGCGGAAGCCCTGCCGCTGATCGAGACCCTGCTCCGCGTCGCGCCGTGCCCCATGTATCTGCTCTACCGCGGCATGTGCCTCGCCGCCGTCGGCCGGATCGAGGACGCGCTGCGTGACTACGAGCAGGTCTACGCCAGCGCGGACCCCAAGACCGATCCGGCCTACCTCGACGCTGCACGCCGGGCAGCGGCGCACGCGACCGCGATGAACTTCCCTGAGCGAGGGCTGCGCGCGGCCGAGCTCTGGCTCGCCCTCGAGCCCGAGAGCCTCGACGGTCGCCTGATCCGCCTCGACGCCTGGGCCAAGCTCGGGCGCGACCTGGAGCAGATCCAGGCGGAGGTGGACGACCTCCTCCGCCGCGTAGGGGCCCAAGACCCCGACTCGCTCTCCTGGGTCTACTCGTGCCAGGCGACGGCGCTCGCTGGCGCAGGCCGCACCGCAGAAGCCGTCGCGAGTTTCACCCGCTCGCTCGCGATCGCGCCCTCCATGTGGTGCTTCGGCGAGCGCGGGCGGCTGCTGCTCGAGCTCGGGGAGCTGGCCCACGCCGAAGGCGACCTGCTGCGCGCGCTCCAGTTCAGCCCGCGCGCGGTGGAGCCGTGGTACTGGCTCATGCGCGTGTGGACCGGTCAGGATCGCTTGGCTCTGGCCGTCTTCGCCGGCGAGCACCTGCAGCGGCTCGACCCGAAGCACCCCTTCTCGCGCGACGCGGCCAAGGTCCTCCAGGCCTGGGGCCGGTAGGCGAGAGCGGCTGGTTCGAGACCGCGGCGCCGCGCCAGCCGGGCTGCCCCGACCCCACCTCGAGCGTGAACCAAGGCCGCGGCCCTGCCACCCTGGAGGGGAGGAGGACGAGGCGGGTGAGCGAGATCCTGGCGGGGAAGTACCGGCTGCTGCAGGAGCTCGCGCGGGGCGGCATGGGCGCGGTGTGGCTGGCCCAGCACCTGGGCTCGGAGGTGCACGTCGCGGCCAAGCTGATCCTCGACCCGAACGAGGCCAACCTGGGCCGCTTCAAGCGCGAGATCTTCGTCTCCCAGCGGATCCAGCACCCGGGCGTGATCCGGGTCCACGACGCGGGCGTGCTCCCCAACGGCCAGGCCTACATGGTCATGCACCTCCTGCGCGGGGTCAGCATGCGCGAGCGGCTCGAGCTCGAGGGCCCGCAATCGGCGCCGATCTGCCTCGACCTCTTGGAGCAGTTATTGGAGGCGCTCGAGGCCGTGCACCAGGCCGGCGTGGTCCACCGCGACCTCAAGCCCGACAACGTTCACCTCGAGCCCGACCCCAGCACGGGCGGCGAGCGGGCGACCCTCGTCGACTTCGGCGTCTCGCGCCTGCTCGACGAAGAGGTCGTCGGGAGCGAGCAGCTCTACGTGAGTGTGGAAGGCGTGCTCTCGGGCACCCCGCACTACGTGGCCCCCGAGGCCCTGGCCCAGCCGGGGACCGTCTCGACCGGGCACGACATTTACGCCTGCGGGGTGATCTTCTACGAGCTGCTCACCGGGCGCTTGCCCTACCCGCCCTCGAACAGCCTGCAGCAGATCCTGGAGAACGTCGTCGACCTCGCGATCCCGACCCTCGACAGCGCTTGCCCCATGGGGGCCCCCTTCGCGCCCGGCTACGAGTGGCTGGTGCGCAAGCTGCTCGAGAAGGACGAGCACGTCCGGCCCCGCGACGCGAGCGCGGCGCTGGAGCTGGTGCGGGAGGCGCGGGAGCGGATCGCGCGGGAGGAGGCGGCGCCCCCGCAGGTCGCGCCGCCGCCGCGGGACCGGAGCATTTCGGGGCGCTTCCGGCGCTTCCTGGGCGGCGGGGAGTAGGGCCGGGGCTTGTAAGCGTTGGACTGGTCGCTCAGTCTGCCTTCGCGGGGACCTCGTATGCCTGCTTTGGGTGGGCTGGACTATCGGGATAGAGAAGCTCTAACTCACCCGCTCCCAGTGTTGCGCGTAGGCTAGACCTGGCCTCGCGTCAGCACCACCTGCTTGGCGGCGACCCGGTCGTGCTCCATGTCCTCGTGCGCGCGGACGATCTCGTCGAGCGCGTAGACCTCCACCAACCAGTCGAGCTCGCCGCGGGAAGCTAACGTCGGACCCCGCCAGCCCAAGGCGGGTGTGCGGCTCGGATCGATTCGGCCCGAACCCATTGACCCGCAACACGACCCACCCGTAGCGCGGTCGAGGGATCGAGCTCACCCACCTCGCCTCGCGCGCCCAGGGAGGCGGCTCAGGGGAGAGGGCTACCTTGTGCTCTGCTAACATCCCGTTCGAGGGGAAGTGCGAAGCATGGCGTTTGCAAGGAAGCTCGAGTTCCACGCTGTACGCAGCCAACGAGCCGTGACTCGGCTGGCCCTCGCGCTCCTCGTTCCGCCGCTCGCCGCTTGCACGACGTCTCCGATCCAGGGGGTCTTGGAGCGTGCGGAGAGACAGCAGAAGCCGCTGGTCCTGGTGCTGGTCCACAGCGAGTTCGACGAGGAGATCGAACACCACGCTGACACGAAGAAGCTGATTCAAGAGAACTACTACTTCGAGCGAATCCACCTCAGCAGCGCATTCGACCGCGCTTGGTTTCTCGATTACATAGCGCAAAGAAAGCAGAGCGGCGCCTACAGCCGCTCCCTGACCTTTGAGGACTTCCTGCGCAGGAAGAACCAGCCCCTGTCCGAGCCTGAAATGGCCCTCGTCAAAGACCTGAACCTCGCGCAGACCCCAGAGCTATTCGTCTTGCGGCGGAATGGCGACGTGGTGGCCAGGCTCCGCCTCGGACTCAGTGAAGTGGTTCGCAAGAGGTCCATCGAGTTGATGCTGCAGGCGGAGACAGAAGCCGAGAGAAAGAGCTATGCCGACGTCATCAACAAGGGATACAGCATTTCGAAGAACGAACACGACGCACAGGAGCTCCATGAGTTTCTCAAGAACGCCGCTTCCCATTAGCCTTCGCCCCGCGCTGCTTGCTCTACTTGGGACCGTGTGCAGCGGCTGCAGTTCGCTGATGCCGGGTTACGAAGTGCTCCCCGTCCCTCAGCCGCCAGAGAACCTCAAGGTTGGCGCGGCCTGGATCGACGGGGTGGGCACCGAAGGAGAGTCCCTCGTAGAGGTCCAGGCGGTCGAGGGATTGTCCGAGTTGACCATGGGGGAGGCCTCGCAAGCCAAGGCGACGCTGACCGCGCACTTCAAGAAGTGGGTGTCTGGTGTCCTGAGTGTTGACGCGAAGGAGGTGGTCGCGTTTCGGCTCGAGGGGCTCAAACATGCTCGTCTGCCTAGCCTCTACGACACGAAGCTGAAGGGGAAAGTCCTCTCCGAGGCCGTGACTGCGGATCGCCTCTACATTCAAATGTCGGACTCGGTGTCGGGTGCACTGAGCGTCGAGACCGTAGGCACAGCGATCAAGAAGGCGGTCGCAGCGGACATTCAGGTCAGCGCTGAGTCTGGCGGCGTCTACGTCGCGACCTCCTCGGTCCCTCTCGTCTTCGCGATTCGCGTGGCGAACGTGAAATACCATCAACGGACCGTCGTAGCACCTCTCCCCGTGGACCCCAGCCTCGAGACCATGGGGTATCGGGTGCAGACGATCGGTGCTCCGGATCCAGAGGAGCAGACCTATGAGTTGGCAATCTCCAACAACGACATACCCCAATACGAGGGCGCGAAGCTCGTGTTCAAGGTGGGAGAGCCTCAGGTGATCACGCACGCCAAGCAGGCGATTGGCGTCTCGGACGAGCAGGCAGGCTCGGCAGACTTCGTGTGGGACAAGGTGTCGCTGCTTTGGAGTTCAGTCCCCAAGCAGGTAGAGATATCTCGCCAATACCTGTGGCTCGAGCCCTCGGAGTCGGGAATGGAAACGCGGTAGCCCGTCACGAGCCCTGCGAGTCAATCGACTTGCTTCTCCAGAGAAGCGTTTGTCGGCGTCCACGTCCGGATCCGGGTCCAGGCGCTCCTCCGTCTCGCCGCGGTAGCGGGGGAGGGAGATCCGAGCGCTCGGCCCTTGGCCAGGAGATCTCGCCGAGCTCGCCGCGTCAGCGACCCACCGCGTGGCTGTTCCGCCCGCGCCAGACGCGCGCAGACCCGCGACGAATTGCACCGGGGTCGCCCGGACCGCGCCGGTAGGATGCAGGCGGTGGTGCGCTCCTCCGCTTCAGACCCCAACCGGGTTGGTGAGGGAGGTCCCACGCGTGAGGCCAGCACCCCAGTGAACTCCAGCTCGAAGTCCGAACGGAGGGTGATCGTGCTGACCGGCGCCAGCACCGGCCTCGGTCTGGCGATCACGCAGCGGCTGCTGAGGCACGAGGAGAACCTGCTGATCCTCACGGCCCGCGAGGCCTCCCTGGCTCGCTTCGCCGAGCTGGGGATCGAGGAGGGCCCGCGGGTGTGGCTGCGTCCCCTCGACGTCACCGACGAAGGTCAGCGCCGCGCGGTGGTCGAGGAGGCCGAGGAGCGAGCGGGCGGCGTCGACGTGCTCGTCAACAACGCCGGGATCACCTACCGCACCGTGGCCGAGTACGCGACGCAGCTCGAGCTCTCCCACCAAATGGCCGTCAACTACGAGGGGCCCATGGCCATGGCCGGGCTGGTCTTGCCCGGCATGCGCAGGCGCCGCGGAGGGCGGATCATTCAGATCTCCTCCGCGGGAGGCCTGGTGGCCATGCCGACCATGGGGCTCTACTCCGCCTCCAAGTTCGCGCTCGAGGCGGCGTCGGAGGCCATGCATTACGAGGTCCGGCCGTTCGGGATCCGGGTCTCGCTGGTCTTGCCCGGCTTCATTAACTCGGCCTCCTACCTGCAGTCGATCGTGGGCGACCTCAGCCAGCGGGCGACGGAGGACCCCGACGACCCCTACAACCCCCACTTCAACAACATGGACCGCTTCATTGAGCGCATGATGCGCGTGGCGTGGGCGACCCCCGAGACGGTGGCCCGCCGGGTCGTGCGGATCATGAACCGCAGGCGGCCTCCCCTGCGCGTGCTCCCCACCTGGGACGCGCACCTCCTGTGGTGGTTCCGCCGCTTCGCGCCGCACTCGCTGAACATTTGGCTCACTTACCGCATGCTGCCTGGCGGGCGGCGCTGGAGCGGGCTCCGGCGGCTGAGGCGCAAGCGGCTGGCCGAGTCCCGGGCAGACGATCAGGACTGAGGGCCGAGGCCCATTCGATCACCCTGGCCCCCATCCGCGTGGAGCTCGCAGGTGTTCGCAGCGGCCCGCGCTTGCTCGACCAGCTGTTCTCGAGCGCCTGGACGTAGCGCCCCAGCGCGCTTCAGCCCGCGGGGAGGCGTAGACTGGGCGGGAAGGGCGGACGGTGAGCAGGATCTACGACAGCGTGGTGATCTTCGGGGTCGCGGAGCGAGCCGTGTGCCCAGACCTCCAGGAGCGCCTCGCCGTGCTCTACGAGGGGCAGCACCCGTTCATTCAGCGCGGCGTCGCCGCGGGGCTCGAGTGGTGCTGCCGGGACATGAGCGGCTACCCCCCGCCTCACGCCGAGGGCGAGGTCCGGATCTACGTCGGCCTCAGGCTCTCCCGCGTCGACGTCGACGCGCCGCTGGGTCGGTTCTCCGAAGAGGCCGTGACCCGGGCGGTGGCCGACGCTCGCCAGCGCCTGGCGGAGGCGGGCTTCGAGCAGGCCCCCGAGTTCCACCACGTCGCCAGCCACTCCGACTGAATCGCGGGGGGGGGCCGGCCGGCTGCTCCCACAGCGCGGAGGCGTCCAGGCTGGACACGAGACGATCGGCGCCAACGCCGTTTGCAGGGCACAGCGGACGTGCAGGGACTTAGCCCGGCTGCCGGTTTGCTCCACCTCCAGCGAAGGAGGTGAGTTCCATGACCGCCGCGCTGTTCGTGATCCTGTTCTTTGGCCTCGCCATGGGGCTCCTGGTCGTGGCGCTGATGCGCAACTCGACGGCGCGCTGGGATCCCGTGTGGACCGAGGTCGCCGAGCGCTTTGGGCTCGAGTTCTCGCGTAACGCGTTCTTCGAGGGCGGCCCTGCAGGCACCCTGGAGGGCAAGGTCCGCGGGCGGGGGGTGATCGTGCGCAGCAAGACCGGGCGCAACAGCCACACGATCACGGTCAACGTGCTGGGGGTGAAGACCCGCGGCTTCAAACTCGACCTGGGGCGCGAAGGTTACGTGGCCAGGCTCGAGAAGCTGCTCGGGGCGCGGGAGCTGGACACCGGCGACCGGCGCTTCGACCGCGCGTTCTACCTCCACACCCCGCAGCCCGCGCGCTGCGTGGGCGTGCTCAGCGAGCCCGTGCGCGCGGGACTGCTCGAGGTCCGCCCGAACTGGGTCGGCGTCGAGAAGGGCCAGGTCCAGATCGGCTTCGACGGCGTCGGCCGCTGGCACCGCCGGCCCCTCGGCACGCTCGCGCAGACGCTGCAGCGGGCGGTCGAGCTCGCCCTCGAGCTGGCGGAGTCCGTCGAGACGTGCAAGCCGACGTCGCGCCGCACACCGGCCAAGGCCACCCGCCGCCCGCTGCTGGCCAAGGCCGTGGGCCCGGCGCTGGGGCTGCTCTTTCTCGGCGCGGTGCTCGTCGGCGGGCAGTACCTCGAGCACTGGCAGGCGCAGCGGCGGCAAGCCACCCTCCAGAGCATGGAGCTGAGAGCGAAGGCCGCGACCGTCAGCTTTCAGGTGGTGAGCATGGCCATGGAGCGTGACATGGCCGAGCAACACCGCGAGCTGCGGCTCTACTACCCCGACTCCACCGCCCAGCAGCAGGTGTCCCTGGAAGTGATCCGGGGGAACGTGAGCAAGCTGCTGGAGTGGTCGGAGGATCCCGAGGTCGCGCGCCAGGCCTTCGTCAAGGAGACCCTGGAGCGGGCCCAGCGCACGGGTGTCTCGCTGAAGCACGTGGAGGCCGTGCTGGCCGAGGTCGGCGCGAAGTAGCTCAGCGCGTGATCAGCTGGAGCCGGGGTCGTGGACCACGGCGGCAGCCCCAGCAGCGGCACCACGTCTGACCGTCGACGGTGGTCTTCTCTCCCGCGGGGACGTCGGGGGGGGGTCATGGGTTCACGCTAGCAGCACGGCCGGGCCCGAGACCAGACGCTCAGCCGAGGGCCCACCCGATCAGCGCGGCGCTGACCACGCTCCGCAGCAAGGGGCGCACGTCGGGCTCGTCGTCCTTGTTCATGACCGCGCAGACCTCGATCGCCGCCCGCCCCGCTTGGTAGGCGCCGGTGCGTTGGGGCGGCTCGTCGAGGTGCGGCGTGAGGACGTAGGCCCCCTGGATCAGGCCGAAGCTCTCCCGGGTGGCGGCGGGGTCGCTGGTCTCGACCACGCAGCGCGCGGCGGCCGAGAGGGCGGCGTCCGCGTGCGCGCGCCGGATCCGCCCGTCTATGGCGGCGGTCTCCGCGTTGATCTCGCAGGTGTTCGCCCCGGCCCGGGCCTTGGCCTCGAGCTCGGGGCTGGGGCACACCAGCCAGTCCTCGATCACCGGGATCACGGCGGCGCTGCTCTCGGCGGCGAGCTTGGAGACGATCCGCGCCAGGGTCAGCGCCGCGCGGACCCCGGCCTCGGCTTCGATCTCCCACAGCCCCTCCACCCACTCGCGGAGGGTGAGGGTGTCTTCGGCCGCGGGGTCCTCCCCGGCGGCGATCCGACTGGCGGGGTCGCCCAGGGCCGCGGCGACCCGCAGGCGATCCGGGCTGAGGTCTGCCTCGCGCACGCGCTGGGTGAGCGCGCGGGCTCGAGTGGCGAGGTCCCCGTGCGCCGCGTCGCGTTCGAGCTGGCGCGCCTCGTCGTCGGGCATGCTGGACCCCTTCCAAGCCGCAGCCTACACCTCGTCGAGGGTGCGCGTGGGTTCACGCTATCAGCGCGGGGGAGCGAGCCCGAGGAGCCGCTCACGTGCACCCGAGCCGCGCGGGCCGTATCGTCGAGCAGGAGGACGACCCATGCGCTCCCGACGGAACCCGACCCTGCTCGTGGCGCTGCTGCTGGTCGCCGCGACCCCGCTCTGCGCCGAAGACCCGCCGCCCCCCGCGCTGCAGTCGGCCGACCCGGTCACCTGGCGGCTCGCGGCGCTGGCCCTCGCCCGTCGCGGGGCCGAGGGGTTGCCCGCCCTGCGCGCCAGCCTCGAGAGCGGTGCGCCCAAGGCGCGGGTGCTCGCGGCGCTGAGCGCGGCGCTGCTCGAGGACTCGAAGGCCCTCGACTCCTTCCTCTCCCACGAGGGGCTGGCCGACCTGCGCGAGCTCGCCGCGGACAAGCTGGCCGAGGCGCGCGAGCACGCGGCGCTGCTCGAGGGGAAGGACGCCTTCAGCACCGGCGAGGCGCCGAACCTCCCGCCGGGCATGAAGTGGACGCCACCCCCACGCGTGCTCGCGCAGCGCAAGCTGGTCGCCCTGGGTGGGCTGGCGCTGCCGGCGCTGCGCGAGCTCTGCGCCTCCGAGCACCCGGGCACCCGGCTCTACGGGGCGAGCCTGATCCTGAGGCTGGACGCGCGGGCGTTGCGCGCCGACCTGGAGCGGCTGCTCGAGGACTCGACCGCGGTCGGGGTCTCGGGCTCGGACTGGGTCTCGACCGAATCGATCGCCTCCTACCTCCAGCGCAGGTTGAAGTCCCTCCCCGGCTGGAGCAAGGAGGAGACGCCGGCCACGGAGGGCGAGCGCCTGCTCCAGCGGCTGGAGTGGCCGCTCGACGTCTACCGCCTGATCAACGGACTCCGCCAACGGGCCAAGACCGCCGAGGCGACGTCCCTCGACGACTTCTTCACGCGGGCGGAGCCGGTGCTGCGCGAGCTGGTGGAGCAGGGCGGCAAGTGAGCGCGGAGGTCGAGCTCGTCAGCAGCGACGACCCCGCGTTCCTCGCGCTGAGGACCGAGATCCAAGGCACGCCGCGCCAGCACGGCTACTACCTCGTCGACCGGGTCTCGATCCGCGGGCTGCAGGACCTCGAGCCCGACGCGTTGCTGGAGCGGGTGTTTCGCCACTTCGACGACGCCGAGTGGGCGCCCGACGACCAGCGCCCGACCGACCAGACCTGGCTCGACTACGCGACCACCGCCGAGGGGGCGCGCAGCGCTGCGATCGACGCGCTCGTCGGCGGGTCCGAGATCGGGCACGCTCGCGACACGATCCCGCCGGCGCAGGCCGCCGCGCTCTGGGAGCACTTCGAGGCGCTGTTCCCGCCGCCGCGCGCTTACTACGTGGGCATGGGCTTCGGCGACGCGCGCTACGTGTTCCAGCGCGGGGCCGCGATCGTCTCGGCGGAGTTCGCCGGGCTGGTGTGGGTCGTGGAGTCCGACTGACGCGCGGGGCGAGCTGAGCGGCTACTGCGCGCCCAGGCCACCCACCAGCCCCGGGGT
>Ga0070726_10001821_pt1 | contig 20372 bp, 19 predicted proteins | sample tdAd471_FD_67275 | JGI IMG/M metagenome (GOLD analysis project Ga0070726, IMG submission 67275) | Marine sediment microbial communities from the Atlantic coast under amendment with organic carbon and nitrate - tdAd47.1 | ecosystem: Environmental > Aquatic > Marine > Coastal > Sediment | place... | reverse complement strand
GCCCGAACGTTGCCAGAGCCGGAAGCAGCCATGACCTGGAATACACTGATCATACCCGTCACCGTTCCCAGCAGGCCCAGCAATGGACACAACGCGACGAGCGTCTGAATCGTCGGGATGCCCTTGTTGGTGTCCATGCTGAAGCGCGAAATCATCAGTTCACGAATCTGATGCGCATTCCAGGAGCGGCGTTCCGGCCGCGACTCCCAGTCGTCATGGATCTGCCTGGCCATGGACTTCATCGTCGTGCGGAAGTACATGATCCGCTCGACGATGAGTACCCACATCAGGAAGATCGTGACGGCTATCCACCGTAGTACGGGGCCGCCCAACTCCATGAAGTCGCGGATGGCCTCGAAACTGTCAGTTAGCCAGAGCATGAATTTCTCCTAGTGTCTTGCCTCGGAATGCTGGGCGACGAGCCCTGCGCTCTGTGACTGGAGAATATTGATGACCTTGCGGCTCTGACCACTGACGATGGTGTGCAGCAGTACCATCGGGATCGCCACGACGAGGCCGAGCACCGTCGTCATGAGCGCCTGGGAAATACCACCGGCCATCATCTTCGGGTCGCCAGCACCGTACAGCGTGATGACCTGGAAGGTCTTGATCATGCCCGTAACCGTACCGAGCAGACCCATCAGCGGTGCAACGACCGAGATCACCTTGATCAACAGCAAGCCCTTTGTAAGACCCGGCATCTCCTTCAATGCCGCCTCACTCAGCTTGAGCTCGATCGTCTCGGTATCGGCTTCCTTGTTGCTCTCGTACGCAGCGAGTACGCGGCCCAGCGGATTGTCGGTGCTGGCCGTGTCACGCTTGAGCTGAGCGGTAACCTTGCGGCTGTCATTGGAGAGTCCGGCAAAGCGCACGATAGCGATAAGCAGGCCGATGATACCGAGGGAGATGATGCAATACCCCACGATGCCACCCTGGTTGATGCGATCCTTGATCGTCGGCGACTCGACCAGCAGCGCCAGGATGCCGCCGCGGGTAACGTCGAGACCGAAGGTAACGGGGGATTCTGTAGCTTCGACCAGGTCTCCGGCGGAGTCCGTGAAGCGACCCTGCTCAGGCTGGCGCTGCAGTTCGCTGACGCGCTTGGTGCCGGGGTCGTACTGGAGATATCCGTCCTCGAACGCGAGGTTGAATGCACCTACACGGACGATCTGCATTTCCTGCTCTTCGCCGTTGGCACGCGTGACCAGGTGATTGAATCGGGCGATCTCGCCGGACTCCTTGATTTCCTGCTGCAGCAAGAACCACAGGCGCTCGATGTCTTCAATCGAGGCGAGCGTACTCGCGCCGGCCATCTTGCCACCAAGCGCGACGAGGAACTCCCCGCGATCCGGGAACTGGATGTTCGTCAGCGAATTGTTGAAACGGCCCTGGGTATCGCCTGAAACCGTCTGCAGAACGCCGAACAGCTCTTTCAGCGCACCGAGGCGCTCGTCAAGTGCCGCACGGGCGGCCACGATCTGTGCCTGCTGTTCTTCGAACAGCTGCTCCAGACGGGCGCTCTCGCGTTCCTGGCGGCTGCGTTCTGCACGCGCCTGGTTCAGGAGGTTTTGTTGTTCGTTACGGCGGCGTGCGAAATCCGCTTCACGTTGTCTCGCTTCCTGGGAATCGCGTGACTGACCTTGTTCAATCAGATTCAGCAATTCGGCCATGCTATTGGATGATGCTTCGTCCTGCGCTTGCGCAGTGCCGAAACCGAATACCATCACACCGGCTGCAATAATTGTTGTTATCCGTTTCATCAGCCTGCCTCCGTCGGTGCGTCAACCGGGACCAGGATCAACTCCGGTGCAATCAATTGGCGAGCGATCCGCAGACCCTTGCGCACTTCGTTGCGTGCACCATTGTCAATTACATAAGTGCGTGCCTGATTATCCCAGCGACCGGTAATGTTGGTGTCCTCTGACTGGAAGTACAGACCGACACGCCCTATACGCAACATGTTGTAGTCGCGGGTCGTGCCATCTTCCAGCGTCAACGATTCCTTATAGGTCTCGATGGTGCTGCCGTAATCGTTCTCGATCTGGTAGGCCTCCATGACCTTGCGGAATTTCTCCGCAACGCTGACGTCGGACCGAGCCATCGTTTCCTCCAGCTTGGCGACACGATCAGCCCGCTCTCCCATGAGAAATGGGACGTCAAGAGCTATCGACTGTTCGAGACCGTCAATCATGCGCTCCATCAGCGGGAAGATCTGCCTGTTGATGACGTCGACCTGGTCCATCGACAATGCGATGTCCTCGAGCACTGCCTGCTGCCCTTCGGTTTGAGCCACCATAAGGCGGTTGTAGACCCTGAGGCCGTCGATTTCCTTATTTATAGCCCGGTACTGGTCCTCCAGCGAACGGGTACCTTCAACAATGTTGTTGATCCGTTCCTGGGATTGCTGAGCCAGGTTCAACCGCCGTAGCTCAGCCTGCAAGACTTGATCGACGGATTGGGCGAAAACGCTGCCGGATATCGCAAGTACAGCAATGGCAAATAAAACATTGCTAATGCGTCGGCTGCTGCTTATGCACCGTTTCATGGACGCTCCTTAAAGGTCGTTTTTGTAAAAATAGTCCCGGAGAGGGATGCAACGTATCCGCTACACACATGCACAAGTAAAACAGGCAACGCCGACAGCGTTCCTGCCTGCGCTCGCGGCCCTCTCCAATTTCGCCGCGGCGATGAATTCTCGGACCTTAATTTTCTCTGCTCGTTATTGGCTACCCGACGCGCTGCGCGCCGGCTTCCCCGCCTTTATATTTCCTTTTGGTCTTCAGGTCCTGAAGCTCTCGGCGCCAAGAATAACATATGACCCGTAGATCGCCAGCCCAACGACAACATAAGATTTTACGCCTGAAAGCCCCGCGCTGCATGAATTCGACCCGTAGCGATACGCGTTCGACAGGGCGCTACTCGGGAGTACCTTCAAAAGGTGGTCGGCGTATTCACGACGGGCTTCTTTAGTATCACAAGTAACTGAAATTTCGACAGTTGACATCGAACTTGCCTTACAACATCATGCGCCGGATGAAGAACACGCGCGTAATTTCGGCTGTTAGCGGCGAACTGCTTCGTTCGCTGCTGCCGCTTGCCCTTCTCCTTACAAGGAGACACGGCGGGTAGCGCGTATCCAGATACCGGAAATCGCAACCCCGCATCCGCCACGGATTGTGGGGTTTTTTTTGAGCAGCATGACGTAAGGACTGAAACGATGCAGATGTACTCGGAAGCCGATGTTGACGCTACCTGCCTTGCCGACAGCAAGGTGACGATCCTCGGCTACGGCAGCCAGGGGCGCGCTCACGCGCTGAACCTCAAGGATAGTGGTTTCAACGTCGTGGTCGGGCTTCGTCCCGATGGCGCCAGCTGGCCGCAGGCCGAAGCAGACGGACTCACGGTAATGGAGCCTGCTGCAGCGGTGAGAGGCGCGGCTGTGATCGCGTTCCTGACTCCGGATATGGTTCAGAAAAGTCTTTACGAAAACCTGGTTGGGGATATCGCCGAGGGGGCGACACTATTGTTCGCTCATGGTTTTGCGGTGCACTTCAAGCTCATCGAGCCGCGTGCGGACCTGGATGTCATATTGATTGCGCCAAAAGGACCAGGCGGCCTTGTGCGGCGGCAATACGAGGAAGGCCATGGCGTGCCGTGTCTCGTCGCTGTGCACCAGGACGCGACCGGGGATGCCTTGCGGCTAGCGCTCGCCTATGCGGGTGGCATCGGCGGGGCTCGGGCCGGAGTCATCGAAACGACATTTGCCGAGGAAACAGAAACCGACCTGTTCGGCGAGCAAGCCGTGTTGTGCGGCGGCGCAACCGAGCTCATCGTTGCGGGCTTCGAGACGCTCGTCGAAGCCGGGTATCAGCCCGAGGTGGCGTACTACGAGGTGATGCACGAACTCAAGCTGATCGTCGACCTGCTGCACGAAGGCGGTCTCCGCAAAATGCACAAGTTCATCAGTGATACGGCCGCGTACGGCGACATGGTCAGCGGTCCGAGGGTTGTCGACGAGAATTCGCGGAAGAAGATGCAGGCCGTGTTAAAGGACATTCAGGACGGCACGTTTGCGCGCAACTGGATCGCCGAAAACGAGGCGGGAATGCCCGAATTCAAGCGGATGATGGCGGCCGATCTCGAGCACCCGATCGAAAAAGTCGGTACGGATCTGCGTGGCCGCATGGATTGGCTGCAAGAGTAATCAGGAAGGAAGCAGTGCCCGAGGAGGCAGATATGTCGGTCGACCGAATTCGTATCTTCGATACCACGTTGCGTGACGGTGAGCAGGCACCCGGTTGCAGCATGACGCTGCGCGAAAAGCTCCGGGTAGCGAAGTCACTCGCGGAACTCAACGTCGACGTGATTGAGGCCGGTTTTCCCGCGGCCTCGCCGGGTGACTTCGAATCCGTCAGGGCGATTGCCGAGGCAAACCTGGGGCCAGTCATTTGCGGACTCGCGCGCTGCAATGCGGGCGACATCGAGAAGGTGCATGCGGCCGTCAAAGCTGCCGACAGGCATCGCATTCACGTGTTTGTGGCGACCAGCGCAATTCACCGCGAACACAAGCTGAAGATGGCCAAGGAAGAGATCATCAAGAGCGCCGTGGGCGCAATAAGCATGGCCAGGGAATTGTGTGATGATGTCGAGTTTTCGCCCGAGGACGCCTCGCGAACGGAACTCGCCTACCTGGCGGAGGTTGTTAGCGCGGCCATCGAGGCCGGGGCCACGACCGTGAACATTCCGGACACCGTGGGTTATACAGTACCGGCGGAATTCGACAGTTTGTTTCGGTACCTGAAGAAACACGTCGCCGGTATCGACGACATTACATTGTCAGTGCACTGTCACAATGATCTCGGTATGGCAGTTGCGAATAGCCTTGCGGCCGTAGCGGCCGGCGCGCGCCAGATCGAGTGCACCATCAACGGTATCGGCGAAAGAGCCGGTAATTGCAGCCTCGAGGAAGTCGTCATGGCACTGAAGACCCGCACGGAGTTCTTCGACCTCGAAACGGACATCGAAACGACGCGCCTGTACCCGACGTCGCGACTGGTCTCGAGTATCACCGGTATGCACGTGCCCCGCAACAAGGCGATCGTCGGCGAAAACGCCTTCGCACACGAAGCCGGCATCCACCAGCACGGCATGCTGCAACACGCATCGACCTACGAAATCATGCGACCAGCCGATGTCGGCCTCAGCCGCTCGAATCTCGTGCTGGGCAAGCACAGTGGCCGTCATGCCTTCCGCGACCGGGTTCGGGAACTCGGCTTCGAACTTGACGATTTCGAAACGAATCGCGCCTTCCAGGAATTCAAGAAACTCGCAGATCGTAAGAAGGACGTCTATGACGGGGACATCGAGGCGATCATCATGAGCGCGGACAGCACCTCACCGGGGCCGTGGACGTTGCAGTCGCTGAAAGTGCAAACGCGTACAGGGGAAGATGCGGACGCAAGTGTCGTTCTCCTTGGCGAAGACGGCAAGGAAGTCGCCTACGCGGCCGAAGGCGACGGACCGATTGCGGCCTCATTTCTTGCGCTGGAGAAAGCGACCGGCATCGATCTCGAATTGCGGAACTTCGAAGTCCACAGCGCTTCAGTCGGTGAGGATGCCCAGGGTGAAGTCACGGTTACTGTCGAGCATGATGGATCAAATTACCGTGGTCACGGGGCGAGCGTCGATATCGTCGAAGCGGGCGCCCGGGCCTATCTTGAAGTCATCAATCGAGTACTCCGCAGGCGGCAAAAAGACACAAGTCCGCAAGGCGATGACGCGACGCGCGCAACGGTCTGAGGCCGCAGGAATTCAAACTGTGCCGAGTGCAATGACGCTGTTTGACCGGGTCTGGGCAGACCATGTCGTGGTGCCGGAGTCGGCTGATACGCCGGCGGTCCTGTACATCGACCTGCACCTGATTCACGAGGTTACGACCCCGCAGGCATTTTCAGTGCTCAGGGAGCGAGGACTATCGGTGCGCCGTCCTGACCTGACGCTGGCGACGATGGATCATTCGACGCCGACGACTCCCGTCTCCAGTTTCCAGGACCTCGACATCGTTAGCGAAAGTGCCGCCAACCAGATCCGGCAGATGGAGCAGAATTGCCGCGAGTTCGGCATCGACCTGCTGGGTTTTGGCAGCGACGAACGCGGTATTGTGCATGTGATCGGGCCGGAGCTCGGGGCAAGTCAGCCCGGCAAGACCGTCGTCTGCGGGGACAGCCACACGAGCACGCACGGCGCGTTCGGCGCCCTCGCTTTCGGCATCGGCACGACAGAAGTCGGCCATGTGCTCGCGACGCAATGCCTGCTGCAACGCAGGCCGAAAACTATGGCCGTCACCCTGGATGGTGCTGTGCCCCACGGTGTCGCTGCCAAGGACATCATCCTCGCAATCATCGGCCAGATAGGCGTCGACGGCGGGACCGGCCATGTCATCGAGTACCGTGGCGATGCGGTATCCGGTTTGGACATGGAAGAACGCATGACTATCTGCAACATGTCGATCGAGGCTGGCGCGCGTGCCGGCATGATTGCTCCCGATGACACAACTTGCGAGTACCTCGAGGGTCGGCCACGATCCCCGCAAGGTGCCGCCTGGGATGAGTCGGTGCTGCGCTGGCAGGGACTTCGCAGCGACGATGATGCGGAGTTCGACACAGCAGTTACGATCGATGCGAGTTCCTTGCAGCCCATGGTCACGTTCGGTACGAATCCCGGCATGGTCATCGGCGTCAACGATCCGGTGCCGGATGGCGCCGGAGACGCCAGTTTCCAGAAAGCCCTCGACTACATGAAAGTAGTGTCGGGAAAACCAATGAGCGCGAATCCGGTCGACGTCGTTTTCGTCGGCAGCTGCACGAATGGCCGCTTGTCGGACTTGCGACAGGCAGCCGAAATACTCGACGGACGCAAAGTCGCCGATGGCGTGCGCATGCTCGTTGTGCCAGGTTCACAGCAGATAAAACAACACGCCGAATCGCTCGGCTTGCATCAAATATTCACCGCAGCCGGCGCTGAGTGGCGGGAGTCGGGTTGCTCGATGTGCCTTGGCATGAACGGTGACACGGTTGGCAACGGGCAACTGAGTGTGAGTACGAGCAATAGAAATTTCGAAGGCCGCCAGGGCATCGGGGCGCGCACCGTGTTGGCGAGTCCCGCGACGGCCGCAGCGTCGGCGGTGCTGGGCCACATCGCAGATCCACGCAAGCTCTCCTGACGGGTATCGCCATGGAACCGATGACCAGCCTGAAATCCTGCACTGTCGTGTTGCCCACACGGGACATCGATACCGACCAGATTATCCCGGCGCGATTCCTGACGACGACTACGCGCGAGGGACTCGGCGACAGCTTGTTTCACGATCTGCGATTCGACGCAGATGGCAGGGATATCGAGGACTTTCCTTTAAATAATAAGGCAGCGAAGGGATGCCAATTCCTGGTCGCGGGAAACAACTTCGGTTGCGGGTCGTCTCGCGAGCACGCCCCATGGGCCCTGCTCGACTACGGGTTTCGCGCCGTGATCTCGACGCAATTCGCCGATATATTCAGAAATAATTCGTTAAAAAATAGACTATTACCGATTATAGTTGATGTAGATACTCACACTTGGCTGTTGTCTAATCCGGGTGTCGAACTCTGCATAGACGTCGAGCGTTCAACCCTGAGCCTGCCGGACGGTCGCGCCGTTGAGTACCCCATCGATGCCTTCGCCCGTTACTGCCTGACGCAGGGCATCGATCAACTCGGCTTTCTGCAACAACAGACAGACGCGATCGCTGCATTCGAGGAGCAAAGAACTTGGCAACCCTGATTACGATATTGCCAGGCGATGGGATCGGGCCGGAGGTTGCCGCTGCCGGCCGGGCGGTATTGGAAGCTGTTGCCGCGCACTACGGTCACGAGTTCACGTTCTCCGAGCAGTTGATTGGCGGTGCCGCGATCGATGCCTGCGGCAATCCGCTGCCGCCCGAAACAGTTGCCGCCTGCAAGGAAAGCGATGCAGTTTTCCTGGGTGCTGTCGGCGGCCCTAAATGGTCGGATCCGAATGCGGCCATAAGACCGGAGCAAGGTCTGCTGAAGCTGCGCTCGATTCTAGGCGTGTATGCCAATCTTAGACCCGTGAACGTCTACCCCGAACTCGCCGGCGCGTCGCCATTGAAGGCCGACAAACTCGCTGGCGTCGATCTCATAGTCGTCCGCGAACTGACCGGCGGGATTTACTTTGGCGAAAAATCGCGCACCGAGTCGACCGCTACCGATCTCTGTACCTATCACGCGCACGAGATCGAACGAATCGTCCGCGTTGCCGGCAAATTGGCTGGCAAACGCCGCGGCAAATTGTGTTCGATAGACAAAGCCAATGTCCTGGAGACCTCCCGACTCTGGCGCGACGTTACCGACCGGATCATGACCGACGAGTTTCCCGAGATCGAACTCGAGACCCTGCTTGTCGACGCTGCCGCGATGCACCTGCTCAGCCGGCCGGCTGATTTCGACGTGATGGTTACAGAGAACATGTTTGGCGACATCCTGACCGACGAAGCTTCCATGCTTGCCGGCTCGCTCGGCATGCTGCCGTCTGCCTCACTGGGCGAATCGACGCAGGGACTCTACGAGCCGATTCACGGTTCCGCACCCGATATTGCTGGCCAGGGAATCGCCAATCCCTGTGGAGCGATCGCTAGTGTTGCGATGTTGCTGCGTCATAGCCTCGGACTCGATGAAGAGGCGGAATCTGTCGAACGTGCCATCGAGCGAGTCATTACGTCGGGCGCCCGAACTGCGGACATTTCTACCATCGCGGACCAACCGGTGTCGACGCAAGAAATGACCGGTTTGATCATCGGGGAGATAGTCTAACTAAATCATAGCGGTCGACTGGCAGGTTTTGGCCTATCCAACTGCAGCAACCCGCCGTAACGGCGTCGCACTCTTCGCCGCATCAAGAGCCGCCAGCACATCGGCGATAAGATCTTCGCTGCCTTCCAGTCCGACTGACAGGCGAATCAGGCTCTGACGTATCCCGGCTTCGGCCAGCGCTTCTTCGCTTACCGGAGCGTGCGTCATCGACGGTGGATGACACACGAGGCTCTCTACGCCACCGAGCGACTCAGCTAACGAGAAATGCTGCAGCGTATCGATGAACGTGCGAACCGCTGTTTCGCCACCGTCAATCTCGAAACTGATCATGCCGCCGAAACCGCTCTGTTGACGTTTCGCAATCTCGTGCCCGGGGTGCGACTCGAGCCCCGGGTAGTACACACCCTTGACGATGTCCTGTTCGTCGAGGACCTGCGCGAGCAAACTGGCGCTTTCCTCATGTTGGCGCATACGCACCTGCAATGTACGCAGGCCTCGTAAGGTCAGGAAACTGTCGAACGGAGCACCGGTTGCCCCTATGCAATTGGCCCACCAGGCAATGGTTTCTGCGAGTTCTTCGGTGGCCGCAATAATCGCGCCGCCGACCACGTCGCTGTGCCCGTTGATGTATTTCGTGGTGGAGTGAACGACCAGGTCGGCGCCCAGTGATATGGGCTGCTGCAACGCCGGTGATAAAAACGTGTTATCGACGGCATAAAGCGCGCCGCATTCCTTAGCCAGACCGGCGACCTTTTCGATGTCGACGATCCGGAGGAGCGGATTCGACGGGGTCTCTGTGAGAATCAGCTTGGGTCGGCGCTCGCACGCCGCGCGGAGTGCGTCATCGTTTGTCTGATCGACGAACAGCACTTCGAAATGCCCCTTCTTCGCAAGCGCCTCATATAGCCGGTAGGTACCGCCGTAGCAATCGTGCGGTACCACGAATACATCGCCGGGCTCGAGCAGTTGCACCAGGACGTTCAATGCGGCCATGCCGGACGACATCACGACAGCACCGGCACCGCCTTCGAGCGCCGTGAGGGCCTCGCCAAGTGCATCCCGGGTGGGATTGCCCGATCGTGTGTAGTCGTATTGTCGCTTTTCACCGAAGCCGGCAAACGCATAGTTCGACGACAGGTGTAAAGGGGGCACAACGGCACCATGCTGCGTATCGGACTCGATGGCTGCGCGCACTGCACGAGTTGCCGTGGATATTTCAGAAGTCATTTTCGGTCTCCGCTGAACGTTCCAATGTCAAAATTTCTCATCGGAACCCTGCAGAGCCGCAAGGGAGTGGTGCCGTGCCCTTCAGCTGTCACATACCGACCAGCTTGTCGCACTGACACTCATCTCTCGGAGGCGTTGCCTCCGCAGGAGTTGGCACCTTTTCAGGATGGTTAGTCCTGAAGGTTGCCCCGGCTTCAAAGGGCCTTTCCCTCAGCCGGTCTCGATGAGTAGCGGGCAGTCTAAGTGCGATCAGGGAGTGCGTCAACCAACCAATAGTCTAATTGGTTGTTTCATAAGGAACTACTTACTCCTGTTCAATTTATCGCCGGGGCTTGTCATCTGTGGCCAGATGTATTAGCGTAATAGCACGTTAATACATTGGCACAAATATGAAACCGAATCGAAATGACACCCTGAGGCAGTTGGCGCAAGCCGAGGATGCCCTTTTCAATGCTGTTATCAGTCTGAAATCGATCGATGAGTGCCGTAATTTCTTCCGTGATCTTTGTACCCCAGCCGAATTACAGGCACTCGTGGACCGCTGGCAGGTCGTTGAACTACTCGAGCAGGGACTGCCCTATCGCCAGATTCACGACATGACAGGGGTCAGTGTCACGACCGTCGGCCGCGTGGCACGTTTCCTGGCGGATGGCTACGGCGGCTACGCAACAGTTTTGAATCGGATCGGTAAACGCACTGGCGTAGCCTCAACCTAAGGACTTCCAATGGATACCAAAGAGCAGCGCATCAAGATTGCGGTGCAGAAAAAAGGCCGGCTGACAGATCATTCCCTCGATCTCCTGGAGCGCTGCGGGCTGAAGTTCACGCAGAGCAAGGACCAGTTGTTCTGTTACGGCGAGAACATGCCGATCGACCTGTTGCTCGTGCGCGATGACGATATACCCGGGCTGGTCAGTGACGATATTTGCGACCTGGGAATCGTTGGACTGAATGTGGTCGAAGAGAAGCGGCTGAGACTCGCGGAAGAAGGCCGCGAGGCCCTTTTCGATCGAGTGTTCGACCTGGAATTCGGTCACTGCCGGCTGGCGCTCGCGGCACCCAGGGAAACGCCCTACGATGGCCTGGATTCATTGAAAAATAGTGTCATAGCAACGAGTTACACGGGACTCTTAAGTGACTTTCTAAAACAGAAAGGCATCGATGCCAGCATCGAGTATTTCTCCGGTGCTGTGGAAATTGCCCCCAAGCTCGGCAAGGCCGACTTCATCTGCGACCTGGTTTCGACGGGAGGAACGCTGGAAGCCAATGGTCTGCGTGAAGTCGAGGTCTTGTTCGAGAGCGAGGCCGTGATCATTCAGACCCGCGCTCCTCTGCCAGAGGCCAAGCAAGATCTCGTCGATCGAATTCTGCAACGCCTTGATGGCGTCCTGCGAGTCCACGAGAGCAAGTACATCATGCTACATGCGCCGCGCTCGGCGTTGCAGCAGATTCGCGAACTGTTGCCCGGCAGTGAGGCCCCTACCGTGATGCCGCTCGACGGCGCGAATGACAAGGTTGCAGTGCACGCCGTGTGCCGTGAGAACGTCTTCTGGGAAACACTCGAGAATCTCAAGGCCGCAGGCGCGAGCTCCCTCCTCGTCCTGCCGGTCGAAAAGATGCTGGATTAACTCATGACTGTTGTCGCCGAATACTGGAACGATCTCGATGCGAATTCGCGGCAGCGCTTGTTGCAACGCCCGGCAATGACAGAGGCAGCCGGAATCCAGGCGTCCGTACTGAACATCATTGCGCAAGTCAGGGCTTCGGGTGACGCCACACTTCGGGAATTGACGCTGGAACTGGATAAGGTAGAGGTCGACGATGTTCGTGTACTCCCCGCGGAAATCGAAGCAGCAACACGGACACTCGACGCCGAGGCGATCGATGCAATCGATCAAGCCATCGCGAATGTCCGCCGGTTCCACGAACAGCAATTGCCACGGAACATCTCAATCGAAACGATGCCCGGCGTGCGCTGTGAGCGCGTCAGTCGCCCTGTCGATGCTGTGGGACTGTATGTTCCAGCCGGCACGGCTCCCCTGCCCTCGGCTGCCGTCATGCTTGCGGTACCTGCCGCAATTGCGGCTTGTCCCGTAAGAGTGCTGTGCACCCCGCCACGGCCTGACGGTCTGGCGGATCCTGCGGTACTGGTCGCGGCTGCCCGCGCCGGAGTCAGCGACGTTTTCAAGGTTGGAGGAGCCCAGGCAATCGCCGCGATGGCCTTCGGCACCGAGACAGTACCCAAGGTCGACAAAATATTCGGCCCGGGAAACGCCTGGGTAACCTGCGCCAAGTCCATCGTCGCCGGTGACCCGGACGGCGCAGCCATCGATCTGCCGGCGGGGCCGTCAGAGGTGCTTGTAATAGCTGATGACGACGCGTCTGCCCGCTTCGTGGCATCGGACTTGCTGGCACAGGCAGAACACGGCACCGATTCACAAGTGATCCTGGTAACGACGAGTTCAGTGCTGGCTGGCGACGTCATCGATGCGGTCGAGCAGCAAATGATCGAATTGTCACGCCAGGACATTATCCGCGAGGCTCTTGAATTCGCGCGCATCATTGTCGTCGACGACCTGGACACGGCAATAGACGTGAGTAACAGCTACGCGCCTGAGCATCTGATCCTTCAATGCCGTGATGCCAGGAGCTTGTTGCCGGGCGTCCGCAATGCCGGGTCAGTATTCGTTGGCGCGTGGACCCCGGAATCTGTCGGTGACTACTGCAGTGGCACTAATCATGTCTTGCCGACCTACGGCTACGCTCGTAGTTACAGCGGCCTGGGTGTCGAACAATTTATGCGCTGCATGACGGTCCAGGAATTGACCCGTGACGGCCTCGATAGCCTTGGAAAAACCGTCACAACGCTTGCGGGTCTGGAAGGCCTGGATGCGCATGCTGCGGCCGTAACGCTGCGCCTGGAGGACACGAAATGACCATCGCCAGGCTGGCCAGGCCGGAGATCCGTGCGTTACGGCCCTACGAAGCCGCGCAACAGGTTGACGACACAATAAGGTTGAACGCGAATGAAGCGCCGTGGTCGAGTACAGCGGAATCATTCAGGCGCCCACTCAATCGGTACCCGGAAATCAGGCCGCAAGCGCTCGGCGAATCGCTGGCACGGTACTTCGATTGCGATGCGCGGCAATTGCTCGTCACCCGCGGTAGCAGCGAGGCGATTGATCTGTTGATCCGTGCATTTTGCCGGGAAGGTCGGGACAACATCGTTACGACCGCGCCGACCTTCTCGATGTATGGCCATTATGCGACAGTCCAGGGCGCCTCGCAGCGCGCGGTCATCACTTCGGAGGCCAGTGGTTTTGCGTTTGATGTCGACGCCCTGCTCGATGCTTGTGACGACCGCACCCATTTGATCTTCGTCTGCTCACCAAACAACCCGACGGGCACAGTATTGCCGCGCCCTGCCCTGATCGACCTTCTTGAGCGTCGCGGCGATCGCTCGGCCATTGTCATCGACGAGGCATACATCGAGTTTTCCGACGAAAGCTCGTCCACCGAACTGCTGGACCGCTACGACAACCTCGTTGTACTCCGGACTCTGTCGAAGGCGCTGGCCTTCGCTGGCGCGCGATGTGGTGCGGTCATGGGGCCTGTCGATGTCGTCAGGATGTTGAATGCGATCCAGGCGCCTTACGCCATGTCCACGCCGGTCGTGGAATGCGTCGAAGATGCACTCGAGGACCACTGTCTCGACGAGGCGCGCCAGGGTATCGACGTGATCCGCGAAGAGCGCGAGCGACTGACCGCCGAATTGCGTGCATTTGATGTCGTTGAGAGGATCTGGCCGAGTGCCGCCAACTTCTTCCTGATCCGGGTCGCAGATACCGAGGCTGTGCTGCGCCATTGCAGGGACGAGCACGTGTTGCTGCGGGATTTCGACGGTAGCCTTGCTGGCTGCATCCGAATTTCGGTTGGCACCCGGTCTGAAAACGATCGGCTGCTGCATTGCTTTCGAAGAATTAACGGAGATCCCGCATGAGTATCAAGGTTCTCTTCATCGATCGGGATGGCACGTTAATCGAGGAACCCCATGACAACCAGGTCGACGCTCTGCACAAGATCCGTTTCGTCGATGACGTCATTCCGGCGCTCCTCGACCTGGCCGCAGCCGGGTACCGGTTCGTAATGGTCAGTAACCAGGACGGACTTGGCACGAACTCGTTCCCGGAACAGGACTTTCAAATTTGTCAGGACCACGTCATGGCGCTATTTGAATCGCAGGGCATACGCTTCGATGAGGTATTCGTCTGTCCACACTTCGAAGCGGATAACTGTGACTGCCGCAAGCCGCGCACCGGTCTGCTCACCCGATACCTTGCCGCCAACGATCTGGACATTGCCAGGTCCGCCGTAATCGGGGACCGCGACACGGATGTCGAGCTGGGGGAGAGAATCGGTTTCAGGAGCTTCAAGGTTGGGGCAAACGGCTCACAAGCGTTGACCTGGCCCGGAATCGTTGATGCGTTGATCCGTGCAGATCGTGTTGCTGTCGTGGAGCGCGAGACCCGGGAGACGACAATCCGTGCTGAGGTAAATCTCGATGCCGCTAGTCGGATAAATGTCGATACCGGAATCGGGTTCTTCGACCACATGCTCGAACAAGTCGCCAAACATGGCGACTTCAGTCTTGATCTGACCTGCAAAGGCGATTTGCAGATCGACGAGCATCACACCGTCGAGGACACGGCGATTGTCCTAGGCACGGCACTGCGAGAAGCACTGGGAGACAAGCGCGGTGTAGGACGTTACGGTTTTCTGTTACCGATGGACGAGAGCGAGGCGCAGGTTGCCATCGACCTGTCGGGGCGTGGCAATTTTGAGTTTGCGGCAGAATTTCCTCGCGACAGTGTGGGCGAACTATCCACGGAAATGGTCGAGCACTTCTTTCGCTCTCTTGCAGAGTCCCTTGCTGCCGCGCTCCATATCAAGGTGCAGGGAGAAAACACGCACCACATGGTCGAAGCCTGCTTCAAAGCCGTCGGTCGTAGCCTGCGCCAGGCAATCAGAATCGACGGCAGTGAATTACCGACAACCAAGGGCACGTTGAGCTAGCGTGGACAGATCAGTCGCAATCATCGATAGCGGTGGCGCCAATATTGCGTCATTGCAGCATGCTTTGAGGCGTCTCGGAGTCCGCGGGCGGCTGACGACTGACGCTGACGAAATTCGTGCGGCACAGCGGGTGATCCTCCCCGGTGTGGGAGCCGCCGGCGATGCCATGCAGCGCTTGCGTGACCAAGGTCTGATCGACGTCGTTCGCAGTCTGACGCAACCGGTACTCGGCATATGCCTGGGAATGCAACTGCTCGCGGAGGCCTCGGAGGAAGAAGACGTCGAGTGCCTGGGGATTATTCCCGGTATCGCGGCGCGGCTTGAGCCCCAAAGCGGCTTACCGGTACCGAACATGGGGTGGTGCCCGATAACCACGAAAATGCCGAGCGAGTTGTTTCTCGATATCGACAACGGCAGTTACTTCTATTTCGTGCACAGCTACGCCCTACCCGTTTCAGAATTCACGCTGGCTACCGCCAGCCACAGAGAGCCATTCTCCGCCGTCTGCGGCCGCGCCAATTTCGTCGCAACCCAGTTCCACCCCGAAAGATCGTCATCCGATGGTGCACGCTTACTCGGCAATTTCCTGGGGTTGGCCGCGTGAGAATCGTCCCGGCGATCGACCTGCAAGGCGGTAAGTGTGTGCGCCTGTACCAGGGTGACTTTGACCAGGTTACTGAGTACAGCGACGACCCGGCCGCAATCGCGCGCGAGTTCAATTCATTACAGGTACGCGACCTGCACATCGTCGATCTCGACGGCGCACGCACCGGTTCGCAGGAAAATCAGGACCTCGTCGGCGAGCTGTGCGCGAACACAGGTCTCAGCGTGCAACTTGGGGGTGGAATTCGTGATGTCGATACCGTTTCGGCCTGGCTGCAACGGGGTGTTGCTCGTTGCGTGATCGGTAGTCTCGCGGTAACGGAACCCGGCTTGGTTGCAGAATGGATGGCGGAATTTGGTGCCGGGCGGATCGTAATCGCTTTGGACGTTTCAATTGAGGACGGCGGGCCGATCGTCGCGACGCACGGCTGGACCCGATCGAGTGGCGTGAGCCTCTGGGACTGCATCGATGCGCTCGCCGATGCCGGAATGCAGCATCTGCTGTGCACCGATATCAGCCGTGATGGTGCGATGTCGGGTCCGAACTTCGACCTCTATGCAGACATCATGCGGCGTTATCCGCAAATGGATCTGCAGGCTTCCGGTGGTGTCCGCAATGCAGCAGACCTCGAGCGCCTGCGGGACCTTGGAATCCCGGCTGCGATCACCGGCAAAGCGCTGTTGGATGGCCGGATCAGCCCGGCGGAGGTAGCAGCATTTCTGCAAAGCGCATAATTCCTTGCCTCGATGTGCGTGATGGCGTCGTCGTTAAAGGCGTGCAGTTCCGCAACCACCGCGTCGTCGGCGAAATAGAATCGCTGGCAGCCCGGTATCGTGACGAAGGTGCCGATGAACTGGTTTTCTATGACATTACGGCGAGCCCGGATGGCCGCACAGTGGACCGGACATGGGTTAGTCGAGTTGCGGCCGTCATCGATATTCCGTTCTGTGTCGCGGGTGGCATTCGCAGCGTTGCCGACGCGGAAGACGTGCTTAACAAGGGCGCCGACAAAGTGTCGGTCAACTCGCCGGCCCTCGAGAATCCGGCCCTGATTACGAAACTTGCCAGGCGCTTCGGCTCACAGTGTGTCGTGCTCGGCGTCGATAGTCGTGCTAGCGGAAACGGCTACAACGTGTACCAGTACACAGGTGATCCGGACAAGACAGCCGCGGCACAGCGACGCACCACGGAGTGGATCCAGGAAGCACAGGATCGCGGCATTGGTGAAGTAGTACTGAACTGCATGAACCAGGACGGCGTGCGGCAGGGCTACGATGTCGAGCAACTCAAAACGGTGCGCGCTATTTGTGACGTACCCCTGATCGCATCCGGCGGCGCGGGTGCCGTCGAGCACTTCCGGGATGTCTTCCTCGAGGCCGATGTCGACGGTGCACTGGCCGCCAGCGTCTTTCACAGTGCCGAGATCGATATTCGCGATCTCAAGGCTTACCTTTTAACCAACGATATCGAGATGAGGACCTGAGGAGAAACCGGTGAGCGACCAAGAACTGGAATTCCTGAATACACTGGAACGGGTCATCATCGACCGTCTCGAGAATCCCGATGTCAAAAGTTACACGTCGAGTCTCGCCGCAAGTGGTAACAAACGTATTGCACAGAAAGTGGGTGAGGAAGCCGTTGAACTGGCGCTTGCATCTGTAGCGGGTGACCGCGACGAAACACTGAACGAGGCCGCCGACCTCGTCTACCACCTACTTGTATTGCTGAACCGGCAGGGTCTGCAGTTGGCCGACGTTGTCAGGACACTCGAAGGCCGGCACGCAGATTAGATCACGACTTCCGGTGCTATCTCGCGACGATTGTATTGCGAACTCATCACGTACCCGTACGCGCCAGTATTCGCGATGAGCATGACGTCGCCCTCTTCTGACGGCGGCAACAAACGGTCGGTACCCAGCCGGTCACCCGTCTCGCAAATCGGACCGACGATCGTCGCAGTCTCGCTGGGGGCTTCCCCTGCCCGGGTCAGGTTCACGATTTCGTGATACGAGCCGTACAGTGCGGGCCGGATAAGTGTATTCATCCCCGTTCCTACCCCGATGTACCGCATGTCCCTCTTTCCTTTGACCTGTGTGACGTGCGTCAAAAGGACGCCGGCACGGGCGACAAGGTAACGGCCGGGTTCCAGCCAGAAGCGATATTGCGGATAACTGGCCAGTACTTCCTGCAGCAGAACATCGAGTCGCTGCACGTCGAATGGCCTGTCTCCGGGCTTCTCTGCAACGCCGAGACCACCGCCGAGATCGATCGTCGTGACTGCAGGAAACCGTTGCGCGACGCCGATCAACTGTGCTGCAACGGTTCGCCATGCGTCCGGCTCCTGCACGCCGCTGCCACTATGCGCATGAATACCGACAACTTCGACGCCACAGCTTTCCACCAGCGACTTCAGCTCGTCCACCTCGAATAATGGAACACCGAATTTCGAATGCACGCCCGCTGTTTTCACATGCTCGTGGTGACCGCGGCCCTGTCCCGGATCCATGCGCACGAAGATCTTCCGGTTTTTGAAGATCTCTGGCCAGGCCTGTAAGGGGTACAGGTTATCGAGCGTCACGAGAAGGCCTTTATCGAAAGCCCACTCGTACTCTTCCCTCGGCGCAAAATTCGGCGTGAACAAAATTCGGTCGAGATCAAGATCCGGAATTACCTCCTCCAGCCACTCGACCTCGCCGGGTGATACGCACTCGAAGTCGACACCTTCGGCATCCAGGATGCGGATGATCTCGGGATTGAAGTTCGCCTTGACGGCGTACAGAACCCGATCGACGCTGGGCAGTCCCGTCAACACGCGGGTTGCCTCGCGGACACTTTCGGCATCATAGACGTAGGCGTTGAGCTTGCCGGTTGCGACTTTCAGCAATTCCTCGCGCTTTTGCATCCACCAGACGTCTGAAGCGCGGGCGACGGCCGCGCCAGAACTGAATAATTGCTCCCAGGTCGCACCAAATGCCGGGCTGCCACCGGTCTTGCGAATCATCGAGCCGTGCAATTTGCGGACGAGCCTCGTGCCTTGCTTTTCGTCGACAACGAAGCTCAGGTTGAGGTCGTTCGCCGCTTGCGAGACCAGGTGGATACGCTCCTCCTCGAAAACCTCCAGCGCAGGTGCCAGGCGGGACAGGAATGTCCGGATCTTGCGGCCAACAAGGCTCACGGCGGAACAGTTGGTAATCAGGCGGACGCGGCAAAGTGTCTCGAGATCCGCAACGAGCGCTTGCACTACGTCTTCCGAGAGTTCGCCGTCCGACGTGTCGATTGAGACCGTGACGTTGGTTTCCGACGTGGAAACGAGATCGATCGATACGCCGTTTTCGCTGAATACGCCAAATGCACGCGCGAGAAAGCCGACTTCATGCCACATGCGGACGCCGTCCATCGCGATGAGCGTGAGCCCGTTACGCAAGCATATGCCTTTGACCTGGGGTTCGACTTCCGGGGTCACCGACGAAATGACGGTGCCATCGAGTTCATGCGCCGTCGTACAACGGATGAACAGAGGAATAGCGTGATATTTCAATGGCGACAAACAGCGCGGGTGCAGCACCGAGCTGCCCGCCGACGCAAGCTCCTGAGCTTCGTCGTAGTGCAGCGCCACCAGCAGCCGTGCGGATGGCACGATGTGCGGGTCTGCCGTGAACATTCCGGGAACGTCCGTCCAGATCTCGAGGCGCCTGGCCTGCAAGCGCGCCGCAAAATAGGCTGCCGAAGTATCCGAGCCGCCACGACCGAGCAAGACTGTCTGACCCTGAGGATTACGGGCAATGAAACCTTGCGTCAGTATCACCTGGCCGGCATCGCGTAGCGTGCCTTGCAGAGTCTGGTCAATCTCGAAGTCGCAGGTGGCCGAGAGAAAATCGCGTGTGCGGGCACGATTCGAGCGATTGGCGCTCGTCAACAGCTCGCGCGCGTCCATCCATTTTACCGGAACGCCGATCCTTTCCAGGTACGCGGCTCCAAGCCGGGTGGCCATCAGTTCTCCGTGGGCCATGATTCGTACACGCACGCGCACACTGACCTCGCGGACCAGCCGCACGCCGGCTATCAACTGTCCGAGCTCGTGCAGTGATTCATCCAGCAATCCGGGACCATCGAGCCCGAGCTCATCGGCGAGTTCATAGTGACGTTGCCGGATGGCATCCAGGCCATCACCGGCATCCCCCGCGAGAGCTGTCTCGAGCAAAGTGGCCAGCGCGTTCGACACGCCTTGTAGTGCGGAGTGGACGATGACGGGCCGCAATCCATCGGCAAGTCGCCTCTGCACCAGTCCGGCAATCGTCTCCCACTTCTCGACAGTCGATACGCTGCTGCCGCCGAACTTCATGACGACCCAGTCCGATTCAGCGACATCCGCGGGCGCGCCGAGTACAGCGCTGGATTCGAAGGGTGCTTCTCTATTCATCTCACTATCGTACTTTCACGGTGCAAGAAACGTGTGCACAAAAAAAACCCGCCAGGTAAAACCTCGCGGGCTCGTTGACAGCGTCCAGACTTTATTACTAGCCGGTACTTCTGCCATTGGCGCCCGCGCACCTCTGGCGCGCCATATGTTTTAGGTGTTCTTTCGCATCCGCAAAGGGGAT
>Ga0070726_10001820_pt1 | contig 20375 bp, 17 predicted proteins | sample tdAd471_FD_67275 | JGI IMG/M metagenome (GOLD analysis project Ga0070726, IMG submission 67275) | Marine sediment microbial communities from the Atlantic coast under amendment with organic carbon and nitrate - tdAd47.1 | ecosystem: Environmental > Aquatic > Marine > Coastal > Sediment | place... | reverse complement strand
GGCCAGGCGAGGGTCGCCGCGGGCTGCCCCGTGGGCCAGAGCCTGCTCGAGCAAGGTGCCGAGGGTCCGTCGCTGGATCAGCTCGGCGCGATAGAGGAGCGCCTCGACGGCGAAGCTGCGCGTGTCGGCGCTGCGCTCGCGCTCGAGCCAGCGAGTCTCGCGGGTCGACTCCGTGCGCTCGCGCTGGGTGCGCGCGGCGAGCTGGCGCTCGCGAGCCTTCTTCAGCTCGTCGACCCCGGCCGCGTTCTCGCGGGAGGTCTCGCTGAGGGTCGCGCCCGCCGCGCCGCTCTTGCTGGCCCGGGTGTATTCGGGGTCCTTGCGCGGCTCGGGGGGGTCCTCGGCGTTGAGCAGCGCCTCGTGGCGCGGGTCCCAGAGGTCGGGGTCGGTGGTGCGCCGACGCGGCTCCGGCCCCTGGCAGGCGGCCAGGCCCAGGACACACAGCACGACGCTCCAACGGGGCATGCCTCCACCGTAACCCGACAGCGGTCACGCGCCGGTCACCAAACTCGAGGCAGCGGCGGAGACCCCGAGCCGAGTCGCGGGGCCCGCGAGCTCGGCCGGTTCGAGGGCGGGCCGGCCGGGGCCCTGCGCTGCTACGATCGAGTCGTGGTGCGCTCGCAATTCTGGTCGACCTTCTCCAGCTCGGGCTCGGTGCTCGACGGGCAGCCGCCCAGCAGCCTGGACGACTCCTACGACTCGCGCCGCCTGGTCCGGGCGCTCCCGCTCCCGGCCGAGGCGATCGTCGAGCTGCAGGTGCGCTACGAGGTGATCGAGGAGCTGGGCCGCGGCGCCATGGGCGTGGTCTACCGCGCCCGGGACAAGGAGCTCAACCGCGACGTGGCGGTCAAGGTTTTGCGCGACGCCGGCGCCTCGACCAAGCAGCTCGCGCGCTTCAAGCGGGAAGGCGAGATCGCGGCGTCCATCGACCACCCGGGGATCGTGCGCGTGTTCGGCGCGGGGCGGGTCGCCGGCTGCCCCTACCTGGCCTACGAGCTGATCGAGGGCGGGCGCTCCCTCGCCGACGAGATCGAGGTCAGCGACCTCCGCCGGCGGGTCGAGCTGGTGTGCCAGCTGGCCCACGGGCTGGGCGCGGCCCACGCCCAGGGGGTCGTGCACCGCGACGTCAAGCCCGCCAACGTGCTCGTCGACCCGCGGGGGAAGGTGCGGCTGACCGACTTCGGCCTCGCCAGCGCGCGCAGCGGCGAGCGGCTGACCAAGACCGGGGCCATGCTCGGCACGCCCCTGTTCATGGCCCCCGAGCTCGTGCGCGGACAGCGCCAGAGCGTGGGCCCCTGGACCGACGTGTGGGCGGCCGGGGTCTTGCTCTACGCCTGTATCGCCAACGAGCTGCCCTTCGAGGGCGGCGACATGTTCTCCCTCGGCGGGCAGATCTGCGCCGCCGACTACGAGCCCCTGCGCAAGCTCGTCCCCGGCGTCGACCCCGCGCTGGAGGCGATCGTGGACCGCGCGCTGGAGGTCGACCCCCAGCAGCGCTTCGCCGACGGCGCGCAGCTGGCCGAGGCCCTCGAGACCTACCTCCGCGGCGAGGGCGAGGCCGCCCCGCGCGGGCTGCACGTCGGCTGGCGGGGGCTGATCGCGGTCGCGCTGCTCGCGGGGTTCGTCGGCGGCCTGGCCGCGGTGTTCGCGGTCTTCGCCAGCGGCGACCCGAGCCAGGGGGCGCCCCCGACCCTCGAGCTCATGAGCCCGCCCCCGCCGTGGACGATCCACGACCTGATCTACCTGGACGTGCTCGCCGAGGGCCAGGCCCCCCTGCGCCTGACCGGCGTCGGCGGCTTCACTCGCCCCGAGCCCGGCAAGCCGCTGCGGATCAAGGCGCCGCTCAAGGTCGGCGCGAACACCCTCCAGCTGACCCTCACCGACGAGGCGGGGCAGCAGGCCGAGCTGACCGTGAGCGTCGAGCGCCTGGAGGTGCCGGGCTGGCTGGTGGAGGTTCCCCCGGAGCGGCAGCCGCCGCTCCCGCTGCCCAGCGGCGTCCAGGCCGAGGTCTCCCCCGGCGACTACCTCAACGTCAAGGACGGCTCGCTGCTGCGCTGGGTCCCGCCGGGGTCCTTCGACATGGGCTCCGACGACGAGGACGTCTCGACCAAGTTCCCGCCCAGCCCCGTGCACCGGGTCACGATCACCAGGGGCTACTTCATGGGGAAGCTCGAGGTCACCCAGGGCCAGTTCATGCGCTTCTGCGAGGAGACCGGCGCCACGCCCCCGCCGGTGGTCGTGCGCAACCCTCGGCTGCCGGTGACCGTCGTCGACCACAACGACGCCCGCGCCTACTGCCGCTGGGCGGGGGGCCGGCTGCCCACCGAGGCGGAGTGGGAGTACGCCGCCCGCGGGACCGACGGGCGCATCCACACCTGGGGCAACACCGAGGAGCTGTGGCGGGCCAACCTGAACCACCCCGACGACTCCTACGACGGGATCGCCCCGGCCGGCTCGTTCCCCTCGTCCGCGTCGCCCTTCGGCTGCGAGGACATGCTGGGCAACGTGTGGGAGTGGTGCTTCGACCGCTACGGCCCCTACTCCGCCGAGCCGCAGACCGACCCCTTCGGGCCGCGCGAAGGGCTCATGAACCCCGCCGAGCCCGAGCTCGGCGAGTGGCGCGTCTCCCGCGGCGGCTCGTGGACGTCGACGGGCGCCCACTACGTCTACTCGCGCTCGCTCTCCGGCGTGTTCCACAAGACGAGCTCGCAGGGCTTCCGCCTCTGCGTCCCGGTCACTCCCGCCACACCCACACCGCCAGAAGCGCGGTGACCCCCAGCGGGAGCGTGACCGCGACCAGCTCGGGCAGCGCGCCGTGGCGACCGAGCTCGGCGCAGAGGGTCGAGCCGACGAAGAAGCCGAAGCTGATCCCCAGCGCCCCCGAGGCGCGGAGGAAGGTGTCCCAGCCGCCCTGGGCGCTGAGCAGCAAGGGCAGGCACACGCTGAGCAGCGCGAGCCCGGCCAGGGGATACGTGAAGCGCTCGTAGAGCTGCATGCGCAGGTGGCGAAAGCCCGGGGTGCGCTCGAGCTGCGCGCGGAGCTGGGCGGCGGAGAGGAACCCCGGAGCCTCGATCGCGGCCTCCACGTCCTCGAGCAGCACCCGCGAGGGCATCCACAGCCCGCCCTCGGGGAGCGGAGTCTGCACGTCGCCGCTGGGGGTCCGCACCCGGTGTTCGCCGATCTCGAGCAGCCAGCCGGAGCCGGCGTCTCGGAGCTCGGGGCGCGCGCGGAGGGCGAGGTAGGCTTCGCGCTCGCGCCCCTCGCCGTCGAGCTTGAGGTAGGCCACGTCGCGCAGCTCCTCCGCCTGCGGATTGTAGAAGCGCGCCACCAGCACCCCGCCCTCTCCGTCGGGGACCATGCGCGGCCGCTTCCAGGTCACCGAGCGGAAGGTCTCCGCCTCCTTCTCGAGGGACGCGACCCGGGGCAGGACCAGCTCGCGGTCGGCCCACACCACCGGGGCGAGGAGCAGGCCCATGGCCAACAGCGGCGCCGCCAGCCGCCGCGGGCTGTAGCCCAGCGCGACCAGGGGCACGAGCTCGTTCTGCCGCTGGAGGTCGATCACGACCCACAGCGCCGAGAGCACGAGCAGGAACGGGCTGAGGGTGAGGAAGATCTCGGGGATCTGCGACCCGTAGCGGAGCAGCATGCCCCACAGCAAGCCCTGCCGGGCGAGCCGGTCGAGGTTGCTGAACAGGTCCACGACCACGAACACGATCAGGATCGACGAGGTCACGAGGAAGAACGTCCACAGCAGCCGCCCGGCGAGCCAGCGGTCGACGAGGCGCACGCGCACGCTCACACCCTCCCAGCGCGCCAGGCGAGCACGCCCGCGCCGAGGGCGGCGACCCCGCACCCCAGGTAGCCCAGGCTGGGCGTGCCCAACGTCTCGGCGAAGCTCAGGCCCGCCAACAAGGGGACGAAGTAGAGCAGGCACGAGGCCAGGAGCCCCACCACCAGGGGGATCACCGCCGTCCGCGCGCGCAGGAGGAGCACGAGCGGGATCAGGATCGCGGTCAGCAGCAGCGGCGCGGTGGAGATCGCCGAGCGGGTGACCAGCTCCAGGCGGAGCATCAGCGCCGCGTCGCGCTGCCCGGCGCGGGTCGAGAGCACGCCTCCGGTGGCGCCCGCCAACGCCGCGCGCCGGTCGGCCTGCGCCACCAGTCGACGGAGGTCCGCCGAGGCGTAGTCGCCCTCCTTCACCCGGCGGCGCCCGCCGAGGGTCACCCGCAGCAAGCTCTCGTCGGCCCCGGCGCGGATCGGGCGGGTGGTCATGACCCCGCTGGCGAGCACGGCCTCGTCGAAGGCGCCGCTCCCGCCGGGGTAGGCGGTGGCGCGCACCCCGCTGAGCTGGATCTCGAGGTCGCCGCTCTCGCTCTCGAGGATCTGCGCCCGCTCGGCGACGAGCAGCACCGGGGTCGCGAGGCTGGGGTCGTTGCCGCTGCGGCCGACCTCGACCCGCAGCACGACCCCCCGCCACTCGGGGCCGTCGTATTCGCGGACGTAGACGTCGAAGCCCTGGCTGGGGAACGAGCGGCTGAGGTGCTCGCCCTGGCCGAGGGCGAACAGCTCGCGGAACACCGCGCGCAGGGCCTCCTTCTCCATTCGGTAGCAGTAGGGCACGAGGTCGGCGGTGGCCCAGGCCGAGACCACGCTGAGCGCCGCCGCCAACACCAGCGCGGGGGCGGCGAGGCTGGTGCCGCGGATCCCCAGCGCCGAGAAGGCGAGGGCCTCGTTGTCGGCGACCAGCCGCCCGTAGACCAGCGCCAACGAGCTGAGGTAAGCGAGGGGCATGAGGTAGGGCAAGAGCAGCGGCACGAACCACGGGAGCGCGAGCAGGATCTGCTGCAGCGAGAGGTCTTGCTCCTTGAGCAGCCGGAACCACGCCGCGAGGAAGAACATGAACCCCAGCCCCGCCCCGGTGGGGATCAGGGTCCGCAGGATACGTCCCAGCAGGTAGCGGTCGACGGTGCTCAACATGCGACGAGACTACGCGACGGCGGCGACGCTAGCGCCGCTCGGGGGGAGGAGGATCGGGGACCACGCGCACCTCGAGCGCCTCACCCTCGAGGCGCAGCCGCGGACCCTGGGGCCCGGCGAGCTCGAGCACCCCGCGGGTGATCCCGCTGACGTGCAGCGTGCCGGCCAGCTCACCGGCGGCCCGCGCGGTGTAGTCGCCGGCGAGGAAGGTGACCCGCTGCTGGGCCGGCTCGAAGCGCAGCTCGCGGCAGCGCAGCTTGGCTACGCCGACCACCCCGGGGAGCGCGCCCGGGGGCAGGCTGAGCTCCGCGCGCACGTCGCCGCTGAGCACGACCTGCTGGGGGTCGCGGACCCCGCCCTCGGCGCGCACGTCGAGGCGCGCGTCGGACAGCCCGCTGACTACGAGGGCCACCTCCCCCGCGAGGCGCTGGGTCGTGCCGTCGAGCTCGATCGAGGTCGCGCGCACGCGGTAGCTCAGCGCGCGCGGGTCGAGGTCGGGCCCGGCGGCCGCGGAGCCGACGAGCAGGACTGCCAGGATCAGGTAACGAATCGGTTGCATGGGAACCCTCCATGGCCAGGAGCGTAGGGTTCGTCGACCAGCATGCCGTCGAGACGGTCTGAAGCGCCGGTCAAGTTTGGTCAAGACCAAGCCGTCTCCGGCCAATGCTAGGGTTACGACGAAGGAGGGCAGATGAGGGGACTCTGGATTACGGCGCTGATCGCGGCGCTGGCGGCGCCGGCGGTGGCCGAGCCGAACGCGACCGAGATCAAGCGCGCCTACACCGCGGCGGTGACCTGGCTGGTCGTGCACCAGAGCCCCGACGGGCGCTGGGACGCCGACGGCTGGAGCCGCAAGGGGGACGACTGGCCGCACGAGGGCAACGAGTTCGGCGACGCGCGCTACGACGTGGGGCTGACCGGGCTGGCGGTGCTGGCCCTGCTCGAGACCGAGCAGCCGGGGGACGAGGTGAAGGCGGCGCTGGCCAAGGGCCTCGAGTGGCTGAAGACGCAGCAGCTCGTAGACGGCAGCGTGGGCTACCAGGCGTCCCAGGGCGAGTCGATCTACAACCACGCCCTCGCGACCCTCGCGTTCTGCCGCGCGGTCGCCAAGAAGCACGCGGTCGAGGACGCCGCCCAGCGCGGGCTCGAGTTCTGCGCCAAGGCGCGGAACCCAGGGTTCGGCTGGAAATACGGGATCAAGTCCGGCCGCAACGACACCTCGGTCACCTCGGTGATGCTGCTCTGCCTGCGCGCGGGCAAGCGGGCCAAGTTGAAGGTCGAGCCGTTCTACGCGGAGTGTTGGAAGGGCGGGACGAATTGGATCGCGGAGGCCACGGCCAACAACGGAGAGGTCGGCTACGAAACTCCCGGCGGGGGCTCGGCGTATCTCGCTCAGAACGAGGGTATGTTCGACCCGCTCCCGGTCATGAACGCGACGGCGCTGCACGCGTTGGGTGGCGACGCCCAGGAGGCGGGCGCCCTCGCGCAGCACCTCAGCCAGGCGCTCCCGACCTGGGGCGGCGCCGACGGCTCCCGCAAGGTCAACTTCTACTACTGGTACCACGGGGCCCTCGGCCTGAAGGCCGTCGGCGGCGAAGGCTGGAGGGCGTGGAAGGCGAGCGTGCTCGAGGCCCTGCTCCCCAACCAGGCGGGCAAGGGCGCCCAGGAGGGCTCCTGGCCCCCGGTGGGCGAGTGGTGCCTGGCCGGGGGTCGGGTCTACGCCACCGCCATCAACGCCCTGACCGTCTCGGCCTGCCGGTAGGGAGCCTCGGAGGGCCCTCCCTCGAGAAGGGCTGGGGTAGGCTCTGCGCTGCAAGCGTGAATGCGAATCGGGGTTCGTCCGACTCGGCAAGAGCACGCGCAGGGGGACCCATGACGACTCGACTCACGATCCTGGCCCTGGCGGCCGCGCTGGCGACGGCGGCCTCGGCCCAATCCAAGCAGAGCTCTGGGGTGTGCGTGCTGCGCGCCGAGCGGGGCGGAGCGACCCAGGGCGAGGTGTGGTTCGCCGACACCAAGCTCGGGGTGCGGATCACCGTGTGCCTCCAGGGGCTCGAGCCCCGCGGCGAATACGCGGTGAGCATGCACCTCTTCGGCGACGAGGGGCTGCCGACCGACGCCGGCTTCGGCGACCCCTTCAGCCGCCGCGGCGTCGCCGACGCCGGGCAGCTGGGGCGGGTCAAGGTCGGCGCCGACGGCGCCGCGACCGGGGTGCGCGACATGCGCGGGGTCAAGCTCGCGGACGTGCTCGGGCGCGGGGTGATCCTGCGCAAGGGCGACGCGATCCTCGGCAGCGGGGTGATCGGCCTCGGCAACGACTGGGCGCCGCCCTCGATCAAGGTCCTCAGCCAGGAGCTGAAGGGCGCGCGAGCGCGACTGGTGTGCGAGGTGATCGACGACCGCGCCCTCGCCAGCTTCGGCGCCAAGGGGCAGCCGCCGAGCGCAGACCTGCAGCGCGAGCAGCCGCAGAAATCGAACCGCTACGTGGTCGAGCTCCCGTCGCGCGGGGGCAAGAACTCGGCCAGCCTGGTGGCGATCGACGGCGCGGGCAACGCGCGCGAGGTCCCGGTGGAGTGGGTGCACGACGCGACCGCCCCGCTGATCACCGTGCTCGCGCCCAAGCAGGGCAGCCAGCTCAACGGGAACCCGGTGAACGTGGTGGCCTCCGTCGAGGACGAGAACCTGGCCAGCGTCACGATCAACGCCCGGCCCGCGACCCAGGACGACAAGGGCCGCTGGCGAGGCACCGTGCAGGCCAAGGACGGCGAGAACCACGTGGCCGTGCGCGCGGCGGACGCCTTCGGCAACGCCACCGAGGTCGACGTCGTGTTCACCTTCGACGGGACCCCGCCCGGGGTCGAGGCCGACGCCACGATCGTGGTCGACGGCAAGGTCGACGACCTCTCGGCGACCCTCACGGTCAACGGGCAGCCGGTGCGCTTCGACCCCAAGACCGGGGCCTACTCGGCCAAGGTCAAGGCCGACCCACGGGATCCCGGCCGGGTCACGATCGTGGCCACCGACGAGTACGGGAACCGCACGACCGAGGTCCGCAAGCTGCGCTAGCGGTTAGCGCTGACCGAGCCTCGCCTGTAGCTCGGCGAGCTGGGCCGGGTCGGGGTTCCCCCCCGAGACGGTGGCGGCGACCCGCAGCGGGTTCGCCGCGCTGCGGCCCTCGAGCAGCTCGGGGGGCAGGCCGCCGGAGCGGACCAGCGCCGTGGCCGCCGCGCCCGCGGGCTCGACGGTCCAGCCGCCGGCGACCAGCGCCTCCTGGGCGGCGAGGATCTCGGCGTCGGGGAGGGTGAACACCGCGTCCACGGTCTGCTTGCAGATCTCGACGGGGAGCGCCCCGGCGGTGGGTGGGCAGAGCCCCTGGATCGCGGTCTCGATCCGCTCCAGGCGCACCGGCTCGCCCGCGGCGAGGGAGCGCTGCATCGCCGGGGCGCCCTCGGGCTCGACCCCGTAGATCCGCACCCGGTCGCCGAGGGCCCGCCGCAGGGCCAGCGACGAGCCGGCGAGCAGGCCCCCACCGCCGACGCACACCACGACCACCTCGACCTCGGGCCACTGCTGGGCGATCTCGAGCCCCACCGTGCCGGCCCCCTCGATGGTCCGCGCGGCGTCGTAGGGCGGGATCAGCACCTGCCCCGCCGCCGCCCGCTCGCGGCATAGGGCCTCGGCCTCGTCCCGGGTCGCGCCGAAGAGCACCTCGGCCCCCAGCTCGCGACAGGCCTCGATCTTCGAGGGGTAGGCGTCCTGGGGCATGCAGATCGTGGCCCGCACCCCGGCGCGCTGGGCCGCCCAGGCCAGCGCCCGCCCGTGATTCCCCGAGCTGGCGGTCACGACCCCGGCCGCGCGCTCGGCGGCGCTGAGCTGGACGATCTGATTCCAGGCCCCGCGAGCCTTGAAGGAGTTGGTGACCTGCAGGCACTCCAGCTTCAGGCGCAGCTCGATCCGGGGGTCGAGGGCCCAGGGGAAGCGGGTCAAGGGAGTGTCACGAACCTCGCCGTGAATGCGCTCCGCTGCTTGATCCGGGCGAATTTCGGGGAACATGAGCCCTGGCCTTCCGGGTCGAGGTGGATCCCCACCCGTTCTACCCGGTCTGCCGCTCCCGTGAGGTCTGCTTGAGTCCCGACGCCCTGGCCCACCTGCTCGGTGAAGATGACACGCGCGAGCGCCGCTACAGCAGCCGCGAGCTGCTCGGGCGCCTGGGCCCCTACTACCGCGCCGTGCGCCGGCGCCTGCTGTTGGCCGCCGGGCTGCTGCTGTGCGTGATCGCGCTGGGGCTGCTGGGGCCGTTCCTCCTCGGGCAGGTGATCGACGTGGCGACCGGCGCGCGCACCCCCAGCCTGCCGGTCCCCGAGGGTCGCTCAGGGCTGATCGCGCTCGCGGTGTGCTTCATTGCGGTGGTCGGCCTGGGCTTTCTCCTGGAGGCGAGCCTGGGCTTCCTCATGAGCCGCGTGGGCGTGGCCATGGTGATCCGGCTCAAGCAGGACCTGTTCCAGCGGGTGATCACCCTCGACCCCGACTTCTTCCGCGACTACCCCCCGGGGAAGCTGATCGCCCGAGTCGAGAGCGACACCGAGTCGCTGAAGAACCTGTTCAGCTCGACGGCGCTGCAGCTCCTTCGCGCCACGCTGACCTTCGGCGGGATCTTCGTGTGCATGCTCCTGCTCGACGCGAGGACGACCCTGATCCTGCTCCCGGTGCTGGTGCTGATCGGAGCCTCGACGGCGTTCTTCGTGCGCTACGTGCGCGCGTTCTTCGTGCTCGCCCGCCGCTACTACGCGGCGATCACGGGCTTGATCGCCGAATACGTGCAAGGGATCGAGGTCGTGCGCCACCACGACTACGCCCCCCAGGCCGAGGCCCAGCTCGAGCACGTGCAGGACGCCCGCGCGCGGGTGCTGATCAAGGCCGACTTCCTCAACTACGGCTTCTGGGGCTTCTTCGGCTTCTGCGAGGTGGCGACCGCCGCGATCGTGATCGGCGTGGGCGCGCAGCAGGTGCGCGAGGGCAGCATGAGCGTGGGCACGCTGGTGGTGTTCCTCGAATACCTGCGCCAGGTGTTCATGCCGATCCAGCTCTTGAGCGAGTTCGTCAGCCAGGTCCAGCGCGGGTTCGTCGCCGCGGGGCGGATCTTCGGGATCCTCTCGCTGGAGACCAAGGTCCCCGACGCCCCCGACGCCGCGCCCGCGCCGCCCCTCGACCAGGCGGTGCGCTTCGAAGACGTGCGCTTCAGCTACGACGGCGAGACCGACGTGCTGCACGGGGTCAGCTTCGAGATCCCCCGCGGCAAGTCGGTGGCCCTCGTGGGGCCGTCGGGGGGCGGCAAGTCGACCCTCGTGCAGCTCTTGCTCCGCTACCAGGACCCGACCCACGGCCGGATCACCGTCGACGGCCAGGACCTGCGCCAGCTCCAGCGGCGCTCCTGGCGCGAGCAGCTCGGCTACGTGCCGCAGGAGGTCTACCTGTTCCCGGGGACCCTCGGCGAGAACGTGAGCGTGTTCGACGCGCGAGCCAGCGAGGATCAGCTCATGCAGGCCTGCCGCGCGGTGGAGGCCGAGGACCTCGTGCGCAGCCGCAGCCAGGGCCTCGACACCGAGCTCGCCGAGCGGGGGAGCAACCTCTCCCTCGGCGAGCGCCAGCTGGTGAGCCTGGCGCGGGCCTTCGTCAGCGAGCCGCGGCTGCTGGTCCTCGACGAGGCCACCTCGTCGGTGGACCCGGAGACCGAGGGCCGGATCCAGCGCTCGCTGGACCGCCTGCTGGCCGGGCGCACGGCGCTGATCGTGGCCCACCGGCTGGAGACGATCCGCGCCTGCGACGAGATCCTGTTCGTCGACCGCGGCCGGATCGTCGAGCGCGGCGCCCACGACGAGCTCTGGGCGCGAGGCGGCGCCTACCGCAAGCTCGCCGAGCGGCAGTTCGCGGTCGTGGACGGGGAGGCGCAATGAGCCAGCCCGCGACCTCCGCCGTCGACTCCAACGGCTGGGCCTACCTCCGCGACAAGGTGCGTTGGATCGCCCAGCGCTGGCGCCCGCACCTGCCCTGGGTCCCGGCGCTGCTGTTCCTGACCGCCCTCTCCGCGGGGGTGACCCTCGCCTACCCGCTGGTGTTCGGCTACGTGCTCGAGGAGCTGCGCGCGCTGAGCACCGGCGGCGGCGTCGAGGGCAAGGTGAGCGAGCTGGTGTGGATCCTGATCGCGGTCGGCGCCGCCCGCTCCGTCGCCGCGCTGTATCCGGCCGTGCGCGCCTGGGTCAACGTGCGCTTCGACGTGTGGACCCGGCGGGAGTATTTCCACGTGGTCCTCGGCAAGGGGCCGCGGTTCTTCACCCGCTTCCGCTCCGGCGACCTGGTGACCCGGCTCACCGACGACATTACCGGCTACCCCAAGATCATGTGGTTCTGCTGCTCGGGGGTGTTCCGCGCCCTCGACTCGGGCTCGCGGGTGGTGTGCTGCCTGGCGATCATGGTCTACCTCAGCCCGGGGTTGGCGCTCTACTCGTTGATCCCGGTCCCGCTGATGATCGCCTGCTACCTGCTGCTGAAGCGCTCGTTGGTGCGCGCGGTCGAGGCCCAGCGCGCGGCGGCCAGCGCGACCAGCGACCACCTGGAGGCGGCCTTCACCGGGGTGACCGTGGTCCAGGCCCGCTGCGCCGAGGAGCGGCTGAGCGCCAAGCTCGCCGAGCAGCTGGCCGAGCGGGAGGGCCCCGAGGTGCGCCTGGCCGAGCTGTGGGTCCTGTTCTCGATCTTCTTCCAGGGGCTGAACGTGGTCGGGCAGCTGGTGGTGGTGCTCGTCGGCGGGCTGTGGGTCCTCGACGGGCACCTGTCCCTGGGCGACTTCTTCTCCTTCTACCTGTATCTGGGCCTGCTGCTGGCGCCGATGATGGACCTCCCGAACCTGTTCGTGACCGGGCGCCAGGCGTTCGTGTGTATCGACCGCCTGCAGGAGCTCGAGCGCTACGACCTCCGCGGCGCGCGCGGGGCGTTCGAGGGCGAGGCGCCCCTCGAGCGGCTCGACGTGTTGGGGGTCGAGGGGCTGGGGTTCGGCTACGGCGAGCAGCCGGTGCTCGACGCGACCTCCTTCGAGCTCGCCCGCGGTGACAAGCTGGCGGTGGTCGGGCCGATCGGCGCGGGCAAGACGACCCTCGTGCGCCTGCTGGCCGGGCAGCTCCTGGCCGACGAGGGCGCGCTGACCCTCAACGCGGCGCCCTTCGCCAACTACGAGGGCGCCAGCGTGCGCGCGCGGATCGGCTTCGTGCCTCAGGACCCGGTGCTGTTCGCGACCACGGTCCGCGAGAACGTGACCATGGGCCGAGCGCACGATCCGGAGCGGGTGGCGCGCGCGCTGGAGCTGGCCGGCCTCAGCGAGGAGGTCGCGCGCTTCCCCGGCGGCCTCGAGCACCGCCTGGGCCTGCGCGGGCGCGGGGTCTCCGGCGGGCAGCGCCAGCGCCTGACCCTCGCCCGCGCGCTCTACGGCGAGCCGGAGCTGCTCCTGCTCGACGACGTGACCGCGGCCCTCGACGCCGAGAACGAAGACCGCTTCTGGGAGCGGGTGCTGAGCACGTGGCCCGAGGTCACGGTGCTGGTGGTCACCCACCGCGCGGCGACGGCCAAGCGCATGGACCGCACCCTCCGCCTGGAGCCGCTGCGGCGCGCCGAGCCCGCAGCCTCACGGGGCTAGCCCGGACGCCTCACTGCGGATTGGCGGGCTAGCTCGGACCCCCACTCGTCACCGAGGCTAGGTGAGTTGGAGCCCCAATGCCGTCCGCAAGCCCGTCTGGCTTGCTGGACGAAGCCTTCAGACGAAGTGCTGGGCAAATCCAGGCCGACTGTGACCTCGTCCCTACGAGGACCCGTGTTCGCGCACGATGGCGGCCCAGGCCGCGATCCGGTCGTCGTCGTCGCCGACCATCTCGACCAGGCGCTCGCGCACGTAGTCCGCGTCGAGGTGCGCGCCCTGGCGGGCGACGAGGCGGCGCAGGTCCACGAGGTCCTTGTCGCGGAAGAACAGGAGCTTGAACACGGAGAGGGCCTCGGGCGAGAGGACCGGGACGGGCTGGCCCTCGATGTCGACCCGGCGGACGGTCGCGGCGGCTTCGGCGTAGAAGGGGATCGAGGGGACGAACACGTCGACCCGGAAACCCGAGCGCCACACGATCGCGGTGTCACCCTCTCGCGCCTGGCGGAGGAAGGCCTCCCGCAGCGCTGGGGTCCAGGGGGCGTCGTCGGGCCCGCGGCAGCCGGCCGCCTCCAGGGTGGTCAGCAGCTCTTCGTAGCGGTCCTCGCCCACGAACGCGTTGAGGTCGGCGTCCTTCGTGCCTCGCGGGACGCCCCACAGGCCGAGGGCGATCGAGCCGCCGATGGCGCAGGGGATCCCGGCGGCCTCCAGGGCCCTGACGAGCTCCAGCGCGACACCGGCCGGGTCCGGGGTCGGGGTCACGAGGGCTGCGACCTCAGGCGACGCAGGATCTCGGCGTAGCTCGGGTGAGGAGGATCGACCTCGCCCACGATCCGGTCGCGCTCCGGGTTGGCGGCCAGCAGCCGGGCGGCGGCGCGGCACACCGCCACCACATCGGGCCAGGTCTCCTCGGGGGACTTCCCGCGGTAGGGATCCACCTCTGCGTCGACCGCTTCGCGGGGGGAGGTCTGGTGGCGGGTGAGGAAGGCGGCAACCTTTGGGTCCATGGCTCCAGCCTAACGAGCCAGGGCCCTGGCGGCGAAGCCTAGGGCTCGCCCCGCGAGGGGCCGGGTGCGTGACCTGGCTCGTGGTGCGGGGCACCCCCTGGCCAAGGTAGGGGAGCACGTCGAAGACGGTGCTGCTCCACTCCATGCCGACGGTGAGCTGGGAGACCACCCTGGGATCCTTGACGGCCAGCCTCATGTCGCCGACCGGCGGGGTCTCGCTGATCGGCTCATAGGCGACGCTCTCGAACGGGCGTCGCGACTTGACGACGAACCGCAACCGCGGCCACACGACACGCTGCGACGGCGCCGAGCCTCGGCTCGTTTCGTCAACCGACATCCGTGACCTGGGCAGGGTTGAAGAGCGACTCAGCGCCCCGTACTCTCACGGCGCCGAGGGAGAGGAAGGCTTCTCGAAATGTCTCAGCGTCTGATCGCGTCTCTGTTCGCGAGCGCGCTCCTGTTCGGTTGCAGTGAGCCGGCCCCGGCCCCCTCCCCTCCTGCGGAAGAGTCCACCTCGGCGGTCGCGCCGCCCACGTTGGCTGACAGCGAGCCACGGCACTACGCAGGGGTCGAGAACGTGGTCGCCTACGCCCCACAGGTCTACTCCGGCTCGGTCCCGCACGGCCTCGAGGGCTTCAAGACCCTCAAGTCTTGGGGCGTGGAGACGATCATCTCCGTGGACGGTGCAGCCCCCGACCTGGAGGCGGCCCGCAAGGCCGGCTTGCGCTATGTGCACCTCCCGATCGGCTACGACGGCATGGAGGAGAAGCGCACGCTGGAGATCGCGCGGGCGCTCCAGCTCGCCCAGGAGCGCGGCGCGGTCTACATGCACTGCCACCACGGCAAGCACCGCAGCGCGGGCGCCGCGGGCGCCGCGACCGTGACGCTCGGCCTCGCGACCCCGACGGAGGCCACCGCCCGCATGAGGGTCTCGGGCACCTCGCCCAGCTACCCTGGCCTCTACGGCTGCGTGGCGGTGGCCGCACCGGCGAGCGCGGCGCGCCTCAACGCGCTCCCGACCCAGTTTCCCGAGGTCTGGGAGCCGAAGGGGCTGGTGAAGAGCATGGTCGAGATCGGCCACGCCTTCGACCACCTCAAGGAGATCCGCGAGGCAGGTTGGCGCGCCCCCGCCGACCACCCCGACCTCGTCCCCGCGGCCGAAGCCGGTCAGCTCGCTGATCTGTTCCGCACCATGGACACCGAAGGCCGCCCCGACGACTTCTTGAAGTGGACCCGTGACTCACAGCGCCTCGCGAGTGAGATCGAAGAGGCCCTCGTCGCTGGAGAGTTCGTCGCCGCTGAGCTCGACGGCCGGCTCGATCGGATCAGCAAGTCCTGCAAGTACTGCCACACCCCGTATCGCAACAACTAATCACCTCGACCACAGCGTCCTCTCTGCCGGTCGCGGGTCGCGGTAGCGGCGCGTCGAGCCACTGCCCCCAGGGCAGGTTGAAGCTCGAGCCTCGCCTGCAACGTGCTGCTCCGGCGCCGGGAGGACTCTTCTAGCAAGGACACCGACATGCGGGCCAGAAGGATTAGTCGAGGGCTTCGAGGCCACGCACGGCGAGCCGCGCGGCCTCCTGCAGCGGCTCGAGGACGCCCGTGCCCGCTGCGGCCACCGACTCGCCGGCGAAGGCGCCGCGCTGGTTGAGCTCCGCCTGCAGGCGCTCCACGGGGACGGCGTCGGGGAGGTCGCGCTTGTTCCACTGGAACACGACCGGCAGCTCGTCGAGGGACTCGCCCAGTCCGGCGAGCCCTTCGCCGAGCTTGCGCCACACGTCGAGGTTGCCCTCGAAGGCGTCCGGGCCCGAGTCGGCGACGAACACGAGGGCGTCGGCGCCCTCGAGGACCAGCCGGTGGGGGAAGCTGCTCTCGAACGCGGCGCTGGGGACCGTGAACAGCTGCAGGCACACGGTGCGTTCGCGGATCGGCTCGAGCCACTCCGGGAAGCAGGTCAGGCGCACGGCGTGCTCGCCGTCGAGCTCGAGGGGGTCGGGGCCGCCGACGGTCCCCGAGATCTGCTGCTGCAGGGCCGCGAAGCAGGTCGCCTTCCCCGCGAGGGCGGGCCCGTAGTAGACGATCTTGACGTTGATCTGGTTCTTGGCGAAGAGCAGCTGGGCCATGGGGTCAGTTTAGGTCGGCCGTCGAGCTCGGCTACTGCCCTCGTGCGGCAATGTCCAGCGAGGCCGCTCCCGCTAGGCTGAAGGGAGGGGGGCGCGGGGTGAGCGAGCCGAAGTCGGGGTCGGAGAGGAAGCGAGTCAAGCTCCAGCTGCCTGGGGTCCAGGCTCCCTCCGAGCGCGGGGCCTCGGAGCCGTCCAGGGAAGCGAGCGCGGGCTCGACCCTCCCGACCCAGGTCTCCCGCGAGCCGCTCACGACGCTAAAGGTCGGCCAGCTCAACCGCTTCGCCCTCCACGGCAAGGGTTCGAGGCTGCTCCTCCGCTACACCCACCCGAACGCGCAGCAAATGTGGCTCCTCAGCGGCCTCGCGTTTGCGTTCTTCGCCTGCGGCCTCGCCGTGCCCTTCGTGTGGCCCGAGCGCGCCCCGATCGCCTTGTTCGCTGGGGCGGGCTGCGCCTTCATGGCGCTGATTCCGGCGAGCCACGTCTACAACACCCGCACCCAGCCGCGGGTGCTGTTCGACCGCAAGCGTGGGGCGGTCCTGCTCGGCGCCGGGAAGTCGGTGCGCAAGAAGATCCCCCTCGACGCGGTCCGCGCGGTGCAGCTGCTCTTCGCCTGGGAACACGGCTTCGAGATCCGCACCCCCGATCGCAACGTCTTTCCCTGGAACTCGTATCAGATCCTGTTGGTCCTCGACGGCCGGCGGGAGCTCGTCGTGACCGGGGGCGACCTCGAGGTCATGCGCAGACTCGGCGAGGGCGTCGCCGAGTTCCTCGACGTGCCCCTGCTCGATCACAGCGAGCAACCGGGCAAAATCACCCACTACCTCGAGCACATGCGGGGGCGCAAGAACCTGCCCTGGTCGATCCGGAAGGCGATCCAGCTCAAGGATCGTCACTACAGCTAGGTCTGGGAGCTAGGCGGCCCGGCGCTGAACCTGGGCGGCGGCGGCGCGCACGAAGATCGGGCCGAAGTCGCCCCGGCGTCCGCTGTCGTGGAAGTCGAAGCCGCGATACCAGGCTTCGAGCTTGGCCTGGGCCAGGCCGGCGCAGGCGCGGGGTTCGAGGGAGACCTCGACGCCGGCGTCGTCGGCGTCGGAGAGCACGGCGCGCATGAGCGTGCCGGCGAGGCCTTCTCCCCGGTGGGAGGGGGGGACGAACACCCAGTCGATCCAGGCGCGCTCGTCGCTGAGCCGCTCGAGCTTGATCCGGGCGATCTGGCCCTTGCCCAGGCGGATCGAGTAGTCCTCTCCCAGTCCGGCGTCGGCGTCGCGCTCGATGCTCCGCTCGAGCTCAGCGGAGGGCCGGAGGCGAACCACGGTGTCCCCGGAGGGCCGCGTGCGTTGTGGCCTCTCCGGGCGCACGTTAGGCCGCGATTCGGTAGGCCGCGCGGGCGCTGATCCGCAGCCCGGCCAGCGTCGGCGCGCGATAGGCCTCGCGGGTCGAGCGGCGGGTGGCTTCGCTGGTGGGGAACTTGATCAGTTGTCCGGTCTTCATGGCGTCCTCGCTTACTGGACCAATCGACGTCCTGCGAGGATGACTTTAGGCCCCGTCCTGGATTTCCTCCGGGGCGTCCCGGGGGGTTCGGGCCGGCTCGGGGTCGGGGGTCGAGGCGAGCTCGGGCGCGGCGGGGGTCGACGGGGTGTCCTTGGCCGCCTGGACCAGGCGCAGCCGCACGAGCAGCCCGCTGATCCCCCCGGCGAGAGCGCCGGTGCCCGCGATCGCGGTGCTCCAGGGGACGACGAGCCAATCGGCCTCGGGCAGCTGCAGCAGCTCGCGGCGAAGCAAGAGCTCGGCGGCGCCCCAGGCGAGGAGCCCCCCGACCGTCATCCAGCCGCCGAGGATCAGCCCCTCGTCGACCCAGCCCCGCCAGGGTCCGCGGAGGAGGCCCACGACGAGGAGCCCCAGCTCCCAGCCGGCGAGCACGAGCACCCCCAGCACGCTCGCCACCGGGAGCAGCCGGGAGAGCTTGGCGCGGGTCAGCTCGGGCTGGAGCTCGAGGTCGTCGTGGGTCTCGAAGCGGCGGTCGGGTCCGGCGCTGCGCACGACGCCGTCCTCGTAGACGAAGTCGGTCTCCCAGGGGTCGGCCCCCTCCTCGTCGAGCAGGGCCAGCTCGGCCTGGAGCTGGGGGTCCACGGCGCCCCAGATGGGCGGGAGGGCCAGGCCCAGGGCCAGGAGCAGCGCCGAAGCGCCCCACACGGCGAAGTCCACGGGGTTCAGCCGCCGGCGCTGCACGAGGGTCCTTTCCGGCGCCAGGGGCGCCTGCAGCCATTCTGACGAGGGTTGGGCCCGCGCCCAACCGTTGACGCATTGCATTGTCAGCAAAGGATTAAGGAGCACCGCGGGGTGGTTGCCCGGAGATGCCCACCTCGGCTAAGCTCTGATGGGCATTTCCGCTGGGGCTTCCGAATTACGAGACGCGATTGACGGCTAAAGAGGTTCGGATTCGGTTGGCGATGGTCGGCCCCCCTGGTGGGGGAAAGACTGCCGCCCTGGAGTGCCTGCACCGGATCACCCCCGCGAGCCAACGCGGGCCCTTGATCCAGTTCTCGGGTCGCTCGGGGCGGACCCTGCTCTACGACCACGCGGAGTTCGAGTTCGGCACCGTGGGCTCGCTCCCGCTCTACGTCGACGTCTACGCCTTGCCCGGGAGCCCCCTGCAGACCCTCGCGCGGCGGATCATTCTCTCGGGCTGCGACGGGTTCCTGTTCACGGCCGACGGGCGCGACGTGAACCTGGGCACCAACCTCGAGAGCTTCCAGGACCTGCTCGACTACCTCTCCGAACGCGGGCGGCACTTCGACGACACGGCGCTGGTGGTCCAGCTGACCCACCTCGATCGGCTCCGGGAAGGCGAGTCCGGCGAGCTGGTCGGCAACAGCTTCGCCGACAACGTCGGCGACCGCATGCTGCACGTGAGCACCCTCACCGGCGAGGGGATCCTCGAGGCGGTCAAGAAGTGCTGCGCGCTGGCGTTGGCCCTCGAGCGCGAAGAGCTCGAGGCTCGGATGTACTGCGACCCGCCGGTGCTCGCTCCGGTGTCCCCCGAGATCGAGGACGAGATCGCCGAGGCCCACCAACTCTACCTCCGCGCCTACAGCGCGACGGGGACCCAGTTCTCGCCCCACGGCGACGCGTTCCTCGCCTGGGTGCTCAAGGAGCTGGAGCTGGTCGCCGAGAACGACATGCGCGAGGCCGAGCAGCTCTGCCTCGAGGCGCGCAAGCTGAGCCTGGGCGTCGACCTCGAGCAGATCTTGACCCAGAAGCAAATGGTCGGGCCCGCGGACCTGTTGCGCGCCAAGCGCCTGCGCTGCTCGATCGAGGTGATCCACGAGGAGAACCTCTTCGCGCGGCTCGCCTCGGAAATGGAGATCGTGCCCTTCCGCCGGGTGAAGCAGGCCATGAACCTCCAGGCCCGGCGCGCGTTCCACCACTCGCTGGACCACCTCCTCGTCCGCGCCGGGCACCTCGACCGGATCGGCCGACGCGCGATCCTGATCAAGCAGCTGCAGACCCACCAGGGTGAGCTCTTGCGCGAGGCGCGCCCGTCGACCGGACGGGTCGTGGCCAAGGACACCGACACCACCCCGGCCAAGGTCCCGCTGTTCGGCGAGGTCGCCTTGAACCTGGGGCTGGTGACCCGCGAGCAGCTGGACGCCTGCCTGGCCGAGCAGCGCACCCTGCGCGAGTCCCAGGGCAAGCGGCGCTTCCTCGGCGCGATCATGCGCGCCAAGGGCTACCTCGGCGAAGACGAGATCCGCCGGGTGTGCCTGGCCCTCGAGGGCAAAATGGCCGAGGACCGGATCGACGGCTACCGGATCCTGCAGCACCTCGGCCGCGGCAACATGGCGCTGGTGTTCGCCGCGGTCCAGCTCAACCTCGACCGCGTGGTCGCGCTCAAGATCCTCGACCCCAAGCTCCTGTTCGACGCCGACTTCATCGAGCGCTTCACCAGCGAGGCCCGCGCGGCGGCGCGGCTGAACCACCCCAATATCGTGCAGGCCTACGACGTCGGCTCCACCGACGACCTGCACTACTTCGCCATGGAATACGTGCACGGGATCACGGCCAAGAAGCTGCTCGAAGACTGCGACGGGCGCATGGACGAGGACACCGCGATCGACGTGGTGCTCCCGGTCGCGCGCGCGCTGAACCACGCGGCCAAGCACAAGCTCGTGCACCGCGACGTCAAGCCCGGCAACGTAATGATCACCGCGGACGGCGGGATCAAGTTGTGCGACCTGGGCCTCGCCAAGACCCTCGACGCGGAGGCCCCCGGCGAAGACGGCGTGATCCTCGGCTCGCCCTACTACATTTCGCCCGAGCAGATCCGCGGCGACAAGGACATCGACATTCGCGCGGACATTTACTCCCTCGGCGCCATGCTGTTCCACCTCGTCACCGGGCGCCCCCCGTTCATGGGCCGGACCCCCGAAGACGTGTGCCTGCAGCACCTGCACGACCCGGTGCCCAACCCCCGCGACCTGGCCGGGGTCAGCCGCGACATGCCCGAGCTGATCTTCCGCATGATGGCCAAGGACCGCCGCGACCGATACAAGACCTGCGACGAGGTCGTGCGCGCGCTGGTGCGCATGA
>Ga0070726_10001818_pt1 | contig 20379 bp, 19 predicted proteins | sample tdAd471_FD_67275 | JGI IMG/M metagenome (GOLD analysis project Ga0070726, IMG submission 67275) | Marine sediment microbial communities from the Atlantic coast under amendment with organic carbon and nitrate - tdAd47.1 | ecosystem: Environmental > Aquatic > Marine > Coastal > Sediment | place... | reverse complement strand
ATGCTCCTTCAGGATGCCGATAATCTGCTCTTCGCTGAAACGGGATCTCTTCATCGTCTGTCTCCTTCGTCAGGGAACAGACTAACTTCAAAACAGGGAGATTTCAGGGGGTCACGTCAGGCTCCGTCACACATTTGCGGCGCATGCCGTCATGGCTGGCTTGCCTATAAAGGTAGTAGCGGAGCAGCTTGGCCATACTTCGACCTTGATGGTTGAAGAGCGTTACGGGCACCTACGGAATGACTTTATCTCGGACAAGGTTCGCGAAGTCATGCCTAGACTATTTTCTTAGGGTCAATGCTCCGTCGGATCCGTTAGGTGATTTGGCCGGATGCTTCGGTTTACGCTTGTAGCCCTTTGCGGATGCCTCGACTTTGGGTCTGACCTTCGCCAGTGCCTTGTGTCTAACGTCAGCACCTTTGGGACATATTGAGGTGTTTGCATAACGGAGGATTTCTGGCTCATCGTAGTGACCGAAGGGAACGAAGATGAGACAGAAATCCATGAGCAAGAAAGCCCCAGCCGATCAGGCTGTCCGTGATATCCGGCGTAAGACGCGCAAGCAGTATTCGTCGGAAGAGAAGATCCGCATTGTCCTTGAAGGGCTGCGGGGCGAGGAAAGTATCTCTGCCCTATGCCGCCGGGAAGGCATCGCTGAGAGCTTGTATTACAGCTGGTCGAAAGAGTTCCTGGAAGCGGGCAAGAAGCGACTGGCGGGCGACACGGCGCGCCAGGCAAACACAGGTGAGGTCAAGACCCTGAAGCGCGAGATGCGCGACATGAAGGAACTGGTCGCCGAACTGTCCTTGGAGAATCGCCTGCTCAAAAAAAGCATGATCGGGGATGGGGGCGACGAGGAATGAGATATCCCGCATCCGAGAAGCTGGAAATCATCCGGCTGGTTGAACGCTCTCACCTGCCGGTCCGCCGCACGCTGGACAAGCTGGGTATTCCTCGCACCACGTTCTATCGGTGGTACGACCGTTACCTGGCGTTTGGCGAGGCCGGCCTTGAGGACCAAACCAGCGGTCCCGGCCGGGTGTGGAACCGCATCCCCGACGATGTCCGCGAGCAGATCGTCGACCTCGCCCTCGACGAGCCGGAACTGTCGCCCAGGGAACTGGCCGTGAGGTTCACGGATACCAAGGGCTACTTCGTATCAGAAGCCTCGGTTTACAGGCTTCTCAAAGCCTATGACCTGATCACCAGCCCAGCCTTCGTGGTCATCAAGGCAGCCAACGAGTTCCGCGACAAGACCACGGCTACGAACCAACTGTGGCAGACCGACTTCACCTACCTCAAGGTCATCGGCTGGGGTTGGTTTTACCTGTCGACCATCTTGGATGACTATTCCCGTTACATCATCGCCTGGAAGTTATGCACGACCATGCGGGCCGATGATGTGACGGAGACGTTGGGCCTGGCCTTGAAGGCGTCAGGCTGTGACAGGGCCGAAGTTGTTCACAAGCCGCGCCTGCTGAGCGACAACGGTTCGTCCTATATATCCGCCGATCTTGCTGAGTGGCTCGAAGGCCAGGGCATGGACCATGTCCGGGGCGCACCGTATCATCCGCAGACCCAGGGCAAGATCGAACGCTGGCATCAGACGTTGAAGAACCGCGTCCTACTGGAGAATTATTACCTGCCCGGCGATCTCGAAAACCAGATCGGGGCCTTCGTCGAGCATTACAACAACCATCGTTACCACGAGAGCCTGAATAACGTCACGCCTGCCGATGCTTACTTCGGGCGGGATACGGCCATCATCGAAAGGAGAAAAAAGATCAAGAAACTCACCATTCAAAACCGCCGCTTGAACCATCAACGACAAGCGGCTTAACATCAAATCAAGGTGAGCCAGATCCTCCGTTACAAAACAGGATCAAATGCCCCATTTATTTTGACGACGGACACAGCACGGTCAATTTCCACAAAAGGGGTTCCCAGCATTTCGCCGTTCCAGACAATGCCCGCAGCATTCTTCTCACCTGCCACTGCCGCCTGATATCCCGGGCCAAAGAACGTCATGTCTTCGTGAAACATCTTTCCACGTGTCAGATATCCCTGGCACAATGCCACTTCACGGAGCAGCAGCCGCTCGGCAATCTTGCGGCAGTAGTTGATGATGTTGACGGCGCCGGCAGGCGATATTTCAGCCGAAACGATGACGCAGTCGGATACCTGAGATATCCGCATGCCGACGTCATTGCTCACCTTTGATGAACCGGGACAGATTTCCGGACCGTCTATCCGGTACAGGTCAATATCACGCCTGCCGGCCAGCCTGCCAATCAGGCGCCGGATGGACTCAGGATCATCCTCCGCCGCAGATTTCTCGACCAGATTGCTGAAACCCAGTATGTCGACAAAGGCAACGAACTTGTCCTCGTATGTCATCTATCACCTTGGGCAACAAGGGACTGCCGTCTCAGGAATGGAGCCATCCACAGCCGGGCACCCCAGGCTCGGCGAAGTTCGCACGAGTCTACCGGGCAAACTGCCTAACCTCAAAACCCTGGCCATTTGAGGTCACCACAACAGTCCCGTTAACCGCTGTGGTATAAATTGCCTCACGGTACTGATCCTCATCGACGAAATAATGCCGCCTGCCCTCAGGTTTCTTGGCAAACCGTATCGGGTGCGGATCCGCTTCTTCCGTAAAGGGCTCAAGGCGCGAAATGACCGTCCAACGCGGATGGCCGTAACTGTTTCCATACGATGCGCTTGCAACAGCCAGCTTCGGCCGGACTGTCTCCGCCCACTCCTTCGACGTCGATGTGGTCGAGCTTCCGTGATGACCGATCTTTAGTACGTCGGCATCAAGCCAGTCCGCCCCGTAACGGGCGAGGACAACCTCTTCCGTGTCAAAAGTCGCGTCTCCGGTGAGAATGGCCTCAAAATCTCCGTAGCGGATCATGAGCACGATGCTCATGGCATTCTTTGGGGACGAAGACGCCTCGACACCAGCCGCGAGGATCCAGACATCCGCATCTCCGCATGCCATAACCGGGTTGGGGGTGCCGACCCGATCATGCGTGGAGGGCCCGACATCGGTCACGCGATCAGGCGCAACCTCGTTCATCCAGTCCCAGATGCTCCTGTCATAATAGTCCGTACGCTTGCCGGTCCTGAAAATATGGCCGACCGTGATACCGTTCAGCACGTCCCGGAGAAGGTTGAAATGGTCTGCATCCGGATGGGTTACAACCAGCACATCGAGGCCGAGCCTGTTCTGGTCGAGGTTTGCCGAAATGTAATCACGGACAGCGGACGGCTCGACGTTTCCGTCCGTTGACCCTGCATCCACCAGGATAGTCTGCCCGTCCGGACACTGGATCAGTGTCGCATCGCCCTGGCCCACGTCAACAAAATGCAGCGCAAGTGTTCCGCCGGAAGCGGAAGCCGGAACGGGTGCATCGGGCTCTCTTGTTGTCCAGCTCTTGGAAACGTAACCGGACACACCGGAAGGGAGTTCAACATGGTACCAGTAAGGAACCGACCCGAGGAATCTGGCCCGCTCCCCCCTGTTCAGGCGTCCCACGATTTCAGCCGGCTCACCTCTTGGCTCGGACCGGATGTTCACGTGATTGCTGACCCGATCGGACGGAACAACAGTATCCGAACCCGCTGAATATGATACGGCAAGAACGAGGCAGGCGGCTAGGAAGGCAAAGGCACGTCTCATCACTGCGGCTCTCCTCTCCAGCAGGGCTTCCATGACCAGACCGGAAGCGCCCTGAAACCTGCATCATTTTATTGAAGTTTTGTGTCCATTACTACTTTAAGAAAACATTCGTACGGGAACGGGACGCCGGACAGAGCGACGTCCAACCAGGCCTTCACGATTTCCCTTCTTCACCAATACATTGCGCATTTTAGAACATAATAGGAACATAAGCCACTTGACTGGGAGCCCGCGAGGTAGGATAAGTGACAAAATGTCCTTTTTTGTCCCAGCGGGAGAATTTTTGCCGTGGCCCAGAACGAATTCCGTACCGTAAGGGAGCAGTTCGGCCTTTCCGTTCAGGAAGCGGCAACAGTCCTCGAGGTTGATCCGAAAACGGTTCGTCGCTGGGAAGATGGCGGGTCGACGCCCAAACGCGTTTACCTTGACGCCCTCAGGTACCGGATGGGGTCCAGGATCCCGACCGGACCCGCAGAGACATCGTTCAGATTCGTGGACCTGTTTGCCGGAATCGGCGGCATGCGCAGGGGCTTTGAAAGCGCCGGCGGCAGATGTGTCTGGACCAGCGAATGGGACAGTTACGCACAGCGCACTTACAGGGCCAATTTCCCTGATACGGAAGAGATCGCCGGGGACATTACAGAGGTGGATGTGACAGACATCCCGTCACATGACGTTCTGCTTGCGGGATTCCCCTGCCAGCCGTTTTCCATTGCTGGCGTCTCCAAACTCACGTCGCTGGGACGGGGGCACGGATTTACTGACAAAACGCAGGGAACGCTCTTCTTTGACGTGCTGCGAGTGCTCAAACATCACCGCCCCGCCGCTTTTCTGCTGGAAAACGTCAAGAACCTGGTGGGACATAACAAGGGTGATACTTTCAGGACAATCCGCGGTGCTCTGGAGGATGAGCTCGGCTATCACATCAGCTGGCGCGTCATTGATGCGAAGGGATATGTCCCCCAGCATCGGGAGCGCATTTTCATCGCCGGCTTCCGCGAGGATACCGGGTTTGACTTTGATACGCGCGAATTCAGGGAACCTGACAGCGGCCCGGTGCTCGCAGACATTCTCCATGCTCCGGATGAAGAACCCGAAGAGCACTACACGAAGACCGCCGGCAACGGATCCGGCCCGGTCACGGTCGTCGACGAGCGGTACACGCTCTCGGACAAGCTCTGGAACTACCTGGTCGGCTATGCCGAGAAGCATCGGGCGGCAGGCAACGGGTTCGGATTTGGCCTGAACACACCAGACCAGAAGGCGCGCACGCTGTCCGCGCGCTATTACAAGGACGGAAGCGAAATCCTGATTGCCCAGGAAGGCCGGAACCCCCGCCGACTGACGCCGCGTGAATGCGCCCGCCTCATGGGGTTTGATCCTGACCGTGAGACGAGAATGGAAATACCCGTTTCCGATACACGGGCCTACAAGCAGTTCGGCAATTCGGTCGCAGTTCCGGTCGTCGAGGAAGTTGCCCGTTACATGAGACCGCACATCCTCCGCATTCTTGACCCCGGCGAGCTTTTCGAAGCTGCTGCCGAACCACAGGTCGACCCGGAGACGCGGCAACCGCGCGCCGTTGGCTGACATCGTCTCGCCAGAGGTCCGGAGCCGGATGATGTCCGGCATTCGGGGAAAGAACACCAGGCCCGAATTGCAGATCAGGTCCGGACTTCACCGTCTGGGATACCGTTACCGGCTGCACGTCCGAAACCTGCCCGGAAAACCGGATCTCGTCTTTCCCGGACGGAAAGCCGTCATATTTGTGCACGGGTGCTACTGGCATGGACACGACTGCCATCTTTTCCGCCTGCCGAAAACACGCACCGGTTTCTGGAAAGCCAAGATCGAAACCAACCGCAGGAATGACCGGCGCGCCATTGACGCGCTTCAGCAGGATGGCTGGCGAGTCCTGACTGTCTGGGAATGCGCCCTCAGGGGAAAGACGCGACTGCCGGACGGCGAACCCGTGCGTCTGGCCGCAGAGTGGCTCGACAGCGGGCTCGATGAGGGTGTCCTCCGGGGGATCAGCCCTCCAGGCTGACCACGTGGACACGGTTGTACAGGGGCTCCAGAGACCGTGCCAGTCTGGGTGTATTGATCCGCCATTGGGGCCGCACCTTGGCCCTGCCGTCGGCATATATGGAATCAGCCGGATCGTAGTAAACGCTGCCCGCGGCAATGGCGCGAAGCAGTTTCCAGACGTCTGTCCCTTCGCCGATTGTCGCAACGGGACCATACATGTACCGGGCGTCGTACGGCTCCCCTGGCGGCGCGTCGCACTTCGCTGACGGCACGTAGCAGGCAGCCGCATGTTTTGCGTTCCATGCGTTGGCCAGGTGTTCGAGCGACCAGGATGCGACAACAACGCCGCTTTCCATATGCCGTAACTGCACACTTATGGTGTCCGGATCGTTTGCGAATTCGCCTGTTGCCGCATCGTATCCGGCCATCACCAGGCCCATCCCGGTCTTCCTGTTGATCTCGCCGAAACGGTGGGTGCCGGTGAAGCGGATGCTGCCGTCGTTCTTTGCGCCCGGCCGCCCGAAACGCTCCATGAATTCCCGGAATGTATGCTCACCCTGGTATCCGCCATCCGGAGTCGGCGTCATGAGACTGAGGCGGGAACTCCCATATGATTTAAGCTCGAACCCGTATATGTCCGGCGCCTTGTCCGCATTTGCCGGAACACCAAGCAGGGCCTCAAGGGTATATCCGGCCCCCTGCGAACCGCGGAACGGCTCCGCCTCGCCGACGGACCTTTTCAGGATCCGGGAGTCATGCCAGCCCGCCTTTGCGATCCGGGTCAGATCGGTGACCAGGAGTTTCTCCGGGCTGCTGCCAATACGGCCGTGCGTCAGGAGAACCCTGAGAACGGGTGCCGGCGCATACGTGGGCAGATCGGGAAAAACCTTTACGACCGGATCGTCGCGTTCCGTCAGAACCCGCCCGAGAACCCGCCCGTCAGACGTCGCGCCGAGTGCCAGTATCCGTCTACCGAACTGTGCCTGCTTGCGGCGGCGCACCGCATCGGGTGCATTCCTGCAGCCTGCAAGAAAGCCGGACATTCTGACTTCCGGATACTGGAAATAGTCGATGATCCGCGTGCCGGGCGCAGGATAAAGCTCTCCATCGTCGCCAATCCACGACAGCCGGATCTCCGCCTCGAGCTTGTGCTCGCCAGCGTCGGAGTGACGTTTTTTCCTGCTTTCGCTTGCCCGCCGCACGCCGATCTTCGCCGGGAACAGGTTGGTGACGCTGTCCAGACCGTCCCCCAGATAGATCTGGTTCTTCTCGTTGTCCTGCTTCGTCGAGAGATGCTTGATGTACACCGTCTCTACGCCGTGCTGCCTGAACAGCCGTGCCAGCTCGGACATCTTCGAAAATCTCATTCCCGCCTCCGGACCGTATTCCCGGGATTGATTCAGCAGCTGGGTGATTATGCACCTGCACCACATCAACGAAAACAGCCGCGGGTTGCAGGTTTCTCTCATTTCATACGGTACGGAAACCGGCGCCTGAGCAGGCATCAGAGCCAATAAAGGCTATAGCTATTTTAAGGATTGTTTTCTCAACCTTTATAATGTATAAAGGTATATAAATAGAATAAGGGTTATTTAAATGGAAAAGATTCCCGGGAAGGACCTCGTAAAGGCTGGGCTCGATATAATGGCCGCGGACGGGAAGCCTCTTGAGCGCGTCCCGTCCCGTGGCCGCTCCATGATCTACGCCATGCAGGATGGCAGGACTGTCCGGATCAGAACCAGCAACGATCATGTTCTCATGGTTGTGGCGGATTCCCCCGATGTCGATGCTCCCGTGAACATCGAGGGAACGGACATGCTGCTGGTCGTCATGCCGGAGACAGAAAGGACCCCGGGGAGGGTTATTGCCTTTCTTGTTCCGTCTGCAAGGGCTGCCGAGGACGCAAGGGAGGGATACCGGCAGTGGCTGGAGCGTAATCCACGCACGAAAGGCAACAACACGACGCGGACGCTCTGGTTTGATTCCGACCTGTCGGAGGCAAGCCACGGATTTATGGAGCGCTGGGCCGAATACAGGCTCGCCGCAGGTACGGAAGTCAGCCCGCCGGAAACATCCCCTCCCCCCCGGAGAGCCACGGGAATCCCGGACCGGAACGACGCGGGTGGCAGGCTGCTCAGGGACGTCGTGGAAGACGCAAAACGCCTGATCGCCGACGCCGCAGGGGTCGCCCCTGAAAACGTACACATAACCATCAGCATGGACTGACACGGAGAAGCAGCAATGGATTCGACCGAAACCGGTGTTCTGCCGGCACTCACCTTCTTCCCGAACCCGGCCGGAGAGAACGAAGGGCTCGGGCATGCCGGGATCGAGACCTATCGCGATACTCCTTACGCATCCACCGGACGCGAAACCGGACAGAACAGTAACGATGCACAGTCTGAACGTCCCGTCCGTCTCGCCTTCCACGCATTCGAAATCGCGGCCGACGATTTCCCGGGCATCGAGACTCTCCGGGATACGGTCGACCGCTGCCTCGAAAAGGCCGCCGCCGCGAAGTCCGAGCGTGAAATCGAGTTCTTCAGCCGCGCGAGGGATGTCGTCTCCAGAGAGACGATCGCCATTCTGGAGATTTCCGATTACAACACGCTCGGCCTGACAGGCCCCTGCGTCGAGGGGACCCGGTTCCATGCACTGCTCAAGGGCTCCGGCGTCAGTGAAGACAAAGCGGAAGATGCCGGGGGGTCGTTCGGGATTGGCAAGAACGCACCATTTGCCCTCTCCGACCTGCAGACCGTCTTCTATTCAACGATCTATCGTGATCCGGGATCCGGCGCAGACTCCTCTCTCGCCCAGGGGAAGTCCATTCTCGTTTCGCACACGGATGGTGATGGCGCACCCCGGCGTGCAACCGGGCTCTGGGGATTAGGCTTCGAGCCGGTCGACGACCCTTCACTCGTACCGGAATGGATGCGGCGGACGGAGCACGGAACTTCCGTATTCGTGACCGGGTTCCCCGGGGATGAATCGTGGCGCGAGCGGCTCGCCTGTTCGCTGATGATCAACTTCTATGCCGCCGTCAATGACGGCGAGCTCGAGTTTACAATTGACGGCAACGAAATAGTCATCAACCGGCATACCCTTTCCGGCCTTTTCACCGGAGAGGAAATCGCACAGGTGGCGCGCGAGAGGAGTCGCGAAGAGCCGTTTGAGGAAGCCCGGGCGATGCTCGAGTGCCTCGGCTCCGATGATGCCGCAGTAACCGTCGCCGAAATCGCCGATCTGGGCGAAGTGGAAATCAGGGTGCTTGTTCGTGATGGTCTTCCGAAGCGCATGCAGCTGCTCAGGAACGGGATGGCCATTACCGGCACCCTCGAGAACTTCGGGGACTCTTTTCTCCGGTTCCCCCTTTACAGGGACTTTGTCGCCACCGTGAAACCGCTATCCAAAGACGGAAGCGGGCTGATCCGCCGGATGGAAAACCCGCGTCATGACAGTCTTTCGGCGGAACGGATCAAGGACCCGGAGACGCGTGACCGGGCACGAACCGCCATGCAGCGTCTCGCAACAGAGATCCGCGACGCCATCAGAAGCATCGCAAAACAGGAGCATGAATCGGAGGTCGATGTCGATGAGCTGGCACGTTACTTCGCCGATTCCGGCGACGTCGAGCCGGATGCGCCGAAAAGCGATGAGGACGATCCGGAAGCGATCGTCTATACACCCGGGACGAGAGTGAGGCGCCGCACGGCGGTCACCCGTACCGGCGGCGGTAGCGGCGGCGGTGGCGGCGGCGGCGGCGGTGGCGGCGGCGGCGGCGGTGGCGGCGGCGGTGGCGGCGGCGAAGGTGACGGACAGGGGACCGGCACCCGCGGCCGCAACCGCCGCCTCGGCATATCCGGCTTCCGCGCCGTCCCCTGCGGGGATGGAGACAACACCCGGCGACGGCTGTTCTTTACGCCGTCCGAAACGGGTAACGCCGTTCTTACGCTGAATGCAGTCGGCGTCAACAATGACGAACAGCTCGTGCTGACAGGCACTGACCGCGGCCGTCTTGATGGCGGGAAACTCGTGGTCGACGTGAGTGCCGGCGAACGGACCTCTCTGGAGGTCACGTTTGACCGCCCGTACGGCGGTCCGGTTGAACTGGAATCCGGCCCGGATGCCCCCGGGGAGCAGAAGCCATGAGAATTACCGATGCGAGCCGTTTTCCGTGGCCAGTGCTGCAGGAAGGGACGGACGACTATGCGGCCGGAAGCTTCACGTTCGTCCCCGAGATCGCCGAAAATCCGGAGAAGGCGACGCTGCTTCTTCGATACTCGCTTGAGCTTGACGAGCCCGGCATCAGGAAGCTTGTTGATGATGGCGATGCGGCCGCGGGCATATACGTGACCTGTCAGGAAACCTATTTCTCCGAACTCATGGAGCTGTCACTTGCGGATGCCGTCCTTGAGTTTCCGGCCGGCGCGCTGAGCGGCCGGGTGGTTCTGAGGCCAATGGTCTGGACACGCCGGCCGGTCAGTGATTTCCCGGCCGAAAATTGCCATCCCGAGTTCGGTGATGGTCCTCTCTCCTTTCCGGCCGGCGCCGTGATCGCGTTTGGCCCGGAGGAGATAATCAGCGCCGGCCGGGAGAAACTCCGGGAAATGGAAACGATCTTCTCGATCGCCCGTGCGGAAGAACTCGAGGCGGGAACGTTTGCACTCGACCTCGAGTCCGACCGGATCACGGTTCTGGTCGCGGACGACATTTACGAATCCGTGAACCAGCTTCGTGACGCCACGTTCGGCCCGGCAATCACGCTGAACAGCGTGTTCCTGCCGGCTGTCATGCAGACAATCTCGAGCATGCGGGACGGTGGTGGAGTTTACGAAGGAAAGCGCTGGCATCACATCTTTTCCGCCAAGTGCGAGCACCTCGGGATCGACGTCATGAATGATGAACCATGGCCGTCAGCACAGAAACTTCTCGAGGCACCGTACCGCCAGATTCACAACTGTCCGGAATTCAGGGAGTAACAACCATGCCGCGCCTGCTGTGCCTTTCCGAAAATGTCACCGACGACCTTCGGGCAAACATTTCAGACAACATGCCCCGGTACCTTGAAGGCGATTTTGCGGACCTGTCCCGTCAACCCGGCTGGGAGATCCGGCTCGATACCGAGGTCGATCTCTCACCGCTTGCAGACCTGGACCCTTCCGGCAAACCGGAGGCCGAGATTGGCAACTCGCGTCTCGTCTGGCGCGCCCTCGGGGCGCTTCGCCCGAGCATCGCCTGCGACGAGAGGATATGGGCACGTCTGACCCACATCGAGTGCCTCGAATTTACGCGCGCGCGCTGGCTCGCCGGAGAGAAACCGGAAGAGCATAATAACCTGGTGAGAACCCATTTTTTCGCCAGGACGATGACCCGCCGGCGCGACGACAATGCAATTTCACGGCTCTGGTGGAACGCCTGGATTGCTGAGCGCGTAAGACCGGGAACCAATCTGGAAGCGCTTGAGATGCTGCTCTCGAGGGCCGACATCCGCTCAAACATTGTCGAACGCAGCAGGACTGCCAGCCGCCGGGCACTGGCTGACGGCATTCTTCGCGCGATGGAAAGGGATGAATGGGTTACCGGATCAGAAATCAATTTCCGGAAGTTCATGATATCCGTGAACCGTGAGGGCGGTGGCCTGCTGTTCGAATGCCTGCCCGCCGACGCTGTCGACGGGTTCATGGACCGGTGCGTCCGGCAGGCCCAGTCACCAGACTGACGCAGCCAGCTGTCCGTTTCCGACCCGGAATGTCATGCCAGCTGCTGCCGGCACCGGATACGAAAGGCGAGCCAACGGTCTCTCAGCGCCACGTCCAGTATCCGGTCAGTGCCGGGCCCGGCCCGGTTTCCGGCTATCGACCCGTAATGTGAATCGGTGATTTCAGGGTGCAGTACGACTGTCAGATGCTCGGGGTCGATGCCAACGAGATCGAGATCGTACAGCGTATGGATATCGGAGCGGAGCAGGATGCCATTCGACGGCACGTTGTCACTCTCTGTTCGGTAGGGCGAAACGTGCGCTGCTTCAAGAGCGGCAGTTACGGCGCAGCCGGTCACCGCAAAACGTCCTCCGAACCGCCGTATCAGCTGCCTGCGGAACCGGGCCTGCCCGCGACGTGCGGCAATCTCGCGCAGGACCCGGTCGCGGACAGCATTACCCCGGCCGGTCTCTCCACCATCGGCACCATTGGCCGCGCCGGTATCCGGCAGGTCACTTCCGGGATCCGGAACCTCATACGACATGTGACGGCTGAACCGCAGCAGTTCCTGCACCCTCTGGCCGTTATCGACCCTGCTCCAGTCAATTGCGGACGGATCAATTTCCTCTATCGCCAGCTGGTCATTCGGACGCAGCGCCGAGGCTTTGACCGAACGCGCCGTTATTCCCCTGCCCAGTGGGACAAACGTACCCCGGTATCCGGCATCAAAGAGTGTTACGTCAGCTTCGTCAGTAACCGGCTCCGCAAACTCATGCCTGCAGCTCTTACAACGCCACCTGGGGGTCCGGGTTTCGCGGGGATTGATCTTCGTCTTCCCGCATTCCGGACAACGGCGACGTGGTTTCCGTCCTTCCCGGCTGACAATAGTCTCGACGATGGCAGCACCCAGCGCATCCTTCCGGTCCCTGAGAATCACGAAATCGCCTTCCTGCAGGTTGCGGCAGTTCGGCACGCTGCTGTCATACCGGTAAAGCGCCGTCAGATCGTCATCGTAGCCCGTATTTCCGCCGTACTGTGTCGGCCCATCGATGGTTAGCAGTGCCCAGCTTCTCGACATTTTGTATTCCTCGCAGAATTCTGTGTTAGTGCTGGAGTCGCATGCGGCATCATGTCACCGTAACCAATGCACCAGCAATCACATGGAAAGCGGCCATGGCCACGTGGATACGATCTCCCGCAAGACACCCGCCTCCCCAGGTACTGACTCCAGGAGCTGCCGCTGACATCCATGGCCACCCGGGCGGGGGAAGCGGCCCCCGGGTCTTCATCCGGATTGATGCCAGTCAGGCGCCAGACTTGATTAGAAAAAAACTTGTCCGGAATGATCCCCGGGCGCTGGCCGCGGGCATTGTAACGGGCCTGCTCCGGTACAACGATGCGGTATTCCGGAGCCCTGTTCGTAGGGCGTCTTACAGCCGGATCCGTCGCAAGGTCCGGTACCTTTACGCCGAGATCGAGTTCCTGGACAGACGGGACTACATCCAGGTTGCGAGGCGTCAGCTGCTTCATTTCCCCAAAATCGGATACCACGCATTGCTCCTACCCATATGTCGAACCTCAAGCTCCCGGACATTCATGAAAGTCGATCTGTTCTGATCCGAAGCGATGAGACGAATGGCAACGGAACCTGAGTGATCAGCGCCTCTTTCGCCTTTCAAGGAATGGTGACACGATCCGCATGATCTGGTCGAACAGCGGCACCGCCCTGCTCTTTGCCGCCAGAGCTTCAACGGCGGAAACCATATCCTGTTTCGAAACCGCAATGGTCGCATCCCGAAAGGTGACGTTCACCCCACGCTTCCGGAGAACTTCGCGCACCAGTGCCGCCCGCAGAGACCGGATTTTTCTGTCTGTTTCCGACAGGCGTGAAGACGTGAACAGCACTCTCAGATTATCCCGGTGGTCTCAGGTTTTCATTCTTGAAAAAATAGCCCTCGACCCTTCGCACGCCGAGGAAAAATTCGGTATCAGCTTCAGTTTCCGGGAAAATGTCGACGAAGAAACGGCATGGCGGGTTCTGTCCATCGCTCCATCTCAGAACCCTGTTTCCGTAGCGTACGAGGTAACGTCTGCTAAGCAGACGGCTCCTTCCGATATCCCCAATTCCGGGAATGCCGAGATAGATGCGGTCTTCGCTTTTCGGCCAGAGGGCATCAAACTGGTAACCATCACCTCGGATCACCACGCGATAAAGGTACTCGATCGGGGCTTCTTTCCCGGGCGCCAGACATCGCGGATAGACTGTTCCCTTACCCTGCCCTTCGCCCCTCAGTGTACGGAGCGTACCTGCCAGCCGGTCATTTCTTAGCTTCTGGTCTGCGAGCTGTGATTGCAGTCCGCCAGCCATGGCGCGAAGTTCTGCAAGTTCCTGCTTGAGACGGGCGATCTGCCTTACCAGCTCGGCGCGATCCTTTACGCTGCCGTCAATTGCCAGACCATACTGTTCCAGGGCCTCAGACACGATCCTCGGCGTCAGCGGCCCATCCGGCAGCAGGTACTTCCTGATTACGGAAGCCAGGTCACGGTACTGCTGCTTCAGGTCCTCCAGTTCCCGTTCCAGATCACTCTTGCCTCGACGGAGTGCAAGAACCGTATCTTCCAGTCTGGCAATCTCGCCTCTGGCATCAGCCAGCGCTTCTTCCTGTTCGGCAATCCGCTTGTCCCTGACGTTAACCTCGGTCACGGACTCCCGCTCCGCATAGTGCGTGTAGACAATAAGAGTAATAATGAAGAGGAGCAGGATCTCGGTAATGCTTATCCCGAATAGCTCGATCGCCCTAAGCTTCTGAATGCCAAAGCGTCTGTTCATTCTTTCGGAAATTCTTTGCGGATCAGATCAACAGTCTCGGAAAGAAGCGCATCCGTTTTCTGACCCAGTGCATCAGTACTGGTTTTCACGTTCTCGAGGGAAGTGTTTACCCCACGAATGGTCGCCTCCACCCGATTGACGCTATCGGTCAGGCTGCCCACCCTTCCGTCTACTGCCGCTTTCGCCCCGTCGCGAATACTGTTGACCGCCTCATCAAGCTTTGAAACCGCGACGGCTACATTTTCAAGGGATGCCCTGGCCTCCTCTGCCGCGGCCGAAATCGCGCCAACCCGGCCAAGATTGTCCGCGATGGACTTCACGGCTGACCCGGATGCCGAGAGCTGGGAGCCGAGCTGGTCAGTCTGCTGTTCGAGCTTCTTCGCTGACGCCGCGACCCCGTTCACCGCCGTCGAAAACTGGCCAATCTCCGCAATAGCCGGCGCTACTGCGGCATCGATTTTTTTCTGCAGGTGATCAGACGGCAGCGAGAGGCCCGTAATTTTCCCTGACAGGACCTCGCTCGCGGCATCAATTTTCCCGATTGCCGCGGAGAGCTCGCGGCCGATCGCGCTCATGGTCGAGCCGAGGCTCTCACTGAGCTGCTCACCCGCAAGTTCCTGATTTGCCTGTATGTCCTGCAGCATCCTGACCCGGAACTCGTTCATCGCCGTAGACTGTCCCTGTATCTCCATCCTCAGGTTATCGGTCATGCTGCTGAGCACTTCGCCAAACTTCTCCTCCTGACTGGTGATGTGCTGCAGTGACGCCTCCCGGTGCCGCCGCACCTCGTCCAGAGTGCTGGACAGTTCGTCATGCAGCTGGGCGGTAATGATGGCGACTGACTCCCGCAACTCCTCGTCCGGGCTCTCGGAAATCTGGCTGAAGTGCGTAACCCAGATCCGGGTCGCCATGCCAAAGACGGTGGTAACAAGTGCGATCCCCAGTTTGGCAATAACATCCCTGCTGCCAAGCGTATCGCCATCAGCAGAAAACGGGCCGACAAGAAACAGGAGCGCAACGAAAGTAAAGAGAAATCCCATGTAGTAAATGCTGTCGGCGAAGGTGTCTTTCTCGATCGGACGCTTTGCAACCTGCCAGCCGACTGCGAGATACAGCATCATTGAAAGAACGGGCAGGTACCAGATGTGTGGAAACGCCGCAATACATCCGACGCCAATCAGCAGGCATAGCAGAAACCGCAGTCTCAGGCTGCGCGCCACCTCACCCGGAGATCTTGATGGTCGGGGAGCTCTCTCAGGTTTGCCATCATCAGGGTGCAACGGCTCGACGCGCTCTGGGTCTTCCGGCGTTTCTGCCGCGTCACCGCCGGACACTGCTTCCAGCGCTTCATGTTCCCGAGGTCCACCGGCAATTGCGGCATCGGATTCTTTCTCTTCGGCAGAGAAAAGATCCGGAGCCCCGTTGCCGGCAATTTCTGCAGGCGGATCAGCCAGTTCTGGCTCGTCATTTTTTTCTTCCGGAGCCATTGAGGATCCGCCCTCAACATCCCCTGTCGCGATCGTCTCCGTTTCTTCCGTCCCTTGGTCCTTCGCCAAGTCATCGCTGGAAACGGAGTTTTCCGCATCTTCAGGCTGATCATCCGTCTCACTTCCCGATTCAGGCTCAACGTCCTCGTTTGCCTGCGGCGCGTCCGCGGTCGTCTGATCCGGCTCCGATGCAGAAACCGGATCGTCTGCTTCAGATGTGTTACGGGGTTGCCTGCTTCTGCTCTTTCTTCTGCGTCGGCTCATTCCAGAATCTCACGAAGTACAAAGTTCACGAAAGGGCCGCTCTCCAGAATGGACGACACGCCTTTCGCTCCCGCTTTTCTGAAATTTTGCGACCAGTGCTTCAGGTTTCGGTCAATCTCGCGCTGCTGTTTTGGCGATGCTGACTGAAGACGATAGATCATGATTACGGAGAACCCGTTGAGATCAAGTTCGCCCGAGTACGCTTCCGGGGAGCGGTCCTCGGCAAAATCGGAGATGATGATCAGTGTCTTCGGGCCTCTGCTCTGCGCTCGCGACATTCGCTGGGCAAGATCAATCGATCCGCTGATGTCCGTCAGCTGTCGTGGGGCCTGGTTCAGGATAAGGATCTTGCAGTTGTCGAGATGGCGCGCGAGTTCGTCCCTGTCATGAAGGAGTCGCGTTCCGTCTTCCGCCGCAGCCCTGTTGCGTTTGAACAGACTTGACCTGAATACACCTTCGCAGAGCGCCGGTGACGTGAGCCCGGCCTCTCCGATTGGAAGAAAGTGAAAACTGAACGGTGAAGGCCACTTGCCTACCAGCTCGAGAAGGATCTCGTTAACCTGGCTTAGCGTCGAATCCATCACATTCATCGTCGACGGGTGAAAATATGATGCCGACAGGTCGACGAGCACGTAAGCCCCCCCGTTCAGTGCCACATCTCCGGCGGCATCAACCCGTGACGGGATCAGCACTGCCAGAAGAAGTGCCAGAGCAGGCATGCGGCGTGGTCGCGAAAGATTCATGATGACGCCGCTGACCTGTTCCAGATGCGGCGCCACAGAGTGGCCATACGATCCAGCAGCCACGGCAACCCTGCAAGGCTCGGAAAAGCGAGAACCCGAATGGCTGTCAGGATCAACTGCAGTGCCGGAATCAACGCCCAGACTGCAACGGCGAGGGCAAACGCAACGACCATCAGAGCAGAGATCCAGAAACTCTTTGTGGCAATCCAGACAGAGTAAAGTACCGGCCGCAATGACGGGCCTATCCAGGCCGCCGCCCCGATAGCTGCCAGCATCAGACTGAATGCAACCCAGTTCGGTTTCTGCTGAACATAGAGGGCAAGGATTGCGGAAAACGAGACTACGGCTGCAAGGATAACCCTGGACGCCCATATTACCGCGCCAGATGCCGGGCCATGATGCACATCATGGCCCCGAATGGGCTCGGCATCACTGCCATCTCCGGAAACGGCAACCCGTTCGACAAGATCCAGCTTTTTGCCCAGCGAATAACCGGCTGCCACCACGACTGCCAGCTCCACGAACGAAAGCAGGGACAGAAACGGGCCCGGGAAACCGAGAACGGCAGGAATATTCAGAAGTAACGGAAGCTGCACGGAAATGAAGAGCACCGCCACTCCCAAAAAGAGCGCAAATTTGAAGATATGAAAGTAGTACAGCTTCCGCGCTTCGTGCTCCTCGATCTCCACATACAGTTTCCGGGCCCGGTCATCTGCCGCCTCAATCGTGGCATGCAGGGTACCCAGCGCATTTCCGGCCTCGTCAGCGAGGCGCGGCCGCTCTACTCCCTCCTGTCCTTCAACGAATTCGGCATAGGCCCGGAGCCGTTTGACGACTTCCGGAAGGCCCTCCCGGATCCTGTCCGTGTTTTCGAGATACCGTTCGGAGACCCGGAAATATTCCTCCATACCCTCGCGGTAAGCATGATGATCCCCGGACTCCTTGAAAAGAAAAATGCCATTCACGAACTGGTGGCCTGTCAGCGCCAGCGAAACCACGATGACGAAACCAAGCGGCGACATCCACGCCTTTTCCAGCAGCTCAAATCCGGACATCAGGTTCGTCTGGTCGATGTTTACTCCGTAGAACTGAAGGCCAAGAAGGAAATAGAAATACATCTCGATCAGCGCCAGACACCCGAGCGAAATGACAAGAATCCATGTAACCGCGGGCCCCATGCTGCCAATCCTGGAGACGCCATGTGCTTTCATGAAGAGCCCCACACCGATCGAAACTTCCATCACGGAAAACAGGAGTGAGATTCCCATCGCATAGCTCACGTGAGGATAAATGATGAACTCGTCCGTAAATTCGCCAAAAAAGCGGGAAAGCAGCCACGTGTTCAGGACAAGGAGGGCAACCAGAATTGGCAATGAGACGACCATGTAAGTAATGCCACTCCGGCGCATGGCATACAGGTTTTCTTCAACCTCAAAATCCGGAACAACAACATCCTGCAGGTCCAGATCGACGCCGGCGAGATCATCAGCCGTCTGGGTCAGTTCCGTTATGTCTTTTGACAGCGTAAGGGCGGCCGTCTCGGCATTGTCCCTGATCCCCGAGACCTGGGCCGCCAGCTCCCGAAGTCTCTGGGAAAAAAGCCTCTCCTGGTGCGTGAGAAAGAACCGGAACCTGTTTGCATCCAGGTATTCCCGCATCGGGCCCGCGATCGTTCCGCCTCTGCCGGCGCCCATATCGCGTAGCGTAGCGGCCAGCTGGCCTATGTGCCGGCAAGCCTCGTGTATGCTGTTGCTGAGCGCTTTGAACAGGACCGAGAATGGCAGAGATATGACAAACCAGCAGACAAGCACCACCAGCGAGGTAATGGCCAGCTGGATTGCCGCATCCTGAACGGGACCGCCGATCCCCATTCTACCTAGAAGTCTGGAGAGCAGTTCTCCAAACACCCACGAAACAAAACTTTCCAGACTGCTTTCCAACTCTCCCACCCCCTTGAGAATTTAGGAAACCGTTTTCTTATTATGATGGAATTTCCCTTACGAGAAAATCCTTTTCCCATACTATTTCAGGTATTTAAACAGACAGCTCGTCTGTTCTGTCATCGACCGAAACGGTGGCGCCAGCAGGACTCGCAAGTACGGTCAGGGAGACAAGTAGCATGGCATCGTCATTAAGCATGTCGCAGTTCCCAGGCGCTGAAATCCCCTACCTTGAGCAGCCTGGGTGGATCATCTTTCAGCGGATCCAGTCGACATGCGTAAGCGCGTGCCCAGCCAAGCCATTCATTTGCCGCCCCACGATGTTCCGCATCAAGCTCGCCAATGCGAGCCTCAACCGAAGCAACCAGTTCCAGGATTTCAAGGTGCCTTTGGCGCCGGGCACATAATTCAAAGAGCGCTTCGACGCGCTTCCTCTCAAGTCCGTCTAGAACCTGTTGCTCATCCCGAAGCCGCGCCTCCTCCGCCCAAGCCAGTCGCCGCCTTTCATCATCTGCACGGCGCTCCTTTATCGCCACGGCCCAGATCCTGAACGCTTCGAGAACTTTTCCGATCAGATCCTCGACACGTTGTTTCTTTCCGTCACCAAAAGTCCGCCTCAAACCGGAGTAAAGGTGTTCTCCCTCATTGAGGACTATCCGAAGCCTTCCACTTGGCGAGTAATCCCACTCCGGGATACGCGGCCGGAAAATTCGGCAAATGTCATCCCGGTTATGGACCCGATCGCCGTATTCCAGCTCCCAGTCCCGCAGCTCAGCCTCTTCGGTTCGGGTCAGAATGTGCGGAAATCGATCCAGCTCTTCGAAGACCTTCAGTCGTACTGTTTCATGATCTACAATGAACGTCGCGCCATCTTCATGCTCGACGAGCTGATAACCCGCGCCAACCGCCAGCGACACGACGTTTCCTAATAATCCAGAAATACGTTCGATGCTTCCCCGGCCAACCGATACGCTGAAGCAATGTCTGCCCGTTGCTGATAAAAGACCGCTCTCCGAAGCTTTTGCCTTTTCGAGTCTGCTGATGGTTCGTGCAATAAACGGATGATGCTCTGCTTCATCTCCGGTTGAGCGTGGAAATGCAGAGGATTGCCCGTTTGACGTGGTGGCCGGGTTCATTGCCTCTCGCACCGGCTCTGGTAGATTTCGCGTGGGACTGCCGTGGAAAATGACTTGGTTCAGAGTTGGGTCGTCAATCTTCCGGAAATGAGCTTTTCTGGGGTTCCCGCCGGCGGCAACTTTCGCCCAGTATCCACGTCCGGGACGCGGGATTCTGTGTCTATCGCAGATTTTTCCGAGAGCCACATCAGATATGCCGAGATCATGTGCAACTTTGGTCATAGGCCGTGACCAGATCTCGTTGAACAGCTCTTCACGGGTCATTTCCGTGGTCATCTGCACCTCCTGTTTTCTCTCTAACCAGCACAAGTAATGTTAAGAGCGTACTTGAGAAGGAGGTGAAAACCGGCGCCTTAATCTTACGCTGTTGCCGATTGTAAATATTTCAGGTCTATACAACACTGCGCCACTCAGGCAGGCGGAATCGGCCTGGCTCCGAGAACTTGCGACTACTTCCGAATACTTCGAATGTTCCCGTTTGGTTTCTTGAAGTCGCATAACGTATCATATGGCTCAGTTGAACTGCCCAATATCTTGGCTATTCCCTGAAGCAAGACGCCCGCATAT